>Ga0255341_1000382_pt1 | contig 77487 bp, 71 predicted proteins | sample wastewater_treat_8_FD_192418 | JGI IMG/M metagenome (GOLD analysis project Ga0255341, IMG submission 192418) | Wastewater microbial communities from Lulu Island WWTP, Vancouver, Canada - plant12 | ecosystem: Engineered > WWTP > Wastewater > Unclassified | place: Canada: Vancouver, British... | reverse complement strand
TCATTTCTGAAACAATAAGTACTAAACGCTCAGAATCGGGAAGCGCATCGGGGCCGATGAGGCGCACAATCTGTTGCAATCGCTCTTCTCGCTTGAGTAAATCAAGAGCTTTTCCACGAATCTCTGCCCAACGTGGGTCAAGGTTATCCCACCAGGAGCGCACTTCCTCTGCGTATTCAGAGTAGGATTCAATCCATCCGATTGCAGGATAATGCCGTGCATTTGCCAAGTCGCGATCGAGTGCCCAAAAGCATCGGATAAAGCGTTTTGTATGTTGTGTTACCGGCTCTGAAAAGTCCCCTCCAGGAGGAGAAACTGCACCGATAATAGAAACAGATCCTTCTTTTTTACTAAGACTGATAATGCGCCCTGCTCTTTCGTAAAACTCTGCAAGACGTGTAGGCAAATATGCCGGAAAGCCTTCTTCAGCAGGCATTTCTTCCATACGCCCTGAAAGTTCACGAAGTGCCTCTGCCCAACGGCTCGTTGAGTCAGCCATAATTGCAACAGCGAGCCCCATGTCGCGGTAGTATTCTGCCAAGGTTATACCCGAGTACAAGGAAACTTCACGAGCAGCAACGGGCATATTCGAGGTGTTTGCAATGAGAATAGTCCGCTCCATAAGTGATCGCCCGGTTCGCGGGTCAATGAGGGAGGGAAACTCGGTAAGCACATCGGTCATCTCATTGCCCCGCTCACCGCAACCTATGTAGACAATAATGTCTGCATCACACCATTTTGCGATAGCGTGCTGTGTCATGGTTTTTCCCGTACCAAAGCCGCCAGGAATTGCTGCCGTTCCGCCCTTCGAAAGCGGAAAAAAGACATCTATAATTCTTTGCCCTGTAATCAATGGCTCTGAAACCATCAGTTTTTCTGCAAAGGGTCGGGGTTTTCGCACTGGCCAATAATGGGCGAGCTTGATTTCCTCCCCTAGTTCGGTTTTTGCTATTGTCTCGTTTATACTATAGTCCCCTTGTGGAGAAAAGGAAACAAGGCGTTTTCCTCGAATAAAGGGCGGAACCATAATACTATGTTTTACTGAAGACGTTTCTTGCACAAAACCAATGCTCATACCAGCTTCTATTTTATACAGTGTTTTTCCACTGCCATCTATCTCTGTTTTTAAGTCATCGTTTGGGTTAAATGTCCATTTCTTTTCCGTATCAAGGGCCTCAAGGCGCTCTCCTGGAAGTAAAAAAGCGCCGCTTTTTTCATACATTTCTTTTAAAGGTCGTTGAATACCATCATAAATAGTTCCAATAAGTCCTGGACCTAAGTGTACAGAAAGCGCTCTTTGTTGACTAACAACTTTTTCGCCAACACGCATACCAGTTGTATCTTCGTATACTTGAACGGTTGCAAGACCCTTATTTTGGCGTATTACTTCCCCAATAAGTTTTGCTTCCCCTACATCTACAACATCATATAAGCCACAACTATCTAAACCACTCGCATATACAATGGGGCCAGATATTCTCGTAATTTTACCTTCAATCATTCTGGAAGCCTCCCTGAAAACAAGGCATCGACTAATTCAAAGGAATAGGTATCGATTAAGCCTTCTATAAGCTCTTCAAGCATAACCCGACAGACAATGGAGCCATCTTTCGCTTCTAAAACAAAGCCTTCGGGTTTAAATCCTTCTACGGAATTTTTATGTAATATGCCTGTTTCACAGACTTTTAAACTTTCTATATCTATACTTTTTTTTCCAAACACATTTGTAACGATGCTCACAAGTGCATCCTTGTCATAATAGCATTCCTTTACGATAAAAGACGGTTCAGCAATAACATCGCTATATGAACGAAGCATAGATTCATAGACCTTGTTTTTTTCTTCCAAAGGGAGAGACATAATATGTGTGTACATTTGCTTTCGGACACTTTCTGTTTGGAAAGAAACCTTAAAACGTTGTTTTTTTAAAGGAATTTTTGCATCGAGGTCTTTTTTGAAATACGCTAATTTATTTTGAAAAACAAGTTCTTTTTCTTGTCTTAAAGCATCAATTTTTTGTGATACAGAAGAAAGAATTTTTTCTGCTTCTTTATCAGCAGACTGTAAAATATGCTCAGCCTTCACTCTGGCATCTTCGAGTATTTCTTTATCCAGTAATTCGGTAGATCTCAGTTCTTCCATTTATCACCATCCTAAATATGTATACCAATCGCTTCACGAATTGCATCGGTAAGGGATTTTTTCCCTTCGATATGTCCGTGGAGACCAGGTATTTCTACAATGAGGGGAAATGAGCCCTTCATTTGCCACTGACGAATTTCGTCTTCAATCATTGAGGCAGCCTCTTCTGTTAAAATAAGAATTTTCGGCCTTTCGCTCAAAACAGGTGCATGCAAGTCTCTCGAACCTTTGCCCGTAAGTCGTTCAAAGACTTCGAGCATCTCGGTTCGATTTGAGACAGTTTCACCAGCAACACCAACAAGAGAAAAAGCTAAAACAAGTTCTCTTTCGCCAATAAAAAAATATTGCACTCGGTATTTCCGTTTTAACTACAGAATAAGAATGAGAAGTCCAACAAGGAAGCCCCACAAACAAATACCTTCTGCAAGCCCAACGAAGGGAAGCGCTTTACCAGAAAGTTCTGCATTTTCACTCATAGCACCCATAGCAGCTGCACCGATTTTCGCAACAGCCATGCCACCAGCGACACAAGCAAAACCAACTGCAAGGGCTGCGGCGAGGTATTTCACCCAAGAAAAATCTGTTACGTTTTGAACTGTTTCTGCTTCAGCAAAAAGCATAGCGCTTGAAAGCAGGAGCATACAGAACATTAAAACTGCAATTTTCTTTTTCATTTTTACTCCATCTTTGTACTTCACCTTAGATACAGAAGTACGATAATATTAGCAGGTTTGCAACGCAAACATTTATATAAAGGCTTTCGCCTTATCTATCCTTTTGCACCTTTGTAGACAAAGACAAAGGGTTCAAATTCTCTTCCCGCTTCACTAAAGAACTTTGAAAAGAATTCATAGTATTGTAATCGAACAACTTGAATGGCGACAATCATACCTTCCAAAACAATAACAATGAGGTTTCCAACAATCGAAACCAAAACACCGCCAACTATTCCAAATAGCGTTCCGCTCGATTGTACCAAGGCAGTCATGGAAAAAATGATATAACCCAAAACCGCGTGAGCAAGTGCAAAGGCGCCCACACGTAAAAAACTCACCGAGTTAGAAAGATAACTGGAAAGTACTTCGAGTATTTCAACAAGCCCTTCGATTATCGCTGTTCCAATTCCTAATGGGAAAATGGGTTTTTGCTTTGTAAAAAGCCTTTCAAGAGGATGAGCAAAAAAGACACCAAAAAGAGTGATTCCTATAGCTATCCAATCGTAGAGCATAAAAGTCGACTTAAAAGCAAAAATCCGAATAATAACAAAGGCAATGTACCAGTAAAAAAGCAAGCCAAACATACCTGTTTTACCAAAAACAGCTTTTTCAGGTTTTTTGAGTAAAAAATTATTGACAATATTTATTATTAAACCTATGGAATTTATAATAAAGCCATTCGCTATGGTAAACAAAAAGAAATAAAAGAGCTTATCGAGGGAATCAGCTGCGGGCATGAGATGTAAGACTCTGTCTTGGCTTTCACCAAAGAGCCCGGTAACAAACCGCCCAAAGGGAATAAGTACATGCTCATTTGCAAAAAATTCTCCTGTAAGTAGCCCCATAATAGTACTACTACAACCTATCGCTATAAAAATAGCCCCAAACTTTGGATCTACGGGGAATTTTTTTATTACCCCTACTGTCATTAGGATACCAATTAAAAGAAACACAAGTCCCTGGCCCGCATCGCCGAACATAATTCCAAACAAAATAGTAAAGAAAAAGGCAACGAGCGGAGTTGGATCTATAGTTCCGTATAAAGGAGCGCCATAGCTAAAAACCATTCTCTCAAAGGCTGAAACAAACTTACCATGTTGTAGCTTTACCGGCACCTTTTCTTGCCCAGCACGAACAGACGGAACCTCTTCAGGTTGATATTGCCGTATTGCAATTCGCCCCTCGGAAAGATTGTCTAAATCACTCGTAAAGCCACGCATATGACTTTTGGGTATCCAACCTGTTATACGATAGACATATTGTGTTGCCTCTAAACGAGATTGCATAGAAGCGACTTGCATAGCCAAAGAATAGGAGCTTAACAATGTATAGATTTCATCAGTATGTAGTTGAGCAAAGTTACGTTTTTCTGTTTCGATTGCTTCAAGTTCTTTTGCCGCAGCATCTAACTTTTCTTTCATTCCAACTATGACATCATCAGGAATTCCTTGAAAGTTTTCTGGAATTTCGAGAGGCACAAAGCCAGCACGTTTTAATTCAGCATCGAGAGCAAAACGACCTTTTTTAGAGGCGGCTGCGAGAATACGTGTTTTATCTTCACCGAGTGGAATAATGAGCCCTCTATCTCCAAGGGAAAAAGAAAGCGAATCTATAGCGGCAGGATCTATTTTTCCAATACGTATAGACAAAAAGGAAAGATACTCAAGCTCCGAATAAGGTAATTTTAAGTTAGAAAAAGAAAGCGCCTCTTGATAGGTTTCTTCCAATCTTTGTTTCGCCTCTTTTGCTCCCACTTCTCTTTCTCGTAAATCACGAACTGAAGCACTCAGCTCTTGTACACGTGCTACTTCACCTTCTGTGGGAAGACTTGCACCTTCAACAAAGGTTTCTAAATCTTCTATATGTAAATAAGAGCGGATATCTTGCAAGGAGTCAAAAGCTCTCGATTCTTCACTTGTTTCCGCAGCTTTTTCATCATCAATATGTGATTGAAACTGAAAATCACCTTTTTTCCCCAAGTATTCTAATACAAAACTAATGTCTCGTTTGTGAATCATCAATTCTATGAGCTGCATAGATACTGTTCGTGCCATACGTCCTCCTCTGGCTAAGTCATATACTCAGAAAGTTCTTCTTCACTCACATTTAAACGCAAAGCTTGCACCGCTGTCCGCACATAGGAAACTTCTGCTTGCTTTACTTTAAACCAACACACTAAAACCATCGCCGTAAACGGATATTTTCGAAAATTCTTCAAGGCTTTTTTTGTCAAATAGCCTTCCGCCGCTTGTGCGACCCACTTTGGATCGATAGACCATATTTCATCTGGTTCATGGCGATTGAGAAAACGCCTATATTCCCAATCTTTCCAATCAGCAAAAGAATCTATTTCCTTATCTAAAATTTGTACAGCAGGTCCTGCTAAAACATCTTTTTCATCGGGACTATCTTTTAAGCCTGCCAAAAAAGGTATAATAGCTTCGGCATCATAGCCATAATAATACTTTAAGCGAAGCGCCCAAAGAATATTTTGTATAACGATATCTTCTTTGATAAAAGCTTGTACCGGTGCACGCTCTGCAGCAGGTAGACGCTGCACAGAAGTCCATAAACTTCGAATATATTGTACATCCAGTGCATGGTCTCTCGTTTTAAGCTCTTTTACCTTGGGAATAGTATCATACCAAGCAAAAACAGTATTTTCTGTCATTTTTTTTATATCTGGCCACTTACTATAATCAAGAATAGCGAAGGATTCTAAGTCAATAATATCGGGCATCTGCGTTTTATTGTTCATTAAAGCGGATGAAATAAGCTTGAGATTATTGTATTCATATACTTGTAAAAGCTGAACGAGGACAGGGTCGGGCTTTGCATAATAGGACAAAAGCTGTGTAAAATCGGAAACAAAGACTTCCTCAGCTTTTTTTTCTATTGTTTGTGCCAAAAGATATTCGGGCAGAAGAGGCACTTCATCTTCAAAAAGAAGTTTCCACAAGTCTTGTAGTTTTTTTTCTTGAAATATACTTAAAAAGCGATTCCCGACAAAAGATTTAGAAAGCATCCCAGAAGCCTTTGCAAAAACAAAGGCATGTGCCGCCGACTTATCCATATCTACCTTATTAACCTTTTATCCAGTAATTCTAAAAACAAGGAGCGAATTGCTTCTGTATCTTGTGGAGTTTCAGTAATTTCACGAACAAAGTCGTTAAAATCTTTTTCGTATTGTTCTTTAAGGGCAAGGCTTTTTTTAGTATAGTCAGCTTCAAGCTCTTTCATAAGCTTTTCATAGGCTTCTTTAAATTGCGAATCAACCTCGGTTCGTGCCTTTGTTAAACGTGCGTCAGCTTCTACGTGCGCTTGATGCATAAATTCAGCCGCCCTTTTTTCAATTTCAATAAGATGACTTATAACATCGGCACCAGCCATTCTGATCCTCCTAAATTATCTTCTTTTCAGCCATTTTTTTTTCGTATGATTTTATAAGTTCGTGAACATCAACAGCCGTATTTTGTTCCAATATCCCTTGTAAAAATGCACGTTCATTGAGTATGAGTGCTAATTGCTTTAAGACTTGTAAATAACCAAGGCTATCCTCACTTGAGGCAACAATCATAAAAACGAGGTGAACAGGATTTAAATCGAGTGCATTGTACTCTATACCCTTTTGGGAAACACCGATTGCGCCTCGCACTCCCTGAATACCCTTTATTTTACAATGTGGTAGAGCAACACCTTTTTTTATACCAGTACTCATCAAACGCTCTCTTTCTTGCAAAGCGAAAAGTATTTCATTTCTATTCAATGAGGGTTCTGAAGAAACTAAGACTTCTATAAGTTCTTCAAAAACCTCATCTTTAAAATCGCTTTCTAAATTGAGCTTTATTGCCTTAGGATTAAAAATCTTTCCTAAAAACATCTGCGTACCGTAACTAGAAATCTGTATCTGCAGATTCTAAAAGGCTCGGTGCGGGATTGTCGCTGCTTGTTTCTTCTAACCAATATTCGCTTTCTGTTCCTGAAGCATCTTGTGCACGAGCAGCATCTTCAAGACCCTTTGCATCAACTGATGGAGCTTTGTTCAATAAAGCAAGTCCAATACTCAAAGCAAAAAAAAGTGTAACTAAGACATAGGTTGTTCGTGTGAGCACATTTCCAGCTCTTGACCCAAAAGCAACATTACTTGCTCCGCCTAAAAGCCCACCTAAGCCATCGCCTTCTTCATTTTGTAAAAGTACAATCGCCACAAGTAAAAGACAGACAATAATAAATGCAATGAGCAAAATAATTCCTAAAACACCCATATAAAAACTCCATAGTTAAAAATTGTTAAAATAGTATATTTTGATATTTCATTTTACCGTAAATAAAAAAAAAGTACAAGGGTATAATGAAAATAGCCTTGTACCTTTCTTAGATTTTAGAAAATATCGTTAAAACGATGGCTCTTTCTAGTAGGCTTTACAAATTGCTTCAAAGGTGTCGACTTTTAAAGCTGCTCCACCGATTAAACCGCCGTCAATATCCTTTTGAGCGAGCAGATCTTTTGCGTTTCCTGCATTCATAGAGCCACCGTACTGAATAATCGTTGCATCTGCCACTTCTTTGTCAAAAAGTGAGGCGAGTACGTCTCGTACATAGGCATGAATAGCTTGTGCATCTTCTGGCGTCGCCGTCTTTCCTGTTCCAATCGCCCAGACTGGCTCATAGGCTATAACGACGTTTTTCATATCTTCTTTTGAAAGACCTGCCAAGCCTTTTTCTGTTTGTGCTTTACAAACAGCTTCAGCTTTTCCTGCTTCTCTTTCTTCTAGAAGTTCTCCAATGCAAAGGATAACTTCGAGCCCATGCTGCAAGGCAAGTTTTACTTTTTTATTGATCATAGCGTCATCTTCTTTGTAAATAGTTCTTCTTTCTGAATGCCCAAGAATAACCGTTTCTACGCCAAGGTCCTTCAGCATCAATACAGAAACTTCACCCGTATGTGCGCCTGATTCATCGGTAGACATGTTTTGTGCGCCAAGGCGAATATTTGAACCTTTTACAACTTGTGCTACAGCATCAAGGTTTGTAAATGAAGGTGCAATTAAATATTTGTTTTTTCCATCTTTAAGAGCTGCAACTAAACCTTTTGCAAGTTCAAGTGCTTCTCCCTTTGTTTTGTTCATCTTCCAGTTACCGGCAATGTATTTTTGTCTCATGTTTTTTTTCCTTTCTCTAAATGTATATTTTTATTTTGTAGCTAAAACTGCTATTCCAGGGAGTGTTTTCCCTTCGAGGAATTCCAAGGAAGCACCACCACCCGTCGATACATGGCTCATCTTATCTGCAAGTTTTGCTTTATTGACTGCGGCAACAGAATCTCCACCGCCAACGACAGAGATTGCTCCCTTTGCTGTTGCTTGGGCAACTAAGTCAGCGACCGTGTTTGTTCCTTTTGCAAAGGCATCAAATTCAAAAACACCTACAGGACCATTCCATACGATGGACTTTGCGTTAAGAATCGCATCGGTGTATTTTGCTATTGTTTTGGGACCGACATCCATTCCCATAAGATTATCTGCAATGTCTTGCCCATCAACAGCGATAGCCTTTGCCTCAGGACTAAATGTTTCTGCACAAAGATGATCTTCGGGAAGAATAATAGAAACATTTTTTTCCTTTGCAGCAGCAAGAAGAGATTTTGCGGTATCGATAAAATCATCTTCAACTAAAGATTTACCAACTGTATAGCCTTGTGCCTTTAAGAATGTATAGGCCATGCCACCACCGATGATGAGGGCTGAAGCATTTTTAAGAAGGCTTTCGAGAACAGCGATTTTTGAAGAAACCTTTGCACCACCGATAATTGCAATCATGGGTTTTGGAGGATTTGAAACCATTGGTTCTAAATATTGTACTTCTTTTTCCATGAGAAAGCCGCCAACTTTTACATCTATAAATTGTGCAATAGTTGCGGTTGAAGCATGTGCTCTATGTGCGGTACCAAAAGCATCGTTTACATAGACATCGCCATAGCTTGCAAGTTCTTTTGCCATGGCTTCTTGTTCAGCAAGGTCCTTTGCTGTTTCGGCGCTTTCAAAGCGGGTATTTTCAAGCATCATCACGTCCCCTTCTGCAAGGGCATCGACTGCTGATTTTTGTCCAAGACATGATGGAGCAAAAACAACTTCTTTACCAATAAGCTTTGAAAGGTAGTCGGCAACAGGCTTCATGCGGTGCTTTCCTGCAATATATGCTTCTTTATCAAAGGGTTTTCCGTCTTTTTCAGCCTTTTCTTGTGCTTTTTTGCTATCTTTTTTGGGATCTCCGAGATGGCTCATCAAAACAAGAGAGCGCACATTTTGCTCTAGGATATATCGAATACTTGGAAGTGCAGCTTGAATTCTTGTATCATCTTGCACTACTCCATCCTTCATTGGCACATTAAAATCGACGCGCATAATAACACGTTTGCCCGATAAATCAATATCTTTTATTGTCTTAATCATAAAGACCTCCTCATTCCACAATCGTAAAATAATGGTTTTATAAAAAAAGCTTGTACTTTTTAACCTGTATACTAGCAATAATCGATAAAAAAAGCAAGAATGGAATTTTTATTATTCTTCATTCATTGAAAAAAGTTTTTGCTCAACCTCATCGATGCTTTTATTTGCGGTGGATGCTCCGGCTGTTAAACCGACTTTTTCTAAGCGAAAAAACTCAGGTGGTATTTCGTGAGCAGCTTCGACGAGGGCTGCGTGGGGAGAGAGTTCTTGGGCCAAGGACAAAAGCCTTTGTGTATTTGCCGAGTGCCTGCCCCCAATAACCAAAATCCCGTCAACTTCGTGTGCCAGCTCTCGTAAAAAAAGTTGGCGCTCCTTTGTTGCCGAGCAGATTGTATTGAATACTTCAATCTGTGGAAGTTTTTTTTGTAAAACTGCTATAATTGCATCATATTCTTCTTTGCGTATTGTTGTTTGTGAAATGAGAATCGCTTTGTCAAAGGCTCTTGGATTTTTTTGAAATAGCTCAGACGTTTTAAAAAAAGTCTTTGCTTCTTCCGCATCTTTAAAAACAATTGCCTTATCTCCTGCATATGACGAAATAGATAGGACTTCACCATGACCGAGGTCGCCTGCAATAAAAACAAGAAAGCCATCTTGAGAATAGCTTGCTGCGCGTTTTTGACTTGCCTTAACTCGAGGACAGCTTGTATCGACTATGCGAGCACCCGTTTTTTCTATGCGAGTGAGGATTGAAGGAGATGTTCCATGAGCGCGAATAATAACAATGCTTTTTTCATTGCATCTTTCTTCTATATACTCTTCGCTCAGTAAGTGCAAGCCCTTATCATACAAGGCTTGCAAGGCTTGCTCATTATGTATGAGGGGACCGAGCATAAAAACTTCTTTCTCCTCATTTTCGTTCAAGACTTCCTCTGCCATATCGACAGCTCGTTTTACACCCATGCAAAAACCGAGCACCTTCGATCGAAGCACCTTCGCCATGCTTAATCCTTTGCTCGAATATCGCGCCGTTTAATCTTTCCAGAAATCGTTTTTGGGAGCTCTTCAACAAACTCTACGATGCGTGGATATTTGTAAGGTGCTGTTGCTTTTTTTACAAAGTCTTGTATTTCCTTTGCAAGGACATCGCTACCAGGTTTGTGTTTTTCTGAGAGTACAATAGTTGCCTTTACAACCTGCCCTCTCACTTCATCTGGAAAACCGGTAACCGCGCATTCAACAATGGCGGGATGTTGCATTAAAATACTTTCTACCTCAAAGGTCCCAATGCGATAACCCGAACATTTTATAATGTCATCAAAGCGACCGACAAACCAGTAAAAGCCATCTTCATCTCGCCAAGCGGTGTCCCCAGTAAAATAATAACCGTCGTGCATTACTTCTCTTGTTTTTTCTGCATCGCGATAATATTCTTTGAAAAGCCCCGGAAATGAGCCCTTATCGAGTGGGAAGCAAATTTCGCCTATTTCACCGTCAACACATTCGCTTAAATCATCTTTAAGAAGTTTTATATTGTAAAAGGGGGCGGGTTTTCCTATGGAACCAGGCTTTACAGACTCGCCTTTAAAATTTAAGAGGGAAAGCGTTGTCTCTGTTTGTCCAAAGCCTTCCAAAAGTCCATGCCCTGTTTGTGCCTTGAAGCGGTTATAGACTTCCTCACTCAAGGGTTCCCCAGCAGTACAGCATTCTTCCAAGCTTGAAAGATTATACTTTGACATATCTGCTTGAATAAGAAAGCGATAAATAGTTGGAGGCGCACAAAAAGACGTAATCTTGTATTTTTCAATCTGTGCCAATAAATCAACTGGTTTAAACTTTGCACTGTAATCGTAGACAAAAACCGCACATTCGCAAAGCCACTGCCCGTAGAGTTTTCCCCAAACTGACTTTGCCCAGCCTGTGTCGGCAACAGTCAGATGCAAGCCTCCCTTACGAACGCATTGCCAGTACTTCGCTGTTACGATATGGCCGAGTGGATAGGTATAATCGTGGGCAACCATCTTTGGATGATTTGTCGTGCCTGAGGTAAAATACAAGAGCATTATATCCTCGTTGTCGTTTACTTCTTCTCGTTTTGGTGCTATAAAATCCTTTGCTTCTTCTAAGCCGCTATTAAAATCTATCCAGCCGTCGCGTTTTTTATTGTAAAAAGAATTTTCGTATAAACCGCTTATGCCCGAAACAGAAACTAAAAGCTCTACGCTCTTGGACTCTTCTAAGGAAGCTTCGATTTGCTCCATTACTTTTTCGTCGTAGGCAGCAACAATCATTTTGATACTTGCCGCATTATTTCGATACACAAGGTCGTCCTTGGTGAGCATGTGGGTTGCAGGCACAGCAATGGCACCAATTCGATGCAAGCCTAAAAGCGCAAACCAAAACTCATAACGCCGTTTTAAAATAAGCATTACTTTTTCGCCACGGCGAATTCCCTGTGCTTGAAAAAAAGAGGCAGCCTTTTCAGAATAGGTTTTTATTTCACTATAGCTAAAGATTTTCTCTTCTCCCTCATCATTGCACCAAACAAGGGCGCGCTCATCGGGAGTTTCCATTGCAAGCCTATCGAGCACATCATAGGAAAAGTTAAATCGCTCGGGAACTATGACTGTATAATTATCTCTAAAATCTTGTGATGAAGAAAAATCTATCTTCGGTACATACTTTGTTAACATTATCTGCCTTCTTTAAAAAATAATTGCTAAAAATTTTGCGTTTTTTTCGTTTAAAGCTTGCATCGCATGCTTTTTATTTGCATCAAAATAAATTGAATCGCCTGCATCTAAGACAAGTTCTTTACCGTCGATAACAATCTTCATTGAACCTTCGAGCATATAATTGAACTCTTGGCCAGGGTGAGAATTGAAGTGCATTTCTCTTGTTTGCTCCGGCGTAAGCGTAACAATGTAGGGGTCAGCCTTTCGATTGATAAAACCATGCGCAAGGGATTCGTATTTGTAGTTTGCCCTTCTGTCAACACCGAGTCCCTTATCTTTTTTGGTTAGAAAATACGAATGCATGCGGGGCTCTTCTCCAGAAATCAAGGTTGTAATTTCAAACTTATATGCCGTTGCAATACTATGCAAAATACTTACCGGAATATCGACTGTACCAGACTCGTATTTTTCGTATTCCCCTTGAGAAATACCGCAAACCGATGCGACGTCCTCTGTTGAAAGCTCCATAATATCTCGCAAGCCCTTCAGCCTCTGAGCTATTTCCATGGATAATCCATTACCTTTCATTTCTACCCCCTATACTTTCTCTACTAGTAAACTAAATGATACAAAAGAAGTCAAGGAGAAGTTTACTCAATTCCAAGCGATTTTCTATGCGCTTCCCCTATCTCAGAAAGCTTGAATTTTTGTATTTTCCCGCTCGCTGTCATAGGAAATGAATCGACAAATAAAACCAGTTGTGGAAACTTGTATTTTGCAATTTTCCCACGGCAGTATTCTATGACGTCTTCTTCTGTAAGCGTTTTTCCCTCATGCAAGATAATAAAGGCTCCCGTAATTTCTCCAAGGCGTTTATCCTTCACTCCTGCAACCTGAATATCTTTTATTTCGCTCATTTGTCGTAAAAACTCTTCTATTTCTTTTGGATAGATATTTTCCCCACCACGGATAATCATATCTTTGATGCGCCCTGTTATTTTAAAATAACCAGCCTCATCTTTTATGCCCAAATCGCCCGAATGTAAAAAACCATTTGCATCGATAATTTCTGCTGTCGCCTCTGGATTTTTGTAGTAGCCCTTCATCACGTTGTAGCCACGGCAACACATTTCGCCTTGTACTCCTGGAGGACATTCCTCCCCGGTTTCTGGATCGAGCACCTTAACTTCAATATGAGGTAACTCCTTTCCCACCGTTGTTGCACGAATTTCCATGGGGTCGTCTGTTCTACTTTGCGTCATACCGGGAGAGGTTTCTGTTAAACCATAGACACTGGTAATCTCTGTAAGATTCATCTTTGACATAACAGCCTTCATTACATCGATGGGACAAAGTGAACCTGCCATAATGCCCGTTCGAAGTGAGGACATATCAAACATGTTGAACATAGGATGATTGAGTTCTGCAATAAACATTGTGGGAACACCGTACAGGGAGGTACATTTTTCTTTATGGACAGAAGCAAGAACAAGGAGGGGGTCAAAGCTTTCTACCATAACATGGGTAGCCCCATGAGAAAGAACCGCCATAACACCGAGTACAATGCCAAAACAATGAAAAAGCGGAACGGGCAAGCAAACCTTTTCCTTTTCGCTATACTTCATACATTGCCCGATAAAATAGCCATTGTTCAAAATATTGTGATGAGAGAGCATAACACCCTTTGGAAAACCCGTTGTACCCGAGGTATATTGCATATTGATTACCTCATGGCAATTGAGACCTTGTTCAACTTCATGTACTCTAGCGATATCGATATGTTGCCCAAGTAAAAGCAGTTCATGAGTTGAATAAAGCCCACGATATTTTTCTGGTCCAATAAAAACAACCTGCTTTAATTCTGGAAATTTTTCACTTACAAGTGCGCCTCTTTGACATGTGTCAAGCTCGGGAATGAGCTCCTTTATCATACTCACATATTGTGAATCCTTCATTCCATCGGAGATACAGAGCATTCGTATATCGGACTGCTTAATAACATACTCAAGCTCATGCAATTTATAACTCGTGTTAATAGTAACGGTTACTACACCGATACGCGTTGCAGCAAACATATAGCTAAGCCAATCTGGTACATTTGTCGCCCAAATACCGAGGTGATCGCCTTTTTTTAAACCAATCGCCAAAAGCGCACAAGCAAGCGCATCAACTCGTGCATCGAAGGCTGCATAACTAAAACGCAAATCACGGTCGGAGTAAACCATAAAATCTTGGTTTGGATTCTTTTTTGTTTGCTCACGGAGCATTTCACTTATCGTTAGATCTAATAATTCTGTATTTGCCATGTTTTTATCATTCCTATCCTAAAAAATACTGTTTTTTCAGTGTACCGCCTAATGCGTATTTTATCAAGACAAAAAACGAAAAAATGTCATAGGTATAAAAAAAATCCCGAGAAGAGAAAAAAAAGTGATATATCTTAACGCAAAAGAGAAGTCTTGTGAAAAACAGGCTATCAAGGAAAAAAAAAGCTGTGCATCAAATGATACACAGCTTTAGTCGGGAGCGACGGGACTCGAACCCGCGGTCTCCGGCGTGACAGGCCAGCGCGATAACCAGCTTCGCTACGCCCCCTTGTATTATTGACTATAGCTAAATATTAAAATTGTGTCAAGAGGAAAAAGACTAAAAATAATTTTACAGTTTGACTGTTTTTAAAAAAAATGCTACTACTTATACTATGAAAACAGAACTTATTAAAGATATTTTAGTCTCATCTCCAGATAAACGAGAAATTTGCGTACAAGGTTGGGTGCGTACAAAGCGCGATTCAAAAAACCTCTGTTTTATTCAAGTAAATGATGGCTCTTGCTTTGCCTCTATGCAAGTCACCTTTGACCGAGAAAATACAAACGTAGATACAGATGCTATAGAAAAAGCACTCGAAAAAGTTACGACAGGTGCTTCCATAGAAGCAGTCGGAAAGCTCGTACCTTCTCCAGCTTCCGGACAAGCGGTGGAACTTGCGCTGAGCTCTATTCGTGTACTTGGCGAAGCTCCAACAGAAAGCTACCCCCTCCAAAAAAAAGGACATAGCATGGAGTTTTTGCGCGAAATTGCGCACCTTCGTCCACGCACAAATCTCTTTGGCGCTGTTGCCCGTATGAGAAGCCAAATGTCCTATGCAATTCACACTTTTTTTCAAGAGCGCGGTTTTCACTATGTTCACACACCGATCATAACCGCAAGTGATGCAGAAGGTGCAGGCGAGATGTTTCAAGTAACAACGCTCAACTTAGAAGAGCTTGCACGAATAGGGATAAAAGCTGGTAAGGGTGGAAAAAGTGAAGATGAAGCACATATGCTCGTCGACTATAGCAAGGACTTTTTTGGAAAACATGCAAGCCTTACCGTTTCAGGGCAACTCGAGGCTGAATGCTATGCAACCGCTCTTTCGCGGGTCTACACCTTTGGTCCAACCTTTCGAGCAGAAAACTCCAACACAACGCGCCACCTTTCAGAATTTTGGATGATAGAACCTGAAATGGCTTTTTTCAAAAACGAAGACAATATGCAGCTTGCTGAGGATTTTATTAAATATCTGCTTAGCTGGGCACTCGAAAAATGTAGCGAAGATATGCAATTTTTTGAAGATCGTGTACAAAAAGGCATCATTGAAACATTGCGCCATGTTGTATCATCTGACTTTATTCGCCTCAGCTATACTGAAGCAATCGCTGTACTTGAAAAAAATGCAGACAAGTTTGAATACAAACCTTATTGGGGTTGCGATTTACAAAGTGAACACGAGCGCTATCTCACCGAAACCGTGTATAAAAAACCAGTTATCGTAACTGATTATCCAAAAGATATAAAAGCATTTTATATGAAACTGAACGACGATGGAAAAACAGTTCGTGCAATGGACGTCCTCGTGCCCGGGCTCGGCGAAATAATCGGTGGCTCTGAGCGTGAAGCCGACTACGATATACTCCTTGAAAAAATTAAGGCAATGAAGCTCGATCCAAAAGACTACTGGTGGTATCTTGATTTACGAAAATATGGCTCTGTACCACACTCAGGTTTTGGCTTGGGCTTTGAACGGCTTTTATTATACATCACTGGCTTAAAAAATATACGAGACGTTATCCCCTTTCCTCGAACACCAAAGTCCGCTGAATTTTAAAAAAATAAAAACTTGACAAAGACAAATTGTAGAATTATGATTATGCAATCAGGAGGAAATATGAAAAAACATTTCTTATTTTTCGCATTTATTATGATTATTGCAATTGCATTTACTGCTTGTGCTTCAACCAAGCAACTAGAAAATGCCGATAATCAGCAAGAGACTTCCCAAGCTCTGGATGAAATTAGGGACCATAGTTTTCTTGAAGGAACAGTTTGGAAAGCACCAATTAAAATCATGGATTTTGACGCATTTCAAAGGCTTGAAATTAAAAACGGTCAAGCTTGGTTTGCCACAGAGATGGGTAACGCTGTTGATGGTGGCGATGTTCCAGAAAAAATTGAGCTCAGAGGTAATACCATCCGTTTTATTAGATCAGATGGTGGTAGTAATAGAGCAACTTTAGATGAAGATACAATCATCATGCAACACGACGGATTAATATACACACGTGTTAAATAAAAAAAAGGCTGCCGAAAGGTGGCTTTTTTTATAGAAATTCTACTGTGACCATTGCCTTTGATACATCTTTTATGATTGCAGAAAGATTTTCTTTATGCTCAAGGGGAATTTCTGCTTGGAAGCCCACCCTTTCTAAAAATTCTTCCTTTGCATTTGTGAGGGGAAAGAGAGCAATGCTTCTTTTTATGCCTTCGTAGACTTCGTAGGGCGCCTTAAAACAAAAACTTATTTTGGGGATATAGCGTTCTGTCTTTGCCTTGTCGAGAACTTCTCGGGCTGCATCTCCATAGGCTTTTACGAGTCCTCCGGTTCCTAAAAGAGTACCTCCGAAATAGCGCGTAATGGTTAAGATAAGGTTGGTTAGATTTCGCCCCTTTAAGACATCGTAGGCAGGACGGCCAGCAGTGCCAGAAGGCTCCCCATCATCGCTCATGCCAGATATTTGTCCTTCAAGACCACAGACAAAGGCATGGACTACGTGGGCAGCATCGGCGTATTTTTGTTTTTGATTTTTTAAAACGTCTCGAGCTTCAGCTTGTGTTTCTATAGGAAAAAGTTCCGCTATAAACCGAGATTTTTTTACGATAATTTCTGTCGCACAGTATTCGAGTAAAATATCCATATGCCTATTATACTATGTTATCCACTTAAAAGCGACAGGAACGCGAAACTGTTTGAGCATACAGGATAGACGGGATTCTTACGTTTCTTAGGGGAAGAGAACCATCTTTTGCGATGCGAAGTTTCTCTTCCCCTAAAACCCCATCTCTCCTTGCAACGCTTGCTAATCTAGAAGTTTTTATTTTACTTCCTGTGTATCCTGTTTTATCATGTTAATCCTGTACACACAATTAGCTGTTCGCAAAAGCGAGTGGCATAGCCTGCAGGTTTATTTTGCAGGCTATGGTTTTTATGCGTTTTATTTTATTCAGTCTTCTATTTCAGGTAACTCATCCATTTTTTCTTTTATCATTCGCAATCTTTCGTTTATATTTTTGATTCTTACGTTTCTTAGGGGAAGAGAACCATCTTACATTTTTTCTAACATCCGTGTTAGAAAAAACTTCCTATCAAGAGTCTTTCCTAGAATGCGCTTTTATGGTAGTCTTTTTTTATGGCAGGAAATTCATTTGGAAAACTTTTTAAGCTCACTACCTTTGGGGAAAGTCACGGGGAAGCTCTGGGCTGTATAATCGATGGATGCCCGAGTGGCATAAAAATTGACAGGGATGCAATTCAAAATGCTTTGAATCGAAGACGGCCTGGATACAATCACTCGAACGATAAAAATGTTACGGGTACTACTCGTCAAGAAGCTGATGAGGTGCAGATTTTAAGTGGTGTCTTTGAGGGTTTTTCAACAGGCACGCCTATTTGTCTCATTATTTTTAATGCAACACAGAGATCAAAAGATTATAACAATATAAAAGATGTTTTTCGACCTGGTCATGCTGATTACGGCTACTTTGCAAAATACGGTATTCGTGATTATCGTGGTGGTGGAAGGGCTTCTGCCCGAGAGACGGCAGCGCGGGTGGCAGCGGGTGCGGTAGCAAGGGCGCTTCTAGAAAGCATGCTCCCAAAATCAGAACTGCCTTTTTCGGTCATAGCCTATACAAAAGAAGCTGCTGGAATTGCTTGTCACGATATTCATCTCAGTCAAATAGAAAAAAACCAAATGCGTGCAGCTGATGCCTGGGCGGCAGAAAAAATGCTTGAAAAAATAGAAGAGCTTAAACGCAAGGGAGATAGCGCAGGAGGCATTATCGAGTGTCAGATTACAGGGCTGCCTGCAGGTCTTGGCGAACCTGTCTTTGATAAGCTCGATGCAGTTTTATCTCATGCGATTCTTTCTATCGGTGCGGTTAAGGGTATAGAGTTTGGAGCAGGCTTTGAATCTGCTCGCATGACGGGTTCAACCTGGAATGATCCTATGCGCGAGGGGATAAAAAAAAGCGAAAAAACCGACATTTTAAATCCGCATTTTTCTTCAAATAATGCAGGTGGGATCCTCGGCGGCATATCGAATGGAAATGACATTGTCTTTCGAGCGGCTGTTAAACCGGTCCCAAGTATTTATCAAACACAAAACACAATTACGAAAGAAGGTAAAAACACAGAAATTCTTATTGAAGGTAGGCACGATATTTGTGTATGCCCAAGAATTGTGCCCGTTATCGAGGCGATGTGCTATATCAGCCTTGCTGACCTTTTTTTACAAAATAAAGTTGCAAAAGTTTCGGAGATAGTCGATGAAAACGAATAAACTAAAGCTCATAAGCGTCATCTCTCTTTTAAGTCTCCTTGTCATAAGTATCTGTCTTGCAAGCTTTTATGTCCTTTCATTCACACCAATAAAAACAATACAAGATGGAGCACAAGCCGCTTTTATAGCCGAACATGCAAAACAACATATTTCTACTGAGCTAGAAGCATTGCCCTATGCGACAATTCCTGCACAACTCGCCTTGCAAACGCATTCGGTTATTTTAATCGATGCGGCAAATGATTGCATCTTGTACGAAAAAAATGCTGACGCTATTATTCCTCCTGCTTCGATGACAAAACTTTTTGTTATGTACTTGGTTTTTGAAGCAATCGAAAGAGGAGAAGTTAGTCTCAATGAGCCCGTCCCTCTGAGACCTGAATCCTGGGCAATAAACGCACCACCGGGTTCATCGCTTATGTTCCTCGGCGAGGGGCAAAGGGTGAACTTGGACGAACTTTTGTCGGGGCTCGCTGTTGTTTCAGGAAACGACGCAGCAGTCGCTGTTGCCCAACACCTCTCTGGTTCTGTTCCCGCCTTCATCGAAAAAATGAACGCCCTCGCCCAATCCCTCGGACTCAAGCATACCCACTTTGTAGACACATCGGGCTATAGCGAATTGAACCAAACAACAGCTCGCGACTTTCTAAAATTTTGCTCCATCTATGTAAAAAAATTTCCTGAAAGCTTAGAGCGCTATCACTCGCTGACTTCTTTTACCTATCCTAAGGAAGAAAACTTAAAACCTGGTTTAAGCTATTCGGCTGCCGTACAAACGGGAACTGCATATAACGGAACGCTTCCCATAACGCAACGGGCAACAAATCCGCTCTTTGGAAAAATAGCAGGCGTCGATGGCATTAAAACTGGTTATATCGACGAGTCTGGCTTTAACCTTGCCTTGAGTATCAAGCGAGACGGCACTCGGTTTTTGGCCGTTCTCATGGGAGGACCCGGTATTGGAACAGTGCAGGGAAATCAAATACGCACACGGGATGTAGAAATTCTCACCGACTGGGCTTACAAGACGTTTAAAAGTTTTACAATTAGCGATACGATTGCCTTCAATATGCCTCTTTTATATGGTCAGGAAAACAGTATTTTAGTTTACGAAGCCATAAACAAAGAAAAACACGCGCTTTCTGTTCCCCTCATAGCACATGAGCCGAGTATTCGAAGACAAATTGCTATTGAGCCTATAATTAAGGCACCGGTAAAGGAAAACGAAATCCTCGGTTATGTCTATTATTTTTTGGGAGATATTTTACTTGAAACGCGTCCGCTTATTGCAGCAAATTCAGTGGATACGGGGAGCCGTTTCAAAACGAGTGTAGATGGAATACTGCTCCCTTTTATAGCAAAACGACTTACAAAAGCACCTATAGATCGCTTACAGGAACTATATCGTAACCCGCAGATAGAATTGCAGCAATGAGCACATCGATTTTGTCATAGAGATAATCGAGCCGCGTGCCATTTTGTAAGCCACAGGAAATAGGAATGATAAGCCCCGGCTTTAACGAAGTTACAATCGAATCGATTATTTGACTTGAAGATCTGTAAGGAAGATTTTTTTCGGTAGCTTCTTCAAGCGTCAAGCTATCTCCCGTTGGATAGGGAGAATCGATGAGCTTATAGCCGGCTTTTTTACTTGCCGATTGTATAATTGCATTTGAAAAATAATCTGGTGCATGCCAGATAAGCGAAAGCTCCTTGCCGATGAGGTAGAAAAAATCATCTTCATTTCTTGCCAAGCCACGACGAATAAAGGTTTCATCGATAGCGTAGAGTCTTGTGTCGAGGGTATAGGGAATGTAAAACATTGAGCCACATTGATGCCCGAGAGATGCAATTTCTTTTACCGCTGTCGGAAACTTTCTTAAAAATTCACCGTTAATAAAAAAACTTGCCCGTATATTATTTTTATGCAAGGCAGAAAGTATGGGAGTAAGACCGTCGCTGCTATCAAGCGCATCGATGGCGAGAGCGACCCGCGGTCTTTGAGCAAGCTTATCTTCTGAGTCATTAAACAAGGCAATATTCGTACTAAGCCCTGAAAGCTTTCGTGCAAAAAGGCTGTTTGAAAAATGCCCCTGTTCCATCTCATCTATAAAAATACGCCAGCGAGCATTTTGTACTTCACGACTTCGCGTATTTCCTTCGGAAACTTCTTGCCATGAACCGCGATTTTTATCATAGAGATAATTTTTCCTACCAAACTTTGAAAGAATGTTTTTCTGTGCATCCCATGCATAGTCCCCTGGCGATGAGAGCGCGAGTACTTCGGAGCTATTTTTTACCCATGACCAAAGGCGAAGCGTATTTTCTCCTCCAAGAAAAAGCTCAGTGTCGGACTTCCAAACAAGGGAGATGAGTTTTTCATCAGTAAATACCTGGCTTTGTTTCCAGGTATTTATATCATACACATAACTCATCGATTCACCCATAAAAGCAAGTTTTGTTTTATTTGGCGAAACAAGGGGAGAATGCACAAAAACAGGGAGGTTTAGATTTTCAAAAAAAGCAAAGTTTTTTTCTGTATCGATTTTCAAACGCCAGGTATAACTTTCAGTTTTTCCTGCGCGTAGAATTTGCATCCAGATTATGGGTATTTGAGTTTCGTATTTTGACTGTGTCCAAAATACATCGAAAGAAAGCGATGCGCCAGGCACTCGCACAAAGGGATAGGAAAATAAACTCGTTACAAAGTTAAAGTCCGTACCCTCCAACTCCATGTAGAGAAGCGTTCGATTGTCTTGTAAAAGTACTATAGAACGACCATTTTCACTTGTCCAAAATCTATCTTTGGAGCTATTGAAAGGAGAAGGAAGACGCCCTGCTATTTTCCCTATACCGACAATGTCAGAATAAAGCGCTCTTGTGTACAATTCATTTGTAGAAATTTCATAGACCAAGTCTTTTTGTATGTACATGAGTTTTTTTTCGTTAGCAAAAAAAACAGACTGAATGGAACCAGGACCGATGAAACGATATTCCTCATCGATCATTTTTTCCTGTAAGCCTTCTTTTAGATTAATAAAATACAGCCTTCCTTTTTTTTCATAGACTAAGAGAGAGCTATTTTGCACTTGTCCCTGCCCAAGCGGAGCCCAGAGAGCAGGTAGGGAGTCAAAGCTAAAGTCATTGTCTGTAGAAAGAACAATTTTTTTTCCTGTATATAAATCTTTTACCACAAGGTTTGCCTTAGAAGGGCTTGTTTGTTCAAACTCACAGACAAGGCTACCATCACTATTGAAGCGATGTACCGCGGTATTATTTTGTAAGGGAATAAAACGTTCTGTTTGGCCTTCGATTTCGCTAGAAAGTTCTTTTTGTTCAAGTGTTTTATCTGCAAGCCTGTATTGAAAAACACCGTATCGATTTTCTATGCGTACACTTTGCACCTTTGATAAATAATGCAAATGTTCTGGATAAACGCTTAAGATTTTGGGATTCGATTGCTCTATTTTACTTGTCGTTTGCTTGAGTGGCAGTTTCAAATCATAGAGAAAAAGCGCTTTTTCACTCTGCTCATTGTAGCTTTCATGCGATACAGTAAAAAGCACCCTATCTTCAGCATTTAAATCAATATCTGAAAAAGAAACTTGTGAACTAAGGCTAAAAAGCATAAAGCAAGAGCAAAATATATAAAAAACTCGTTTTATCATACTATTTTTTCCCATACACATATACTAACATAGATTTAAGCTTTTGTTCTATGTATTTTTAGGTAATTTTAATAAAACAGCTTCGTCCAATTTATTTTAAAACAGATAATGGGTTAATGAGCTGTCCATTTTTATACACGGAAAAGTGTAAATGCGGACCTGTCGAATAGCCCGTGCTACCCAGTTTCCCCAAAACACTTCCTTGGTTCACATTTTGCCCCAGCTTTACCAAAATCGTTGTCATATGTGCATAAAGCGTTTGATAGCCACCAGAATGGCTCACAATAACGTAGTTTCCATAAACTTGATTATAACCCGCTGCGGCAACCTTGCCTGCCATCGATGCTTTTATACTCGTACCAAGGGGTGCAACCATATCTATACCTGTGTGAAAACTGCGCACTCCGGTAAATGGGTCAGGTCTATAACCGTAGGGAGAAGACAGTCTCCATGAAACACCGAGGGGGTCTTTAAATAATTCACCTAAGGCTTCACTCAAGGCAGTCGCATCCATCGTTGCACCGGGAATAAAAAGAACATCGCCTTTTTTTACAAGCTCTGTTGTAAGGTCATTCACATCGAGCAAAGTTACGAGACTTGTTTTATATTTGTCAGCAATGCCAGATAAAGACTCGCCAGATTTTACAATATGCGTTAAACCATCGACAGAAGGAATACGTATCTTTTGACCAGATCGAAGAGAGCGTACGTTTTTTATATCATTGATAGCAATGAGTGTAGAAATATTTGAAAGATTAAAACGCTTTGCAATGCCCGAAATAGTATCGCCGGCTTTTACAGTATATGTTTGATATGTAACTGGTTTTGTAAAGATTGATTGCGAAATATTTTTTGTACCAAGATAGCCTTCGCTGTCAAAAGATTCTTTTTTGGGTAGGGCAAAGTCTATCATGGCAATATCTAAGGAAGCGATTTCACCTGCGGTACTTTTTTTTAAAACTGCATTGCGTATATGTAGCGGTTTTTTTCCCAAAACATTTGTAAAACTGAGGCTAAGGCAAAAAACAATAGCAATGCTCAGCAATAAAAAACGACTTCGGAATAAGACTTTTGGTATAAATAAGATTATTTTTAGTATTTTTTTTATATCAAGAGAAAATTTTGATTTTAATTCTATGGCTTTCGCATAAACAGCTGAAGAAGGCAGGCTTCTTTGTCTTTTGGAAGAAATCCTTGGCTCTGTTTTATAGGCTGAGGAAGTGGTATTTAAATCTAAATAACTAATAATGTGCATACTCTATGTATCGACATTATGGGGAAGACTTATTAGAATAAAAACATGACAAAACACAGAGTCATCACAATGCTTTTTCTCGGCTTACTCATCGGCTTTATTTTAAAGGTCTTTGTTTTCGATATTGTCAAGATTTCTGGGACGTCGATGCAGCCCGCGATTCAAGAAGGCGATATGGTAGTCATATGGAAACTCGCATACGGACTTGTAAAACCCTTTAGCCCCTACTCTTTCACCCGATGGAAGGAACCAAAACAAGGCGATATCATCGCATATCTGCACAATAATAAAATTGTTATAAAAAGATGCCTCGCAACGGAAGGAATGCATCTTTCTTTTTCTTCACTTTCAGGCTATCATGTGAGGATACAAATAAAAGAAACTGATACGGTGATTCCGCTTTCAGAAAAACAATATCAACGCTTGAAAATGACTACAACTGTACCTGCGGGCTTTCTATTTGCAGTGGGCGATAATTATGAGGATTCTATCGATTCAAGAGACTATGGTTTTGTAGCGGCGAACGAGGTAACGGGAAAAGTACTATGCAAATAGAAACAAGATATAAAAAAATCAGACTCATTTTTTTCTTTCTTTGCCTCATACTTTTTACCGTCTATCTTATTTACTCCTACGCAAAAATTGCTTTTTCTCCAAACACAGAAAGAACATTTTTCTCTCAAGAATATATACGTGGTAGCATCTATGACAGAAATGGTAAACCCCTCGCGGTGCAAGCAAGTCTCTATCATTTAGCTGCAACGCCTTCTGCCATAAAGGACATAGCAAAAACAGCCAAAGTTTTAGCACCCTATTTGGAAAAAACGGAAGAAGAAATTATCAAGCAAATCAATGAAGCGACAATTGACTTTGTCTATATAGAAAAAAAACTCAGCCAAGAAAAATACGAAGCGCTTTTAAGTCTTATCAGTAGCAATAAACTCTATGGCTTACGTTTTGATAAGGTGCAAGGCAGGATCTATCCAGAAAAATCGCTGGCTTCGCAGGTTATCGGTTTTATGGGAAATGATGGGAAGGGTCTTTCAGGAATAGAGTACACTATGCAAAAAATACTTTCACCTGATACAACAAAAAACCCCACAAATCCTATTCATTATGGGAATGATATTTATCTTACTATAGATGCCAACTTACAATACAAACTTGAGCAAGTTGCTTTGAAAAATCTTGAGGAGCATCAAGCAGAAAGCATTATGATAATTGCCTCAGATGCAAAAAAAGGCGAAATACTTTCTTATGTAAGTTTACCGAGCACAGACTTAAACGAATACCCAAGCGCTGTCGATGCAGAAAAAATAGACAGACCCGCAGCTATCTCTTTTGAACCAGGCTCTGTTTTTAAAATATTTTCCATTGCTTCTTTTTTAGAAACAGGAGCAATAGGTGCAAACGAGCTTTTTTATTGTGATGGAAAATACGAAATACCATCTACAGGAGGCGAAAAGGCTGTTATAAACTGCCTCGGTCATCACGGCTGGATTAGCGCCCGAGAAGCCCTCGAGTATTCATGCAATGATGCCTTGGCGCAAATGTCCGAAAAAATAGATTCAAGGCATTTTGTACAAATGCTACGGGCCTTTGGCTTTGGTTCAAAAACACTTTTAGAGGTGCCGCTTGAAATAAGTGGCAGTATAAAAAGCCCTAGCGACAGGCTTTGGTCAAATCGTTCAAAACCGACTATGTCTATCGGGCAGGAACTCAGTGTCAGTGCGATACAAATGATACAGGCGACAACAGCTCTTGCAAACAAGGGCTACCCCTTACAATTGACCTATATTTCACAAATTGCAGAAAGCGACGGCAAGCTCATCTATCAGCATACGCCGGAATACAAGGAACCTGTTATTTCCGAAGCGACAAGCAGGACTTTACTTGACTACATGAAAACAACCGCGGAGGTGGGCACAGGGAGTCGAGCGCAACTCGGAGATGTTACTATCGGGGTAAAAACTGGGACAGCACAAATGATAGACCCCATAACGAAGGGCTATAGTAAAGACGATTATATTTCAAACTGTGTTGCTATTTTCCCCATCGAGGATCCAGAAATTATCTTGTACATTGTTATAACAAAGGCAAAGGGCGAAACCTATGCTGGTAGAATTGTTGCACCGATCATAGCCGAGGCGGCAGATATTATTATCGATCATCTTGGTTTGGCACGGAAAAATGCATCATCCCTCATACACTCTGGAAAAATTGAACTACCCAAAAAAATAAATCCTGAAATCGGAACAAGTATCCCCAACTTTATAGGGCTTTCGAAACGAGAACTTGTTCCCCTTCTCGAACGCGATGATATTCATTTTATTATCCGCGGTGATGGCTGGGTTTTTTCGCAAAATCCCCCTCCGGGAACGCCCCTACAGGAGAACATGACGATTGAACTCTATTTACAATAAAAATATTGCAGCTTTAAAACAACGACTTGATACGCTCTACGAAAACCATCGCCTTTTAATAGAAAGTTATAAAGAACAAAATGCAGCCTGTCTAAGCGCCTATGAAGAAAAAGAAAGCCTAAAAACCATTCCTGCAAAAAACGGTAGTCTCACCGCCGTCTATAAAGAACTATTTTTGCACTCATCATATAATCCAGAGGCTGAAGCAAAAAAAAGCATAGCTGAAGTAAAAGAAAAAGAGCAAATAGCTTTTTTAGGTTTCGGTCTTGGCTACGCTCCCCTCGCCTTTGTCGAAGCCCATCCCGACAAAATGCTTATCCTTATTGAGCCAGAAATAGAACGAGTTTTGTGGACACTGTCCTATATTGATTTTTCCGCGCTTTTTTCTCATCCAAAACTTATATGCCTTTTTTCAGCGCCTCCAGAGGACTGCATAAGTCTCTTGGAGCATTTTGGCTTTGAAAACACCGCCTTTATAAAAAATGAAAGCTATGCCTTGCATCAAAGAGATTTTTTTTCAACACTTTCGCTTTTAATCGAGCGAAATAAGCAAAAAAAAGACATAAATGACAGCACTCTCGAACGTTTTGGGAAGTTATGGCTTAAAAACACCATAAAAAACATCCACCACTACGCAGAGCGCAGGGGGATTGCTTGTTTACAAAATCTTCATAAAGGAGAAAAAGCCCTCATCCTTGCTGCCGGTCCCAGTTTAGATATCTGCCTCCCCTATTTACCTGAACTTGCAAAAAAAATGATACTCGTCTGCGTCGACACAGCCTTAAATGCCTGCTTGAGATCTGGCGTTGAACCTGACTATCTCATAACCATCGACCCTCAGTACTGGAATGCAAAACATATTCGCCACTTAAGCGCACCCCATACAAATCTCATAACCGAAATTTCTAGCTACCCCTCTGTCTTTCGCTTCCCATGCAAAAATATCTATTTGGCAAGCTCTATCTATCCTCTCGGAAAACTTATAGAAAAAAAACTGAGAGAGAGCGCGTACTCAGAATTTGGGGAACTCAATCCTGGAGGTTCTGTTGCCACAAGCGCATGGGAATTTGCTCGTTGGATAGGTTGCACTGAACTTTTTTTTGCTGGCTTGGATTTAAGCTTTCCATGCAAAAAAACACATGCGCGGGAAGGCATCTTTGAAAAACAAGCGCGAAATGAAGAAACCCGATTTGCGCCCTTTTCTACAAAGGCTGCGTTTTCACTTTTTTCCGCACCCTCTCTTGAAAAAGAAAACTATAAAGGCGAAACAGTTTTAAGCGACTCTCGCATGGAGCTTTACGCATGGTGGTTTGAAAGTAAAATCGCAGAACATAAGACAAAAACCTATGTGCTCTCTGAGGAAGGCTTGAAAATCCCCGGTCTTGATTTTTACAATATAGAAAAGCTTCTAAAACTAAAGAATATACAAAAAAAAGAATGCTCAATTCCACCTTTGCATAAAAACACCGACCTCATTTCAAAAATAACATCAGAATTGCGAAATCAAATTGCTTCAGACTTAAAGCTCTGTCAAGAAGCAATGAAAGCTATCGATATAAATACTAATATAGAAAATAATAATACAAGCTTTAAAAGGGCAGAAAAACTCAAAACCATACTGACACAATCCCCACTCTATCCCATCCTCCCTCTTGCGGGAGAAAGCGACAGGCAAATACAAAAAAAAGCGAGAGAAAAAGCAATGCTGGAAAAAAAAGAATTTTCTCACGCTGTATTGTTTTGCTTTTTTGAAAATGCACAAAAGGCAATTCTTTTTTTGGAAAAATCTTTACAATACGCTTAAGCTTTTATATAAACTGCCGAAACTATAAGTATCATAAAGAACAATCATTTAGCCGGTTCGACATCCAGACGGCTAAGTCTTGTACTTATAAAGCTGGAAAACTTTTTCTTTGTTGAGTTTTTCAGCTTTTTTTTCGGTCTCTCGGTTTTTATAAATACGGCAGGAACTTTGCATTATTAAAAAAACGTGTTATATTAGTAGACAGAAACAGGTAAAAATGCAAGGTAGCAATCAAAAAAATTGAAACCTTGCCTGTGAGGAGCAGACAGTGAATTCGTTTAACGTAGTTGATTTAAAAGAAAATGTTTATTTTACTCAAGATGTAGTTATAGATAAAACATTTTTACTTCTCACAAACTCTATTCCTGTTTCAAACGCACTTATAAAAGCACTTTTAATATGGGATTTTAAGCAAGTATATTCTGATGGGACTATTGGTAGTGGAACAGCTCGCATGGATTCTTTTACGCCAACGAGCCCCCAGGAGCCAACTGACAGTGAAACTAAAAAAAAGGAATACATAGACCCAGATATTTTAAAAAATGCAACTGAGGTTGATACCAGTTTATTTACGGGAGAAATAAAAGGTGATTCCGATAAAAGCAGGCTTGCCGTTGTGCAAACTATTTACAACGATTATTTTAATTATATAAATCAAGTATACACACGCTATGCGACACATAAAGAGCTAAAACTAGATGAACTATCTGATAAGGTAAAAGAGTTTGTTATCTTTGTAAAAGAAAATAGGAGATTTGTTCTTAGAATACAACCAAGTCTAGAAGCAAAGAATAAAAACTTCCTCATTAGCCACTCGATGCGCTCGACAGTGCTTGCTATAACCATCGGTTTGCAAATGAGGCTTCCTCTTTCAAAGCTTATAGAGCTCGGTGTTGCTTGTATCTTACATGAAATAGGTATGATACGTTTGCCTCCACAGCTTTACATGACCGACAGACCGCTTTCACAAAATGAAAAAAATACTATTTTTACCCACCCCATTATTTCATACAATATCTTAAAAGAAAATGAATTTCCGCTCAATATTTCCCTCGGTGTACTTGAGCACCACGAAAGAGAAAATGGGACCGGCTATCCTCGTAAACTTTCTGGCGAAAAGATTTCAACCTATGCGAAGATAATTGCTGTAGCCTGTGCTTTTGAAGCAATTACCGCACCACGACATTATAAGGAAGCCTCTTCTTCACATGAGGCAATGATAGAAATGCTCAAAAACAACGGACAGGTCTACGATCCAACAGTTATAAAAGCGCTTTTATTATCATTGTCACTGTACCCAATTGGCGGCTACGTTTTACTATCCAATGGAAAAGTAGCACAGGTAACAGATGTAAACCCAGAAAACCCGCAAAATCCCATTGTGCAAATACTCAACGAGTTTGAGCCCTCCGGAGAGCCCAAAACTTTAAACACTGGTACCTTTGGTTTAAAAATTACACAGGTTTTAACAAAGCAAAGAGCAATGGAAATGGTAAAGCAAAAAAGCTCCTAGCCTTAGACTAACTAAGCTATCAGACTAAGCACAGTATTTATTTTTTATACACCAAAAAAAAGTGCTTTCTCTTGTTCTATGTCTTGTAAAAATTGTGAATCGACCTGAGGCGGATGCTCTTCAAAATATATAATTTGCTGTAATTCATCCTCAGAGCGAAAACCCCAAACAGGCACTGCCGTTTCATATTGTCGTAAAAAACCAAAGGCAAGCGGTATATTTTGTATTTTTCCACCGAGTAAGGGTTTGTAGGCTATAAAACCAAGCTCTGCTTCTTTGCAAAGTCTAAGCAAATCTATTTCTTGCGCATTCGAAACATAATTAAAAGGAAAGCGTAATGTCGCATAGAGGCCAGATTCTATAGCCTCTTCTGCCAAGCTCAAAGATTCTGTTGAAAACCCGTAATATTTTATCTTGCCCTCTTCTTTCAGTCTTTCTAAACAAACAATAAGACCAGAGCTATCGTTTTTTACTGGAACAAAGGCTAAATGATGTAAATGCAATAAATCGATATAATCTGTCTTAAATACTGTAAAAAAATTTTCAACTTCTTCCAAAAGCTCGTTTGCATTTTTTGCGCTTGTTTGTACACCTAAAATAACAGAATCACGCTTATCTATAAAGGTATAGCGCAGAGGGTTTTGAAGCGAAACAGAGGCTAGGTCAAAAAAGTTGATACCTTTTTCATAGCCTTTGTTTATAATCGATAGAGCTTCCTCGTCATCGAGATTTTCTATCCCTCCTGTACCAAAAGAAGTGCGGCTTACCATTAGATTTGTTTTACCTAGGGCAACGTATTCCATTTTTACCTCCACTGGAAAAGCAAGGTTTAGGGACGCTTGTAGGATTTCATTTCTTTTCGTATAAAGTCGACTAAATCAGAACGTTTTACGCGAACTTGCTCCATGCTATCTCTATAACGAAGAGTCACAGAATCATCTTCTTTTGACTCGTAATCGATTGTAACACAGAAAGGAGTACCTATTTCATCTTGTCGTCGGTATCGTTTACCGATTGCACCTGATTGGTCGTAGTCTGTTACAAACTCCTCTTTTAATTCGTTTTGAATGTCTTTTGCAAGCTCGGCAAGACCATCTTTTTTCATCAAGGGAAGAACAGCAACTTTTATGGGCGCAATGCTTGGGTGAAAGTGAAGCACAACACGCCAATCATCTGCATTGCCATTGTCTGCAACCTTTTCTTCTTCATAGGCATCGCAAAGGAACATGAGAACATTTCGTGTTAAACCAGCACTTGTTTCTACGATGTATGGTATATAACGCTCGTTTCCATTGTCTTGGTCTATATATTGTAAGTCCTTGCCAGAATACTGCATATGCTGTGTAAGGTCAAAGTCGGTTCGGTTGTGGATGCCCTCAAGTTCTTGAAAACCCATGGGAAATTCGTATTCGATATCAAAGGCTGCCTTTGCATAGTGTGCGAGTTTTTCATGCTCATGCCAGCGAAGTTTTTCCCTTCGAATACCAAGCTTTGGATAATAATTCATTCTCTCTTCTTTCCAAAACGCAAAGAATTTTTCATCATCCCCTGGTTTTACAAAAAACTGCATTTCAAGTTGTTCAAACTCACAGGTTCTAAAAATAAAGTTCTTTGTTACAATCTCATTTCTAAAAGCCTTACCAACTTGTGCTATTCCAAAGGGAATTTTCAAGCGATTTGACTGGGCAACATTTTTATAGTTAACGTAAATACCTTGAGCTGTCTCTGGACGTAGATAAATCGTAGAAGATGAGTCTTCTGCCGCACCTATCGACGTCTTAAACATAAGATTAAAAGCGCGAGGCTCCGTAAGCGGTCCGCCACATTTGGGGCATTTTCTTTTTTCAACATTTTCGAGAGAAATTTGTGTGTCATCGTCAGCACGAAACCTACTTTTACAGTCTTTGCAGTCAACGAGTGGGTCAGAAAAACTTGCAACGTGACCAGAAGCTTCCCATACCTTTGGGTGCATCAAAATAGCAGCATCAAGCCCGACAATATTGTCCTGCATTTGGGTCATTTCTTTCCACCAGGCTCGTTGGATATTGTTTTTTAGTTCAATACCGAGGGGACCATAGTCCCAAGCCCCTGCCTGACCGCCATAGATTTCACTTGATTGAAAGACAAAACCACGTCTTTTAGATAAACTCACTATTTTTTCCATTGTAAGGCTTCGTTCGCTCATCAATTACTCCTCATTTTTACGCTTTGTTTCAATAAAAAAATATTTCCCAGATGAAAATAAAAAAACAGAGCTAAATCTCTTTTTTTATGGTAGCACAGTATAGCAATATACTAGCAAGAAAGCAAGGCTATGCTTTTTTCCAGTCGTAGCAAAGCTTCTTTCTCTCCCAAGGCAATAATCGAGCCAACAAGGGGTGGACTTACCTTGCTTGCGGTGAGCGCAATACGCAAAGGCATCATAAAATCCCCGAGTTTTACCCCGAGTTTTTCTGCATAGCTTTTGGGAAGTTGCTCTTGCTCCGCTTCGTCAAGGAGGAAGAGCTCTCGTATAAAGTCTCTTGCACCAGAAAGCACTTCCTTCGTTTTGCACTCATCGAGTTTTTTGGGAATCAAGGCTTCTTTTGAAATTTCTGGTAAGGGCTTAAAAATAAAGGCAACCTTTTCAGCCGCTTCAGTTAGATATGAAAGCCTTTCTTTGATAAGCGGCATAAGACTCAAAAGCTTAGCCCGAATTTCTGCATCGTTCATATTGGCAGCAATAAGACTTCCGTCCTCTTTCATGGAAATACCTGAGTATTCTGGTCCCGTATGAGGAGCAGGAAAGGCATCGCTTGCATGTATGGGAAGCAGGGCATCCCCCGTACCAGTGATAAAGGGAAGTGTTTTTTCCAAAAGCGCTTCATCGCTTAAAAGTCTGATATATTGGCCGTTAAACCACTCGAGTTTTTTGTAGTCAAAAACAGCCCCAGCCTTGTTTAAGTGCTCTATCTTAAAAAGGCGCTCTAAATCTTCGAGGGGAAAAAGGTCCCTCCCTTCTTCATAAGAACAGCCGAGCATCGCAACATAGTTTATAATAGCCTGAGGAAGATAGCCACGAGAGCGAAACTCGTTCATATTCGTTGCCCCATGACGCTTTGAAAGCTTTTGTCCATCACTTCCGTTTACCATGGGCAAATGGCAAAAAACAGGAGCTTCCCAGCCAAAAGAATGGTACATTCTCACATGTAAGGGCGTTGAAGGAATCCATTCTTGTGCGCGCATTACATGACTTATCTGCATATAATGGTCATCGACCACATTTGCAAGATGATAGGTTGGAAACCCATCGGTTTTAAGCAGCACTGGGTCCGGACTCATATCGCTATTTTTCCAGCTAATATCACCTAAAAGCGCATCTTTAAAATGCGTCTCCCCTGTAAGCGGAATTTTTAAACGAATAACAGATTTTTCACCAGAAGCAAGGCGTTTTTTAACTTCATCATCTGAAAGTTCTCTACAATGCCTATCATAACCGAGAACAGAAGATTTTTTTTCGATTTGTTCGGTTCTTAGGGCAGAAAGTCGCTCTTCGTTGCAAAAACAATGATAGGCTTCGCCCTTTGCTATCAATTCATCTGCCGCTTTTTTATATAAATCAAAACGCTCAGACTGCACATAGGGCCCGTAGTCCCCAGCCTTTTCACCACCCTCATCCCATTCAATGCCAAGCCAGTTGAGAGTGTCATATAAATTTTGCACATAGGCTTCATCGTAGCGTGTACGATCCGTATCTTCGAGACGAAGGATAAAAGAGCCGCCTTGAGAGCGTGCAAAAAGATAATTAAAAAGCGCAGTACGCACTCCACCTATATGTTGCATCCCCGTTGGAGAGGGAGCGTATCTAACACGAACAGACATGAAAACCCCTATTGTTTTGTACTATAGGCTTTATTTTAGCAAGTTTTTAAGACTTGGACAAGAACGCGAAACTGTAAAAATTTCACCTTGTACATTTGGTCAAAAAGTGTTATTCTGTCGCTATGCATACACTTATTGCGCTATCGGCACTCGGTGCTGAAAAATTTCTCTCAAATGAGATAAAACAACTCGGTTACAAACCGCTCTATTCAAAATCTGGGCGTGTTGCCTTTATTGGTGATGACGATGCACTTTTTAGAGCAAATCTTTGCTCACGCATAGCAGACAGAATTTATTTACAAATGGCAGCCTTTACCGCAAAAGATTTTGATGCGCTTTATGAGGGCATATATGCAATTAACTGGCAGGATTTTTTCAGAAAAGATGTTCGCCTCATTATCGATAAGGTGCGCACAAAGCAAAGCATTCTTTCTAGCGAGCATACAATACAAAGCATGAGCCACAAGGCTATCTATGACAAGCTTGGTGCGGTATGGAAGATGGCTTCTATGCCAGAAACAGGTAGTATTTCAACTATACGTATCTATGTAGAAAAAGATGAGGTTCTTGTTTTACTCGATCTTTCGGGAGAGCCCTTGCATAAAAGAGGTTACAGAAATAAGGGTGGTCATGCTCCGCTTCGTGAAACGATAGCAGCAAGCCTCTTACAGGCGATGATGTGGAAGAGAAAAATGCCTCTTCACGATGCCTTTTGTGGTTCGGGAACTATCCCCGTCGAAGCGGCTCTTTACGCGTACAATATTGCACCAGGTTTTGGGCGCTCTTTTGCCTTAGAAAATCTCTCCTTCTACGATCAAAAGCGTGTAGATGAAATACTCAAAAAAGAAGCTGCAAAAATACGCCCCGATGCACATGCGCGTATAACCGGCACAGACATAGACGCCGAGGCAATTGAACGGGCACGACTCCATGCAGAACATGCATGCGTAACCGCAGGAAGAGCGTTACAACTCATTGGCAGTGATGCGCGCATTCAAAGACCTGACTTTGAAATAGCAGACTTTCGCGACTTAAAAGCGCCGTACGACGAGGGTATTTTATTGTCAAACCTCCCCTTTGGTGAGCGACTGATGAATAAAGACGAAGTGGCAGCATTATACACAGATATTCCAAAACTTTTTGAGGCCTTTCCTCACTGGCAGTTTGGTTTTTACACCGCAAATCCACAGTTTGAAGCAGCGGTCGATAAAAAAGCAAAGCAAGAACGACTTATAAAAACAGGAAATTTAAATACGGTATTCTATCAATATGAGTAATTTATGAGTAAATTTTAGAAAAAAGGAGATTGTAATGGCAATTGTAGTTGAGCACGATAAACGCAAAAGAGAAATTTTGGACAAAGCGCTCGATGTATTTGTGGAAGAAGGTTATGAAGATGTAACATTTCAAAAACTGGCAGCTCGCTGTGGCATTACAAGAACAACTCTCTATATTTATTTTAGAAATAAGCAAGAAATTTTTTTGTGGAGTATTAAACAATTAACACAGGGCATAGAAGAATCGCTCACAGAAATCATTACCCATGATGAATATTCTAGCAAAGAAAAACTACAAAGATTTTGCACCAGCCTTGTCGACATGTGTCTTGAAAACAAAAAACTCTTTAATATTGTCCTGATGTATCTTATGCAAATAAAAAAAGCCGGAAAAGACCCTGGCGAAAAAGTGAGGCGGAGAATTATTCGCTTGAGACACTTACTTTCGACTATCATTATCGATGGAATAAAAAAAGCTGAATTCAAAGAAATAAGTGTAAAAGCTGCAAACGATATGTTCTACAGTCTCATCCTCTCGACTATTTTTCGTCTAGCCATCCTCGACCAAAAAACTGTAGAAGAAGTCTACGATTCTTTTTATCTGGCTATCGATGGACTTTTAGCATAGAAAATTTCTATTTTTTAACAAATAATCCTGTAACCTTTTCTCCTATTGGCTGTTGTATTAGCAGAACTTGATACAACAACTATGCAGTGTCATTTCATAATTCTCCTCTCCTTTTTACCGCCTTTTAGAGTTTCTAAGGGGCGGTTTTTTTGCTTCTGTATTTAAATGCTTATTTATAGTAGTATGCAGGCTATGGATTTAGAACTTTTAAAACTGCGAAGCAATGCGCTCAGTCATATTCGCTCTTTTTTTTCAGAAAAAACTTTTTTAGAGCTTGACACTCCGAGCCTCAGTCGAACACTTATTCCAGAAAGCTGTCTTGAAGTATTTGAAACACATTTTATCGAGCCTTTTAGTGAAAAGCAGCAAAAACTCTACCTTCTTCCCTCCCCGGAGCTCTATATTAAGCAGATTATCGCAGAACATAGGCTTTCTGTTTTTCAAATTTCTAAATGTTATCGCAATGTAGAATCGATTGGTAGGCTTCATAGCCCTGAATTTACCATGCTCGAGTATTATTCTGTAAATGCTGATTATATGGACTCACTTTTTTTAACTGAAGCGCTTTTTTCATCCTTTGAAAAAAACAGGAAAATCTCTTCTTTTTTTGGCAATAGTCTACCAGACTTTCTAAAACCGCCTTTTATCCAACTAAGTATGAACGAAGCTTTTAAGTCCTATGCGGGTTTTTATCTCGATGATTGTAAATCGAGTGCCGCTCTTGCGGAAGAAGCTCGCCGTCTTGGACTCTATGAATCAAAGGAAAATCCCCTAGATAGCTGGCAAATGGATGACCTCTACGAACTCATCTTTGTCTCGGAGGTAGAACCCAAGCTTCCGACTGAAAAACCTGTCGCTCTTATGGATTATCCATCCTTTGTGCCCTGTCTCGCAGAAGACAAGGATGAGGCACATAAGGAAAGATGGGAGCTGTATATAAGGGGCATAGAACTTGCAAATTGTTATAGCGAAGAACGGGATAGCGCAAAGGTTAAAGCCTACTTTGAAAGTGAAGGAAAAATCAAAATGCAAAAGGCCCTAGTAAAACATCCCATAGATGCGGATTACTATAAACTATTTTATAACTTTCCTCGCTGCTCTGGAGTTGCCCTTGGCTTTGATCGCTTACTCATGCTTTTAGCAGGAAAATCAAGTATCGATTCTGTTTTGCCTGTTCGACTTTTTTAACTAGCTTTAGCGAAAAAATCTATGTTATACTGTATCGTAGCAAATAAAAAAATGAGGTAATAAAATGCAAAATGAAATTTTAAGGCAATTAAAAAATGCAGGCGTCGTACCTGTTGTAAAAATAGATTTTGTAGATAAGGCGCTTCCCCTTGCCAAGGCATTGATCGCCGGTGGTTTATCGACTATAGAAATTACCTTTCGTAGCGATGCTGCCTTTGAGGCAATCAAGGCGCTCACGGAGGCAAAGCTCAAAACGCAGGAGGGAAAACCTCTTCTCATCGGTGCAGGTACAGTTATCAATGCAGAGATTGCAAAAAAAGCCATAGATGCTGGAAGTCAATTCCTCGTAAGCCCCGGAACGAATGCAAAAACCATTGCCTATTGCAGGGCAGAGTCCACTCCCATTATCCCGGGAGTAAGCTCGGCAAGCGACATCGAAGGAGCTCTTGAGCAGGGGCTCAATCTTCTAAAGTTTTTCCCAAGCGAAGCCCTCGGCGGTTTGAAGATGCTTCAAGCACTTCGCGGTCCCTTTCCGCAGGTTTCTTTTATGCCAACAGGTGGTATCAATCGAACGAATTTAAAAGCCTATGCAGCGGAAAAATCGGTTTTTGCCATTGGAGGTAGCTGGATGGTCGCTCCAGAAGATATAGCGAGCGAAAACTGGGAAAAAATAACAAAACTTAGCTCAGAAGCATTAGCGCTCTGGAAAGAAGGTAGAAAGGCTCTCCTTTGATACGCCTCGCTCTTTTATAATGCTCGCATAAAACTGAGCACTTTTTCTTAAAGTTCTTTTTTGACTCGTATAATCAATTTCTACAAGCCCAAACTTACCGCTCTCGCCTTCGAGCCATTCAAAATTATCCATGAAGGACCAGTGATAATAGCGCTCTATTGGCAAGTCTAGGTCTGAAACGACCTTTAAATGCTCATAGATATAGAGGCTACGGAACTGGTCTTTGGCATCGCAGGTACCGTTTTCTGTTATATACAGAGGTTTTTTGTATTTTTTATAAAGCCCTTTGCAAATAATTCCTAAGCCCTTGGGATATATCTCCCAGCCGAGGTCGTTATAGTCTTTTCCAGGAAAGATATCTTGTTTAAAAAAGCGCACCGCATCTCGCGTATAATAATTAATACCCAAAAAATCGTGGTAGTTGCCTTTTTTTATACCATGCTTTTTAAATGCCTTTTTTTGCATGGGAAAGGTTCGCCTCCCCGTCGCACAGCTTTTTGTTAAACCCTTTTGAAAAAGAGCGTCGTACAAAAAAGCACTCAAGTGATGGAAGGGATTCCACCAGTGATAGGCATCGAAAATGCGGTAATGATGAGCGAGTCCCACGCGCACTGATTTTTCGCCATAAATGCTATGAATTTTTTCATAAGATTTAATATGACTGATTGTCATGTGGGTATATACTTTTTGCAATGAGCGAAATTTTTTTTTACCTGGTGGCCATATACCAAAAAAATAGCCGTTTACCGCATAGACATTTATTTCGTTAAAACTAATCCATTCATCAACAAGGTCTTTTAAGGATTCAACAACATACGTTACAAAGCGTAAAAAAATGTCGATAGATTTTTCTTCTTCAAAGGCAGCCATTTTTTCAAACCAAAGTGGATTGGTAAAATGATGCAAGGTGACCAAGACTTGTATTTTATTTTTTTGCAAAAGCTTTATGAGCCTTCTATAATGCTCGATAGCGCTTGCGTCAAAAACACCATCCTCAGGTTCAATACGACTCCATTCAATACCGAGCCGATATATGGACATGCCCATTTTTGCCATAAGTGCAATGTCTTCTTCGTAGCGGTTCCAATGGTCAGCGCTAATCAAGGGAGATGTGCCGTCTTTTATCTTCCCCTGCTCTGCCCAATCAAGCCATGAATTCGGTATAGATGAGCCCTCGATTTGTGTTGCTGCAGTTGCTGCTCCAAGAAGTAGGGACGCGGGCAGAGAAAATGGTTCAAGCTTTTTTGTATGTTTTTCTATCATGCAGTAAGCACTTCCCGAAAAATAGCAAGACCGGTTTCTATTTCTGCCTCACTAATAATAAGCGGTGGCAAAAAACGAAGTGTTTTAGGACCAGCAGTCGTAACACAGAGCCCATTATCGAGGCAGGCTTTTTGAAAAGGCGCTGCTTCGAAGTTAATATCGATTCCTATCATAAGCCCCCTTCCCCGCACTTCTTGAATAATATCGAGATTCCAAGAGCGAATTGTGTTTTGAATCTTCTCTCCCATTTTTATAACATGATTTTGCATACACTCAGTATTGATTTCTTTTAAAACCGCTTTTGCAGCAGCAAGTGCGAGTGGATTTCCCCCAAAGGTTGACTGATGGTCTCCTGCAACAAAGACATCCTTTGCCCTTCCTCGGAAAAGACAGGCTCCCATTGGTACGCCGCCAGCAATCCCCTTTGCAAGCGTTATAATATCTGGATTTATTCCCAGTGTGGTACTTGCCAGGAGACTTCCCGTTCGCATCATACCCGTTTGCACTTCATCGACAATAAAGAGAGCATCGACTTCACGAGCTTTTTTTTCAAGCGCTTGTGCCCAGTCTGCATCGATGAGGTTTACTCCACCTTCGCCCTGAACAGCTTCAATCATAATTGCACAGACAGATGCATCGATAAAATCAAGAGCAGCATAATCGTTTGCCTTCATGTGCTTAAAATCTGGAGTATAGGGTGCAAAACTTTCAGGATGAAATTTTTCTTGCCCGGTTGCCGAAAGCGTTGTGAGGGTCCGTCCATGAAAAGACTGTTTTAAAGTTACAATGGTCTTTTTTTGTGCTTGTATGCCAAAGCCATATTTTCGAGCTAATTTTATAGCTGCCTCATTTGCCTCAGCCCCGGAATTACAATAAAAAACGCCTTCCATCTCTGTCGCTTTCAAAAGGGCATCGGTGTATGAAACACCAACATCGCTAATATAATAATTTGATATATGGATTTGTTTTTCTACTTGTTTTTGAATTGCAGTAACCAATGCTGGATGATTATGTCCTAAGCAATTAACGCCAATGCCCGAAACAAAATCTATGTATTCTTTTCCGTGAATATCTCTTAGTTGTGCACCCTTCCCCTTTGTAAAAACAACAGGAAAACTACCATAATTATTTGCAACTCGTTCTTTCATGCTTCCTCCATCAAATAATAAAGACTCAGTTTTATACTACTCATTCATCAACATTGTTCCAACACCGCGATCTGAAAACATTTCTATAAGCAGTGAATGTTTTACCCTCCCGTCAATAATATGCGTCCGTGGAACACCGCCCTTCAATGCCTCTAAGCAACACTCGATTTTCGGTATCATTCCATCAGATATTACCCCCGTAGCGATCATCGAAGGAATTGCTTCCCGGGCGATACGCTTTATGAGAGAGTTGGGGTTTTTAATATCGCGAAGTACTCCTGGCACATTTGTTAACTGCACAAATTTTTCTGCTCCCAAGGCAACCGCAATTTTTGCCGCAGCAGTATCTGCATTTATATTGTAGAGCGCTGTGTCTCCTTGCTCACCAAGGGCAACAGTTGAAACAACGGGAATAAAGCCTTGGTCCAAAAGGGATTTAAGAATTTCAGGATTTACCTCACTCACTTCTCCAACAAAGCCTAAATCTTCACCGTTTTTATCTATTTTTTTTGCTCGCAATAAGCCTGAATCAACACCGCTTAAGCCACATGCCTTTCCACCTTCTTGCAAAAGAATGCCGACAATGTCCTTATTAAGTTTTCCCGTCAATACCATTTGCACCACTTCCATGGTTTCTTCATCAGTATAGCGCAAACCCTGCACAAACCTTGATTCCTTACCTATTTTTTCAAGCATATTGTTTATTTCAGGACCGCCGCCGTGAACGAGAACTACCTGGATACCAATAGTATTCAATAAAACAATGTCTTGCATAACAGCTTGTTTTAATTCCTCGTTTAACATAGCGTTTCCGCCGTATTTTACAACAACAACTTTTCCAACCCAATGCTTAAAATACGGAAGGGCTTCAACTAAAACTTCTGCCCAGTCCTTATTGCTCAATTCTGATTCTTTTATGTGCTTTTCACTCATTTTTATTCCTCATAGCCTTTCCCTATTGCTTAGGTACGATAATCACCATTTATTTTTACATAATCATAGCTTAAATCACAACCCCAGGCCTTTGCACTCGCTTCTCCATCTTCTAAATCGACAAGAATACGAATATTTTTTTCACTTAAAATTGTCTTTGCCTTATCCTCGTCAAAGTCTAGTGGCCTACCTTTTTCAAAAACAAGCAATTCACCTGCCTCGCTTGCAAAGGAAAGGCTTACTTTTTCTGGGCTAAAAAGGGAGCCAGAATAACCGAGGGCACAAAGAATTCTCCCCCAGTTTGCATCCCGTCCAAAAAAAGCTGCTTTTACCAAGCTTGAAGAAATAACCGACTTTGCCAAGTTACGAGCACTTTCCTTGTCGCTTGCACCCCGTAGCTCACACTCGAGCATATGTGTTGCGCCCTCACCATCGGAAGCAATTGCCTTTGCCATTTCTATGTTAATAGCCTTCAAAGCGTCTAGAAAAACATAGTAGTCTTCGTTTTTTTTATCGATACAAGGATTATCTGCCAAACCATTTGCCAGAATAAAGAGCGTGTCATTTGTGCTTGTATCCCCATCAACTGAGACCGCATTATAAGAATCGAGGACGCTTTCTTTGAGCGCCTCATCGAGAAGTTCCGATGTAATATTACAATCGCTTGTAACAAAGCCAAGCATCGTCCCCATATTGATATGTATCATGCCGGAACCCTTTGCCATTGTACCGAGTCGAACCTCTTTGCCCGCAATTTGCACAGAAAGCGCGGCTTCTTTGTGCACAAGATCGGTTGTCATAATCGCCCGTCGTGCAAGCTCGTTGCCCTCCTTGGACAAGCCCGAAACAAGGGCGGGGATTTTTGGCAAGATATCTTCTATGGGCATTTGCTTTCCGATGACGCCAGTGGATGCAATAAGAACATCTTCTGCAGAAAGCTCGGTATAACCAGCACTCGCCAAGGCCTTTGCTGCAGCCTCTGTCATAGCACCTGCATCTGCTGCTCCTTTGCTACCGGTACAGGCATTTGCATTACCCGAATTGACAATAATTGCCTGTGCTTTTTTTTCTTTTTCTAGATATGAACGGCTCAATTTGACCGGCTCAGCTTGAACGAGATTTTTTGTAAAAACGCCACTTGCCTGAGAGGCAACTTCTGAAACAATAAGAGCGAGGTCTTCTTTTTTGCTCGATTTTTTTATCCCTGCACAGAGGGCATGCGCTGTAAAACCTTTGGGAAAGCAAACACCACCTTCAGCCCATTGTATAGATGTTTTATTTGTATTCATCTTGCTACCTCTTTTACCTATTTTGATCTATGCTAAAAACTAAAAAGCTCGGGGAATAAGGTCGAGACCAGCTTTTTCATCAAAGCCATACATAATATTCATGTTTTGAATTGCTTGCCCCGAAGCGCCCTTAACCATATTGTCAAGAACCGATACCACTTGCAGCATCTTCCCCTCGTTTACGACAAAGAGTGAAATATCACAATAATTTGTTCCGCGCACATGAGCTGTTTCAGGCATGCTTCCCAAGGGAAGAACGCGAACAAAGGCTTCGTCCTTATAAAAGTCTGTATACAAACGATGAATTTCTTCGAGTGAAACTTCCTTTTTAAGCTCGGCGTAGGAGCATGAAAGAATACCACGACTCATAGGAACAAGATGTGGAGTAAAAACGATAGAGGGTTTTTCTTTTGCAATAGATGAAAGGACATGCGCTATTTCTGGTTGATGCCGATGCGCAGCTACCCCATAAGCTTTGAAAGACTCACCGCATTCAGAAAAATTATTTGCAGCGCTTGGATTTCGCCCTGTTCCTGTTACACCGCTTTTACTGTCAATAATTATAGGAGAAGTTGATACAAGGTTATTTTCTACCGCGGGAATAAGGGCAAGCAAGGCACTAGTAACATAGCAGCCAGGATTTCCCACAATGCTTGTTTTTTTTATTTTTTCACGATGCAATTCTGGCAAGCCATAGACAGCAGCCCTATGCGTTTCAGGAAAATCCCAAGGTTTTTTATACCACTTGGTAAAGGTTTCCTCGTCATCGTCAAAGCGAAAATCACTCGAAAGATCTATCAGTTTTTTACCTTCTTTTAAACAGGCATCTGCCCATTTTTCTGCAAGACCGTGAGGAAGGGCGGTAAAAATAAGATCCGATTTTTCAAATACCTCGTCAGCATTGAGCAAGTTTCCTGAGCATTTTTGTGTATTGCAAAACGAGCGCAGATTTGGATAGATATCTTCAATATGTTGTCCTTCAAAGCTAACCGAGCTTAAAAAAAGCTCTTTTACATGAGGATGTTGTAGTAAAAACGCAATTAACTCTACACCCGTATAACCAGTTGCACCAATAATACCAACTTTTATCATCGATTTCTCCCATTGTCAAAGTCCCTACAGTATATCGATTAGGCTTGAAAATAACAAGGAGAGAGAAAATAAAGTAGAAAAGCTATGCTTTCTCAAGAAATAAACCGATAATCTAGCTAGAAAACTTGACGATACAGATAGTGCGTGGTAAAATAATACGTATACGTTGTATTAATTAAAATTGTATGGAGAGCATTATGAATCAAAAAGAGACTTTCACAGAAACTGAAACATTGCAAGAAAACGATGTAATAAGTGAAAAAATTTATTGTGCAAACTGTGTGCATTGTAAGTTAGTGCCAAGTCCCGCTGGCATTCAAGACCAATTTTACCTGCGAGTACGTTGTGCAGCAGGAAAATGGAAGAAAAAACTGGGCGAAGAAAAAATTCACAAGTATTTTACGGTAACCCGTAGATGCATTGACTCTTGTGATGCCTATGAGCCCATGGGAGAAACAGAAGAGTTTATTAAACAACTAAAAAAGGATTTACCCTCAAAAGATGAAACATACGATCGATTTACCCATGAAACATATCAATTTTAAACAAATGAAAATAAAACAGATAGCAAGTCTTATACTTCTTTGCCTCTTTCTTTTTTCTTGCACAAGTGTTCCCAAAACGGCGCCCACGGATGCAAGTGTTGAAGACCTCACCTTGCTTGCTCAAAATAGCCTCGATGTGTCAAATTACAAGGCCGCAGAATTTTACTATCAAACGATCCTAAACCGTTATGGCTCCGATCTTTCAGTAGCCGTTGCTGCCGAATACGAGATAGCTCACATTCGCATTAAACAAAAAAAATGGAACGATGCAAAAGAAAGACTCGAAACAATACTCGATTATTACGAAAGTGATGCTGCGGAATATTTGGCTCCGCACTACAGGGTGCTTGCAGAAATTGACTATGCAAAAATCCCAAAATAAATAAGAGAGAACCTAAAAAAAGACCACTGCAATGAGTGGCCTTTTTTTTATTTTTTTGCAGTATCATCAGGTAAGATAATAGCATCAATTACTATGTTTTTTTCCCTTGCAAGCCCTTCGATCAAGTCCTTCGTTGCACGAATGGTATAACCACGCGGCGTTGGATGTGGAGGAGCATCTCCTATGAGAATCACTTTCCGCTCCGACTTCATATCCCAGTCATAAAACTCGATACTGGCGTATAAGGCTTCCCAAACCGCCTCAGGAATATCGCCACCGGGATTCCCAACAATAGTTATTGCAAGGATTTCATCTAAAAAAACTTCTATATCTGGCGTAAAGTCGTAAAACTTTACGGGAATATTTTTGTACCTATAATTGTCTACATAGTCGCGATACAATAAAAGCCCGTATCGTACATTTTCAAAGTCTTCAAAAGCGCTAAGCAATAGTGGCACAAGTTCTTCTTGTATTGCAAGAATATCGTCCTTCATGCTTCCCGTTGTATCAATTGCAAAAACAATGTCCACATGATGTTTGTTTTTAATACGCGCTACAGATTTAAGCACATCACTAGCGAGGCTTTCAGGACCACGAGAATAGATAAAAAAACCCTCGTTTAATGCTGCTATTTCCTCAAAGGCAGCCACCGCAACAGGATTATAATCATCAGTTAAAATAATCTCTTCTTCTTCAGGCTCATTTTCAATTTTTTTTGGAATAAAGTTAAACATAAAAGGATTATCCAAAAAATCTGAACCCTCATAGTCAGCATAGGGCTTTGTAAAGGTGCGAATACTTATAAAAGTTCCCTTTTGAATTTGCACCACACCGTTTCGAGACCAAGGATAGCCAAACTCCATACGCTCAGGAATATAGATATGAAAAGAAGAGCCAAAGTCAGCATCTGCTTCCGGTGTTGAATCAATTAAACTATAGCGACTTGTAGGTGAATCTAAAAAAGCCCCATCGAGCATACGCTTTTCATCTCCGTTAATAGCATTCCATTCCAAGGCTCGGTAGGCATAATTGTCAGCCATTCCATCGAGGGTTTTTGTTGTTTCAGTCAATAAAACCGAGGCAACGCCATCTTTTTGCCTAATAAATAAATGATAGCCTGCCTCTTCTGCAGGAACAAGTCGTAAATCATCTTTTGAAAGGCTCAAATCTTGTGCATAAAGCTGTAGGCCATTAAAAAAAACAAGAAAAAAAAGCACTTTTTTTATAAAATTACGTGTATCCATATTTTTTATATCGGCTTTTTTTTATTTTTATGTTATACTTAGCACGTGGAAGCTGAAAAAAAGATACATATAGATGATTTTACTCCTGTCAATGTTGAAGAATTTTATGATATAGAACAGTCAGAAAATACATTCTCAACAGATATTGTTTTTTTAACAGACCATGAGTCATCTTTAATTCAACTTGTCTCAGATAGACTAAAAACAATTTCTCCGGAAACACTCGAAGGCATAGAAAATCGTCTTACGGATGTACGACGCCTTGCTCGAGATATCGCACGCTTCCCCTCCCTCTTATCAAAACAAATTCTCACATCGGCAACAGAGGTGCAAACGCAACATACATTGGCTGAATCCTTGCTTGAGTATCGCGAAGGAGATAAAACACTGCATCTTCCAACCAAGGCTATTTTAGGCAAAGGCTTCCTTGTTGCAAAATTTCACGCCTTTGCAGCTATTACTAAAATTGCACAACATTCAGAGTTTCCTCAAAAAGAAATTCAAAAACTCAACAACGCAACCTTAGCGATTCTTTTCACCATTATGGTAGAAGACGTCTATCTCAATCTCCTCGATGACCTCAGTATACCTATCGATATTCGCCGAGAAATTGCCTATTCGCTCATTATCCTTTGGGAACACCGCATTGACCAAACGGTTATAGATGTGGCTCCCGTTCTCGACTCTGTTTGGAGAGCTCGTAGAAAAATAGCTCCTGCCTTTGGCACAATGGTCGGCACAAGCGAACTTCTCCTCTTGTCAATCGAAATGGATGACCAATGGCGAGACTTTATTCTAAAAAAACTATCAGAAAAAGATGTATCTTTTGCTATGCAAGAATTTTTATTTGCACTCTCCCATGAACAAATTCAAAAACTAAAACAAATCTTAAAAGAGCAAGGGATAAATGCTATAAATCGCGATGAAGTGTATAGTTTTTTAAAGCAAAAGCCTTCAAGCTTTTACGACGAAGATCCACGAAGTTTTTATTTATTGTATTCAGTGAGAAGAGAAAACGCAAAAGCAAGAAAAAAATTCAATGCAGAAGGCCCCCACAACACCCTCGAAGACCATTTTATTCGCTTTATCCTTGAACAAAACAAAGAAAAACAAACAAAAGATATCCACGCCTATACCTAAATCGAGGCAAGGCATTGACTCTTTTTTTATAATACATGATACTTATATAATCTAACGAAATGGTCGAAGGAGGTGAAATTATGGCACGTATCAATGTAGATGACAATGAAAACCTTGAAAAAGCTATTAAACGATTTAAGCGTATGATAGAAAAAGAAGGAATTATCCGCGAATACAAAAAACGCGAATACTATGAAAAACCTTCAACCATTCAAAACAGAAAAAACAAAACTTTACAAAGAAAGTTATCAAAAAAAACACGAAAAACATATGACACAGGTAAATCTGGTTATTAATTTTTAGCATAAAAAAACCCGAGTTAGGCTTGGGTTTTTTTTATCCCCTTTTCTACACTTCTTCGACATTGACGAAGACTCACTTTTCACTTATTATAAATGTATGGGTATTCTTACAAGTCAACAGTTGACAAAATATTATGATTTATATCGTGATACTGAAATCATCTTTACAAAAGAAATCATTCGCACATTAAACCTCGATCCAAGACAAGTTTTTATTAAGTTTTCTGGGAGTCAATGGCCTTGTATTATAAACTCTACTTCATTTTTAGCAGCTCGTATTATTATAGGGGTAAAAGGTGGTGCTTATGCACAACTTGCTAAAAACAATCCCACAGTAAACTTGCGTTTTAGTTTTATCCAAGCAGATAATCAGCCTTTGAGTTTTTTTATTAGTGGACGAGTTAGCAATATTGAACGCTATATGAATTCAGAAGATCTTGCTGTTGTTACCATAAATTATACACAAAGACCGCCAGATGATTTAATCGAGATTCTTGGCACACTCTTAGAAGCAAATCTAAATGCAGTTCGCAGAAAAGAAGAACGTATTCTCATAAATGACGATACAAAGCGAAAACTAGGACTTCTTAAAGAGGAAACAATTGTATATATCGACAATGTTCCGCGGCATTGTATTTTACGGGATATTTCTTTCTCAGGTGCGAAGGTTATCTTACTTGGTTTAGCAGCTTTTTTACAAAAAAAAGAAACCATACTGCGTTTAGACTTTGAAGATCCACGAGAGACTATCAGTTTAAAAGGAAGCGTTGTTGCCGTAACGCAAATTACTGGTAGAAAAGACATGGTTGCAATGTCAATGAAATTTGATGAAAAGGCTGTCCCCTTTTCATATAAACTGCAAATAAATAAATATTTAACCGCAATTCGTAAAACACAGCTAAGTCAAACGCAAGCAAAAGAAAGAGCTGCTTTGGAAGCTGCAAAACAAACCGCTATTGCTGAAGAAAGAGCGCGACAAGCACATACAAACGCAAATCAAGCAAATTCTCAAGAAGAAGCAAGCGAACAAGGTTCTGAACCAGAACAAGCATAAGGAAGTATAATGAATCACCCTCTCGACTCAATTATTTTTATTCAGCTACCAGAAAATGCTCTCTACGAAGACACTGGTTTTCATCTCGATCCTTCGATCATGCTCCCCGTACAAAAACCAAATGCAAACGAGGATTTTAATCCCAAGGCTCTTTCCTGGGACGGCATTTTAGCAGGTATTCTCACTCTTTTAGCCTACGATGCAGATAATGAGCATATTGCCTATTATAAATCGCTTTTACTACATACACGACCAAATATTAAGCTCGAATTAACAGAAGCTGCTATTCTTAAGATAAAAAACGAAGATTACGACATTGCAGAAGAAATATTTTTATCTTTGCGCGGACTTGACCCAGAAGACCCCATAACGATTTTGAACTCAGCACTTTTTTATGAACAAAGAGCTGAGTCCTATAGAAATTCAAGCTTGCATGATGATGCTGATGCCTATGAAGAAAAAGCACATAGCTACTATAAAAAAGCCTTACATGCCGAACCGCCGATCGCTGATGCTTTTTTTAATGCAGCATTTTTTTATCTTAAGCAAAAAAACGCAAGCCAAGCGAAGGATTATTTTGAAACCTACATTGCTCTCTGTCAAGGCGAGGAATTCGATCAAGATGAAACGATGCAAAATAAAATAGAAAAAGCCCAGGAAATTATCAACGATATAAATAGCAAAAACCTTGACGATGAGCTGTTTAAGTCCGCCTATGATTTTATACGCTTGGGACAAGAAGAAAAAGGATTGGAAGCTATAAAACAATTTTTGGAAAAAAAACCAAAGGTATGGAATGCATGGTTTTTGCTTGGATGGGCTTTGCGAAGGCTCGAACGATTCTCTGAGGCAAAAGAAGCTTTTTTGCAATGTATCGCCTTGGACGGTATCAATGTTGACGTATACAACGAATGCGCTATTTGCTATATGGAAGAAGGCTCTTATGCAGAAAGTAAAGATATGTTGTATAAGGCCCTACAACTTGAGGGAGAAAACACAAAGATTATGTCTAACCTCGGTTTTTTAGCACTACGAGAGGGAAATATCGAAGAAGCTCGCTCTTTTTTCCTCGCTGTTTTGGAATTTGATCCCGATGATGCACTTGTCTTGGCTACACTCGAAGGCTTAGAATAAGGGCGAAATAGTATCCCCGACTGCAATACCCTTTTCTTGAAACCAACCCTGGCGAACTTCAAGGGCATAGCGTACATAGCTCGTACTGACCACTTCCTTAAGGCTCAAGGGCTCCATATCAAGTATATCGCGTATTTCTCCCTTGTAGTCGATATATGCAATAGAAAGCGCTGTCGGAGTGTCTTTCATCCAAAAGCGTGCAATTTTATCTTTATCAAAAACAAAAAGCATAGCAGTCCCATCAGGAACCGATTTCCGAAACATAAGCCCCTTCATTTGATCTTCCTCTTTTATAGCAATTTCAGCTTTTAGAAGAAGTGTGTCGCCATTTGCTTTTTTTATTTCCAAGTCGTGTATTGGCAGGGTTTCCCCCTCACAAGAAAAAAAAGAAAGCGAAAATAGGAGAAAAAGCAATAAAGAAGCTATTTGTTTTCCCTTAGGTCGAAAATCCCTCATACAAAGATTCTTGAAAAAAAACATTAAAAAGACTCCAAAAATAATTCACGCGTTATTTCAAAAGCAGCCGCATCTACGCGGGACTTATCCAAAAGCGCATTATACACTTTTAAATCGAGATACTTAAGAGATAAGGGGCGCTCCAAGCTCATACGCAGAACTTCATTTTCCCAGCTCGTTTGCTCAGGAGAGAGATGCTGCGGCTTCCCATATTTTTCAGATAAGGTTTTGAAAAAACTGCCGTAGTCTAGCTTTGTCTCATCCATTTGAAGCGTAATAGCATAGAGCTTTCCATCGATAAACTGAAACCATGCCTTTTGTATAAATGAATGACCTTCTACTTCTATGAGCTGCCGTTCTTGATCGGGCAACAAAGAAACATCTCGCTCTCCGCGGTAGTTAAAAAGAGAATCTGCAGCAAGTTCTTGCTTTACTGACTCCAAGTCCATGCCCAATCGAATTGTCCTGTATCCAGAAGGAAGTTCCGAAATAGATTGTCCAAAAAAAAGAAGGCTAAAAGAAAAAAGAAGGCAAACAAAGGCATATTTTTTATTTCGCATGCTATTTTACCTTTCTAAAATACGATGCGGTTTTTATCAAGCCGACAGGATCTGAAATCAATATTCGATTATTTACAAGTTTTACTCTTTGATCTCGAATAAAAGACTGCACAACGGGACCTTGTTGGTCAAGCGGAAGACCACACATATTTGCCAAGTCTTCTGGTGTTATATCAAACTGATGTGGCACACCAGAGCTCACTTGAATCTTTGCTTTTTCCAACTGCAAGGCAAGCATGTCAAAAAGTTTTGAAACAGGGTCACGTATTTGTGTATTTTCAAGCTGGCGATTCATTGCCCAGAGTCGATCTGCAAGAGTTGTCGTCAAGCGTGCAATAAGTTGTGGCTGCGTTGTAACCATTTGATTAAAGTTTTGGCTATTTACAACCATGAGCTTACACGCATCATAGGCAATAGCACTTGCACTTCTCGGTTTGTTTTCAAGCAAGGCCATCTCACCAAAAATATCGCCTTTTTTCAAAACCGCAAGAATAACCTCATTTCCATCAACCATTTTTGTAATCTTCACCTGCCCTTCTTGGATAATAAACAAGTCAAAACCACTTTGACACTCAGAAAAAATCATCGTATCTTTTGGGTAACTTCGCACTAAGTCGGGAGGGGATTCAAAGTAAACAGCACGAGAACGTGGCTTCAAAGTAACAAAACGCATTTTGGCCGCTTCTATTTGCATACCATTTGGACAAGCCTTCATATATTGATAGTAGCCATAGATGGCAATGTCTCGCTTTCCAAGGCGCTCATAATAGGCAGCAATATTGAATAATTGCTCAGGAGAATCGATAATGGAGCTTTTCAAAGTGAGTTTTGTAAGCGTCTCGTTTAACTGACGCATACGAGCAGCAAAGGTTTTTATAATCTTCATAGCAACGGGCGTATTGTTTTTGATTAAGTCGGGGAACTGTTCTCTTCGAACCGAAATAACAATAACATCTGTCAATGCGACAACGGTTTCAATTTGCGGTTGCCCTGAAAGGCAAGAAATAACACCGAGAAAGTCACCAACGCCAAGGAGGGTATTCGTCTCCATTCCGATGCCGTTTTCTTTTGAGCAACGCACTTTACCACTGTGAATAATATAAAAGCTATCGCTCGTAGCCTTTCCTTCAACGAAAATATACGAGTCTTTTCTAAAATTAATAAATGCTAGTTGTAACACATTCCCCTCACTATATCTTGAGTATAAGGTGCAAGCGCCATACTGTCAATTCTCATTGTTTGTTCGCTCATACACAATAAGAGCTCTCTTTAATGAGACTATCAGAAAAAATAATTTCAGGCTCTAAATCAAAGCCAAATTGTTTTTTTACTGATTTTTGCACCTCTTCTACTAAATACCGAATGTCTTTTGCTGTCGCAGATCCCGTATTTATTATAAAATTACCGTGCCAGGGCGCAACCTGCGCACCTCCCTTTTGTAAACCACGGAGCCCAGCCTCATCAACAATTTTCCCGCTTGGTTTCCCAAAGTTTCGATTATTTTTAAAAACAGAGCCTGCAGAAGGATACTTAAAATGCCCTTTCTTTTCTCTATCGGCTACATATACGGCAGCATTATCAGCTACCTTTTGAGTATCGGCTTTTTCTACTCGCAAAACCACTTCCACAATACAGTTTTTTGTATTTTGAAAGGGAGAGACTTTATAATCCCAATCAGCCTCATTCATAAAGTAGTCTTCAAAAAGGCTCTGTGCATTGTATAATTCTGTTTTTTCTATCTTCTCGCAATCAATAAAGCGTACCTGCGAAAGTCGCTCGGAGATAGAAAGCTCATAGCAGCGAGCATTCATAAAAACAGCACCGCCTATGCTCCCCGGTAAACCTGCAAACTGCTCCAAACCGCTTAAACCTTCCGCAATACAAAAATCTATAATTTCAGAAATAGAGGCTCCAGCCTCACAACGCAAAAAGAGCGCCTTTGTTTTAGCCTGATTGTTTTTTTCCTGTGTACTCAGCAAAGTGCTGTCAAGGCTGATTGCTCGTAAAGAACGCATAGAAAGCACCGGAATAGGAATCCCCTCATCGGCAATCACAAGGTTTGACGCACCACCAAGAACAAAAAAAGGACTTTGTATTGATTTTAGAAAATCAAGGGCGTAAAACAAAGCGTTTTGTGAAAAAGGTTCTATAAAAAGGCTTGCGTCGCCTCCAACGCGAAAGCTTGAAAGATGTGAAAGATTAAAATGTTCTGCAATTATACCGCGAAAGGCAGGATGCATTCCCTGCTTTTCTGTCTTGCTATTTTCTCTATTTTTGCATACAGTATTCATATGCTTATTATATCGTATAATACGATTTTAATCGAGTAATTCTAAAAAAACGAATAATAAAATGGGAGAAATCAATGGCTTTACGCGTATACAATACAATGGCTCGCTCCTTAGAAGAGTTCTTGCCTATAAAAAAAGATGAGGTTGGCTTTTATGGCTGTGGCCCAACAGTCTATAACTACGCCCATATAGGAAACCTTCGCGCCTATGTCTTTCTCGACCTTTTAAATAGAACCTTTTCATACCTCGGCTATACCGTCAATCATGTTATGAATATTACTGATATCGGGCATCTTACTGGTGACAGTGATGACGGCGAGGACAAAATGTTAAAAACAGCCCAAGAAAAGGGAAAAACGGTTTTGGAAATAGCAGCCTACTATACAGAGGCTTTTTTCAAAGATATAGATGCACTCAATATCAAGCGACCGACGGTAATTTGCAAGGCAACAGACCATATTCCAGAAATGATTGCGCTCATAGAACGGCTCGAAAAAAACGGTCATACCTACATGGCAGGTGGCAATCTCTATTTTGATGTAAGCACCTTCCCCGAATACGGCAAACTCGCTCGCATCAACATGGATGACTTAAAAGCAGGAGCAAGAATCGATATAGACGAAAACAAAAAAAATCCCTTTGACTTTGTGCTTTGGTTTACAAAAAGTAAGTTTGAAAACCAAGCCCTCGTTTGGGACTCTCCTTGGGGAAAAGGATATCCCGGTTGGCATATCGAATGCTCTGCTATGAGCATGAAATATTTAGGAGAAAACTTTGACATTCACACTGGTGGCATTGACCACATACCCATCCACCATACAAATGAAATAGCCCAATCCGAAGGAGCCACAGGGAAAAAATGGGTAAACTACTGGCTTCATAACGAATTCCTTGTTTTATCGAAAGAAGAAGGGAAAATGTCAAAATCTTCTGGAAGCTTTCTAAGACTCTCAAGCCTCTTGGAAAAAGGCTATGAAGCCCTTGACTATCGATTTTTTCTACTTGGTGCACATTACCGAAGCCAACTCGCTTTTTCTTGGCAAGCGATGGATAGCGCAAAACAATCGAGAAGAGCCCTCCTTGGCAGAATTGCAAAAATTCTAGAAACTATTACAGAAGAAAAACGTGAAGCGCTTTTACAAAAAGACCTCTCACAACTTGGAGAAAAAGCGAGAGCACACCACAAGGCCTTTATTTCAGCAATCGAAGACGATTTGTCGAGCCCACGATGCCTTTCTGAGCTACAAATGCTCGTGAAAAACCCAGATATTTCAAATGAAGAAAAGCTCCTTCTCATCCAAGACTTCGATACAGTGCTTGCTCTCGACTTGCTTGCATCTGCAAAAGAGCTAACAGAGAAAAAAGAAGATGAGAATACAATAAGTAGCGAGCTACTGGCAGAACTTGAAAAACGCATAAAAGAAAGAGACGAGGCGAAAAAAGAAAAAGATTATGCACGAGCTGATGCAATACGAAACGAATTGTTAGCAAATGGTATAATGCTCATAGACAGCCCTGAGGGAACAAGTTGGAAAAAACAAAATTAATGTTCCTTTTTTGTAACATTTGAGGAGCTTTATTGTTATCTACTATGAACGATTCTATATTAAAAAAAACAAAGGAGACCGGTCCCTATAGGGGCGATTCTCAGACTGATTTTAAACTGATTTACGATGAAACTATGACATTGCTATTTAGAATTGCATATAAAGTTGTAAACGATGAAGAAATTGCTGAGGATATGGCACATGATTCTTTGTTAAAACTACATGAAAAAGCAATGGTCTTTCCAACGATAGATGATGCAAAATACTGGCTGATTCGTGTAGTAAAAAATGCTTCTTTAAATTACGTAAAACGACGAGGCAGACAAAAGATTGCTTACGACAAGGCTTTGCGGGAAGATACACGAAAAACAGAAAGTGGTGAAACCGTTTTACTTAAAAAAGAAACAAAAGAGGCTGTTTTGGAAGCTCTAGACCAGCTTCCAGAAAAACTACGAGCAATATTGATTTTGCGCGAATACGCAGAATTGAATTATAAAGAGATAGGAAGAGTGCTCGGTATAACAGAAGGAAACGTTAAAGTACGCGTTTTTCGAGCAAGAGAGAGGCTTTCAAAAATTTTAGGAGAAGACGATGTCTACATGCCCTAATTCAGATGGCTATTCAATATACCTCGATGGTGAAATACCCAAGCAGTATGAAACAGAATATCGCCAGCATCTCGACGACTGCATAGCTTGCAAAAAAAACTACGAAAACATGCAGTCCATAACAAGAATTCTACACGAAGATGCAGAAGCAATACAGTTTACAAAAGCAGAACTCGATGAAAGCTTTATAAAACTGCAAAGGCTTGTGCAATTTCAAGAAAATACAAAATACACAAAACGAAATGATGGTATGCGTACTCTCAAGCATGCTCTTCCAGCCATCGCTGCAGCCTTGATTATCGGAATTTTTATTCCCTTAAAGTTTAAACAGGCAGAATCCGATGCTTTTACTCCAACCTTACATACGATCAACCCCACATCCCGACTTATCGCTACAAAAGGAATCGTTGCTGAAGGCTCCCTTTCAGAAGCCTTACAAACAGCGTCCTACACTGCAAATAAATCTACATTAGAATTCAATCAAAACTTGGTAAACTCAGTAGATATCTTTCGACCTGCAACTTTAAATGAACCAAGCAATATTCAAATAAAAATATTTGACAAGACAGATTCTTTCCAAAAAACAAATTCGGATTTCTATCAAACATCGTATTATACAAAAGGTAGATTCCTGCCTTGAGTTTTACACAAAAGCTACGCTATATTTTTCGAAAATATCCTTCACTGCGATTTATAAGCCTTCTTCTGCTTATTTTTATTGTCTTTTTCGTTCTTGTCTTTTTTTCAAGAGGTATACAAAAGGCGCCACATCTTTACGGTATTAGCCCGCAAATCGCAAATCCAGGAGATATATTTACGCTTACTGGGCAGTTTTTTGGTGCAGAGCAAAATGATTCGTATGTAGAAATAGGTGGTAACCCGCTTACACAATCAAGTTACCTCGAGTGGTCTGAAAACTCTATACGTCTCACTTTACCTGCCAATATACAAGATGGTTTGGTCTATGTTGTTACAAAGGCAGGACGAAGCGAGCCCAAAAATTTTGCAAATAGGCAATCCATACCTATCCTCATAAAAAAAGAAAGCGCCTTACATACGCCACGTATTAGCAGTGTTTCTGAAAAAAAACCTGCAGTTGGAAACCTCATAAGTATTCAAGGAGCAAATTTTTCTTCCCTCCGCGGTAGCTCAAAAGTATATTTTTCCTTGAGTGATACAGAAGACGATACAACTGAATATATTGCTTGTTCAGAGACAAACCCAGACTATGATTTTTGGAGTGATGAACAGATACGCCTGCGTGTTCCAGATGGCGCACAAAGTGGCTCTATCTATGTGGAAACAGATACGGGTAAAAGTAATTTTTTCCCCATTCAAATAGATACGAGGGTCGGTACAAAAACACATAAGAACAAAAACACCTATCTTCTCAGCCTACACGGCGATATGACAGATATTGAAACTATAGGGGAAGGCACCCTCACCTTGCGCATTCCAAGGCCTGTATATTCATCATTGCAAGAACTTATAGAGATAACGCAATCAAATCCTGAGCCAACTATCGCCGATCACATGGGCACGATAGTGCATCAATTCCCTATTTCAAAAGGCATTACTGAAAAAATTGAAGTTAACCATAACTTTGTCGTTCTCGCACGCTCACTTGAAACACAAATTGCAGAAAAAGAAATACTCCCCTATTCTGATAAAAGTTTAAGTATGTACGCAGAATACCTAAAGCCAAACAGTCTCATTGTATCTGATAAAGCAGAAATACAAGAACTAGCAAAGAAGATAACAAAGGGCACTACCAATGTCTATACAAAGGCAAGACGTATTTTTGATTATATTAAGGAAAAATTTACACTCGATGTTGAATTACGAGAAAATGAGCGAAATTTACAGTTTGCCCTCGAATTAAAAACACTTGATAGCTATGAAGCAGCTCTTTTATTTACCAGTCTTTGCCGAGCAGCTGAAATTATTTGCCTTCCTGTTGCCGGAGTTTTAATCGACGCACACTTAAACGCAAAAAATCACTGGTGGACAGAAATCTATCTCGAAAACTTTGGTTGGTTTCCAGTCGATATGTCCTTAGCACTTGGTTTAGAGTATCAAGGGTTTCACATAAACGAAAAAAAAGATACTGATTTTTATTTTGGCAACATTGATTCGCAACACATAGCCTTTTCACGTGGATTAAACACTATTAAACCAACAAACCAAACGGGAAAAATTGTTACGAGAAATCGCTCCTATGCTTTGCAAACAATTTGGGAGGAAGCCTCAGCCCAAATTCTAAGCTATAGCAGTTTTTGGAGCCCAATATATGTAAATGGAGTGTATTAATGATTAAAGTCCTTTCTGTCGGTGGCTCGATTGTTGTGCCACAAGAACCCGATCTTGCTTTTATTTCTCAGTTTCTTTCTCTTGTAAAAGAATACCTAAATAAAGATATAAAGCGAAAACTCATACTTGTAATCGGTGGCGGTGGTCCTGCACGCCTTTACCAAAATGCCTATAAGACAATCGTCAACGATGATACTAAAAACAACAACGAAGCCGATTGGATAGGTATAATGGCAACACGACTCAATGCGCAGCTTATAAAAGCAAGCCTCGGAGATTTATGCAGCGACGAAGTAGTAATAGACCCGAGCGCAGCGCTTACATTCTCTGGTCGCGTTCTTGTAGCAGCTGGCTGGAAGCCGGGCTTTTCAACAGACAATATTGCGACCCTTTTGGCAGAACGCTTTGAGGCAAAAACCCTTGTCAACTTATCAAACATTGAAAAAGTCTATACCGATGACCCCAAATTAAATCCTGAGGCAAAACCGCTTGATAGTATTTCATGGGAAACATTTCGCGCCATGGTTGGTGATGAATGGACTCCGGGAAAAAACACTCCCTTTGATCCCATTGCAAGTAAAAAAGCAGAGTCGCTCGGCTTAAAGGTCATTTGTGCTGGCGGTCGAAATATAGACAATACAAAGGCAATTTTAGAAGAAAAAGATTTTTTTGGAACAACAATTAGTTAAAAGAAAGTCTTTCCAATCGCGCTAAAAGTGCATCTAGTTTTTCTCCATAGGCCTGGTCACTCGCCCAAGTTCCCGCAAGCCCATAAATCGAAGGTGATTTACCGCGTGGTTGCACCCATTTATAGCGCGGATCGACGAGTTCTTTTTGTAAATCCCTCGTGCAGGCATAAGCTTGCAAATGCTGAATGTGTGCGCGAACTCCTATTTCCATGCTAGGAAAACGCAATCCTGGCTCCTCTTTACTAATAGCACCTAAGCCACAGAAATTGTTCATATCTTCGCTAACTAAGCCACCAAAACGCAAAAAACCTGTTTCCAAACACATTTGCACAAAGGCAATATCTGAGTTTATCCCCTCATCCTGGGCTTCTTTTACATAGAAGTTTGCAAGCGCCCATACCTTTTGTGCATCTGCATGAGGATTTTCCTGCATAAAGAAATGGGACAATTCCCTTGGCTCTAAAAGTCCCTTCATACAGATGAGACGAGAGAGTTTTTTCTCCTCTTTTTCGATTGCAATCTGTGGAGGACTAAGGCACGAAAGGAGAAAAGAAAGAAGAAAAAAGGAAAAAATCATCGAAACAAGCTGCTTTTGTATTGTATAGTTATTTTTAGTATTCATATTTTTTATATATCGGTTTTTTTATTTTAAAATACATAAAACTCGTGCAAAAAACCAATAATACATGTAGGAGGCAAAATGAAAACAGGAAACATGTATAAGACAACAAATCCTATTTTAAATGATGAAAACGGAAAACCACAAATTCGCGAACGAGCGCTGCACTACGGTTTTTCAGACTTAAACGACCACCAACTTCTCATGATGCTTATAGGCAATGGAATAAAAGGTTGTCCCGTCGATGAACTTGCAGAAAAGGTATTGGTGATTATTAGAAACCCAAGTATTTCTGATTACGCCCAAGCATTGAAAGAAATTCCCGGGATAGGTCCATCAAAAGCAACGCTTATAGGAGCTGCAATAGAGTTGGGGAAACGATTTCATGCAAAAAACACGAGTATTATCCGCTCCCCTGAAGATATTCTCCCTTTTTTTATGCATATATCACTAGCCCCAAATGAATCTTTTTGGTGCGCATCTCTCAATGGCGCACATGAGGTTATAAAAATTCGTGAAACAAGTAAGGGCTCCGTAAATAAATCTATTGTTGATGTGCGGGAAGTCTTTTGCGAGCCTCTAAAAGAGAGGGCATGCGGAATTATAGTCTGTCATAATCATCCTTCGGGAAATTTAAGCCCCTCAAATAATGATATCGAGGTAACAAAACAACTTAAAAAAGCAGGCGAAATCTTAAATATTCAAGTATTGGATCATTTAATTGTGAGCTCTCAAGGCTATCTTAGTTTTTCAGAACAAGGATTTCTTTAAAAAAAATATCTGCAAAAACAGAGTATTGGCATAAAGTCGTTTTTTTTGTATAATTATAGAGAAAAATACATAGAAAGTGAGGAATTGAATGATTAGAGGTGGAGATATAAATAAAGGAACAGTCTTACTCATAAAAAACGCACCCTATCTCGTGGTAGAGAGAGAATTTGTGAACCCGGGAAAAGGTTCTGCTTTTGCAAGAGTTAAAATGAAAAATCTCAAAGATGGTTCTGTTTTAACACAAACAATAAAAACACCAGACATGGTCGAAGATGCGGTAGTGGAAACTGTAGATGCACAGTACCAGTACTCTGATGGTGAAAACTTTGTTTTTATGAACAACACTACTTTTGACACTATAAACGTACCCTATACTCTAAATGATACCTTGCAGTATTATCTTAAAGAAGGCGAGTCCTATCCTGTTGTTATCTGGGAAGAAGAACCTATCGATGTGAAAATTCCACCAAAGATGGTTTTTATTGTTGCTGAAAGTGAAAATTATATAAAAGGCGACACCGTTTCAGGTGCAACAAAGCCAATTGTTACAGAAACTGGATTAACTGTTCGCGTTCCTTTGTTTATTAAACAAGATGAAAAGATTATGGTAAACACCGAGACAAACGAATACGTCGAGCGTGTAAACAACTAATCTTTTTAAAAAGCAAAATTACAATTGTTTTAATAAAAAAAAGAACTGCCTATACAGACAGTTCTTTTTTTTGGGCGATATTGGAATCGAACCAATGACCCCAAGCGTGTCGAGCTTGTACTCTAACCAGCTGAGCTAATCGCCCTAATTGTTTATATACTAATAAAAAACAAAGATTAGGTCAAGTACAAAAAAAGCTACTAAGTATTGCTTTTTCAACAATAATTAGTAGCTTACAACAAAACATAAAAAAATCTTTTACTTTAAGACAGAACTAATTCTCTCTAAGACTTTTTTCCTATCTAATGGTTTTACAATATAATTTTTGGCACCTAAGAGAAGGGCTTTTTTTACAAGCTCTTCTTTGCCAAGAGCGCTTATCATAACGACCTTCGCATTTTTATCAAAAGCCATAATTTGCTCTAAAGCCGTAATTCCATCCATTCTCGGCATCGTAATGTCCATTGTAACAATGTCTACATTTGGAAACATATCCTTGTACTTATCTACACCTTCTTTACCATCTACTGCTGTAGCAACTATTTCATAACCTTCACTGCTTAATATTTGCCCAATTTGTTTTGCAACGAAAATGGAGTCGTCTACAACAAGAACGCGTACCTTGGTACCATCGTCTTTTAAACCATCAGGTGGACGCTCATTAATTGAAGGAAAATCTTGTTTTGTCTTCATAGCCTACCACTCCTTTTTACATTCGCTCACGTATAGCGACATTTACTTCTATTTTACCTTGTTCCGTTATCATTGGAACAATTAAAGCCTCAACATTTTGATCTGAAATTTCCATCCTCTCACCTGTAAATAAGGCAGGTGGTGTAAGATCAAACTTAAAACCTAACTCGTGCAACTTTGTTACAGCCTGTGCTGTAATTAAGTTTGCCAGCTCTGTTATTGTAGCCTTTGCTAATTCATCAAAGGTATCTATTTTTTCATCGTTCATTTTCGATGCAATATTTAATGCTGTCTCCATTGACATGTCAAATAAAACACGACCTTCAACATCTCCAGCCAAACCAACGAGGGCAGCTACCCCCATAACAGGCATCGAAGTTGATTTTAAATAGAGATTATCCCGTTTTACTTCACCACCTAAAACTTCTACCAAGATACTATACGCAGTTTCGACAAACGGATTAATATACTCGACTCTCATTATGTTCCCCTTTAAATTATTTTATATTATTTGTTACTTTGTGTACATCGTAATTGATGCCACCTCTTTACTATGCCAATCAACATAATTCGTTAACACCTCATTTTCACCAATTATTAAAACACCATTACCTTTCAATTTATCTTCAAAATCTTCCAACACGATCTCTTGTTTTTCTTTATCTAAATAAGACAGGACATCGCGACAAAAAATTATATCTACATTTGGTAGCGCATTATTGTGCGTTATATCATGATATTCGAAAAAAAGCATTTCTGTAATGTCAGCATTAAAAACATGTTCGCCACTAACTGTTTTTGTTAAAAAAGGAGCATACCAATTTTCAGCTTGACTTTGCGGCACGCGTAGCATTTGTGCGCTTGAAACGGCGAGTAGGTCTGTATCTTGTGCGTAGATACGAATTCGTGCTTCTGGATATCTCTTTTTTAAAACACAGGCAAGAGAAAAAGATTCATGACCTTTTCCACAACCTGGATTCCAAACAGTGATCTGTTTTGCGGTATTTTCGGGAAGGGCCTTATATAATTGCTCTGCATATGATTCTTCCCAAAAATCATGAGAAAACTTCGATGCAAAGGGTTTTAAAAAAAGCTCAGCATCTTCATCGCTATTAAATTGGATATTTTCTGCATCACGCTCATCGAGCCATTTCATGTAGCGCGACTTGATCCACGCTTCATTTATAAGAGAAAGATTAAAACTTTTCCGCACTTTAAGGTCTTCAACGAGGAAGCTATAGTCAAGATCGCTCGCTTTATGTTCTAATAAAACGGGGGTTTCTTGTTTTTGTGTAGGCTTATGATCTGCAATTGTTTTTTGTGCAGGAGAAAAATGCTCTTGCTCTTTAGCGCTTTCAACAGTAGGAGCCTGTCGTAATCCAAAAATGCGATCGATATCGAGTAAAATAAATAAACGATTAGCATTTTCAACAACACCCGAAATATATTTTATATTTATATCGCCAAAAAGCGGATGCGGCGGTTGGATGCTTGATTGTTGAATCCCAACAACCTTATCGATATGATCTACTACAACACCGAAAGATTGCTCACCAACACTCACAACAATGAGGTTTTCTAAATCATCATCCTTTCGCTCTTCAACAGGAATATTGAAAAAGATGCGCAAGTCAATAATGGGAATAATGTCTCCGCGAAGATTATGTACGCCGAGGACAAAAGAAGAAGTGTTAGGCACGTAGGTAAAATGTCCAGCCTTTGCTATTTCCTTTACCTTCATTATATCTATTGCATAATCCTTTCCTGAAAGAGAAAAGGTAATCATTTTAAAATCGATAATACTTATTTTATCGTTTTGATCTTCTATGTCATAAGAGGTTTCCTGCATAAGAGTTTGTTCAATCGTGTTTTCCATATCTACCTCCTATATACCTATTTCTAAGGCTTCACGTGCACTTAATTCTTGCTTTACGCCCAACTCTAACAATTTTGAAACATCGATAATCAATGAAACGGATCCATCGCCTAGAATCGAAGCACCAGCAATCCCTGGAGATACCGTAAACTGATCTCGTAGCGGTTTTATAACGACGTCCTCCTCTCCTATAAGCGCATCTACCATGATGCCGATTTTTTTCTCTGCTGAGCCAACAATAACAATAAAACAAAAATCTTCGTCGTCTGTTTGTTTTATACCAAAGAGTCGGTTCAATCGTAAAACAGAAATAATTTCATTTCTCACGTTAAAGACTTCATAGTTATCGATAGTTTGAATATCTTCATATTGAACACGATGGCTTTCGAGTACGGAGGCAATCGGTATAGAATACACTTCTTTACCAACACGAATAAGTAAACCTTGAATAATAGCAAGTGTCAATGGAAGGCGAATACTAAACTTTGTACCACTTCCTGGCTCAGAGCTAACTACAACAGAACCATTGAGTTTTTCAATCTGCGTTTTTACAACATCAAGGCCAACGCCACGTCCCGAAACATTCGATACCTTTGCAGCAGTTGAAAAACCAGCTTCAAAGATAAGTTGATGTGCCTCATGGTCTGATAAAATCTTGTTTGGATGAATTAAACCGCGTTCAACCGCTTTTTGTTTGACCTTTTCTACGTCAATACCAGCACCATCATCTTGAACATCGATTACAATCATATTTCCTTCGTTGCTGGCTTTCAAAAGCACTGTTCCTTCTTCGCTCTTTCCTTTTTTAGCACGTTCCTCTGGCCGTTCTATACCATGGTCTATTGAGTTTCGAACACAGTGCATAATAGGATCGAGTAGATCTTCTATAACAGATTTGTCAAGTTCTGTATCTTCACCTTCTATTTCAAGGTGAATTTTTTTATCAAGGTCACGAGACAAATCCCGAATAACTCGTGGAAAACGAGAAAAAATCTGATTTACAGGAACCATGCGTATTTTCATAACGCCTTCTTGCAACTCACCTGCTATTCTTCCAAGGTTTTGTGTTGCAGAGCGAAGTTTTGTATTTGCCCCCTTAAAAGAAGAATCAAAGGTATCAAAGACAGAATACATATCCGCATATTCTGTGTTCATGCGGGTTCGAATATCCTTTGTCGTCTCTCCCTCTTTTAAAGTTTCTATAAAACTCGGTAGTTTATCAAAAAGCGAGCGAATTTTTTCTCTATATACGGCTTGAGTACTTGCAAGTTGTGTTTGTAAATCACCCATTTGCATAGTAATTTGGTTAAACGATGCCTTCGTAATAACTGTTTCACTGACAAGGTTGAGAAGATAATCAATTCGTTTTGAATCAACACGTAAAATACTACTGGTGCTTGTCTGTTGCCCTGTTGGGGCTGCTTTTTTCTTCTTTTCCAGAGCGTCTGTTTCTTCTTGAATATGTTCATTAAATGCAGATACTTCTTTGGCACTTTGTTTTGCCTCGATGGACGCAGCTATTTCTTGTCGCGATTCTTCGTATTTTGCTGCAGAAGTAGGAGTGGGCGTATCTTTAAAACTCTTCTCAGAACTACTAAAGGTCGATTTTTGAGAGTCAATTTTTTTTGCATCAACAGCTAAGGTTACATCGTCCATAAAAGCTGCATCTTCAAGTTGCTCAGCATTCAATGCAGAGCTTATAAAATATACGACTTTTTCATGAAATTCATCATCGTAGAGAACATCAAAGTCGGGAATTGTTTTTAAAACAGCACCCTTATCTTTTAATGCAGAGAAAACTTGAATACCGCCAACGGAATTCATTGGATTCGATTCATCAAAAAGAACCGTTATCCCCCAAACAGGATCATCGCTTGGTCTCGACTCATTGAGCTCTAGCAAATCATACTCGCTTAAAAGCTCAGCAGGGTCTTGCATAGTCGGCAACGCAGGCGATGTGGTATGCTGAGGAGTTTGAAAAGAAGCGAGGGATTTAGGTGGTGTCGACTTTGTTTTTTCTCCCTTTGCGGGGATAAAAGATTTTAAGGTTTCTTTGAGTGGTTCAACATCGTCAGTGTACACACTACCATTTGATCGACACTGTAACATTTCTTTGATGACGTCTATTGCATTGAGTAAGGTGTCAACAACCCCTTCGCTAACAGAGATTTTCTTTGCACGCAAGACATCGAGTAAATCCTCTACAACATGAGTAAAACCTGAGAGCTCGTGCATTTCAACCGTTGCTGAACCGCCTTTAAGAGTATGTGCAGCACGAAAAATTTCGTCTATAGCCTCAGTGTTTGAAGGGTCTGTCTCAATAACAAGAATATTGCTTTCAAGAGCCTGCACTTGTTGTTCAGCTTCACTAAAGAAGTCTTTTAAAAGTTCTTCATTATTTAAATCAAGGTAATCACTCATATACATTATTTTACCAGTTAATATATATAAGTCAAGATAAATAGAGTATAAAATGCTTTCTTTTTTTTATACTTCTATTTTCACCTTTCCTATTGAAAATATAAAAATCTGCCGATACACTATAAAAGGTAGATATTTTTCATTTTTGGAGTAAACAGTGAAAAAAAGATATAATACAAAGATACAACAGCTATTTCTCGTCATTGCCCTCTTTTTTGTAGGTTTCCAAGGCTATGCAGCCCCATCTTCCAATGGAATCATTGGTGCTGGTTTTCTTATTCAGCCTATGCCGCAATATGAGCTGCCTGACCTATTTGCAGAAGCTTTTTTCTCAAGCCAAATAGACCTTTCACAAAATCTACTCATACGCACTGAATTTTCAGTTATCACCGATTCCATAATCGGTGATAACTTTCTCAAAGATATCCCTGCATATTTTAGCTTAAATGAACTTTCTCTCACATACGTAGGGAGTCTCAGAACGATAAGCCAGCTTGCAAGCGTTTTTATAGGAGAAACAGACCCTATTGGCTCGGATTTATTTTTACGACGTCTTTTTGGGCTTCCCAGTTTTACATCACGCATTCTTGAAACAAGCCAAAGCCTTTCTAGCGCTCAACTCTATCCCATGTCTGGCTTAGGTGCATCATACACGCTCAAAGCAAGAGACAATTTTGCAACAGCCCTGTATTTTTACTATAATAAGCTCAATATTGCATCAAATATTCCCGGGGATGACGATAATACAAGCTTAAACATCGATGCTCGATTTGCAGGTGCTTGGCCCTGGCTTATTTTCGATCTAAGTGCGGGACTTACCCTTCCCTTTGAAAAATACGATGCTGACGATGAAGAGGTTATATTGCTTATACGAAAGGCAGATTTCCACGCAGGCTTAAGTCTCTTTGTTGGAAGCTCATACACCTCTTCATTTTTACTACAAGCAGGTCTTATTAAACTTGTTTTTTCGCCAAACTCAAATCTTAATGAAGAAATTATTGCGCTTAAAGATATCACGCTTCTCGTTGAACCTCGATTTAAAACAAAAAACCTGGGAATTGCTTTTAGCTTGTTCAATATTCCGCCGCAGGTTGCGCAAAAACTCTTTTATATAGAAAATCCCCTCGGTGTAAATGTTTCACTTTTTTACAATACCTTTGCAAACCTTGGTTTTCAAGGCGAAATCGGTGTGCACACGACCTTTTCTGCTCCTGAATCAACATTTGCACTCTCACAGGATGACTTAGCAATACAAATTGCTCCGTATATAAAAGCTGATATCGGAGGTGGCTCTCTCAATGCTGCTATTAAATGCAAGATTCTCGACTTTACAAGCTTCGATGGAGCTATCGAAAGCACAAGTCTTTCAATAGGATATAAAGCGCAGTTATGATAAAAAAAAAGATTTTCATTTGTATAATCTTCTCTTTTATTAGCTTTTCACAGGTATTTTCTTTAGATTTTAGTTTTACAAGTCATTTTCTCGATTTTTCCTCTGCACAATACGAGCCCTCTTTTGCTCTATCATTTGACATCACGGAAGAAATCGCTTCAGGCATAGAGATTGGAGCAAAAATTTTACAATCTAATAAGCATAACTACACCGCTTTTTCCACAGCAGATTTTGCATTTTCATTTTTCCACCTCGGCGGTGGTATCATGTACGATATTCGTGATGCCCTGATTTCACCTGGTTTTATCGTGGATGCACGAGTAGATCTAAAAAAAGAAAGCTTTTTAGGTCTTTCATACTATGCAAGTTTTTCACCAGAAAATCTCGCGCAAAATATTAGTCAAAATGGAAAAATCTACCTCTCCAGCAAAAATACAAATGCCTCACTCGAAGCCTTTGCTGACATAACATACGTACAAATACAAGAAGTAAAACATAACCTCGTTTTGACATCAAAGACTGAAATAATGGGTTTTGATGAAAAGAGTTTTGTTGCGCTCGGCTTGCTTTTTTCATCTGACTTTTTTATCAATACAAACAATGTTTTAGAACTCGATTTTCTTTTTCGCCTCGGTGGGAAAATTACGCTCAATTTTAAAAAATGGGGTTCTTATTTTTTTACCTATGAAAGTAATCTTTTCCGCTTGAGCGAGAAAATACAAAGCACACCTTCTTTTAATATTCACTGTGGTGCGCGCTTTAGGATCGATAATTAAGCGATGAGTAGGCATTGGCAAACGGAGGCTCTTGTTTTACAAGTAAAATCCATGGGGGAAGATAATCGAAGTGTTGCACTTTTAACTCGCAGCAGGGGGCTTATCTGGGCTACCTTATATGGCGGTCCAAAAAGTAAGATGCGTGCTCTTGTCTCGCCCTTTCATTGTGGGCAAATATATCTATATACCGATGAAGTAAAGCAAGCGACGAAAATCTCCGACTTTGCAATTCACTCATATCGCCCAGAGATACGTGAAAATCTTTTTAAAACCTGTGCTGCAAATCTCTGCTCAGAACTTGTGATAAAAACCCATGGAGGGGGAGATATAGAACAGCTATGGCTCTATGTGAATTCTTTTTTAGATGGGCTTTGCCTCGTAAACGAAGAAGCTGCTCGCCATGCTCTCTTGCGTTTTATCTGGCGCTTTTTGAACACCATGGGTATGCAACCTGACCCTTGCGAATGTGCATCTTGCGGCACCTCGGTATGTTCGATTTACAATACGCAAAAAGTGTTTTTTAGCTTAGCGGAATCTTCGTTTTATTGTGCGCACTGTTCTTCTCTAGGCTCAGAATCCAAGGGATTTTTTTTACACAAGGAAGTTGTCGATTATTTACGTATTATCACAACGGAAGCTCCTCGAGTTAGCCGAGATATTGTCCTTGAAGAAGCGTTTTTTTATGAAACCCAAGATTTTTTAGTCTATATTTTACAAAACTTTAGCGGCCAAAGGTTTAATAGTTTAGATGTCTTGTTAAAAGTCTAATAATTCTGTATATTGTTCAAGTAGAAAATCACATTTTTTGCACAAACCATCTTAGCAAAATTATGGAGGCTTATGCGAATTGATCAAGCGAGTCCGTGGACAAAAAATTAGATTAGAGGGTTTTAACAATCTTACTAAATCATTGAGTTTTAATATTTATGATGTGTCCTATGCACATTCTGAAAAGTCACAAATTGACTATCTAGAGTATATCGATGAAGAATACGATTCAAAACGTTTGCAGACGATTATTGAAGAAGTAACGCGTATTATCGATGCAAAGTTGGTAAATATATCCACACAGGATTATGACCCGCGAGGCGCAAGTGTTGTTGCCTTGATAAACGAAGATCATCCCGCAGAATATGTCAAGGAAAGCCTCGTTTGTGGGCACCTTGATAAAAGCCATATCACAGCGCATACCTATCCTGAGTACAATTCTCGAACTGGTTTAGCGACATTTCGTGTCGACATAGATGTGTCAACCTGTGGTATGATTAGTCCCCTTCGTGCCCTACACTATCTTATCGATAGTTTTGATTCCGATATAGTACTCATGGATTATCGGGTTCGCGGTTTTACACGAGATACACGCGGAAACAAGATTTTTATTGACCAAGATATCAGCTCTATTCAAGACTATATCGATGAAGATGTGCTTGCTGATTATCTAGCCTACGATATAAATATTTTATCGGATACGATATTTCATACAAAGATGCGGAAAAAGAATCTCAATCTCGACGACTATCTTTTTGGTGATGAAATACATGAGCTAACAGAAACGGAGCGTTCTCGCGTAAAAAAGATGCTCACGAAGGAAATACAGGAGATTTTTGAATGCGCAAATTTATAAATGTATTTTCAAAAAAACGCACGATGCACTTTGAACATACGAGTTCTGGTGGCGGTTGGTTTTTTGATGTAGAAAAAAAATTGCAATCTGCAAAAACCCAATGGCAAAAAATAGATGTGGTAAAAACCAAAGAATTTGGCAAGGCGCTCTTACTCGACGGAATAACGCAATTAACCGAGGCACAAGAGTATCAGTACCACGAGCCGATGGCGCATGTACCGCTTTTGGCGCATAAAAACCCCAAAAAAGCCCTTGTTATCGGTGGGGGAGATGGCGCCCTTGCACAAGAAATTTTGCGGCATCCTAGCATTGAAAGTCTCGACTTTGTTGAACTTGACGAAGGCGTTATCAATTTTTGTAAAAAACATTTACCAGAGCTGGGGGGAGATGCCTTTAATGACGAGCGTGTAAAGCTCCATATTCAAGACGGTAGAGCCTTTGTTGAAAATGCACAAAAAGAAGGGAAAACCTACGACGCCATTTTTATGGATATGACTGATCCAGAAGGTCCCTGCATTGCCTTGTACACAAAGGAGTTTTTTGAAATAGTATCTAGTCTTCTAAAAGATGATGAAGCTTTTTTTATAATGCACGCCGAGTCCCCAGATTTACGACTAAAAACCTTTCAAAGAATAATGCATACGCTCAAGGCGGTTTTTCCTAGCGTACAAGAAATGGTGAGTCATGTGCGAATGTACGGCGGAATGTGGACATGGGCGATTGCTTCTAAGGGTTTTAATCCCAAAAATTTCGATGCAAAAAAAATCCCTGCAGTTATAGAAAAACGCGGCCTTAAAAACCTCAAAATTATATCGAGTGAAACATGGGAGAGTTTTTTTAGGCTCTGGCCTGTGTATAAGGCTCTTTTAGATGAAGAAGGCGAGATAGCTACCGATGCAAATCCTGGCTATGCTATGGAATAAAAAAGGAAAAAAAATGGCAAAAATAAAACTTGCGGTCATTGGCTATGGAAATATTGGTCGTGGTGTTTTAGAAGCAATTAAAAAAAACTCAGATATGGAGCTTGCCTGTATTCTCTCTCGATCTCCTGATCGCGTTAGAGCAGAAATAGGAGAGAGCTACCCTATCTACGCTTCCGATGATTTTGAAAAACTGCAAGGAGCAGACGTTGCTATACTCTGTGGGGGCTCAAAATCTGACCTTCCAGAACAAGGACCAGTCTATGCCCAATACATTCACACCCTTGACAGTTACGATAATCATAGCGAAGCATATGCGTATTATAAAACAATGGATGAGGCTGCAAAAAAGACAGAGCATCTTTCTTGCATATCCATAGGCTGGGACCCAGGAACCTTTTCTGTGCAGCGAGTGCTCGGCAATGCCTTTATTCCAGGAGCCAAAACTTATGGCTTTTATGGCACAAGTGAAAAAGGCGGACTTTCTATGGGACACTCCGATGCACTCCGGCGAATAGCAGGTGTCCTCGATGCTCGGCAATACACGCATGCGATTTCAGAGTCTATCGAAAAAGTGCGACGAGGCGAAAACCCGAGTCTCAAGCCAGGCGACATGCACTGGAGAGAATGCTTTGTTGTTGCAAAAGAAGGCGCCGATACGGCAAAAATAGAAGAAGCAATAAAAACAATGCCTGGCTATTTTGCAGGCTACAAAACCCTCGTGCATTTTGTTTCAAAAGAAGAGCTCGAAACAAAGCATCAAGGATTTCCTCATGATGGGCTTGTTATAGGAGCGGGAACAACTGGAAGTGGAAATTCTGCACGCATTGAGTATACAAACATCTGGGGAAGCAACTCGGAAGCAACCGCATCCATACTCGTCGCACATGCACGCGCAGTCTACCGCCTCGCAAAAGAAGGAAAGACGGGAGCAATTACCGCACTCGACATAGCCCCTGCATATCTTTCACCACAGAGTCGAGAAGATTTAATTAAAAACTTCTTATAGAATTCTTATAGAAATAGAGGAGCATAGCAATGAACAAGATAAATAAAAGTGCAGTAAGTCCCTCTGCTATTTTGGATGCAGCAAAAAAAACAGCCACACCTTTTTACATCTATGACGAGGCATCTATACGAGAGCGATGCCAAGATATGCTCGCTATGCCCAACGCCTTTGGACTCACCGTGCGCTATGCGCTAAAGGCAAATTCCACAAAGCGCCTCATTCAAATAATCGATGAAGAAGGACTCCATTTTGACGCCTCCTCACTAAACGAAGTAAAACGCGCAATACTAGCAGGAATAAAACCTGAAAAAATACTACTTACAACTCAAGAAGTGGCAACAGATGCTGAACTTTTGGATATACAAGCATTGCTTAAAAAAGGCTTTCAGTACAATGCCTGCTCTTTGACGCAGCTAAAAAAAATAGCTCCCTTTGCTTCGAAAGAAAATATTTCTATAGGACTTAGAATTCATCCAGGAGTTGGATCGGGAGAATCGGTTACAAGAAACACAGGAGATAAATACTCGAGTTTTGGAATCCATCTTTCAAATATCGATGAAGCGAAGGCTATTATAAAAGAATATGGCCTAGATATAAAAAGAATTCACGTACATATTGGATCTGGTGGAGACCCAGAAGCCTGGAAGGAAAATATTTTCCGAGAACTCTTTCTTATAGAAAGTTATTTTCCACAGGTTGATATAGCAAACTTTGGCGGAGGCTTTCGTGTTGCCCGCATGAATGATGAGGAAAATGCCGACATAAAAGCCTTGGGAGAAGCAACAAAAAAAGCTCTTGAAGACTACGCGAAAAAAACAGGCAAAAAACTTCATACCGAGGTAGAACCAGGCACCTTCATTATGGCAAATGCTGGAAACCTTGTTACACGCGTCATGGATATAAAACGCACTGGAGAAGACGGCTTTACCTTTGCCCTCCTCGACGGAGGTATGGAAGTCCTCACTCGCCCACTCCTTTACGGCTCAGAACATCCCTTTGCAATTCTCAACACAGAAGGAAAAATACGCTACAGCGATATTCACTCAAAACCAAGCGACGCCCAAGATGAAATAGTGCTTGTCGGACGATGCTGCGAAAGTGGCGACTCCTTTACCCTAAACGAAGACCACTCTATATCCCCCCGAAAAATGATGGAGCCAAAGATAGACGAATATCTCATCGTTGGAGGAGCCGGAGCCTACGCCTCAAGCATGAGCCCATTTAATTATAACTCCCATCAACAAATTGCCGAGTTTTTGCAAACGAAGGATGGAAAGATAGACTGCATACGAAAAAGACAAAGCCTCGAACAATTGATAGAAAATGAAGTCTAGAAGTGAAGTAACAAGATTCTTACGTTTCTTAGGGGAAGAGAACCATCTTACATTTTTTCTAACATCCGTGTTAGAAAAAACTTCGACAGTTTCGGAACGAAACTGTCATACTTAGTCTCTGCGGCGTCCATGCCGCAAAGTGAATACCTCTTCCCCTAAAACCCCATCTCTCCTTGCAACGCTTGCTAATCTAGAAGTTTTTATTTTACATCCTGTGTATCCTGTTTTATTGTGTCTCGCGACATGGAGGTCGCGCACAATCACCTCGACAGTTTTGCTTGCAAAACTGTCAAAATGTTTTTTTACACGGATGTAAAAAAACATGTATCATGTGAATCCTGTCCTCACAATTAACTGCTCAAGCAAAACCAAAACGAGTAAACTAAGTCCCAGCGGCGTCCATGCCGCTAATTTAAAGAGCCTCCACCTCCTTGCACCGCTTTAAATAATTTTGACTTTTTATATTTCGCACTAATCCATCCTATTGCTCCCAGTATAGGAGTAGAAGTCTGTTTTATAAAGGTTATTTTTCTCGAAAACAATCACCCCCTTTCATCACAGCTCGTTAAAATTTGTTGTTTGGTTTCGCCCTTTTTCTTTTGATGCATAGAGTGCCTTATCGACATTTGAAATATGCTGAACGGAGCTAAGGTTTTTTGTGAACATTGCATAACCGATGCTCACTGTTATGGGTACTCCTGTTTTTTTTGATTCATCTTCTACACAATGTCTTAGGCGCTCGCAGGTATTAAAACAAGCAGTAGAATTTATATCGCGAAGGAGCAGTAAAAATTCCTCACCGCCATAGCGAACGGCAATATCGTTTTTGCGAAGTGTATGTACCATCGTACGAGAGAGAAATTGGAGCACCTCATCTCCAACATCATGGCCATAACTATCGTTCACCGTTTTGAAGTGGTCTATATCAATCATGCAAAGTGCAAAGCTAATGCCCTCTTGAAAAAAATCTCGAATAGCCTCATCGTGTTCTTTGTAAAAATAATAGCGATTAAAAAGCCCTGTAAGCGAGTCATAATTTGCTTGATATTCTACCTTATCCTTGATAACTCGGGAAGTAAAATAACGAACAATCAAAATAATAACTGTCAATAAAAAAAACAGCACTAAAATATAATAAGATCTTTGTGCTATATCTATGGCTTTTTCTTGCACATAGAATACAAGTGTGTTTGACAGAAGCCAAATAACTTCGCTCTTTTCTTCGATCATAGTTGTATTTTTTTGCTCAAGCAGGATAGAAATTTCTTCCCATTTTTCTTGAACTAAGAGTATTTTATCTATGTCAAAACGTCCATACAGCAAGGGACAGCTTTTTTCAAGTTTTTGCAATTCATAAATCGATGCATCTATTTGATTTGCAATGTCTCTAAATTCTTGGGATTCTGGGTCAAGCTGTAAAACACGCTGTATACCACCGCGAATTTTTCCGCTTTCATTGATAAGTCGTGCATAGCCTTGTACCGTAAAAGAATTTAGAGCTAAAAAAAGAAGGAGTATAATAAAACTGATAGAAACAAAGCCCAAGGTTTTTGCAAGGGTGCCTGCAAGAGAATTTTTTCTTTTTTGCAGGCGAGCATTTTCTGCAGCATTATTGTGTAAAAATTCCATCAAAAAGCTCCCAAAAATGAGGGAAAGATTTTGCTACACAAGAGGGATGCATAATCTTCTGCCCTTCTAAAATGAGACCAGGGACTGCAAAACTCATTGCGATCCTGTGGTCATTATGTGAGTCGATTATAGCAGAATGTATCTCTTTTGGCGAACCAAAAATACATAAATCTTCGCCTTTAAGTGCTGTTTTTATACCCATTTTCCCTAACTCGCTCTGTATTGCAGAAATTCTATCGCTTTCTTTGTAGCGCAATTGGCTAATATTTCGCAAGATGCTTTCTCCTTCCGCAAAGGCTGCCGCAACAGCAAGAGTAGGCACAATATCTGGTGTATTGAGACAATCAATATCGACCGCTTTTAAGTTTCCGCCTTTCACAACAAGGGCATCGCCTTCCTCCCATATCGAACAGCCCATCTCCTGCATAAAATCAATGATTTTTTTATCGCCCTGCACAGAGTCAGGTTTTAGGTAGGGCATTTTTACTTCTATCCCCGTAATAGCCGCTACGAGGAAAAAATACGAAGCGCTCGAATAATCTCCTTCTATGCGAATCTTTTGAGGACGAAATTCTTGCTTCGGAAAAACGCGTATTGTTTTATAGTCTTCATGAACAGCAAGCACGCAAAAAGCTTTCATCATTTCAAGTGTAATATCAAGATAGGGTTTTTCGCTTAAATCATCTATACAATGAATAATAAGTCCTTCGGGATTTAAAGCCCCTGCAATCGATAAGGAACTAAAATACTGAGATGTTTTTTTCCCACTCAAGGAGACTTCAGTTTTATTAAACAAACCTGGCTTTATTTTCAAAGGCGGATAAGCGTCTTTATCTAAAAAGGAAATATCTACACCGAGGCTTTTAAGGGCAGAAGTTAAATCATCTATGGGTCTTTTTAACAAGCCTTCCTTACCGCTTAGAATTAGAGTTTCATTTGCAAAGCAAGCTAGGGAGCTTAGAAAATTCATTGCGACCCCGGACTCTCCGCAGTCAAGCTTTGTATTTTCTACGTGAAAAGGAATTCCCTTCCCTTCAACATGTATAATATTTTCTCCCTCATCTCCTCGCTCTATAGAAATAGAGACCCCCAAGGCTCTAAGGCAATCGATGAGATATTTTTGATCATCAGCAAGCAAGGCATTTTTTATGGTCGAGCTTCCCTTGCATAAGGAAGCAAGAATAAGAGCACGGAGCGTATGTGCCTTTGACGGTGGTGGATTGAGGACAGCAGAGCTAACAGAAAGTTTTTTTATTTCCTTGTATTCCATTTTTTTCACCTTGTGGTTTCCGTGCTTGGAAATAAAACCGCACGAACAGGGCTTGCCTCAACACCAATAATCGACAAGGGCAATGCAAGCAAGGTGTAGCAGCCTTCTGCAACATGTCCCAATCGCAAGCCTTCAAGAATATGAATGTCCTCTTCCATGAGCGCAAGGTGGCTTCCATGATTTGGCTGGTCTCGCTCTATCCCCAGTGCATCGATGCCAACTCCTCGCAAGCCCATCTTTGCCAAATATTCTGCACCATCCTCTTGTAAGTAAATAAATGCTCCTTCAAGAATATCTTCAAAGGAATTTTTTGTTTTTAAAATAACAAAGAGCTCTTTCAAAATAGTTGTAACCGAGCCTTTTTTTAATATATTTTTTTTCACAAGGCTTGCTATTTTTTCTTCTATGTCGGTTTTAGTTATTGCATTTTGAATATGTGAAAAATCCAAAACAATAGCTTCCGCAATAAAATCAGAAATTGCAAGCGCTTCCAATTTTTCTCCATCATCTATCATATGCAACTTTGTATCGATATGAGTGCCCGTGTGTAAATTCATCGAAAGCAAACTTTCATGCACAGTCCCTGTTTGATGATTTACCTGATTTTCAAAGCGAGGCTTTTTTGCCTCCCGTCCCTTATACCCCTTCATCCCCTCAACAAGGGGCATCGAAATATCAATAATTTCTTTTGGATTAAAACAAATCATATGCATCCTCCTTTTCGCCTAGTGCATATCTACCCAAGAGCGACCATCTTTTTCAATTAAATCAAAGGCGCGCTTTGGTCCCATTGTCCCAGCCGCATAGTTGGGAAAGTCTGTCTTTTTTTGCTCGCGATATTCTATAAGTTTATCTGCAAAAAGCCAGGCTGCTTCAAGTTCATCCCAACGAGAAAAGAGAGAGCCATCTCCCCGCAAAATATCGTAGAGCAAACGCTCATAGGCTTCGGGCGTATTTCCCTGAGCCGCATCGCTTGCACCGGTGTCCATCGTAATGGGAATAATACCCGAATGACTTGCATAATCCTTTGTATTAAACTGAAAGTACAATCCTACCTTTGGTTGAATGCGTAAAATAAGCAGATTTGGTTTTGCAAGATTTTTTTCCGCATTGTACAAGCTATGCGGCAGTTCTTTAAATTGTATAATAATTTCACCAGAAGCTTCCTTCAGACGTTTTCCTGTGCGAATATAAAAAGGCGTTCCTGCCCAGCGAAAATTTTCTATTTGTAATTTCAATGCAACAAAGGTTTCTGTTTCAGATTTGGCATCTACCTTTTCTTCCGAGCGATAGCCCTGCACTTTTTTTCCATCTATAAAGCCTTCAGCATACTGACCAAAAACAACATTATTTTCCAAAAATGTCTCGTCAATTTTTTCCAAGGCCTCTAAGACTTTTTGTTTTTCATTTCGTATTGAGTCCATCTTTAAGTTTACAGGCGGCTCCATTGCAACCAAGCTGACAATTTGCAAAATATGATTTTGTACCATATCGCGCATAGCACCAGAGTCTTCGTAATAGTCCCCTCGCGTTTCTACCCCAAGTTTTTCCGTAAGAGATATTTGCACGTTATCGATATACCGGTTATTCCAAAGCGATTCAAAGATGAGGTTACTAAAACGCAGTATCATGATATTTTGTATCATGTCCTTTCCCAAATAATGGTCAATGCGATAAATAGACTTTTCAGGAAAAACACGGAGAATAGTATCGTTGAGTTTTTTTGCTGTCTCTAAATCTTTTCCAAAAGGTTTTTCAATAACGCAGCGACAAAAGCCTCGGCAAGAAGATGCAAGTTCTCCCCTTTCTATGCCATGAATAATTGTTTCAAAAAAGGAGGGAGCAACTGCAAGATAAAAAACTCGGTTTTCTTTTGTATTTGACTCTTTGTCGCGTTTTGCAAGATAGGAGTTTAAATCTCTATAGCCATCGCTTTGTGTAAAATCAAACTCGTAGTAAAAAATCATTCTTTCCAAGCGCTGCCATATTTTTATATCCACAGGGTTTTTCAAAAACTTTCCCAAAGAAGCATAGACTTGTTCGCGATATATTTCTGTGGAGAGCTTCCGTCGACCAATTGCAACAATACAAAAATCGTCTGAAAGCAAGCCATCTCGAATCATGCTATAAAAAGCGGTCATGAGTTTTCGATGTGTGAGGTCTCCCGTTGCACCGAAGATAACAAAGCTTGCTGACATTTTTTCACCGCTCATTATTCCCCCCAGTTCGTGTGGAAAAAACCTTCCTTGTCTATGCGCTCATAGCTATGTGCGCCAAAATAATCCCTCATCGCTTGCAGGAGATTTGTCGGAAGATTTTTTGTCGTATAGCTATCAAAATAACTCAGAGCAGAACTAAAGGCTGGAAGCGACCTTCCTTGGAGAATTGCCTTTGATACAACTGACCGCCAATCTTTTTCGTATGTTTTAATCGTCGCACTAAATAAGGGAGAGAGAAGAATATTTTCCAAGTTAGCCTTTGCATCAAACTCTTTTGCAAGCTCAGTTAAAAATCGCGCTCGAATAATACAACCACCTCTAAAAACTTTTGCGATTTGTGCAAAGTCAAGATTCCAGTTTTCTTCCCGTGAAGCATCGAGGAGCATGCTAAAGCCTTGTGCATAGGCGCATATTTTACTCGCGTACAAGGCGCGACGCACTTCTTCAACGAGGGCTTTTTTTTCTGCATCGCTTTTTTGACTAGCCGCAAAATTAGACTCGCATCCATTTTCTGCCTGCCCCTTGTACAAAGAAGCTGCACGTATACGCTCGTCCTTTCTTGCCGACATAAAACGCTCATAAACCGCTGTTGTAATACTTTGAATCGGACTCGCTAGGTCAAGAGAAATTTGCCCCGTCCACTTGCCCGTACCTTTTTGACCAGCCCTATCGAGAATGAGGTCAACGAGGTGGGCTCCCGTCTCTGCATCTTTTTTCTTAAAAATATCTTTTGTTATATCTATTAAATAGCTTTCCAGCTCGCCTTCATTCCATTCGGCAAAAATCTGAGAAAGCGCTTCGTTTGAAAAATCCTCTTTTAAAAGACTATAGGCTTCAGCAATGAGTTGCATATCCGCATATTCTATGCCATTGTGAACCATTTTTACAAAATGGCCTGCACCATCACTTCCAAGGTAGCCACAACAATCTTCGCTCTTGCCATCTTGTCCTATGTATTTTGCAGAAATAGCAGAAAAAATATTTTCAACAAGGCTATAGGCAGTCTCACTCCCCCCTACCATAATCGCAGGCCCAAAGCGCGCTCCCTCTTCTCCTCCAGAAACTCCCGTCCCTAAAAACA
>Ga0255341_1000380_pt1 | contig 77550 bp, 61 predicted proteins | sample wastewater_treat_8_FD_192418 | JGI IMG/M metagenome (GOLD analysis project Ga0255341, IMG submission 192418) | Wastewater microbial communities from Lulu Island WWTP, Vancouver, Canada - plant12 | ecosystem: Engineered > WWTP > Wastewater > Unclassified | place: Canada: Vancouver, British... | reverse complement strand
AATGATGCAGAAAATCAAGAAAGATTTTCTGTGTTTTATTTATCGCCTGGTTTTTCAGCAAATTTTCAAACTATGGACGGTTTGAAAAATGCTTTTTTTAAGGGACGACTAAATAAAAAGCCTGAGTCATTTCAGGCTTTTTTTGAACTATTTTATGTGTGAAATTTTTAAGGTTTAGTTTTTTGCAATAACACCACCACATGCGCTGCAATTGCATCACCACGGCCAATTGCATCAACTCCTTCATTGGTTTTTGCTTTTATTGATACCAGGCTGTCATTAATATTTAAAGCTTTTGCAATATTATCAGCCATCTGCTTTTTATAAAGCATTAATTTGGGACGTTCAGCCACAATTATCGCATCAATATTCAAAACCTCATAATGCAGGTCCTTTACCATTTTAAAAGTATTTTTAAGTAAGTGCATACTGTCAATACCTTTAAAAGCAGGGTCTGTATCAGGGAAATGCATACCTATATCACCCAATGCCAATGCACCCAGTAATGCATCACATAAAGCATGAACAAGAACATCAGCATCGCTGTGTCCCAATAATCCAAAATCAGAAGGAATATTAACACCGCCAATTATCAAGGGTCGGCCTTGAGTAGTGCGATGCAAATCATAGCCTATACCAAGGCGAATACTCATGTCTTAATTAGTGCCTTTAACCTTATCGAAATTAAACAACAATGTAAACCGCAGAGTGTTTTCAAGCGGATTGCGCTGTTCCAGAGGTACCAGATATGAAAAATCAAGACCAAAAACATTATATCTTAAACCTGCGCCCAAAGTAATATATTTTCTATTGCCTTTATTTGGATGCTCATAAAAAAAACCTGCTCTGAGAGCAAATTGCTGGTCATACCAATATTCGGTTCCTACTGAATAACTAAACTCTTGCATTTCTTCTCTGAAACCACCCGGAGCATCAGAAAATGAACCAAACATCCCGCTAACAACAGAACGTTTTGGGTCTTTGCCCTGAGCAATGATATAATTGCCATTAACGTCTTTTATAGGCTGACCGGCAGAATCCTCAGCATAAATAGGTGGTGTTGGGACTAACAATTTATTAATGTCAAATGTAAACAACACCTGATTATAATCGTCAATATTCAAAGTAAGGCAAGGTCCAAGCCTTAAGTTTATAGGAATAAAAGAACGATCCTGATTTTCGGTATATGTAATTTTTACACCAATATTAGATATATTGGCTCCAATGCCAAGCACGGCAGGTGTTTTACCGGCTTTGAGATCTGTTTGATAATAAAAAGACACATCCGTGGCAACAGATTGCCCCGGTTTAGATTGTGCTCCATTAACAAAAATACCGCCGGTTAAATTTGAATAAATATATCTTAATGATACGGCACCACTTATGTAATCAGAAAATTTCCGGCTATATGCGGCATCAATTGCAAATTCATTAGGGCTAAACTGACTGATTTCATATCCCATATTGTCGGTAAAAACAATGTTCCCAAGAGAGAAATAGCGTAAAGAACCGGCTATGGTCTGATTATCGTCAATTTTTTTATACCCCGTAAGATAGCCTAAACTAATATCATTAACGAGTTGACTGAGCCAGGGGCTATATGAAACAGAAAAACCAACATTACGTTCTATGAAAGCATATTTAGCAGGATTATAGTGCATGGAATAAACATCAGGAGTAGTTGCAGCACCGGCATCACCCATTGCTCCACCTCGGGCTTCAGGTGCAATTAACAAAAAAGGTACTGCCGTAGTGATTGTATTTATGCGATACGCCTGCTGAGTTAAATTCAGACTTGATTGCGACCATGCCGAATTTGAAATAATCAGCATCACAAGCATCAGCAAAAATGAGTTAAGTAATTTCATACTAAGGTTAATATTTGGGTTTGCAAATTTACAACTTATTATTTATTTCAGAATAACCAGTTTTTCAGATTTTTCTGCATATTGACCATCGGCACTTTTGACGCGTAACCTATATATATAAACACCTCTTGCCAATGGAGATCCGTAATCATCGTTCCCATCCCATTCTATAGGCTCAGCTCTAAATCCATTTGTAGTAACTTTTCTGTTAATAGTCTTTGCCAGTCTACCTGTAATGGTAAATATCTGAATTTGCACGTCTAAGCCACAACAAGGCTGATTGTGTTCGAACCAAAATTCGGTATATGTAGTAAACGGATTCGGATAATTAAGAACATGAGTTAAAGCAAGACCTGCCGAAGAAGACACAATGAAATCAATACTCACTTCAGAAGAATTGTTTAAAATATCCCATGCCTTTAATGATAAGGAATGCTGACCTTCGCTAAGTGATTTAAGTGGATATCTTATGGTACCTTTGGTATAACTGTCTTTTTCAGCCTCGTAATAATCATTCAAAACAATAGACTTGGCTGTATTTTCGTCTATAGTGGCAATGATATCATGACCTATTCCTGTCCCTACTGTATTTATACCACTTTCATCGCTTAAATTAGCTAAAATAACCGGATTTTCATTTGTAATTCCTCCGCTTACAAATAATTCCGAATTAAGATACAAATCAATGACTGGACCGGCATTATCGTATAATGTTGTATCGGCACTGCCACCAATAATAAAATCATCAAACCACCCTGTAGCATCTATTATTCCATTTTCAGCATAATAACTGATTTTTCCTTTGCCATAAGAATACTGAATATCCTTTGGTACAATAAAAGAAAAACTAAAATCTCCATTTACCACGCTTGCTTTTCCTTTATAAATTACATTTTTACGCAAGCTAAATGAAGCCACATAATTTTCGGCAGGATTGTTAGCCAATGTTTGCAGATTAAAACTTTTATCGTAAACGGTAGGATATAACACGCCGTTAAAGTCATTTAATTTTAAACCGTTTCTATCCGCTATGTAACCTTTTACCGTTACATGCTTTAAAGCGGAAATGGTATCACTGAAACTTGTAACATCAACACCATTAATTTCACTAGTAACTACCTGATGCTTTGGAATTGTCATTGTTAAAGCAGGATCTCCCATGAGCATAAAATTCCGCAAATAGGAAACAGAACCATTATCTGTTTTACAATGAGCTATAAGTTCTCCTAATGTTAATAAACGTCCTCCGCTATTGTCAAAAGCCTTGTTGTAAAACGATTTGTTCAAGGCCTCATTATAACTTGCATAAGCCAGTCTGGTTGTTGTCAGCAATGCTATTCCACCGCCTGATGGGTTTAAAAACACATATTCACCGGCAGAAATTCGACCCGGGTCATCAAAACGGCTAAATTCGCATGTTGCAGTAATAAAAACCGGCAAATTGCAACTATTAGTCCATGTCTGTATGGTTGGGACATCCAGAATTCTTTCCAAAGCCCAGCCAACTTCGCCTCCGTGTCCGGTATAATTAATTATTAATGTACCTTTTTCAACACGCTGCCTTATGGCTTCGTTAACCTCAGGGCATCTTTCTCCGCCTGTTGTACTAATTTGCTTATATGCATCAAGATAAATTTTGTCAATATTTAAAAACTTAACTGTGGTATCAAGCCTTCTTGTCATGGCATCAGCCTGATTAAAGTGCATATTGCCATCTCCATCATCTGCAACAAAACAAATCTGATTTCTCCAGTCAGCCATGTTTGATATAGAGCACGAACCACTCGTACAATTGTTTGATGAAGCTTCCATTTTGCCGGGATAGGTGTATCTTCTCAGCTTTTCTACAACAGCGTTTGCTTCTTCTGCAGTATTGATTGGAATTCTTCCTACTCCGATATCAAGGCTTCCATAACAATCTTCTCCTTCGGCATTTCCTAACAGTCCAAAGAAATCATCAGTGGCATAAGATGACGTTGGGGAAAGTGAATTCTTTGATTCAAAAGTAGGAACCAAATTATTATTGTTTGCAATTCTGTTTTTATAATCATAAGATGCATCGCCAAGCAACAGCAAAAATTTAGGCATGTCATCGCTGGTTGCGGCCCGGTCGTAAAACATTTTTACAAAATCGCGTATTGCACTGGGGTCTTGTTTACCGCTTGAGAATTCATTATAAATTTCTTCAGGAGTTACAACAACATAGCTGAAACCATCCAATTGCTTATGCAGTTCTCCAATAGCAGCAGCTTGCGAGCGAAATGCAGGATAAGTTACTATTAAGTAATCGGTTTGAGGTAATGAATGCAGATTTTGATTGGCAACCTGCCCAATATATGTAGGAGTATGAAATAATACACCATTAAAAGCTATAAATTGTTTCAACGTGTCATTATTTACACGGAATTTAAATTCACCCGATGATAAATTGCCGGCAATTGAAACAGGTCTTAGCGGATTGGAAATATCCCAAATTTTTAAATTATTATCTGCATTAGACACGGTATATTCAACCACATTACCGGAGCCGGAAACATAAGGATTTCTAAAAACCATTTGATTACCCGACATTATAAGTTTTCTCCACGCTGACACTTCAATATAATCCAGCCATCCAATTGCCTCCGTATTCCCGTTTTGATAATAATTAATTGAAATGTTAACCACCGATGATGATGGTAAAAATGAAAATGAAGCGGTGCCTTTTTTTGCGTAATCGTTCTGATAACCGGATGTTGGAGCAATATTAGTTGTGTTTTGAGATGATCCGGATGCAATTATAAAATGAGAAGCGCTGGACGAGCGCCCAATTAATTCGGCATTAACTTTAACTAATGAATCATTGCAAATATTGGCAAAAGGGAAAGTAAAGTTTTTTGATAATGACGATGACTCAAACATATCGCCATACCAGTTTTTTCCACTCTTAATCAAATTATATTGATTTTGTTCGTATGCTGCAAAATCAAGAAAAGTAGTTGCATAATGGGTTGCAGGATCACTTACAGATGGCAAACTACTGATTCTCAATCCTGCGCCATTATCAAAAGTCAAATAACAAATATTTTTATCGGAATATAAATTATATGAATGCGAAAATGTAAGGTCAGGATTTTCAGTCCAATACAATACGCCCTCGGTAAAAAACAGAAAATAATCGCCCGGATCAAATGAGTTGTCACCTCCGTCATGCATATAGATGGCGTTTTCAACTAAATCGTCGTATCTTGGAGTGCCGTTATATTCAGGCAACATACGAGGTCCATTAGTAAAAAGACGAATATTGCTTGAATTAATGTTTGAAACATCTATACCCCAGCTTCTCAGATTTTCATAACTGATTTTATAAATTCCGGCTTGTGAAGTGCTTATTTTATACCATGTGCCATTTTGAAGTACAGAATTTGAAGCGTATGCGCGCTTTACCATAACATGTCCAACTTCATTGTTCAACAACTCAGAACCCTCAAGGTCATAGCTGATTAATCTCTCTATTTCGCCAGTTGCAGGGTTTTTACGAAGGCTACCGATAAAAACCGAACTATAAAACGACTTTTTGATTTCAGAATTATGTACTACAATTAAAAAATCTGATGGAATATCATCAATTATTTCTTTAGGCAAATTGTCAGCCACAATTTTCTGTGTAACGACATTGCTTAGTTTAGCATTTATTGTATTTTTATCTGAAGAAATATTAATATTCTCTACAAAAAAAGGGATTTTGCCTAAATCAGTAAGTATTGTGTTTTCAAATGGAAAAGAAATCTTTTCCAGAGAATTAATATTTTTATTTTCTGCAATTTGCGATTTAAGTAACAAACTGATTTGCAACAAAATAAGTAAAGCTACAAGCCTCATAAACGACAAAAATAGGTTAGTAGTAGGCAAAATAACACCAATATTAAACATTTATTGTATAAAGCCAATATAAAATGTCATTTTAAAATTAATATTAATAAAATTTTAATTTGCTAAAGAATTTCATTTATCTTTGTAACCTTTCAACAAAAACCAAGTATAAAAAACATGAGAAAATTTTGGTATTTTTGAAAGAATTTTATTTTTATTTTTGTCATTAAATTATTTATCTATGGCAGGACATTTAACGCGAATTTTATTAATATCGGCAATAATAGCTGCTTTTTCGGTATGGGATACCAAAGCACAGGACCCGCACTTTTCCCAATATTATGCTAATCCGTTGTATTTAAATCCGGCAATGGCTGGTGCGCCAGTATGTCCTCGCTTAGTATTAATTTACAGAAATCAATGGCCGAGTATTTCGGGTCAATATGTTACTTATAACGCTTCTTACGATCAACATGTTGATGCATTATCGGGAGGAATTGGAATATTGCTTAATGTTGACCGCGCAGGCGAAGGCACCTTGAGTACAACAATGGCTAGTGGCATATATTCGTACAAACTTGACTTAAACCGCAAATTAACTCTTAAAGCCGGTATTCAGGCTACATTTTTACAAAAGAACCTTGACTGGACAAAGCTTACTTTTCCCGATCAAATAGATCCTCGCCATGGATTTGTATTTAACACAAACGAAGTTTATCCTGAAGATGGGTTAACAAAAACGGTTGCCGACTTTGCTTCAGGAGTTGTTTTGTATAGCGAAAGGTTTTTCGCAGGATTTTCTGCTCATCACCTTACAACACCAAACGAAGGCTTTATCAGCTATTCTGAATTGCCAATAAAATGGACGGGACATGCCGGTGCAATTATAAGCATAGAAGGCGACAACAGCCGTAAGCGTACCATTGAAGAAACGAGCATTTCTCCAAATATCATGTTTCAAAAACAAGGACAGTTTGAGCAATTTAATTATGGTTGCTACCTTAACAAATATCCGTTTGTTGTTGGTACATGGTTCCGTCATAGCTTAGGTAATCCAGATGCCATGATTGTTTTGCTCGGATTCGTTCAGCCAACTTTTAAATTCGGATACAGCTATGATTTAACTGTTTCGAAACTAACCAGTGCATCAGGAGGTGCACATGAGTTTTCTTTAACAGTTCAGTTTGAATGTTCTCCAAAGCAAAAAAGATTAAAACCAATTACTTGTCCTTCCTTTTAATTAAACACAATAATTAACCAAATATTTCAGTTATTATTTAAATTGAACCGAAAATTTCACAAACATGCTCAATAAAAACAGGATTTTCAAAGGGTTTCTAATTTTGGGATTGATTACCTTAACATTTTCTTCTTGTTACAGGGAAAGATCCAGAACAACGGCGTGGTTTTACAACGATCCTAAATGGGGTGGTTTTGAAGTTGTTCCTTATTCAGAACAAGAAACAGGACCCGGTCTGATTCTTATAGAAGGTGGTACTTTTGTTATGGGTCGTACCGAACAAGAAGTGCCGTATAAATGGGACAATATCCCACGTCGTGTTACGGTATCATCTTTTTATATGGATATGGCCGAGGTATCTAACGTAGATTATCGCGAATATCTATATTGGCTGGGTCGCGTTTTTGGCGTAGATTACCCTGAAGTAATTCATCAAGCATTGCCGGACACATTGGTATGGCGCTCAAGACTTGGCTACAACGAGCCTTATGTAGAATACTATTTACGCCATCCGGCCTATAATTTTTATCCGGTAGTTGGTGTTAGCTGGGTACAGGCTAACAGATATTGCGAGTGGCGTACCGACAGGGTTAACGAATATATTATGATTCGTGAAGGTATTCTTAAAATCGATCCAAACCAGCAAAACGAAGAAAACTTCAACACCGATGCATATCTTGCCGGTCAGTTCGAAGGCGTTGTTAAAAACGATTTGTACGATTTGAATCCTAATGGCTCAGGTACCCGTAAAGTTAGAATGGAAGACGGTATTTTATTACCCAAATATCGTCTGCCTACCGAGGCTGAATGGGAGTTTGCCGCTCTTGGTTTAATTGGTAACACATTGTTTGAGCGCGTTATTGAACGCAGAATTTACCCATGGAATGGCCATCTGCTTCGTACAGATTATTATAAAAACATGGGCGATTTTGTTGCAAACTTTAAAAGAGGTCGTGGAGACAATATGGGTGTGGCAGGAAATTTAAATGACGCAGCCGATATTACAGCTCCTGTTTTCTCTTACTGGCCAAATGACTATGGACTTTACAATATGGTAGGTAATGTAGCTGAATGGGTACTTGATGTTTATCGTCCTCTTTCTTTTGAAGATTTTGATGACTTCAGATCTTACCGCGGAAATGAGTTTATGACCAAGGTAACAGACGAAGAAGGTTTAATTGCTGAAAAAGACAGCCTGGGACGTATTCAATGGAGACCGGTTACACAGGAAGAAGCTGCTCACAGACGTAATTATCGTTATTCCGATAATCGCAACTATCTCGATGGTGATTATTCATCTTCAATCTATTATGGTGATGACCTGATGAAAGAAAGCGAATATGAAAACAAATTGATGTATGAATATTCAAAATCCTCTATGATTAACAATACAGCAAGAGTTTACAAAGGTGGTTCATGGAAAGACCGTGCTTACTGGCTAAGTCCCGGTACCCGTAGATTCCTCGACCAAAATCTTGCAACTGATTATATAGGATTCCGCTGTGCCATGATTCGTGTCGGCAGTCCGATTGGATTTTAAATAATTTCAAAAATAACTAACTTTACCCCCATCTAACCCATGGGGGTTTTTTATGAATATTCAAAATTTATATCAGGAAGTAATTAACTCAACGGGCGTATCCACCGACACTCGCTCTATAAAGCCCGGCATGGTGTTTTTTGCACTAAAAGGCAATAATTTTGATGCAAATAATTTTGTTCAGCAAGCTCTTGACTCAGGTGCCTCGGTTGTTGTTACGCAAAACGAAAAATTTCGGAAACACAAACACTGTTACTATACTGCCAACAGCTTAAAAACTTTGCAAAAACTAGCAGCAATGCATCGCGAAAACTTAAATTCAACAGTAATTGGAATAACCGGAACCAACGGTAAAACAACTACTAAAGAACTTATTCGCGAATCCTTATCGACAATAGACACAGTATATTCTACCCAAGGCAATTTGAATAATCATATTGGTGTTCCTCTTACATTACTGGCAATTAAAAAAGAAACAAAATTTGCCGTAATCGAAATGGGAGCCAATCATATGGGAGAAATAGAATTTCTTTGCAAAATCGCACAACCCGACTACGGAATTATTACCAATATAGGCCATGCTCATCTTGAAGGTTTTGGCAGTTTTGAAAATGTCATTAAGACCAAAACCGAATTATACAGATTTATTAAAAGAAAAAACGGAAAAATATTTGTAAACGAAGATGATTCGCTTTTACTTGAGCAATCCGGCAAAAACGAAAGAATTTTATATGGCGAAAAAATTCTAAATGCAGCTTTAATAAATGATATCAATCCGTTTTTGAAATGCAGATGGGAACACAATAATAAAAAATACACAGCCGAAACACACTTAATTGGCAATTACAACATGCCTAACATATTGGCTGCCATTTCAATTGGATTATATTTTGGCGGCGATCCGGAAAAGATAAACACAAAGCTATCTGAATATATTCCCTCCAACATGCGTTCACAGTGGATTGAAACAAACAGCAACAAAATAATACTCGACGCATATAATGCAAATCCTACCAGCATGGCCACTGCCTTGAAGAATTTAGCAGACATTAAAAACGGCAAAAAAGCAGCCATTCTTGGCGACATGCTGGAACTTGGGAAATATAGCGATGAAGAGCATTACAATATCCTTAAATTACTAATTGAATTAAAAATTGACAATGTTATTTTAATAGGAGATTGTTTCAATAAATTCAAAGCTGAATTCAATTCATTTACGTTTTTTATTAATACTGCCGAGGCAAAAAACATATTGAAAAAACACGCAATAAAAAATCACATCATACTCCTTAAAGGCTCCCGTGGCATTGGCGTAGATGAGCTAAAAGAATTATTATAATGAGTAAATACAATATCACAGAGTGGACTTGCGGTATCGGTTTAATGTCCGGAACATCGCTTGACGGTATAGATTTGGCACTTTGCTCTTTTCGTTTAAACAACAACAAATGGGAATATAATATTGATGAGGCCATCACATATCAATATGATGAAAAAATCAGGAAAATGCTGATGCAAATGCCGCAAATGAGTGGCTCTGAACTAATGATTGCCGACAGAAAACTAGGGAAATATTACGGTGAACTTATTTTAAACTTTTTAAGAACCACACATAAAAAGCCCGAATTCATAGCATCGCATGGTCACACTATATTTCACGAGCCAAAAATGGGCATGACTTTTCAGGCAGGCCATGGAGCTTCCATAGCTGCCGAAACAGAAATTCCCGTAATTTGCGATTTCAGAAGCAGCGATGTGGCATTAAACGGACAAGGCGCCCCACTGGTACCTATCGGAGACAAACTGCTTTTCGAAGAGTTCGATGCCCTGGTAAATTTAGGCGGCTTTGCAAACATTTCCAAAGAAGACAGCAATAAAAGAATTGCATTTGATATTTGTCCTGTAAATATTGTATTCAATCATTACGCACGTAAAACAGTATGTGATTTTGACAAAGACGGCATGCTGGCTGCCAAGGGGAACCCTAATCCGGAATTATTAACCAAACTAAATAACTTATCATATTATTCTGAGCCTTACCCTAAATCGTTGGGAAGAGAATGGGTTGAAAAAACATTTCTGCCCATAATAGAAAAAAGTAAGGTTGAAAGCATAAACGATATTCTTTCCACGCTTGTGATTCATGCCGTCAATCAAATAACACAATCAACAAAGCATAACAAAAAAATACTATTTACAGGCGGCGGAGTTAAAAACAAATTCCTTATTGAAAATCTTCGAAAAGAACTTAAAGACAGCATAGTTATTCCGAATGAAACAATCATTGATTTTAAAGAGGCAATGGTTTTTGCATTTATGGGCTGGTTACGCTTAAATGATTTGCCCAACACAATATCTTCGGCAACGGGAGCCTCAAAATCAACCAGTGCCGGAGCTGTTTATATTCCATAAAATATTTTTCGTTTTTATACGTTTTTAATTAACACTATGCTGTTAACAATAATCATTTTCATAAACAAGAGCGAGCTGCATAAAACGGTACTTTTACTTTAAAATCACAGATTATGTTTTTGAATATTCTTCTTCAGATTGTTCAAGGTGGTGACACGGTAGCTTCAGCCACCGCAAATACCGTTGAATCAGCCGCCCAGCAATACGATACACTTTCGCTTTGGGCTCTTGCCGTAAAAGGCGGCCCCGTAATGATTCCTATTGCCGCATTACTAATTATTGCCGTATATATCTTTTTTGAAAGATACATGGCTACCAGCAAAGCCAGCAAAGAAGATGCAGGATTTATGGCAAACATAAAGCACTATATTACCGAAGGGAAAATTGACCAGGCACTTACACTCTGCCGTAGCAATGCTACCCCGATGGCCAGACTTATTGAAAAAGGTATTACAAGAATTGGAAGACCATTAAATGATATTACAACAGCCATTGAAAATGAAGGGAAACTCCAGGTTGGCAAACTGGAAAAAAGTATTACTTTTCTTTCTGTTATTGCAGGCGTTGGTCCCATGCTTGGGTTTCTAGGGACAGTAACAGGTATGATTAATGCTTTTTACGAACTGTCTAAATCCGGCAACAATCTTGATATCGGAATGCTTTCAGGTGGTATTTACGAAGCTATGGTAACCACAGTTGCAGGTCTTATTGTTGGAATTCTGGCTTTTCTGGCTTATAACATAATTGTTGCACGTGTAGAAAAAGTTGTTTACATACTTGAAGCACGGTCAACGGAATTTATGGATATTCTGAACGAGCCGGCATAAAACAATTGTCATGAATATTAAAACAAGAAATAAGCGCTCAACAGATTTCAGCTCCTCTACAATGTCGGACCTGGTTTTTCTGTTGTTAATCTTTTTTGTACTTACTTCGTCAGTTGTTAGCCCTAATGCAATAAAACTTTTATTGCCAAGTAGTACAACAGAACGTGTTCCTGTGAACAAAAAAGCTGTAAACGTTTACATTGATGAGAATTTGCAATATTCCATAGATAAAGTTGTTCTTGATGCGGCGGGACTTAGAGCAGGTATAGCCAAAGAACTGGAAGGGCAAACCGATGCTTCTGTTGTATTACGTTCAGACGCAACCGTTCCTATTCAGTTTGCAGTTAATGTTATTGACATTGTAAATTCAATAAATAAAGAAAAAGGCACAAAACATAAAGTTGTATTAGCCACACGTCCTGAAAACAATTAATAATCATTAAAATTCAGGTTATGGAAAATAAAAGAAAATGGATTTCGGCACTGCTTACATTTTTGTTTTGCGGTTGTGTAATGATTATTCTTTTGTTTTTTTTCAGCTTTAAAACTCCATTACCACTACCCGAAGAAGAAGGCGTGATAATAGAAACCAATGCGGGAGGAGGCGGTGGCGGCTCAGACGAAGTGTTCGACAAACAATTTTACGAATCAATTTCGAATGACAATGCCGGCAATACAAATGAAAATTATGTTACTCAGGATAATGAAACGGTGAACTATTATGCCGGACAAAACAAGACAGAAAAAAACACCGACAACACCAAAGTTGATAATCGGATTAAAAACTTCAACTGGGGGCAAGGTAGCGGTAGCGGTAGCGGCACCGGAAGTGGGTCGGGAAGTGGAACAGGAACGGGATCCGGCACCGGAGTAGGATCGGGGGATGGACCAGGTACAGGACCCGGGTCGGGACCGGGCTATTCACTTAAAGGCAGAGGTGCAAAAAGTATTCCTACGCCTCAATACACAGAAGATGACCAAGGAAAAGTGGTTGTTACAATATGGGTTGACAGAAATGGAAATGTTACACGTGCAGAACCCGGAGCTATTGGAACAACAGTGTCTAATCCGGTTTTATGGAATTCGGCAAAAACTGCTGCCATGCAGGCCAAATTTTCTCCTGACAACGATGCACCGGAAGTGCAAAAAGGTACAATTACATATACCTTTATTAAACTCAACTAAATATCTTTAATCCTTTTTTGGAGGATAATCAAGAGAATAATGCAATCCCCTGCTCTCTTTTCTATCCAATGCCATTTTTATTATAAGATAACCCACCGAAATCATATTCCGTAATTCGCATATTTCTTTTGTAACCACCGAGGCTTTATATAGTTCTTCTGTCTCTTCATATAATATTTTAAGGCGGTCCAAAGCTCGTTTTAATCTCAAATTTGAGCGAACAATACCAACATAGCTACCCATAATAGAATTTAATTCCTTTCTTGTTTGAGTAATTAAAACCATTTCTTCATTAAAAACCGTTCCTTCGGCATTCCATACAGGAATATCATTATTAAATTCTGTAAGTTTTAATGCTTCAATTGAATTCAAGGCTGCCCTGTGACTAAAAACTGCCGCTTCCAACAAGGAATTTGAAGCAAGTCTGTTTGCGCCGTGCAGTCCGGTACATGATACTTCGCCGGTGGCATATAGATTTTTTATACTGCTGCGGCCAAATTCGTCAACTTTTATTCCTCCGCACTGGTAATGAGCTGCAGGAACAACAGGTATCATGTCGCGCGAAATATCAATACCCTTGCTTAAACAATGGGCAAAAATTGTTGGAAAATGATTTAATAAATCACGCTTACCTATGTGTCTGGCATCAAGATACAAAAAATCTGCTCCGCTGATTTTCATTTCATTGTCAATAGCCCTTGCAACAATATCACGTGGAGCAAGCGATAAGCGCTCATCATATTTTTGCATGAATTCTTTTCCATCAAACGTCTTTAATACAGCCCCTGCTCCGCGCAATGCCTCGGTAATCAGGAATGCAGGCTTTTCGGCAGGATTATAAAATGCCGTTGGATGAAACTGAACAAATTCCATGTTTTCAATAGTCCCCTTTGCCCTGTAAACCATTGCTACACCATCACCTGTGGCCACCTCGGGGTTTGTTGTAACACCATATACATTTCCGCTGCCGCCGGTTGCTATTAGAGTTATTTTAGAAATATAAGTTTCCACCTTCCCGCTTTCAGGGTTAAGCACATAAGCGCCAAAACAGGTTATGTCATTTGATCTTTTTGTAACATTCCTGCCAAGGTGATGCTGTGTAATAATTTCTATTGTGAAGTAATTTTCTAAAACAGTTATATTCGGATGATTGCAGGCTTTTTCGGTTAATGCCCGCTGAATTTCGGCACCGGTACGGTCTTTATAATGAAAGATTCTTTTTTCGCTATGGCCTCCCTCGCGCGCCAGATCATATTCACCAAAATCATTTTTGTCGAACTGAGCTCCCAAATTAATAAGCTCAATAATACGCTCTGTGCTTTCTTCTATAGTGATGCGGACAATTTTTTCATTATTAATGCCCGCTCCTGCATTAATTGTGTCTTTAATATGTTTTTCGTAATTATCAGGGCTGTACATTACACCGGCAATTCCTCCCTGGGCATAATGAGTTGCCGTTTCAACCAATGCTGATTTTGTTAAAACCACCACCTTGCCATAAGGCGCCACTTTAAGAGCATAAGTCAATCCTGCAATGCCACTGCCTATAATCAAAAAATCGCAATAATGCTTCATTAAATCCGATTTTGGTATTATACAAATATATGAATAAACATTGTAGGCCGAATAAATTCTCAATATGAATTTACAATTCTTTTTGTGCCCTTAAGTCGGGCGGGGATTTACTTTTCTTTTTCATCGCCAAAAGAAAAGTAACAAAAGAAAAGCTAGTCGCTTGAGAATTTTTCGGAGAAAACGAACACACACCAGCCACAGACGGAAATAACTCGCTGCAAGGAAAAACTGATAAATTATCCAGCTCAGACAGATTTCCGTCATTTGGCCGCCTTCGGCTTCCTACACTGCCTGTCCGTTTTCTTTAACCCTCAAAATTCTATGCGACGTCCGGAGGAGAGGAGTTTTTTAGCAGCATTACGGCGGGATTTTATTTTTTTTCTTGATAAAAAAAGTAAACAAAAAAATCAACCGCTGTCGATAAAAGGCGGAAGCAAGACGAGCATTGTCGCATTTTTTTAATTTAGCGTAAATGCAGGGTCTTCGGCAAGTTGAAATATTTTTTATCGGACAATAGTGATGAATAAAATAAATAAAACGCCCTATACCATCCATGGTAAATGCTTTAAAACAATTTTAAATTTTTGTGCTAATTCACAATTTGATGCGGGTTTTCAATATTGAGTACGTGGGTTTGTTGTGTTTTCGATGACTTTGATAACATTGTTTGATAAAAACCTCATTATTGTAAATTCATATCATAACAAGTCATCTTTTATTTTTTAATTCTCAAACCATTTTTCTCTGTCTTTTCTCCGCCTTGTGCCTAACGTTTTGGCGGCTTGCCGCAGGGCTGATTTACCGACAAAAGTTGACACGAAGATAATACTTTTTTCTTACAGAAAATGTTCAATCGAGGCACTTTACCCGCATTGAGTTCAAATTGCTTGTTATTGGCATCCCCCATTGTTTTAATTCGATTTGTTGGTTCATACTTTTGCAGTTGCCTGGTAGCTTTTTTACATTTTTTTGCTTGGCTTTTGAAGTTGGCAAAAGCGCAAATGTGTTACCAAAAGCGTTGGATTAATGTAAGCCATATTTTGCTTTTTCTTCCAAAAAGTGCCTTATTTGTTAGTCTTGTTTTGTAATTTCATAATGAAGTTGGTAACATTAGTATAAATGATAATGCTTGTGAATAATCTAATGCAGTATATTCTAAACCTAACAAGCGAATGTTTTTATAGTATGCGTTGTGTTGATTGTAATACATTTTCTCACTTTGAATAAACCACGCTTTATCTCCTAATTTTTGAGCTAAAAACCATTTCTCAATTAATCTCGCAATTCTGCCATTTCCATCATTCCAAGGGTGTATTTTTACAAAAATCAAATGAATTAACGAAGCAAAATAAAAGACTTCTTCAATACTTAATTTGGTTTTTAACAGAATAGCTATATCACTATAAAACTTTTTCATTTCGTATTCTACCTCATAAGGGGAAGCTGCAACATATTCAATACGCCCGTCAGATGTAGAAACATACATATTGTGTATGCGAAATTTCCCTTGCCAATTTTTTGCTACAATGTGTTTGCTTAATAATTTATGTGCTTCAGAAATATTCTTTTGATTGAGTTCATTGTTTTTTGCAAAAGTATAAGCATTGTATAAGTCGTCAATTTTTTTTGTGTAATCAGGTAAAAACTCTATACCGAATTTTTTGTGTTTAATGTAGCTATCCAATTCAATATCTTCACCTTCTATTTTACAACTGAAAACGGATGATACTGAAGTGTAGAAACTAAAAGTATCGGTTGAAATTTCAGCGTCTTCCAAAGCGTCAAAACTTGCTTGTAAAGTTTTTGGAACTTGCTTTAAATACGTTCCAAGCAAATCCATTGCAATTATTTGTAACTGTTCTTTCATTTTGAAAATCGTTTTCTGCTGTATTCGCCAAAATTTGCTTCCATTGTCTTGAATTTTATATCTTGACGATTTTGACAAAAATAATGATTATATTTCGTCTGACCAATGCTTGAAAGGTCTTTTTTTGTGTGCTGGAAAAATTTAGCTCTTTTTGGTTTTTGTGTTTAGACTTATGCGGTTAGGAAACCAAAATGAGCTAAATGTGCGATGGGTTAGGGGTTGCCTATAACGTTTTATTTATAACATTCGCCAATGCGTTTTCATAATTTTTTTTATTTGTTCTTGTCCAATCATGCTCATTAATGATTTTCTGTTATCCTAATTTTGCATCCAACCCATTTCTAACCCAACCTTAACCACTGAAAAACCACCCAAAACCGGCCGGATAACCCTACCTTTTGCCAAAAAGCTTGGTTTGTTTATGTGTCTCACTTTCAAACAAATTTGTGGCATGGTAGTGTCATATTTAATAAAGTGTTAAGGTTTTTTGTTTTTACACAAATATTAAGTTTTTTTTCAAAACTTTTGCAATAGATTCATGAGAGTTTTGTGCCTCAAATTACGACCAATAAACAGCCATGTTTTTAATAGCCATTTTCAATTTTTTCAGGTTCTGATTATGGAATACCTCATTTGCACAGCGTAGCGCTCCGTCCGGCATGGCCAATACTTTTCAATGCGGCAATCAGTTTTTCGTTTCGTTCAAGTGGAGTAGTTTTTATTGTTTTCCCTAAGATCTTTGGTCCACGTGAAACGTGACAGACAAGCCCGGAAACTTGGCTGTAAAAGATTTTTGTATCTTACTGCCTCTATGGCAAAATCTCTCTGCGTCACTGCGCTCTCCACACTCTTCACATTCTCTGCGAACTCTGCGTTCTCTGCGAGCTCTTCTATTTTCACGCTCACTGCGTTCTCCGCGCTCTTCACATTCTCCGCGAGCTCTGCGCTCTCCGCACTTTTCACGCTCTCTGCGTTCTCCGCGCACTCCACATTCTCTGCGAACTCTGCGCTCTCAGCGAGCCACAAGATCAGTCTTTAATAAAAATCCTCGCATTTCATTTTATTGCCTCATTTATTTAATAAATTTCGCGTTTATTTAAAAAAATAAAACAGACATAATGCAATGCTGAAAGTGTTTGTTAGTCCGATGCACACCATCTTCTTCATTGCCTTCGACCCGAAGCATTACAATACATCTTTATCTTGTCGCCTCAAAGCTGACGCACCTCAGACTTTTTCATCCAACCCTATATAAAAGCATTAAAATTATTTATTATGAATTTATTAAGGCAACAATGATTTTTAAATATTAATCAAACTAAAACTATCTTTGCAAGGTGAAAAAGAAAATTTGGGTATATATAGGGCTGTTGTTTGCAATGGCAGTTTGGGCATATTCTTACGTGCTGATTAAGATTGCCTATAATTATAATGTTACCCCTGCCCTGTTAGTCTTAATGAGATTGGTTTTAGCTTCAATAACCTTAATTTTATTCACAAAAATTACCAAAAAATTACAGCCTATCAACAAACAGGACAGGTTGTTGTTTTTGTTACTGGCGTTTTTTGAACCGTTTTTATATTACATTGGTGAAAGTAACGGACTTGTGTATGTTTCGCCAACTGTTGGCTCTATAATTATTGCTACCATACCGGTTTTTATCCCTTTTGTGCTATATCTCTGGTTTAAAGAAAAAATCGACAAAACAAACTTTTTCGGAATAATTATTTCTTTTATCGGGGTTTTGCTGGTAATTCTTGAAGACGATTATTCGCTTTCGGCATCACCAAAAGGTTTGGCATTTATGTTTCTTGCCGTATTCAGTGCCTGCGGATACACCATAGCAATTAAAAACCTTACAGAAAAATACAATGCATTCACCATTGTTACCTATCAAACGCTAATAGGCGGGGTATTATATATTCCTTTATTTTTATCGTCTGATATAAAAGCTATAGAGAATATAGTATTTAGCTGGCAAATGATTTCTGCCACCATTACTTTGGCTATTTTTGCCACTGCCATAGCATATATTTTATTTTCAATTGGAATCCGCGAAATTGGGGCTATGCGTTCGACTATTTTTGCAAATTTTATTCCTGTTCTAACTGCCTTGCTGGCCTTATTTTCCGGCATGGAGGAATTGCCCCTTCGCAAATTGGGTGGCATTGCCATAGTTATTTCGGGTGTTTTTCTTGCTCAAAACAAAAAACCCTTTCTTGGGCTCCCCGGCATGCTGTGGAACTACTTTTATAAAAAAAGCAAGTAAAATTGAATTCCTGCTTTATATCCGTGGCATACCAATCATAAAATATTCTTTGCCATAGACAAAAACAACTTCATCCCTTCTTCGGCTGATGCATCCATCCGGTAACGGATATTATCGGTGAGATACGAAACAGCATCATCAAACAATAATCCCGAAGAACCAAAATGATTAACAGCCGCAGGTATATTTAAAATTCCATGCTCCAATGCTTCTTTTAGCAAGGACAACCTGTCTTTTTGCACATTTAAACCGGCAATCCAGGCTGCAAAAACAAAAGATAAACCTGTCATGGCTTTCCACTCGGCACTTAAATCAAAAGAATATTTATACTCCTTTTGTAAGTCAAATGCCTTGTCTCCAATTACTACCCGGGCATCTGCCGAATTATCATCGTGTCTTATAAATGCAGGATGAATATTCCAATGCTTATGACACAATATTTTAAGTAAAAGATTGGAACTAAGAGAATGACTGTCCGGAGAAATATTTTTTATATCCTTTAAATCTTTGTTGCTTAAAAGCAGTACAGAACGCACTATGCCATTTGCACTAATGCAGTAAGGCAAAACTGTTTGATATTTACTCAAGTTAACCAATGCTCCAACAGGGACAAGAGCAACATCACTCTTGCCCTCAATAAAATGTCTGGCACAAACTGCCGGATTAACAATGTTTAATTCCGAATACAATCCACTGGCAGCATTTATCAAGCCATAATGGTAGGGATATGAATTTAAATAACTTACCAAAGAAATTTTCATGTCACAAAATTACTCCTTCATTTCAGTATTTACCTATTATATGCAAATGACATTTATCAGCAATAATGTTATATCTTCGCATACACAATCACATAAATGGAAGCAGAAACTATTTATAAAAAATTATCCGGCTGGGCCAACGACATTCGTAAAGGCGCAAGTTCTTTTCTCTCTTCGGATCAGCCCAACGAATTGCAAAAGGCAATGGCACAAAACAAATGGTTTGTAAAAGAAAATATTGTTTGTGCATTAAATTCTCTTGCCGACATGATTTCGGATAAAGAACATATTGAAAAATGGCTGAATAAATATGATTTTTCAATACAAACTCCCAGAAAAATATTGTTAATTCTTGCCGGAAATATTCCTGCAGTAGGCTTTCACGATGTTCTTTGCACCTTGATTTCGGGACATAAAGCCGAAATTAAATTATCTTCGGACGACTCACATATTATACCATGGTTGCTTAAAATTGCCGAAAAGCATTTTCCTGAGTGGAAAGACAAAATTAACTATCACGATGGATTGATAAATGATTTTGATGCAGTAATAGCAACAGGAAGCAATCAAACTGCAGCGGGTTTTAAAAAATATTTTGCAAACAAGTCCCATATCATAAGGCATAACAGAAGCAGCATTGCAGTAATACAAAATTCGGACAGCGATAAGGATCTGATAAATTTAAGTAATGACATATTCATGTATTTTGGCTTAGGCTGCCGCAATGTTTCTTTGATTTTTTTGCCGAGGGATTTTAATAAACAACGTATTTATGATGCATTTAAAACATGGGAACATTTAGCCAATCATAACGCTTACGCAAATAACTACGTATATTATAAAAGCTATTTCAGCCTTACCAAAGAGCAGCCGCTTGACGGCTCATTTTATATTCTAAGGGAAAACAGCAGCACTTCGGCACCCGTTGCAGTTGTTCATTTTCAGGAATACGACAGCCTTGAAAAAGTCAATGCGTTTATTGCAGAAAACAAGGAAAATATTCAATGTGTGGTGTCAACAACAAAAAGCATGTTCAATTCAGTTGAGCCGGGAATGGCACAATTCCCCAAAATAGATGAATATGCAGATAATGTTGATACTATTAAGTTTCTCACTTCTCTTTAGATTAGTTTTGAAACAAATACACAACTTAATGTTTGATGATTTCATTACACAAATCCGTTTGCCCGGAATAATTAACTTTAATTTTTACTAAATTTGCCCATTATCCTAAGATATGAAACTATCAAGAAAATGCGAGTATGCCTGCCTGGCCATGATAGAGCTTTCGAAGAACAAAACTGATAATTTTGTTAAAATAGAAGCAATTTCTCAGTCGTGGAATATTCCAAGAAAGTTTTTGGAACAAATACTAATTGTGCTTAAAAATGCAGGTTACGTTTATAGCCGCAAAGGCGCTGACGGAGGATATAAATTGGCAAAAGAATCTTCTAAAATAACTCTGGCCGAAATTATACGGCTAATTGACGGTGCCTTAGCTCCTGTAGAAAGTGTTTCAAAATATTTTTACGAAACTTCTCCTGTTGAAAAACACCCCGGATTTATAAATATCATGAAGGACATACGTGATTATATTGCAAATAAGCTCGAAAAAACCACTTTTAATGATATCGTTAAAAAATAAGTTATTGGAATATTATTATTCTGATCTGAACATTAGCAAGTCCTACATTCATAAACGCAACATCTGATTATACCGAATTGGTTCTCAAGCGAAGTATTTTAGGCCTTGCAAGCGTCATTCCGATACTCCTGGCAATAAAGAATGAAATAAATGCAATCCACAGACTAAGCTGAGGCATGAAATTTTCAAGTAAAAAATATAAAGGAAAGAAAACACCAAAAACAGCAATCAGCATAACATTACGCATGGCGGCAGTATGAGTGGTTCCTGCATATATGCCATCCCAAACAAAAGCAGCAAAGGAAACAATCGGTATTAAAATAACCCAAAGTTGTTTTTCTACTGCAAGCTGAATTAACAAGTCGTTATCTGTGAGCAGCTTAAACATAAATTTGCCACCAAGAAAATATAATAAGCTAAAAATAACGCTTACCCAAAAAGCCCACTTAAATAATATCTTTACCGTTATTTTAAGCATTTTAAGCTTGCCCGCCCCAAGATATTTTCCACTCAGGCTTTCGCCGGCATAGGAAAATCCGTCTATAAAAAAGGAGAAAAACATAAAAAACTGCATCAAAAGGGTATTTACGGCCAGAACATCATTTCCATAAAGTTTAGACGCATAAGTGAACCACGAAAATACAGTCAGCAAACTAAATGAGCGCAAAAAAATATTAATGTTTACTGAAATTACTCTTGTAAGTTTGTTTAAAACAAAAATTAATTTCAAAGAAATCTTCGATAAGGCTTTTTTATGCCTTAGCAATATCAGCAGAAGACCAAAGAATAACGAACTCCATCCCGCAATGGCAGTGCCAAGCGCAACGCCATCGGCCTTCATGCCCAGATATATTACAAAAAACATATTAAGTGCAACATTCACTACATTTTCAAATACTATCATAAACATTGCAGCAACGGAATCCTGCATGCCAAGCAACCAGCCGATAATTACAAAATTTATTAAAGAAGCGGGAACGCCCAAAATTCTGATATTGAAATACTCTGTCATGATAACAGCCAAATCGTTGCCCGGATGAAGCATTTTAAATCCAAGCCATGCTATGGCATTGCGAAACAGAAATACTAATAACCCAATTATTACTGCAATTAAAACACTCCAATAAAGCGATACCGAAATTTCAATTTTATCATTGGCACCGAAATATTGCGCAGTTATTCCGGTAGTTGCCATCCTTAGGAAACTAAAACTCCATAAAATAAAATTAAAAATAATTCCTACTAAGGATACAGCGGCTAAATATGTTGTGGAGTCAAGATGTGCCAATACGGCCACATTAACAATGCCCAACAATGGAACACTCAAATTGGCCAGAATGTTTGGAATAGCCAGTTTAAGCAATTCTTTCCGCATATTACACTCTTAAAAAAGTAAAGTTATTGCCATCAGACAAATCCCTGTCAAAATAATAACCGCCAAGGTCAAATGCCATTATGCTTTCGGCATCCATGATTTTGTTTTTTACAATAAAAGCCGACATCATCCCGCGTGCTTTTTTTGTTTCTACAACATTTATAAAAGGCTTTCCACTTTTAATTTCTTTAAAAAATATGTTTACAACATTTATTTTCTTGGAAAGATGTGGCAATACAAGTTTGCTATATTCAGCCGAAGCCAGATTAATCAATAAATTACTGTTCATCTTTTTTAAATCTGCTTCAATATTTTTTGCAATAATATTATTCCAGAAAGAATACAGATTGGAAAATTTTCCGACACCAAGCGGAGTTTGAGCCTCTAATCTATATTGCATAATATAATCATAAGGCCTCAAAATACCATACAAGCCACTAAGAATACGTAAGTGGGCCTGTGCAGTTTTTTGATCGGATAAAGAAAATTCTTTTGCATTTAAGCCCTTAAATGCAGGTCCGTTATATGCCAATGCTGCCGCCTCTGATGTTTCGGGGTTATGTGGCCAACTCCACCGCTGCATAATATCATAAGCTTCGTTTGCCAATGTGCCTTTAACTTTCATCAATGAAGAAAATTCCGAAAACGATAAATTCTTTACAACGCTGTGTATTGTTACAGCTTTTTCGCAGAAAAGGGGTTCTTCGTGCAATTCGCTTTTCGATTGCACTAAGCGCATGGTTTTGGCAGGAGATAATATTATTATCATTTTTTTCTTTAAATTGCGAAAATAAAACAATGTTTAAACTTGTTGCCATGAAAAAGATATTTATCATTATTTGTTTGTCAATAATATCCGCTTTTTCGATTGCACAATCGGATTATTCAGGCATTTGGCAAGGGGCAATAGAAAACGGGAAATCGAAAATACTCATTGTATTCCGCATTTCGGAAGAAGAGTCAAAACTTAAAGCGAGCATTGACATCCCTGAGCAAATGGTTTTGGATTATAAAAACATAAAGGCCAACGTGAAAGATGACAGCCTGATAATAAATTTAGCTGCATTTAAGGCATCATATAAGGCAATAAGAATAAATGACAGTCTGGAAGGAATCTGGTATCAGTCGGGAATGGAATTGCCATTAAACATGGAACTTACGCCCGAAGACAAGGCTTTTTCGGTTAAACGCCCGCAAACACCGGAGCCGCCATTCCCATATATATGCAAGGAAGTGACTTTTTATAATAAAAAAGCCAAAATTAAGCTGGCGGGAACTCTTACAATACCCGACACAACAAAACAATGGCCTGTAGTAGTATTGGTTTCGGGAAGCGGCCCGCAAGACAGAAATGAAGAAATAGCAAAGCATAAACCCTTTTTGGTAATTGCCGATTATTTTACAAGAAATGGCATTGCCGTTTTACGATACGATGACAGGGGAGTTGGTAAAAGCGAAGGCGTATTTGGCAACGCAACCACAATTGATTTTGGCAATGATGCAGAAGCTGCCGTGTCGTTTCTGGCAAAACTACCATATATAGACAAAAACTCAATAGGGATAGTAGGACACAGCGAAGGCGGAATAATAGCATTAATGCAGGCTTCCAAAAACAAATCCCTGCGTTTTGTAATATCAATGGCCGGAGTTTCGATACCCTGTCTGCAATTATTAGTTATGCAAAATGACAAAATAATGGAAGGAATGGGAGTGGAAGAAGATGTGCGGGATTTTTTCTGGAATTATTACACTGCATTTTATAATTTATTACTTGTGGAAAAAAGCAGCGACAGCCTGAAAAATAAAGCTATAAGACTATTTGATGAATCTATAAAAGTCCTTTCTGATGAGCAGCAAACGGAATATCATTTAAACCATAATTTTGTAACCAGTTTGCTAATGGAAGCATCATCGCCATGGTTTAAATATTTCATTTCCATCATTCCGTCAAACTATATAAGCAAGATAAAAATAAATGTGCTTGCAATAAACGGAGCAAAAGATGTTCAGGTACCTGCCGAAGCAAATATAGAAGCATTTAACACCTACATTAACCCACAAAGAGGTATTTATAAAGAATCGCACATATTCCCGGGGCTGAATCATTTATTCCAGCCATGCAATACCGGCATGACTTCAGAATATGCAATGATTGAAACAACTATTGACCCGCATGTATTGTATTATATGACTGAGTGGATTAAAAAGGTTACGTCAGTCCCCAAAAAATAAAAAGTTTTAAATTGTTTTTGATTCCAAATACTCCCTTTTGAGAACAAATTCGTCTTTGTTTTCCGTAGGAGTAAATTTCATTTTTTTAAGATATCTGGAATGTCGCTTGTGATATGAATTAGCATAAATTGTATCGCAATTTAATAAAGAAAAAATATTTTCCCGTTCAAACAAAATCTTCCCGGGCTTCATGTTCCTGTGTGTTACCGAAACGTAATCTAATACAACACTACAAGACGAATCATCTGTTTTCCTAAAACCTGCAACGCTAATAACGGCAGTACCTTTAACAATTAAAAACACTATATCATCTTGTTCAAACCTGTCAAAATCGGGGAAGAATTTCCGAATGTCATCGGCATAAAAAACTAAAAACCTATCCAGCATTGGCGCATTCAAATTGGCAGGTAAGATGGCATAATTGCCCTGTAATCTGTGTGCCCGGAATATAAAATATAAGTTAACTGCCAAATTAAACCCATTGAGAGCAATGATTGGGAATGCACCAATAAGGAAGCCGTAAACGATAAAAACAATATTACCGGTTAAAATCATCCAGCGCATTTTAAGAATTGAGGTCATTAGCATTGACACTGCAATAATCAGCGATGCCAGATACCCAATTAATTCGGCTATTGTGAAACCAATAAACATTGATTCTGAATCCATTTTGAAAAATTTAATTATTTATAAAGGTAGAAATTAAATGTGAATTGTATTAAAACATCTTACATTCGCTCTGGCATTTCAATACCTAAAAGCCCCATGGCAAATTTAAGAGTTTCGGCAGTGCGCAATGACAATAATAAGCGATTATTGCGTAAATCTGCATCCGGCTCGCGCAAAATTGATATTTCCTGATACATACTATTAAAAGCATGGGCAAGTTCATAACAATAATTTGCAATAACCGAGGGGCTCTCGCTTATTGCAGCCTTTTCCACTATTTGAGGTATGATAAGTAACTGGTATATTAATTCAGCCTCTCTGGATTCTAAATTAACATTAGTATTCCAGCTAATATTTCTTAAATCTATTTCAAAATCTTTGCTTTTTTTAATTACTGAGCAAATTCTGGCATGAGTGTACTGAATAAAAGGGCCTGTGTTTCCGTTAAAATCTATACTTTCAGCAGGATTAAAGAGCATATTCTTTTTAGGGTCGACACGAAGAATAAAATATTTCAAAGCACCCTGCCCTATCACTTCAAAAAGCCTGTCCTGTTCATCGGCTGAAAGATCCTGGGCTTTTCCGGCTTCTTTTGAGATTTTTGCAGCCGTTTCCTTCATCTCATCCAGTAAATTATCGGCGTCAACCACAGTGCCTTCCCTCGATTTCATCTTGCCCTCAGGTAGTTCAACCATGCCATAGCTATAGTGCAAAATATTATCAGCCCAGCTATATCCAAGTTTTTTCAATGTTTTTTTCAATACATCAAAATGGTAGTTCTGCTCGTTGCCGACAACATAAACCATTTTATCTGCCTTAAAGTCAGATTGTCTTGCAACAGCAGTTCCTATGTCCTGAGTCATATACAACGTGGTTCCATCACTACGAAGCAAGGCTTTGCGATCTAAACCTTCGCTTGTTAAATCTATCCAGACAGAGCCATCTGCGTCTTGCTGTAAAGCCCCATCTGCAAGACCTTTTGTAACAATGTCTTTTCCGCTTCTGTATGTTTCGGATTCGCGATAGACCTTATCAAAATCAATTCCCAGCCTGGCATAGGTTACATTAAATCCATCTATCACCCATTCATTTAATTTTTTCCACAATTCCATTGTGTCCGGTTTTCCCGTTTCCCATTCGCGAAGCATCGCCCGGGCATCAAGCATCAGCGGTGTATCGCCATCTTCAGGTTTTGAAATATTGAGTTTTTCGGCTTCTTCTTTATTTGCTTTATCAAACAATACATAATATTTCCCGATAAGATGGTCTCCCTTTACTCCGGCTGACTGAGGGGTTTCGCCATTACCCCACATATTATAGGCAACCATGGTTTTACAAATATGTATGCCACGGTCATTTATTAAATTCACTTTTATAACCCTGTGACCTGCAGCTTTATAAATTTCGGACAATGACCAGCCAAGCAAATTATTTCTGATATGTCCTAAATGAAGAGGTTTGTTGGTATTTGGAGAGCTATACTCAAGAACAATGGTCTTAGCCTCAACATCCTGCGGACGACTATATTTTTTAATGTCAGAAATCTCAGCTATATGAGTTAACCAGAAAGAAGGAGAAAAAGTAATATTTAAAAAACCCTTAACAATATTGAAATTTTTAATAAACCTTATTTTTTTCACCAAAGATTCCCCAATCAACTGACCCGTATCTTCAGGTTTCATCCGTGCCGCTTTAACGAAAGGAAAAACCACTATGCTTATATTACCATCAAAATGAGCAAGCGTTTTTTCAATTTGAACCGATTGCGGAGAGACTTCAATTTGCCATAATTCGTTTACAATTTCCGTTACGGCATAAGATATTTGTGTAATGAACATTCGGTATTTTTATTTGCAAAAATAACAAATACTTAAAAATAAATGTGCATTTAAATACCTTTCCAAGCGCACTATAAAATAATTATGTCATATTTTATTAAAAATTAGTTGTAAATTATTTTCAAATTGTATTTAAAAATGTAACTTTGCAAAAATTAAAAAATTAAAAACGTTCGACGATGAAAAGAAATGTTATTATCATTGGAGCAGCTGGACGTGATTTCCACAACTTCAACACTTATTTCAGAAACAACGCAAATTATAATGTTGTGGCTTTTACTGCAACTCAGATTCCTGATATTGCAGACAAAAAATATCCAAAAGAACTTGCAGGCGAATTATATCCAAGCGGAATTCCAATTTATGATCAAAAAGAATTACCACGCTTAATTAAAGAATTAGATGTTCATGAATGTGTTTTCTCATACAGTGATGTTCACTATGTGAAAATGATGAATCTGGCTTCCGAAATTAACACTTTAGGTGCAACCTTTACCTTGTTGGGATTAAAAGACACCATGCTTAAATCCACAAAACCTGTAATTGCAACAGGTGCCGTTCGCACAGGTGGCGGAAAAAGTGAGGCCTCAAGAAGAATTGTTGATGAATTGCATGCCCGTGGTTTAAAAGTTATTGCCATTCGCCATCCGATGCCTTATGGCGATTTGGTAAAGCAAGCCGTTCAGCGTTTTGCAACAGTTGAAGATTTGGCAAAACACGAATGTACCATTGAGGAAATGGAAGAATACGAACCACATGTTGTAAGAAATACCGTAATTTATGCGGGAATTGATTACGAAGCTATTTTGAGACAAGCAGAAAGCGAAAATCCCGATGTTATTTTGTGGGATGGTGGCAACAACGACTTCCCGTTTATTCAGCCGGATTTAATGATTACCATGGTTGATGCCCAGCGTGCCGGTCACGAAGTTTTATATTATCCCGGTGAAACAACTTTAAGAATGGCCGATGTTGTTGTTTTCAACAAAATAGAAAGCGGAGATTTAGATGACTTGTTATTGGTAAGAAAAAATGTTAATAAAGTTAATCCCAATGCTAAAATTATAGATGCAGTATCTCCAACTTTTATTGACAACCCCGAGATAATCAGAGGTAAAAAAGTTCTTGTAATTGAAGAAGGGCCAACTGTAACACACGGAGAAGTAAAATATAATTACGGAGCTTTGGCGGCATTGAAATATGGCGCGGCTGAATTGGTAGACCCAAAGCCTTATGCTGTTGGAAAACTTAAAGAAACATTTGATTCATATCCCGATTTAGGACCAATACTTCCTTCAATGGGTTATAGCGACCAGCAAAAGGCCGACCTTGAAAAAACAATAGCTAACACACCTTGTGATTTAGTTTTAATTGCAACACCAATTGATATAAAACGAATAATAAAGATTGACAAACCAACAGTGAAAATCGGATACGAACTTCAGGAAATTGGTCGTCCTCATTTTGGTGATGTAATAGATGAATTTGTTGCAAAACACAATTTGAAAAAATAAATATTTAAAGCGACTTTTTTTAAAGTCGCTTTTTTTTAACCATTAATTAAATAAAAATTGAATGAATAGAAAAAGCCTGGTGTCAATTAATGATTATTCAAAAGAAGAAATTCTTGAAATTCTTGACCTTGCCAAAAAATTTGAAGAAAATCCCAATCGTCAGATTTTAAATGGTGCAGTTGTAGGAGTTTTGTTTTTTGAACCATCAACCAGAACAAGATTAAGTTTTGAGGCTGCCATAAACCGTATGGGAGGAAAAGTTGTTGGCTTTTCGGATGCTTCAAGTAGCAGCACTCAAAAAGGTGAGTCGCTTAAAGACACTATTCAAACGGTGAATCAATATGCCGATTTGATTGTTATGAGGCATCCCGTCGAAGGAAGTGCCCGTTTTGCAAGCGAAGTGGCCACCTGCCCCATAATTAATGCAGGTGATGGTGCTAACCAACACCCAACTCAATGCTTACTCGACCTGTACACTATTTTGCAAACACAAGGAACTCTTGATAACTTAAACATGACTTTTGTGGGCGATTTAAAATATGGACGAACAGTTCATAGCCTCTGCATTGCCATGACAATGTTTAATACTACCTTTCATTTAGTATCGCCGGAAGAACTTAAACTGCCAAGTGCCGTAAAAATCCATATAAAAAATAAACGGCTGCCTTATTTTCAATATACCGATTTAAAAGAAGCCATACCGTTAAGCGACATAATTTACATGACCCGTATTCAGGCTGAACGCTTTTCGGACCCAATGGAATATGAAAAGGTTAAAAACAGTTATGTGCTTACACGTGAACTTCTTGAAAACTCTAAACCCGAAATGAAAGTTTTACATCCATTGCCCAGGGTAAACGAAATTGATATTAATGTTGACGACAGCCCGCAAGCATATTATTTCAAGCAGGCCCAAAATGGGATGTATGTACGCGAAGCCCTTATAGCTCATATCTTAGGATTAAAAATTTAAAAATACTATGACAAAAAGCGATAATCACTCTTTGCAGGTAAAAGCCCTTGAAAACGGAACAGTAATAGACCATATTCCCCAGGGCGTTGTTCAACGTGTTTTAAGTATTTTAGGATTAGAGGATTGTACTGAACAAATTTATATGGGAGCTAACCTGGAAAGTAAAAAAATGGGTAAAAAAGGAATAATCAAAGTAGCAAACCATTTTTTTGAACAAGAAGACATAGATAAACTTGGTTTGATTGCTCCTACAGCTACAGTAATTGAGATACGGGATTATGAAATTAAAAATAAAACCCGCGTTGTTATTCCAAACGAAGTGCAAAAAATTGTTAAGTGCTTTAATCCCAAATGCATAACCAATAAAGAAGCAGTAACAACAAAATTCTATGTTATTGACAAAGAAGATCTGAAACTACGTTGCCATTATTGTGAAAAAATCACAGCCCGAAAAAACATTGAATATATATAAGATTTTTTAGCTAATATAATTTTTAGCTTCAAACAACAAAATCTGTATATTTCATTCTACAAATTTGATAAAAACAATATTTCATAAAAAAACCCATTGATTTTTCATCAATGGGATTCAAGCTTATCTGTTGTTTATTTGGGGGGGGGTATGTGTGTGGAGACAGACAAGCATCGGGTTGCAAAAAAAAAGCTGTTATCTGTTATTACAAACCCAAGACAAAATTAATTATAAATAACAATTAATAAAAGTTTATTTGATAAGATGCAAGGTTTATTATGAAAATGCAACTATTATTGACGAAGCGGATAAATAAAGGATAAAAAATCGAAATTTATTCAGCAAAACACATTTTAAATTGGTTATAATTTCACACGGGGGTCCAATAAGCGGTAAGTGAAGTCCAATAAAATATTAATTATAACAAAGACTACAGCTATTAACAACAAACACCCCATCAATACGGGGAGGTCATATTTTTCAAGGCTTTGCACAACCAGATAGCCAATACCTTTCCAGTCAAACACATATTCTACAAATACGGCTCCCGCAAGCAAAGATGCAAACCAGCCACTTGCCGATGTTACCACCGGATTAAGTGAATTTTTCAATATATGTTTAAAAAATATTTTATTTTTCGGAAGCCCTTTTGCTTTGGCAGTTCTAACAAATTCGCTTTGCTGAACTTCGATTATTGAATTTCGAGAAAGACTAACAAATACGGCTAATGGCCTGATTGACAAAGTTAATGCCGGCAAAATCAAATTTTTAAGAGAAATATATTCACCTCTGCCAAGGTCATCAACCTCATATAAGCTGCCAAACATATTCAACCCCGTAATATCGCCAAGCAACCATGCAAAAATCCATGCAATTAATACTGAAGCAAAAAAGGATGGAACAGACATTCCTAAAATACTGGTAATCATAAGAAATTTATCTGTGAGTTTTCCTTTATGTCTGGCTGATACGGCTCCAAGCAATACACCAATAACAAAGGCTATCAAAATAGAAGCAAATGCCAAAATCGCAGTTGCAGGAAAGGCAGAGCGCAGCATTGAATTCACTGACATTTGACTTTGATACGATCTTCTCAGCCAAGGAGATTTCAAATATATTCCTGAATCGCTAAATTTAATTATTTTAATCATTGAGCCATGCTCATCCATGCGCTTAAATGAACTTTCATCAGAGTCCGAAAAATATCCTACCGGCGATAAATCGTTGACATACATCAAGTATTGAACAAATAAAGGTTTGTCGAGGCCTAATTCCTTTCTGATGGCTTCTTCAGAAGATATATCGCTGCGTTGCCCAAGCATCATTCGGGCAGGGTCGGAAGGCAAAGCATGAAAAATAAAAAACAACAATGTAATTACTCCCCACAAAATGAGAATTCCATTTCCAATACGTGACAAAAGAAATCGAAGCACAGTTATTTCTTTAGAAATTTCTGTTCAAGCCCATTCATATCAATGTCTTTTAATGCCGGCAGGTCGCGCCATGCCCATTTTGCCAGAACTGTGCCGTCTTTAAGTAATACAAAACCGGGATTATTGCGTATAAACATTTTTAGAGAAATATCATCGGCAAAATAAACGTCAACAGGTATTTGTTTTTCATGGCGTACTTTCTCGGCTTGTTCGGAGGATGTGCCTGTCAGCAATGAAATATCCAAATTGCTGCTCATACATTCATCTGCCAGGGTATTAATTTTAGCTATAGCTCTGTCCGACATATTTTCCATATCATAGGACACTACAAGAAATTGAAAATCCGGATTCAAAATAACATTTTTAGTTTGATCAGAGTTTTCTGAATCAAAAACTGCTATCAAACTGGCGGGTTTTTGACCCGGCTCAATTCTTTGGCCTACAAACTCATTGTTTTCCATCCATATAGAATCGTTCCACGGAAAATCGTCAGCAGGATATTCTTTTGTTTCTCCTGTTGTTTTATCTTTATAAGAAACAAAATACTTGTCCTTCATTGTTGAGTCAGGTTTCATTGATAAACCGGGTTTATAAGGCAAGAACTCAATTATAGGCAGATGGCGCATTCCATAAAACGAAGTAAACACAATTCCGGCCGTAATTATAGCAACCGGAATCCATTCGAGTTTACAACTAATATAGTGTCCGAATTTTTTCCTGTAAATAAATACCGGTATTAATAATATGACAATAACAATGTTTTTGTAAAAAGTTTCCCAGTTAGTTAAGATTAATGCATCGCCAAAACATCCGCAATCACTAACGGCATTGGTAATTGCAAGCCACAGAGTCAACGGCGTAAAAATGGCCATGAAAGCAATGGCCGACCATGCACTTAGCTTTGGTTTTATGCCGAATAAAAATGCAACACCTATTAGAAATTCAGCAGTGCTAAGCAAAATGGCAAGTGTCAAAGCCATCGGCATTAGCCATTCCATTCCGAAAGCAATGAAATAATCCTCAAATTTAAATTGAGAACCCCATGGGTCAACAGCCTTAACAAATCCCGAATAAATAAATACAATACCAAGCAGAAAACGAGATATATAAGCAGTAATTTTCATAACTGAAGAATTTTTCAGTAACAAATATATTCATTTTTATTTTATTAAAATTTTACAATATAACTGCAACATAATGCTTTTTGGCATTATTTATATAATTCTGCATAAAAATTCGAAAAACCTAAAACGGAAAAAGTCGCTTTAGTTGTACCTTACATAATATATATCAACACAATTTCCGCCTCCTACTCCGGGATGGGCCTGTGACGTGGAAATTAACAGATAATTATTTTTTCGCAAAGCAAGTCCGACAGGAAAAGAATCGGCTTTTACTTCGGCAACTTTAACCATATCCTTTGCACGTATAATTACAACAGAATTTGCATTATTGCAGGCCGCAAAAATATATTTTTCATCATCACTTACCTCAATTGTACGTGCGCCTGCGCCGGCAAAACATTCTTGCCATTGCGTAAAGTTTTTTCCTTTATTATCCGGATTAATTGCAAAATCTATAAAATCTTTAATTGAACATTTTTGCACATATCCGCTCTTGTTACTACTTAAATACAGAAAGTTATTTGTTACAACCAAGTGGCGAACGTTTGTACGCATGCCATATACAGTACTTTTAAAGCTGAAATCGCTCATATCAAATACAGAAATTCCTCCTCCTCCCATACGACCAACCAGCAAATATCTGCTATCGGACGTAAATGCCGTTCCTCTCAGACATAAACCGCAATGAGTATCACGATCTATTCCACCTTGATTTTGAGCAGCCGAAAACTTTTGCTGATAATCAACTATCAAATGTTTTACATATTCGAATTTGTTTACATCACCCGATGACACATCAATTATACCAACTGTATTATCGCCCCAGTGAGTTATTGCAACATATTTTCCGTCAGGCGAAGCAGCAATCATTTTAGGTAGCGGACCGGTTGGCATCACTCTGACTATTTCATCAATATCTGTGTCAATTATGGCAACAGCAGAAGGTTCCATGGCATTAGGGTCATAGCTGCGCCTGTAATAAGTAACCCACAAATACTTATTATTATTCGAAAGGCAGCATTCTACAGGTTTTCCTTTAAAAACATTTGGCTCATCACGTTTTACAAGAAAATTATAACCCAAAACCGTATTTTCTTTAAATAATCCCGCATCCTTTTTTGAGAAATCGTGATGAATGCTTTTAATTTTTGTAAATGATTTTAAATCAAATACCACCGTCATAAATCCCTCAAGACTGTTAACATAAAACTTATTCTTTTCCTCAAGAAAAATAGCAGACTTTGGAGATATAATATCTTTTTCATACCTCTCCATATTGTCTTTTACATTAGGTGTATGGCTATGTATGCGGGATATTAAAGTTAATTTGACTTCTGCATCCGAAGGAGTTGAAACCGTCCCGATTGGCGGATGAATCACCTGAGAAAAAGATATATATGAAATAAAAACAAAAAATAAAAGTATAATTCTTTTCATAATTTAAGCTTTTTTGCAAAAGTAATATTTAATTAAGTAAATGAATAATAATATTTAACGGTTAACAAACTTAAATCTTTGCACCGCAACACAAATGTTAAAATTTTTCCATTTTAAAAATCTTTATTATTTTTGTATGTTTAAAATCTTTTAAACCGGATTATTATTTATAATGCCGGTTTCTTTTTTTACTAAATTTTGCTCATGAAAGTATTACCTGGATTTGTATTTTTATTTCTTTCATTTCTGACTTTTTCAGCTTCTGCCTACAATAATACAGTAACAAATTTTGATTTATATACTGTTAATGAAATAAAGCCTGACAGTTCAATTCATCCACGTCCAACCGATAGCCTGACATTACGGATATATATTCGCGACAGCTTAGTAAATGAGCTTATCTCATATTCAAAGACTTTTCTCGGTTGCCCTTACAGGTACGGAGGAAAATCCCGTGCAGGTTTTGATTGCAGCGGTTATGTAAGTACTATGTTTTCTCATCTTGGCGTTTCTCTTTCACCAAGTTCTTACGGAATGGCAGGATCAGGGCGTATAGTTCCCGACAGCACTCTGCAACCGGGTGATATTTTGTTTTTCATAAACACACAACGCCAGCGTAGTGGTATTGGTCATGTGGCATTAGTAGTTGAGGTAAAAGACGAGCAGGTGCTATTTATACATTCGGCATGCAATGGGGGTGTACGCTATGACTATTTGAGCAGTCCTTATTACAAATCGCATTATTACAGGGCTGAACGCATTCCTCTATTTGACGTTGACTAATATTTCAACGTTTATGGAATTAATAAAAAAATATTTTCCGAATCTCAGCGATATTCAATTGCAACAATTTGCGCAATTAAAAGAACTTTACACCGAATGGAACATTAAAATCAATGTTATTTCGCGTAAGGATATAGAGAACTTTTACTTACATCACGTTTTGCATTCGCTTGCAATAGCAAAAACAAATACATTTTCTGACGGATTGCGCATTTTAGATGTTGGAACGGGAGGTGGTTTCCCCGGAATCCCATTGGCTATATATTATCCTAATATTCAGTTTACACTTGTAGATTCCATTGGCAAAAAAATATTAGTGGTCAAAGAAGTTGCTAAGGCTCTAAATTTAAAAAATGTAGACGCTGTTCAATCCAGGGTGGAAAGCATGAAAGGGAAATGGGATGTAATAATAAGTAGGGCAGTTACCGAGCTTCCAAAATTTATGGTATTGACACAAAACCGCATCAAGAAAAATACGATTAACAATTTTCCAAAAATAATTTATTTAAAAGGTGGAGATATCGAAAAGGAACTTTCTGATATTAAAAGACCATATTTAATCAATAATATTGGTGAATTTTTCCAAGAGGATTTTTTCTCAACAAAGCTTGTTGTGAAAATTTTTTAATAATTATTTTTTACCTTTTAGTTTTAATTTTTCAAACATTCATCATTATAATTAAATCACAAGAAGGGATTTAAATCTTTTTTAATTTATATTTTTTAAAAAAAATAATTATTGCATTAGTATTTTTAATAATTTGGCGGCTCAAATTAAAACAACAAAAATGGTTGAAACTGCACAAAAAACACTGAGAGACAATCCTGCATTTCGTTGGATGGCATTGGTATTATTAGCCTTTGCCATGTTTTGCGCATATGTTTTCATGGACATACTCTCACCTATCAAAGATCTTATGCAATCAACGCGGGGCTGGGATTCAACAGCTTTTGGCACAATGCAGGGATCTGAAACATTTTTAAATGTATTTATCTTCTTTTTAATTTTTGCAGGTATTATTCTTGACAAAATGGGAGTACGTTTTACTGCTATTTTATCGGGTATTGTAATGCTGATAGGAGCTGCAATAAATTGGTATGCAGTAACTGAAGACTTTATGGGAACTAATCTTGAAATGTGGTTTACTAATAATCTTAACTACATCCCTGGATTCGACCAATTGGATGTTGCACCTTTCTATCTTGGTATGCCTGCATCTGCAAAATTGTCTGCTGTTGGATTTATGATTTTTGGGTGTGGAGTTGAAATGGCGGGTATTACAGTTTCAAGAGGTATTGTAAAATGGTTCAAGGGTCGCGAAATAGCTTTGGCTATGGGTTCAGAAATGGCTTTGGCACGACTTGGAGTTGCAACTTGTATGATTTTCTCTCCCATGTTTGCCAAACTTGGCGGCAACATTGATGTTTCCCGTTCTGTTGCTTTTGGAGTAGTGCTTTTAATGATTGCTCTGATGATGTTTATTGTATATTTCTTTCTTGATAAAAAATTAGACAAACAAACTCACGAGGCTGAAGAAAAAGATGATCCTTTCAAAATATCCGATATTGGTAAAATTTTCTCGAGTTTGGGATTTTGGCTTGTAGCATTACTTTGTGTATTGTATTATTCGGCCATCTTCCCCTTCCAGAAATATGCAGTTAACCTGTTGCAATGCAATTTAACATTTACAAAGGTCCCCGAAGGTTCTTTTTGGGCATCAAACAACGTAACCATAATTCAGTATGTTATTATGCTTGTTGTTGCAGGAACAGCTTTTGCAAGTAATTTTAGCAAAAAAACCCTTAAATATACCTTGTTGCTTATTTCTGTTATTGCTTTAATTACCTTCTGCTACATGGGATATATGAGACAGTCGGCTGAAACAATTTTTGCCGTTTTCCCTCTTTTAGCTGTTGGAATTACTCCTATTTTGGGTAAATATGTTGATACAAAAGGAAAAGCCGCATCTATGCTTATGATAGGCTCTTTATTGCTGATAGCCTGTCATCTCACATTTGCATTTATCCTCCCGATGTTTAAAGGAAGTGCAGTAGGTGGTGTTGTTGTTGCTTATCTTACAATTTTAATACTTGGTTCATCTTTCTCTTTGGTGCCGGCAGCTTTATGGCCAAGTGTACCAAAACTTGTTGATCAAAAAGTAATCGGTTCTGCTTATGCATTAATATTCTGGATACAAAACATTGGCTTGTGGTTATTCCCAATTCTTATTGGAAAAATACTTGACAATACCAATCCTCAGATTGCTACCGACTTAAATGCGGGTCTTATTACACCGGAGGAAGCTGCAGTATCCTATAACTATACTGCACCTTTAATTATGTTGGCCGGACTTGGTGCAGCAGCTCTTTTAATCGGTATATATCTTAAACAAGTTGACCGCAAAAAAGGTCTTGGTCTTGAACTCCCAAATATTGTGAATAAAGACAAATAAAACTAAATATTTTTATAATTATTAGGCGGTTGTGCTAATTTTGCTCAGCCGCTTTTTGTTTTTACTTTAAAATCATTAAATAGAAATTTCTTTCTGTCAATATTTTTGTAATTTTACTACAAATTATTTATCCATGAAAACAAAAATTTTATTGCTTCTTGTATTTGCACTTTCATTATTTGTAATTTCTTGTGTTCCTGCCCGCCAGTTTCAAGATGAAAAGGCAAGGCGCGAAAAAATTGAAGCTGAACTTGCTTCTTTACGTGCCGATTTTGACAAAATGGCTGCTACAAATAGTGAATTAAATGGAAAAATAGATTTTATGACTAAGCAAATAAATGCTTTAGAACGCGATACCACTATTACAGGAATCTCTCTCAGAAAAATGACAACTCAATATGATAAGGTCAGCGCTCTTTACGATGAAGTTAACCGCAAATATGAAGATTTACTCAGACTGAACGAAACAGAAACCCACAAAATAAATACAGAACTACAACTTACACAGGAACAGCTTGCAGCAAAACAAGCCCAGCTGGAAAAATTGGAAGCAGAACTTAACAACAGAAAACAAAATCTCGATAAATTACAAGCCGACTTATTAATTAAGGAAAAAAGAATTATGGAACTGGAATCCATAATAAACAAAAAGGACAGCGTCATGAGGGAGTTACGCAATAAACTTACCGTTGCCCTAAAAGGTTTTGAAAATAACGGCTTATCTATTATTGAAAAAGACGGAAAAATTTATGTCTCGATGGATGAAACTCTTCTGTTTGCCTCAGGAAGCTGGACCGTAAATGCCAAGGGCAAAGACGCCTTACAAAAATTATCCACTGTGTTGGCAAATAATCCTGACATATACATTATGGTTGAAGGTCATACCGATAATGTTCCGTTTAAGGGAAACGGTCAAGTTAAAGATAACTGGGATTTAAGTGTTATGCGTGCAACCAGCGTAACAAAAATTATTTTAGAAAACAAGAGCATTGATCCTAAGCGCATCACATCAGCAGGACGAGGAGAATATATTCCCATAGATGCATCTAACAACAGCGAAGCCCGTCAAAAAAATCGTCGCACAGAAATTATATTAACACCAAACATGGATGAGTTTATGAGGATTTTGAATAACCAATAATTCTTTAAAACCAATCTTACAGCTGGTATTTCTCAAGTTCTGATATTGGTTTGCTTCATCCATATTTTGCAATAATTTTCAAATAGAAAAATGGATTCTCGCCCGCTTGCGGAAATATTAAGACCATTGAGTGCAGACGATTATGTCGGGCAGGAAAAACTAATGGGTCATGATGGAATCATTAGGCGTATGCTAAACAACAATGCAATCAGCTCAATGATTCTGTGGGGTCCACCGGGTGTCGGTAAAACCACATTGGCCTTGCTTATTGCAAATATATTACAACGCAAATTTTATCAACTAAGTGCCATCAGCAGCGGGGTTAAAGAAGTGCGCGAAGTAATTTCGGTTGCTGCAAAAGAAAAAAGCCCAATCCTTTTTATAGATGAAATTCATCGTTTTAGCAAATCGCAGCAAGACAGTTTGCTTGCAGCAGTAGAACGTGGAACAATAACGCTTGTAGGAGCCACAACCGAAAACCCTTCGTTTGAGGTAATTAGTCCATTGCTGTCGCGCTGTCAGGTTTATGTATTGGAATCTTTATCAAAAGAGCACTTAGACATTTTATTGCAAAAAGCTTCTGATTATTATAAAGAAAAAGATGTTTTGCTTAACGTTAAGGAAACAAACGCCCTTTTTCACTTTTCGGGAGGCGATGCCCGTAAATTATATAATGCATTACAGCTTGTTGTTGAAAACAGCATGGAAAACAATATTGTTGAAATCACTAATGACAATGTTTCAAATGTGATTCAAAGCAATATGGCTCGCTTTGACAAAAGCGGTGAAATGCACTACGATATAATTTCGGCATTTATTAAATCAATGCGCGGCAGCGATCCCAATGCAGCTTTGTACTGGATGGCAAGAATGATAGAAGGAGGCGAAGATCCCTTGTTTATTGCAAGACGAATGCTTATTCTTGCTTCTGAAGATATTGGTTTAGCCAACCCCAATGCATTATTAATGGCAAATGCATGTTTTGACGCCGTGCATAAAATAGGCTGGCCCGAATCCAGGATTATCCTTGCTGAATGTGCTGTGTATCTTGCTTCGTCTGCCAAAAGCAATAAAACGTATTTAGGAATTGATGCCGCAATAGATTTTGTAAAGAAAACCGGAGATCTTCCTGTTCCTCTGCATTTGCGCAACGCGCCCACAAAACTTATGAAAGAATTAAATTATGGCAAAAATTATCAATATGCACACGATTTTGATAATAACTTTGTAAACATGGAGTTTCTGCCTGAAAAGATAAAAGGAACTAAGTTTTATGAACCGGGCAAAACCGCACGCGAAGAAGAACACAGACGGTTTTTGAAAGAGCGCTGGAAGGACAAATACGGATATTGATGTCTTTTTTGAGTTATTGAAAAATAATTTTTACTTAAATAATTCTATCTGATAATGTAAACAACTTCTTTTTGAAGTTTATTGTTCAATTTCATCATTAATAGCAACTTTCTTTTTTATTATATAAATAGGTCGCTTTTTAACTTCATCAAACAAGAACCCAATATATTTCCCCATAATTCCCATTATAATAAACTGTACCGAAGCAATAAAACTAATTAGTACAACCAAAGTGGTATAACCCGAAACAGGTTTATCCACAAAATACATTACAATTGAATATACACCAACTATAGCGGAAAGCAAACCCATTATCAGTCCAAATACAAGGCTTAGTTTAAGGGGTGCATTACTAAAAGCTGCTATGGCATTATATGATAAACGAAACAATTTGCGATAGGAATATGAACTTGTTCCCGCTACCCGTGCAGGCGCATCATAAGGTATTGTTGAGAATGAAAAACCAACGTTTTGTATATATCCTCTTAAAAATCTGTTACGTTCACGATAATCATTTCTAAGAATATGTGCCACGCGATTTGAAATCAAAAAGAAGTCTGATGCTCCGTCAACAAATCTCATATTGCTCATTCGGCTCAAACGGCGATAAAACATTTTTGAAAAAATATTTTTAAATCCCCCGTCGCCACGCGAATTTCGCTTCATAAGAACTATGTCATTGCCCGACATAAATGATTTAAACATTTCTTTTATGCAAGAAGGCGGATGTTGCAAATCGGCATCCATACAGATAATGGCACCGCCCTGTGCATGGTCGATACCTGCTATCATTGCTGCCTCGTGGCCAAAATTTCTGGAGAAATGAATGGCTTTACACAAATCAGCATTGGCAATACATATAGCATCGATTATTTCTGAACTTTTATCAGTGCTGCCATCATTAACAAAAATAATTTCAGCATTTAATTCAGCAGTATTATTCTTCAATTCTTCGATAAGTGAACTAAGATTGCCTTCTTCGTTAAAAACAGATATGACTATTGAAAGTTCAGGACTCATTTTATTTTTTTGTAAAAATAATTGTTTTTCATATACCATGTTTCGCCGCGCATAATTATATCATCGTTAACTGCCCTAACAAGTATATTATCAATTGTAATAATATTTATTTTTAGCTCATAATGAATTAGCGAAATACGCATACTGCGGGCTTCTGCAGGAATCAATATATTTCTGACATACAATCCCCAGGTTCCGTCAATCTGCCGCATATTTCTATATAAATTTTCAAGATCATAACCAATTACATTGTTATCAGAATCAAGGAAAACTATTTCGCAACTGCCACGCAACAATCCGTCCTGAGAAATATCGGAATACCAGAACGATATTTCGGCTTCGATGGAAGAATCCGGCTTGTAATTCAAAGGCAATTCGGCAGCTAAAACGGGTTGTTTCAAGTCAAGTAATGGCGATGTGCCCGCAGTAAAATATCCTGATGAATTATTACCTTCCGAAAAATCCTGCCAGAGCAATGGCGCAGCAGCTGACAATAAGCTGTCATCTTGCGAACCAATTGCATATAATTTTTTTAACGTGTCTATATTTATGGAGCAAATCATAAATCTTTCATGTTTCCACAGGGTATCACTATTCTTTAAAATCAATTCCTCGCCATATAACAATGGCCGCAAAGGAGGCACAGAAACAATAAGAAAGTTTTTATTGCTGTTTATGCTTTGTAAATATTCATCAGGCTTATTGTATGGACCATAAAAAAATGCCGTTTTTCTGATGGTTTGCGACATTGAAGTCCTTGACATAAATGAAGAAACAACAGGAAGTCCCGACTTTTGCGATAAGAGTAATGAATATGCAAGGGCATCTTCGTTTTCAGGTATGTTATTAATGTTCTCGCTGCCAACCAAAAAGGATGGAATTGTAAGAATAGCCTGATATTGATTGGATAAAGAATCGGGATTAAGCAGAATTTTATCGATGTCGGCTTTCATTTCCGAAATGCTGTTGCCTTCGCCCAAAGGCAGCAAATAAACTCTGTTTTGCTTATGCATGTCGCACCCCATTATAATTAAAACAGCAGCAAACAGAATGATTCTTAAATTCTTCTTTTTAATAAAATTTTGAACTATATACAACAAACCTATATTAACAGTAAAATAAAATATCCATGCCATACGCCCAATTCCGCGTAATTCCCTTATTGGCCCAATGTGATAATATAAATCAGAAAAAACATTTACCGGAAATGCAAACGACACAAACATAGCAATAAAACCACTCCACAGCAATGCATTCATAATCGGATTATCCGACAAATTATATAATTTCATTTTCCGTTTCAGAAACACCCATATTAAAAGTCCCGCAATCAATACTGTAAAAAAAGCAGCCAGATGGGTATCCAGCAAAAACGGCAAAGATGCAAACAAGGAAAATGCAAACAGATATCCAAATATTCCGGCATGACCAATAAATGACCAGCCTTCCCATTCAACGGGGTCAGGTTTTAAAAAGGATTTTAACCATTGCCATTCAATATTGGCATCTTTTAAAAACAAGCCTTCCCATTCCGACTTATAAACAAGAAAACCATACGGATATGCCGAGCGATCTGTAACTGAATCGGAGATTTTCATTAGTAAGAAAATGAAAATATATGGCAGAATAACAGCGAAAAACAAAAACTTAACAGAATGTAATATGGAAATATTTTTTCGATCAAATAAAACCAGATAAAAAACAGCTCCTCCAACTAAAACACCTCCCAAAGCAAAATAATATAAGTGGCACAAGCTGCATAAAAACACCGTTACACCTGCCCATATAATATATTTCCAACGCTTATGCCGGTAAAATTTCAATAACAAATAAATAAGAAGCGGTATAAAAAACATTAAAGACAAACTGTAATGTCCGGGAACGCGCATAACCTGAGGGCTCAGAAAAACAAGCAGCGGAGCGGCAATTGCAGAAACCCAGTCATTTATTTTTAATTCTCTAAATACCTTAAAAAGAAAAAATACAGCTATTAAAAAAGAAAAAACAATAACTCCGTTTATAATGCCATGTGTATAATCGGTTAGATTAACAAGTGGCTTTAAAATTTTAATAAAAGCCACTATCGGGAAAAATCCGTCAGTAAACATTACATGTTCGCCTTCAGGATAATTCATTCCATTGAACCGAAACAAATTATCATCATGTTTTGCATGATATTCGGCAGTGTAATAGTTTTTTATGCCATCGCCCGTGCCATTAAAATACACGGTATTAAGCCTGATAATATTATCTCCAAAATAAAAAACGAGCAAAATTATGCCAAAACAAATGGCTAGTATAAGTGAAAGGTTGCTCGCAGAAAGTTGTTTTTTAATCATCAGTTCAAAAATACGAATAATGATTTAATATGATGCAGTTTATAATCAATGGAATGAATTTATTTAATATATAATTTTGCAACAGAAAACACTTATCTTTGTCTTATTATAAAATACGTTTATGTTTTCTCTAAAAAAACGATTTTTATTCTTTTGTTTTATTATTGCATTATTATCGTCATGCGCCAAAGATCCGTCGTGGGACGTAGATATACGCACACCAATATTCAACACATCGCTGGGTATTAATAATTTTATCGAGGATACTCTGTTGGCATCAAATTATGATTCAAGTTTGATTTTTATATTCGATTACGAATTGTTTAACATAACAACAGATTCGTTTGTTAAAATGCCGGATTCTCTTTACTACACCCATTACGTAATGCCTCTCAGCATTACTGTGCCACCCGGAGCGATGGTGCTTAAAAAAACAGAAAGTAAATATTATGATTTGGGCGGAGCAATGCTAACTGAAATGCGTATAAAAAGCGGTAGTTTAAATATCAGGGCATATAACTATGTTGGCGACAATGCATATATTGAATATACATTAGACAATTCACTTATTAACGGAGTTCCTGCATCTATCAGCGGCACAGTGCCCAGCTATCCTAAAACCGGAGATTTTCTTAGTGCAAAATTTGACGTCAGCGGAATGTATCTTGACTTAACTCAGTCTTACATGCATTGCAATTCTCTTAAATCTACCATTAAAATTTTTGCCAATCCTGACGCTACCACAAATGTGTCAATTCATTACAATGACAGTATAGATATTTTAGTTGAATTTAAAGATATTATCATTGATTATGCCAGGGGATATTTTGGCCGGCACATGGTTGCATCATCCGGAAATGAGACTTTTAAATTTTTCAATGATATCGGAATCGAATACCTCGATATGGATAATATCAATATGTCTTTAACATTGGAAAATCATATTGGCGCCGATGCAACTTTTTTTATTAATGAAATTTCAGGGCAGGGATTGTCCGATGTATCTCTGAACAGTCCTTGGCTGGGTAAGCCCATTAATTTGACCAGAGCAATTGAAAACCCGCCATATTCAGGAAATGTATCGGCATCAACATTTGTAATGGATCTTTCATCATCCAATATTGAGCAATTTATTGAAAATTTGCCTTCTCAAATCTCTTATGATATTGCTGCAACAATGAATCCGCTGGGCAATGTTTCCACAGGAAATGATTTTGTGTATCATGGGCAAGGGCTGCGAGGGAAAATCCATGCCGAAATTCCTATGAATATCGCGATACAGGGACTTTTGCTAAGAGACACCATAGAATATGAATTAAACAAATCAAATTCTTTTGTAACTCAGTCCGAAATCTATTTAAATATTTCAAATGGATTTCCGCTTGAGGCGTCTTTCAAAATATACTTACTTGACGAAAACGGAAATGCTTCAGACAGCATTATACCCGGCAGTATAATTCCTTCGGGCACTGTAAACGCAAATGGGGAAGTTATTAATCCATCAAATGTTTTAATGAAAATCAAACTTGATGAAAATCAAACATCGCATTTATATGAATGCAAAAAGGCCGTTATTTCGGCAAAGCTTAATACCGGCGGCATAGCCGGACAAAAAGTTAAGTTTTTTCCATGGTATAAACTTAAAGTAATAAGCACCGGTTTATTTAATTTATTTATTGAGTAATGCGTTATTGTTTTCTTTTATTTTTATTGTTTATTTCAAATTTTGCATTTTCACAAAATCATAAATGTCCCGAATTTAGCATTACCACAATTAATTCAGTGGAAAGCAGAACCCTGAACAATGACTTTTTCAATCATTTTTATTTTGGTGATTTTATAGATTCCACAACAAAATGGGATGCTGTTTCAAATTTAAATATTAAAAACAGTATTGGTTTCTTCAGCTTTAACGAAGCCGAAATATTTATACCCTCAGAAAAGAAACTATCTGTTTTAATATCAAGTTCTACTCAAAACATTTTTGGTCTGGGCTTTAACAAAGATGTATTTCAGTTAGTATTTGCAGGAAATGATGCTTTTGTTGGGAAAAAGGTTTTAGCCAGCCCCTTATCTCTTAACCAACACTTCTTTTCTACAATTATGGGCGGTATTAGTTACAAACTCAACGAAAATATTTCATTAAATGCTGCAGCCGGCCCTGTTGCTTTATTTTCTTATACAAATTTTGATTTTTCTAATTCTTCTTTTTACACATCTTCAGCCGTGGACAGTTTAATATTGGTTCTCGAAGGTGAATATTGCAGAACCAGTGGTCCAACTTTTATAAAAGGCATAGGGCTAAATTTTGCAACATCAATACGTGGGAGCAACGGTGGTTATGATTGGAAATTTGGAATATCGAATATAGGGCTGGCATGGACAAACAATAAAACCATCAGCACTAAGCGCGACACAGCAATTAATTTCAATGGCATAGAGGTTTCCGATTTATCCAACATCAGTGCCGCGGTTAAACAAGAACTTGATGCTATCGAAAACAGATTAAATATGAAAGGTGATACATCGGGCAAAAATATTTCTCTTCCTTTACTGATAAATGCCGAATGCAGCAAAAATTTTGGCAAGCTCAGAACAGATTTAAACATACTTTATTATAATTTGCCGGGCTTTTTCCCGTACGTTCAGCTATCTCCCTCTTATGCCCTTGCAAACACATTAAGAGTGTCACTTCCGATTAAATTTGGAGGTTTTGGCACTGTTAATGTTGGGCCAGGTTTTGAAATAAAAATTTCTGATAAGTTATCGGCAGTAATAGAAATGCCCATGTTGTTTACACCCTTAAAACTATCCAATAACGTCTCATATAATGTCATGGGTAAATTGATTTTTAAATGTACTGATCATGCGAGTTTATTATAGTTTGATTTTTATTTTTATTGCATCAGCCGTTTTTTGTCAAACGGCCTTTGTCCGAACTTATGGTAAAGCAGGTACTTTTAACGAAGGTAAAGGCATAGTTGCTTTTTCCGACTCTACTTATATTTTACTTGGAAACAGGCAAACACCCGGAGGCCAGTCTTCTATCTGGGTTATTGGCGTAGATACGGATGGTTCCATTATCTGGGAAAAATATTTTAATTCTTATATAGTTTCCACAGGAGAAAATTTATCGAAATACGACGATACCTCTGTTATTGTAAGTGGGACAGCTTTAATAAACAATGATTATCAAATGCTTGTTGCAAGAATAGGAAAATCAGGAAATACAATATGGGAAAAAACCTATGGCACAAGTGTGTGGGATCAGGGTCTTTGCACAGCACGGGACAAATCCGGCAATGTGTATTTTACAGGCTACGGGCAGGCAACAGACACGTTAGACCAGGATGTTTTATTATATAAACTTGACGGTAACACCGGTGATTCTCTGATGTTTGCAAGATTTGATGATGGATTTAACGACAAGGGGGTCTATATTGATACTCTTTCGGGGGGCTATCTTGTTCTTGCGTCACAAAGTTTAAATAATGAAAACAAAGTAATTCACAGTACAATATGGAAACTGACATTCGACCTGGATACAATTTGGACATCAAGGCCAGGTTATCATGACACATCTGCATCAATCAGGGTAACCGAATGTGTGTTTGAAGACACGTTTTCGCGTATTGTTATGGCCGGGGAAATACTTCCCGACACTGCAACCAAGTTTCGTTTATGGTACGGATGTATGGAACCCGACGGCATGTTGAATTTTGAGCATATATTTCAGGCTTATTTTCTTAAAAACATCAGACGCGGCGTTTGCGATTCATTGGGACAATATCATTTCACCGGCGGAATATTCGATTATTATTACGGATTTGGCAATAGCGATATCGGCTATTGGCGAGACAGTTTAGGCTTATGGTATTATATGTATTACGGTGCTTTGCAGGATGAAGAAGGAACCGACCTGGACTTAACACCGGACGGAGGAATTGCTTTTATAGGAACTACAAAAAATTACGGACCCGGAGTAAATAACATATTTTTTGTCAAGGTTGGACCAAACTATGTTTATAACGACAGTAACCCAATACATTATACACCTGTTGAATCATACGAAAGCCCGCTTGCCCGTATTTATCCAAATCCAAGCAATGGTTATTTCAAAATTGATTTGCCGTATGATTACTCCTATAGAATTGACATTTACAACCTTCATGGCTCTTTGATAAGAACAGGGACATATAAATCGGGTGATGTTTTTTATCTTCAGAATCAAGCAAACGGAATTTACCTGATAAAGATTACATCGGATTTTGATTCTTATAATTTCAGATTACTTTTGCAGGACAAATAAAATGACCATGAAGCAAAAAAGGATATTGTTTTTCACAGCGCCGGCACTGGTACTTGTTGTTGCAATAATATTTGCAAGCCCTTTTAAACAGAAAACCACGGGATTTGGTAATTTATCACCATCATTTGAATCAGATTCCGTAACATTTTGGGTGTCGGGAGATGCAATGATGCATATGCCGCAATATAAAGCAGCTTATAATGACTCAATAGGGCTGTGTGAGTTTGATTCATGTTATACATATATTAGACCAATACTCCAAAATGCCGATATTCGTATTATAAATTTTGAAACAACATTAGCAGGGAAGCCTTATTCAGGATTTCCACGTTTTAGCGCACCGAAAGAATTTGCCGATGCTTTGCGCGGAGCAGGATTTAATTTCTTTGTGTTTGCAAACAATCACTGTTGCGACCGCGGTGCTGCAGGACTTAGCGGAAACATATCTTATGCCGACAGCGTCAATTTATGGCATACCGGTATATTCAGAGATCCCACAGAACGAATGAATAGATATCCTTTCATACTTGAAATTAAAGGATGGAAAATTGCTATTCTTAATTATACATATGGAACAAATGGAATTAGGGAGCCTAAGCCATTTATAGTGAATCGTATTGACTCTGCTCAAATAATTGCTGACATAAAAAAAGCAAAATCAAACGAAGCTGACGCTATATTAGTTTGCATTCACTGGGGCGAAGAATATCAACATAAACAAAATTCACATCAAAAAGCTTTAGCCGATTTTTTACTGGAAAATGGTGTTGATGTCATAATTGGCAGCCACCCTCATGTTGTTCAGCCAATGGAACTTATTACTCCCATTGGCAGCATGAAAGAAAGACTGGTTATTTGGTCGCTGGGAAATTTTATCTCAAACCAGAAAGACCCCTTTACAGATGCAGGTTTATTAGTTGGATTTACTTTAAAACGTACTTCATTCGGAAAACCCAAAGTGTGTAATGTTAAATTTATTCCTTTATACAGGTTAAAATTAGAAGGTAAAAAACCCGGATATTACCTGATGCCGGGTATGTTTACCGAAAAAAACATTGAGACACTCATTCCGGGGAAAGACAATATTGAAGATTTTTTGTCTGTCATGGGAAATACACGAAAAAAAGTAAATACAAGCCCCAGAATAAGAGAAGTGGAAAAATAAATTTCAAAATTTATTTTCTGTCAATCTCCTTAAAACACAATTTCCTTTATTTGCTTTTGCTGATAATTTGTACATTTGGCATATAATTAAGAACATTAAATGCCTTACGATACAGAGATAAATCTCTCGCAACTTAAAAACAAGCTCTCGGGCGAACTTTATTTCGACAATGCACATAAAATCATGTATGCAACCGATGCTTCGGCATACAGAGAAGTTCCTGTTGGTGTTGCATATCCCAGAAACAAAGAAGACCTTAAACAACTGATTTTATTTGCAAGAGACAATGATATTACATTAATACCTCGGGCTGCAGGAACATCACTTGCCGGACAAGTTGTTGGCAATGGCTTAGTGGTTGATATGTCAAAATACTTTACCAAAATACTTGAGATAAATGAGCAGGAGCACTGGGTAAGAGTTGAGCCCGGCGTAATCCTTGATGAACTTAACCGGGAAATAAAACAATATGGATTGTTTTTCGGACCCGAAACCAGCACCTCTTCCCGCTGCAATATCGGAGGCATGGTTGGTAATAATTCCTGTGGAGCGCACAGTTTAATATATGGCTCAACCAGAGATCATTTAATTTCGGTTAAAGCATTGCTTAGTGATGCCTCAGAAGTAGAATTCAGGCAGCTGAGCCGCGAAGAATTCAGAGAGAAAATGACTCTGGAAAATCTTGAAGGAAATATATACCGCAATATCAGAGAGATTTTATCTGACGAAGAAAACCAAAGAAATATAATAAGTGAATTTCCTGACCCCTCGATAAAAAGACGAAATACAGGTTACGCAATAGATTTATTAATGCAGGCTGAGCCTTTTACAGGAGGAGAGCCTTTTAATTTTTGCAAATTAATTGCAGGTTCAGAAGGTACTTTGGCTCTGCTAACAGAAATAAAACTAAATCTTGTACCTCTGCCCCCTAAGGAAAAAGCTTTGGTTTGTATTCACTGCATTTCACTTCAGAGCGCCTTAAAAGCTAATCTGACAGCACTAAAACACAATCCTGTATCTGTTGAATTAATGGATAAGGCTATTTTAGATTTGACAAAAGAAAACATAAATCAAAATAAAAACAGGTTTTTTGTTAATGGCGATCCTGCTGCAATACTAATTGTGGAATTTGCAGAAGAATCTCAAGAGAAAATCAAACTAAAAGCCGAGGCTATGGAAGCTGATATGAGAGCTGATAACCTTGGATATCATTTTCCGATTATTACAGGAAAAGACATAAATAAAGTTTGGGAACTGCGTAAAGCGGGATTAGGAGTTTTGAGCAATATGCCCGGAGATGCAAAACCCGTTCCCGTGGTAGAAGATACTGCAGTTAATCCTGAAGCACTTCCGCAATATATTGAAGAATTCAATTCAATACTGGAAAAACACAACCTCAGCTGCGTATATTATGCCCATATAGGCACTGGTGAATTACACTTGAGGCCTGTTTTAAATCTTAAAGACCCTAAAGATGTAATGCTGTTTCATACTATAGCTTTAGAAACGGCTAAACTGGTAAAAAAACACAAGGGTTCACTTAGCGGCGAGCATGGCGACGGAAGACTTAGAGGCGAATTCATTCCGCTGATGATAGGCGAAAAAAACTATTCTTTGCTTATTTCGATTAAACAAACATGGGATCCCTTCAATATTTTCAACAATGGGAAGATTATTGAAACTCCTCCCATGAATACCATGCTCAGATACGAAACGGGGGCTAAGGTAAGAGAAATAGACACCTATTACGATTTTGAACATGAAAAAGGAGTATTGCGCGCTGTTGAAAAATGTAATGGTTCGGGCGATTGCCGCAAATTGCACTACAGCTCGGGCGGAATGTGTCCAAGTTATCAAGCTACGCTTGACGAAAAAAATTCAACAAGGGCAAGAGCAAATATATTACGCGAATTTCTTACTAACAGCCCCAAAAAAGACCCTTTCAACCATAAAGACATATACAATGTAATGGATTTGTGTCTTGGCTGTAAGTTGTGTAAATCGGAATGCCCCTCGTCGGTTGATATGGCCAAGTTTAAAACCGAGTTTTTACAGCACTGGTATAATACACACCCAATTCGTATCCGCACATATGCTATTGCCTACATTGATAAAATAAACCGGTTGGCTCTGCCTTTCAGCGGACTATACAATTTGTTTGCTAAAAATTATTTTCTTTCTTGGCCGATAAAAAAACTCATAGGTTTTGCCCCGCAGCGCAGTTTACCTCAGCTACACGGAAAGTCGCTCAGAAAATGGGCTCGAAAAAATCTGCCCGAATTAAATAAGCTTACGGGACATAACGGAACAGTAAGTTTATTTGTTGATGAATTTACAAACACAAACGACATTTACATTGGCGTTAAAGCCATCAGTCTGCTTTGCATGCTGGGATATAAAGTTGAATTACACGAACACGAAGTAAGTGCACGCACTTTTATATCAAAAGGATTGCTGAAAAAAGCCCGAAAAATCATAGATAAAAATATAAATGCTTTTTGGGGTGTTCTTTCAAATAATCATCCTTTAATCGGAATTGAACCTTCTACCATATTGAGTTTCAGAGATGAATATCCTGAACTTTGCAGTTCCTCGTTACGCGAAAAAGCAAGAAGCATGGCACCTTTTACTATGCTGATTGATGAGTTTATAGTTCAAGAATTCGAAAAGGGTAAAATAAACAAGATTCAGTTTACCGACAGCAAAAAGGAAATACTATATCATGGGCATTGTCAACAAAAAGCACTTATAGGCACCGATGTTACAAAGAAAATGCTTGGAATTCCGTCTCATTTCTGCGTTACGGAAATTCCTTCGGGTTGCTGTGGTATGGCAGGCTCTTTTGGTTTTGAAAAAGAACACTACGACTTCAGCATGAAAGTTGGCGAACTTGTATTGCTGCCAACAATACGAAATGCCGGTAAAGATACAGTTATTGCAGCATCGGGTACAAGTTGCAGACACCAGATAAAAGATGGCACCGGCAAAACAGCATTACATCCCGTTGAAATAATGTTTGATGCCATGAGCTTTGGCAGCTCACAAAAAGACTAAATTTGCTTTAAAAGAAATTAATACGAATTTAAGGAGTTTAAGTCTTCAAAAGCAACCATAAGCCGCTTAACCATTGACTTTTCTCCCTCACGCAGCCAGACGCGCGGATCGTAATACTTTTTGTTTGGCTTATCCTCTCCTTCGGGATTACCTATCTGCCCTTGCAGGTATCCTTCGTTTTTCTTATAAAAGTTCAAAACTCCTTCCCATGTAGCCCATTGGGTGTCGGTGTCTATATTCATTTTAATAACACCATAAGAAATTGCCTCGCGTATTTCCTGACGTGAAGAGCCACTGCCACCATGAAATACAAAATTTACCACATTGTCCTGAGTATTGAATTTTTCCTGAATATATTTCTGACTGTTTTTAAGAATTACGGGCATCAATTTAACATTGCCCGGCTTATAAACACCGTGAACGTTTCCGAATGATGCGGCAATCGTAAAATTAGGTGATATTTTGGACAATTCTTCGTACGCATAAGCAACATGCTCCGGCTGGGTATATAATTTGGCATTATCTATTTGTGTGTTGTCAACACCGTCTTCTTCGCCACCCGTAACACCAAGTTCTATTTCGAGAGTCATATTTATTTTTGACATACGAGCAAGATACTTTTTGCATATTTCAATATTTTCCTCAAGGGACTCTTCGCTCAAGTCAAGCATGTGACTGCTAAAGAGAGGCTTTTTGTATTGTGCATAAAACTTTTCACCCGCATCGAGCATAGCATCAATCCATGGCAAAAGTTTTTTTGCGGCATGATCTGTATGAATAATAACGGGAACACCATACATTTCGGCAACCTTGTGAATATATTCGGCACCCGCAATTGAACCCACAATACTTGCCTGATATCCATCATTCGGCAAAGATTTACCGGCAAAAAACTGTCCTCCTCCATTCGAAAACTGAATTATTACAGGAGATTTTGCCTGAGCAGCTGCTTCCAAAACAGAATTTATTGAATTTGTGCCAACAACATTTACAGCAGGAATGGCAAAATTATTTGCCTTGGCATAATTAAACAAAGCATTCATTTTTTCCCCAAAAACAAAACCAGGTTCCAATAAAGATGACAGTTTTTCCATATTATTATATTTTTTTCAAAATTACAAAAAAGAAATATTCAAATACAACAATTGAAACAAAGATAAAAGACTTTCAAGAATATTATTTTGTTATTTTTACAAAAAAAATCATATGAAACAATTTTTCAAAATGATGTTTGCCTCTATGACCGGCTGTTTACTCACGGCATTGGTCATGTTTATTATCTTTTTAGTTGTTATATCGAGTTATTTCTCAGGAAGCAGCAAGGAAGTTGAAATCAAGGATAATTCAGTAGTTGTAATCGAACTAAACAAAACCATTGTAGAACGTACATCGGATAATCCATTCGACAACATGGATTTTGGTTCAATGTCTTCGGAAACATCTTTAGGGCTTAATAACATTCTGAAAACAATCAAATACGCGGCTACGGATGCTAAAGTAAGCGGATTATTACTTGATTTAAGCGATATAGATGCGGGTTATGCAACAATTGAAGCTATTAGAAATCAGTTAGACACCTTTAAAGCTTATGGAAAATTTGTAATTGCTTATGGTGATAATCTATCGCAAAAAGCATATTATTTGGCAACCGTTGCCGACAAAGTTTATCTCAACCCGGAAGGCGCAGTTGATTTAAAAGGTATTTATATGCAAACTATGTTTTTCAAAAATGCTCTTGCAAAGTTGGATGTTGAAGTTCAGATAATACGCCATGGTAAATTCAAAAGTGCAATTGAGCCTTTTATACTTGAGAAAATGAGTGATGAAAACAGATTGCAATTACAAACTTATGCTGATGGCATTTGGGGCCATCTGGTTACGGAAATTGCATCAAGAAGAAAAACAGATACCGGGAAAATAAATAACGTTGCTGACAGTCTTTTGGCTTTAACTGCTCAGGGAGCTTTTCATTATGGTATTGTTGACAGTTTAATTTATCGGGATGAGTTAAATAAAATAATTCTTTCCAAATCTGTTTTAAGCGGTGAAATTCCATATATATCAATGAGTGATTATTATAAAGGAATCAAGGATAAATTATTGGAATACAACAAAAACCGCATTGCCGTAATTTATGCATTTGGAGAAATTAATAATGGCAAATATCAATATGGAACAATTAGCGGAAAGCACATGTCAAAAGTTATACGTGATGCTGCCGCCGACTCAAGTATAAAAGCAATAGTTTTGCGAGTAAACAGTCCCGGAGGAGATGCTTTGGCTTCTGATATGATTTGGCGCGAAGTGTATCTAGCCAACAAAATAAAGCCTGTTGTTGTTTCAATGGGCGATTATGCTGCTTCCGGCGGTTATTATATAAGTTGCGCAGCCCGAAAAATTTATGCCGAACCAAATACTTTAACAGGTAGCATCGGAGTTTTCGGTATGATACCAAACATGCAAAAATTATTTAATCAAAGATTAGGTATCACTTTCGACGAAGTTAAAACAAACCAGCATTCTGATTATATCAGCACAACAAAGCCTTTGAGCGAATTTGATAAAGAAACTTTGCAATTAATGATAGAGGATGTTTATTCAACATTTATTAAGCGTGTTTCCGAAGGTCGTAATATGAAAACAGAAACAGTTGACAGCATCGGGCAAGGGCGCGTATGGTGCGGCATCGATGCCATGCGTCTGGGCCTAGTAGATGAAATGGGAGGTATTTACGATGCTATTGCTTATGCCGCAAAAGAAGCCAATTTAACTGAATATGCCATAGAAGAATTGCCTGTGCAAAAAGATTTCTTTAAATCTTTAATGGAGGGCTTCGACTCTGAAACAAAAATTAAAAGCGATGAAATTATAATTCAGCAGTTGGGTGAATTTGCCGCATTGTACCAAGCATGGAAAAGTGTATCAAAAATAAATGGTATTCAGGCAAGGTTGCCGTATTTTTTATTAATCAGATAATAATTGCCACAAAAAAAAAGGACAGGTTAAAACCTGTCCTTTTTTTATAAACGAAAAATATTTTCTATTTTGTTGTTGCAGCTCCTTCTACACCCTCTGCTGATTCTTCAACAACACTTCTTGTCTGACTAACCACAACAAGAATATTATTCTCGGGTAAATTGATTTTAAAGTCATTGGCTTCAACATTTTTTACCCTAATAGAGTCATTAATATCAAGTCCGGAAATATCAATAACAACTTCTTCAGGAAGTTTATCAGGCAAAGCCGTTACTTTAACCTTGCGTAATTTCTGCTGAAGTTTACCGCCTTTCAAAACTCCCGGCGATGTGCCTTTTAGTATAACAGGAATTGTTAATGACACAGGTTTATCGCTTCTGAACTCGTAAAAATCAACATGAATAATACTGTCGGATACCGGATGATATTGAACATCCTGCAAAATTGACATGTGCTTGGTACCGTCAATATTAATTTCGACAAAACATGCTTTAGACGTATAAATAACATCTTTAAATTGTTTCTCCTGTGTAAAAAAATGGATTTGTTCTTTTTGACCATAAAGTACACAAGGCACAAGACCTTCATTGCGAAGACGTCTAGCATCTTTTTTCCCTACGCTCCCTCTGAGGGAACCGCTCATAGATACTGTTCTCATTTGTTTTAATTTTAAATTAGAGTGTTTAAATTAAAGTGAGTACTAATCGACTCACATGTTAAGTTCCTTTTAATTACATCAGCCAATAAATCTGCAACAGATAAGACTTTTACCTTAGCCGATTTGTGTTCTTTCGATATTGTATCTGTTACTATCAATTCATCTAACGCAGAATTATCAATGTTTTCATAAGCTTTGCCGCTAAAAACCCCATGAGTACACATAGCCCTGACAGACCGGGCACCGGCATTAATCATTAACTCGGCCGATTTGCACAACGTCCCGGCAGTATCAACAATATCATCAACAAGCACCACATCCTTACCCTTAACATCTCCAATTAAAACCATGTTGCTTATTTGATTTGGTTTAGACCTCTGCTTATAACAAATTGCCATGTCGCAATCTAAAAATTTAGAATACGCATTTGCCCTTTTTGTTCCACCCGTATCAGGTGAAGCCATTACAATATTATTATCAATGTTCAGGCTTTTTAGATATGGAATAAAAATAGAAGATGCAAATAAATGGTCAACCGGGATATCAAAAAAGCCCTGAATCTGGTCGGCATGTAAATCAATGGTTATAATCCTGTCCACGCCGGCAGCCATAAGAAGGTTTGCAATCATTTTTGCGCCAATAGCCACCCTTGGCTTATCCTTTCTATCCTGTCTGGCAAAACCATAAAAGGGAATTACCGCATTTATTGAGTGAGCCGAAGCACGTTTAGCTGCATCAACCATCAGAAGTAATTCAAACAGGTTTTCGGTTGGAGCCATAGTGGACTGAATTAAAAACAACTCTGCTCCCCGAAGGGTCTGCTCAAAAGAAACCTGAAACTCTCCATCCGAAAAGCGCATTATTTCAACATTGCCCAACTTGGTGCCGTAAGCTTCCGCAATCTTTTCAGCTAAAGGCATGGTGGCCTGACCGGAAAATAATGCTACTTTCGTGTTCATGTTTCAAATTTTTTGCAAAGGTAGAAATTTTTTTGACCTGATTAGATGATATTGTATAACAAATTTATAACATATACGGCTTTATTTAGTCCAGCCAAGCATTTCGCCAAATTCACGTACACAGCCATGACCTCCTTTGGTCTGTAAAACGATTTTAGAAACAGCTTTAATGGCCGGTACTGCATCGGCAGGGCAAACACTTAAACCAACCTGCTGCATGACTTCCATATCATTTATGTCGTCTCCGATAAAAGCAACCTCCGAAAGGCTGATTCCCATTTCCTTGCACCAGCCTTCCAAAACAGGCAGTTTTTTTTCATTGCCTACATACCATCTCTTCACATGAATCATTTCGGCACGATATGCTATTAAGTCTTCCATCAATCCATTACTGATAAATCCAACCTCAACTCCAAGCCTGGCTGCAATACGCATTGCCATGCCGTCGCGGGTGTTGAACTTTTTCATTTCCCTTCTGTCAGAAGTTACATACATCCCGCCATCTGTCATTACTCCATCAATGTCTATTGCAATTAGCTTACAGTTAAAATCCGGCGGAATTACTGCAAAAGGTTTTAACAGACTCTCAAAAGGCAAAGAAAGCCCACCGGCAATTTTTACCAACTCCGAAGGTTTGGGATATGATTTTCCTGCCAAAAAAGACTCTATAATATTTTTATCAATACCGCATTTAGCCGCAAACTCGTCAATATCAAGCCCGCTGGTTGCCATTATTCTTTTTAAATTATCAACAAATGTTTTCATGATTTTTTAAATAAAATTAATTTCGGTAAATGCGGGGTTTATCAAATTACACTATGCTTTTTCCAACGGCAGCCGCAATAGGTTTAAGCGATTCAAAAAGCCTTTTGAATGTGTCGTGATTTAATTGTTGCGATGCGTCTGATTTTGCAACAGCAGGGTTTGGATGCACCTCAATAAGTAATCCGTCAACGCCCATGGCCATACACGCCCGCGCCAGATCAGGCACACCATAAGCATATCCCATGGCATGGCTGGGGTCAAGAATTATTGGCAGGTTTGTGTTTTCCTTTAAATAAGCGACCCCGCATAAATCGAGAGTAAACCGCGATTTGGTTTCAAAAGTCCTGATTCCTCGTTCGCAAAGCAATACATTTGAATTTCCGCCTGACAAAACAAATTCGGCAGCCTGAACAAATTCCTGAAGTGTTGTCCCGAAGCCGCGCTTAATCAATACCGGCTTATTAGACCTGCCGCAGGCACGTAAAATACCATGGTCATACATTGCTTTTGCGCCTACCTGAATAACATCGGCATATTCAATAACCAAATTTACATGCGTGCTGTCGCGTACTTCGGTTACTACAGACAATCCGTATTTTTCACGCATTTTTGCCAGTAACTTTAAGCCTTCTTCGCCCATACCCTGAAAGCTATATGGCGAGGTTCTGGGTTTAAATGCGCCGGCACGGATGCTGGTTAAGCCATATCCGGAAATTAATTGAGCCGTTTGTTCAATCATTTCTTCGCCCTCAACACCGCAGGGACCAATTGTTAATAAGGTTTGCGAGCCTCCACTCACAAAATTTCCAATGCTTATCTGTCTGGTATCTTTTTTAAATTTACGTGACGACAGCTGTATGTCAGAATCAAACACATGAGATTTTTCTACTATATTTTCAAAGCGTGAGTCAATGCTTTTAACAGCTGAAGGCGTAACCACAAAAGTTTCTGTTTCATAATTTACAACCACTCCTTCGTGAGTGGCAGCAATATTTTCTATTTGAGCTTCTGAAACGTTTTTTTTCAGTTGAATTATCATAATTCTCCTTTAATTAAATTATTGAATTTCACGGTTCCGACTAATTTACCGCTATCATCAGTTACGGGAAGAAAAAGTACAGGAAAGCTTAAGTTCCGAATAAAATTAAGCATATCATATACCGTATCTCCGCTATAAACAATAGCCGGACGCGTATTCATAATGTCCTCTATTTTTAAATCATGGCAGTCCGGCCAGCATTTCAGCAAAGCCTTTCTGATGTCTGCCATTGACACAATCCCCAGCAGGGTATCATTTTCGTCAACGATATTGGCAAAACCCAATTTATAATCATCAATTATTTTAAGCAAGTTATTAAAAGAATATTCGCTTTTAATCAAGGCAGGTATTTCGTCGCGCGTAAGCATAAAATCGTTAAGGCGGTATTCGCTCCCCGTATTGCTGCGCAATTTCATCATTGCCGAGCCAATAAATTCCTGCCTGAGCAAATAAGAGCCAACAACTATTGCAGCTACGCCCATATTGCGCAAAATAAATGAAAGCTCGGCATTTATGCCCCCGTCAACATGAATTTTTTTATCAGAATACTTATTCCTGAATTCTCTGATTTTTCTGAAATTTTTTTGCTGAAACGCTTCCCCGCTCTTCCCCGGTGTTGTTGCCATGAATAAAATAAACGATGCCTGTTCAGAAAAGCGCTCAAAAACATCTATTTCGGTATCGGTAGTTATGGCAATGCCAAGTTTCCCTTTAAATGAATCGGGCATGGGCTCCCATACTTCGATAGACTCATATTGTATTGTTACATATTCAACTCCAGTTTCAATTATTCGCTTATAAAACTTTTGAGGCTCAGAGCTGATAATATGTAAATCTATAGGTGTTTGCGAATGCTTTCTTATTTCAACAATATCATCAAAAACCGAAAAATCATCATTGCAATCAATATGAAACCAGTCGGACTGGTATGCATCCAGTTCACGGATTAACTCGTGCAAATCGGACTTATTTGAACTATATATTGATGCAGATATTTTCATTGTTTAAAAACGGCGCAAAGATACAAAATTAGTAATGAGTGGATAAACGGTATGTTTTAAATAAATATGAGATTTTATTAAATGTCACTTTGAATTGCCTAAATTTATCGTGCGTAAAACAACACTAACTGCCTACAAGAAATAAAACACTATTTCCCCGCCTTATTTCCTGCCAGGGTGCCGCATGCCGCCGATATATCCCTGCCGCGGGGCTTACGCAATGTAGCATTTACGCCGCGAGGTATTAATTCATTTTGAAAACCCAAAATGTCTTTTTCCGCGGGGCTGTCAAAAGGTAATCCGACAACGGGATTATAGGCAATCAGATTAACATGTGCATTGCATCTTATTGCCATATCTGCAAGCTTTTGTGCATGGCTTTTTGACATATTCAGTCCCTTTATCAAAATATATTCAAACGAAAGTTTCCGATAGCGCGAAATATTGGCTTCCTCAATAATTTCGAGAATATTACTCAAGGGATTTGATTTCTGCGCCGGCATGATATGAGCACGCTCTTCGGGGAAAGGACTATGTAAGCTGATTGCTATATTCACACGTGTTTTATTTATCAGTTCGCCAAAATACTCATTAATGCCAATTGTTGAAACTGTTATTCGACCTGCACCAAAATTCATCATTTTTTCCGAAGTAAGAATTTCGATAGATTTATGCACTTCTTCCCAGTTATCAAGCGGCTCACCCATGCCCATATAGACAATATTGGTAATGTCTTTGCTTTCGTCAATTGCCACCAGCTGGTTAAGAATTTCTCCTGCTGAAAGATTTCCTCCAAAACCAATAGTGCCGGTTGCGCAAAACCTGCATCCAAAACGGCAACCTGCCTGCGACGAAACACAAACGGTAATTCTATCATCTTCGGGAATAACGGCAGTTTCTACAACACGACCCTGCTCAAACTCAAACAAATATTTTTTTGTGCCGTCCTTTGAGGTTTCTACTTTTTTGTAAGGATAAACAATTAGCGGGAATTCAGCTTTTAAATGCTCGCGTAATTGTTTTGGCAAATTACTCATCTCATCAAAGTCAAGCACACGCTTTGCATACATCCATTCGACAATTTGTTTTGCATTGAACGAACGTGCATCGTATTTTTGAATGATATTGGCAATCTCTTCGGGAAATAAGCCAAATAATGAATTGTTTTTCATACAAAAAAACCCGGCTTTTTCCGGGTTCCCTTGTGGAGCATACGAGAGTCGAACTCGTTACCTCTTGACTGCCAGTCAAACGCTCTAGCCAAATGAGCTAATGCCCCAATTTTCGGACTGCAAATATACAAAAATTATTTTTATTGCAAAATTTAAATGTGCCGAAAGCCAACTGGTTAAGTTCAATTGGTAAATGCAACTTTTAACAGCGAAAAAGAGCTATTGCTAAAACATAAAACAGTATTAGAAAATATCGTTAGCCTAATAAATTCTCAATAAAAATTTTTTATTCTTTTTGTGCCCTCGAGCCGGGCGGTATTTACTTTTCTTTTTCATTGCCAAAAGAAAAGTAACAAAAGAAAAGCTAGTCGCTTGAGAATTTTTCGGAGAAAACGAACACACACCTGCCACAGACGGAAATAACTCGCTGCAAGGTATAAATGATTAAAATATTCAGCTCAAACAGATTTCCGTCATACTGGCCGCCTTTGGCTCCCGGCGCTGCCTGTTCGTTTTCTTTTGTCCTCAAAATTCTATGCGACGTCCCGAAGAGGAGAGTGTTTGGGTAAATTAATTTTAGAGCAGCATTACGGCAAGGTTTATTTTTTTAAGGCGGAAACAAGGTACGCATTGCCGCATTAATTTTGCATTTGGCGTGGATGCACGGGCTCGAGCAAATTGAAATATCTTTATTCGGACATAAGTGATTAACCAACTGCTTAAAATAGATTATCTTTGTTAGCGTTCAATATCCCATGCAACGAATCATCGGCCTTCTTTTCTTTATGACTGTTTTTATGCAGTTGACGGCTCAGGAACATTCGGGCATGAAATCCCTTTCGCTTAAACTTCCGTTACCCGACTCTGTTCAACTGGACAGTTTCACCGTTAATCCTGCCGACATTAGAATCCTTTTACCTGACGGAGAATATGCCGACACTTCATATTTTCGTTTTGACATCAGCAAGGGTTTGATTTATTTCAACAAAGAAAAATTTCCCTCCAACGGAGAAGTGAAAGTTTTCTGGCAAGCCATGTCCGTTAATTTGTCAATGCCATATAAACATAAAGACACCTCGCTGTTGTTTCCGGAACTAAAAAACTACTATAATCCTTTTGATGCAACAAGCACTAAAACAAGCGACACCTGGTTTTTATCGGAAGGGCTTGAAAAATCGGGTAGCATATCGCGTGGTTTCAGCGTGGGCAACAGACAGGATTTTTCTTTAAGCTCATCGTTAAACTTAATATTAAGCGGCAAATTGAATAATGACCTTGAAATACAGGCCGCCATTTCCGACAACAATATTCCAATTCAGCCCGATGGCAACACTCAGCAAATTCAGGAGTTCGATAAAATTTTCATCCGGCTTTCGAAAGAAAAAAATATTTTCACTGCCGGCGATATCGAGGTGCAGTCATTACCGCAAAGTCATTTTCTTAAATACAACCGAAAGGCTCAGGGAGCCGATTTTCAGACTTCCTTTTCGCCAAATATCACAAAAAATGACGAAATGTTTATCAGGGCAAATGGCTCTTTTGGCAAAGGACGATACACAAGGCAGGAAATTAAAGCAATTGAAAGTAATCTTGGTCCATATAAACTTAAGGGGAATAATAACGAAACTTTTATTATAGTTCTGGCAGGCAGCGAAAAAATTTATATTGATGGTAACCTGCTCATAAGAGGCGAAGACAATGATTACATAATTGATTACAACACTGCCGAATTAACTTTTACAACAAAAACAATAATAACTTCAAAATCGCGCATTGTTGCAGAATTCGAATATTCCGACAAGAATTATTCGCGCGCACTTATAACCTCAGAAGTGGGATATAAATCAGGAAAATTTTATGCGGGAATGAGTATGTATTCGGAATCGGATTTAAAAAATCAGACAATACAACAGGATTTGTCGGATAAAGAAAAACTGATAATGTCGCTGGTTGGCGATTCCATTCACAATGCATATTCTTTGGGGATAGACAGTATTGGTTTTTCTATCTCGCGAGTAATGTATGCCATGACAGACACATTGGGATACGACAGCGTTTTTGTTTATTCCACAAATCCCGATTCGGCGCATTATGCCCTAACGTTTTCCTATGTAGGCAAAAACAATGGAAATTATGTTCAAACCGGAAGCAGTGCAAACGGACGTGTTTTTAAATGGGTAATGCCTATTGCGGGTATTCCTCAGGGCGAATATGAGCCGGTAATTATGCTTATTACGCCAAAATCAACAAAAATGTACACCTGGCATGCAGGTTACAATTTCAACAAAAACACTTCTGTTAATGCCGAATTTGCAGTCAGCAACAAAGACCTGAATCTGTTTTCTTCCTTAGATGATGCCGACAACGCAGGACATGCATTAAATATAAATTTCAGGAATCTGCAATCTATTGGAAAAGACAGCGTGAAAAACTGGACAATTTCCACCAACATACATACTGAGATTACCGATAAAACGTTCAATCCCATTGACCGCTTCCGCAGCGTAGAGTTCAACCGCGACTGGAATGTGGATTTGATGGAAAATAAAGGGAATACCTATTTCGGAATAGCCGACATAATTCTTCAGAACGCCAAAGCCGACAAATATAAGATAAGCAGCGGGTTTTTTATGCACAATGCTCAGAATGCGTCTTTTCAGAACACCTTGTTTTTAAATAAAAAATGGAAGTCTGCCCAAATCCGCTCAAATGCTGTTTATTTATCTTCGCCAACCAATATTAACAAAACGGATTTTTTGCAATATCAAAATAAAATTGAAAAAAAGATTGGCAAATTTTTATTCGGTTCCGATATTAACGGCGAATCAAAACTCACTGTCAATAACAGCACAAACGAGCTGCATCAGGGCGCATTTGGCTGGTGGCTTACAAAAATTTATTCGGGATATAATGATTCTGCACGTTCTGCCAATTTGTTTTATCAATACCGCGAAGACAAAATTTCGGACAGATTTCAATTAGTTCCGCAAAGCATAATGAAAGACATCGGCTTTGAAAGCAAAGGGCAAATTGCACAAAACAACCAGTTGCTATTGCGTACCACATATCGCGAAGTTAACTATAAAAACAGTACTCAGTCAAATGAAAAATTCCTGCTGGGACGTCTGGAATACAATGGAAGAATGAAAAAAAGATTTATTGTTTTTGGTGCGGCTTACGAGGCAGGTTCGGGAATGGAAGCAAAAAAAGAATTCTCGTATATTGAAGTTGCACCCGGGCAGGGTGTTTACACATGGAATGACTATAATGGAAATAACATAAGGGAATTAAACGAATTTGAACCAGCAATATTTAGCGATGAGGCAAATTTTATAAGGGTTTACACGCCAACAAACGATTATATCAGGGTTTTTTCGTCTCAGCTAAATGGAAATGTTGCAATATTACCGGCTGAAATATTAAAAAAGAAAATTTTTATAGGAAAATTTATTTCTAAACTTACAAACCGAAGTGCGTTTTCGTGGGACAAAAAAACCTCATCCGACCAGTTATCCGAAATGTATTTGCCATTTACTTCTAATAAAGCGGACTCAACCTTAGTTACTCAAAATTCAACATGGCGAAATGTGCTCACATTTAAAACCAACGATTCACGCTTTGCAGTAAACTGGATTAACTCTTCGAATCGTGCACGGGGACTGTTTACCAACGGCATCGAAGATCGCCGGACATGGCAAAACGAAATAAAAATAAGCAAAACGTTCAAAACCAGCTGGATTACAGAAATATCGGCCATAAGCGGATTACGGAATTACACGTCGGAGTATTTTTCGGCAAATAATTACAGTATCGAAGATATTGGCATCAAGCCTTCCATATCCTGGCAGCCTGGCAATACTTTCAGGTGGACAATGCTGTTTCAGTATAACGAAAAAGACAATATTTTGTCGGTTGAAAAAGCAATAGTAAGGAAAGCAGGCACGGAGCTTAAATTTAGTAAAGCAAGCAAAGGCATTGCAATGCTGCAGTTCAACATGCTGCAAATAAGCTACGGCGGTCAGACAAATTCCAGCCTTTCCTATATAATGCTGGACGGATTGCAGCCCGGTCGCAATTTCACATGGGGACTGAATATACAGCGCACACTTACAAATAATATGCAGTTGAATTTTATGTACGACGGGCGCGTAAGCAAAGGAAATCCGGTAATACATACAGGAAATGTGCAGGTGAGGGTGTTTTTTTAACTGTTTGCGGACTTATTTAAAACTCATTTAAATTCATCGTTGTCCGAATAAATTGTCAATTAATAATTTTAATGCTTTTTGTGCCCTAGAGCCGGGCGGGGTTTACTTTTCTTTTTCATTGCCAAAAGAAAAGTAACAAAAGAAAAGCTAGTCGCTTGAGAATTTTTCGGAGAAAACGAACACACACCTGCCACAGCCGGAAATAACTCGCTGCAAGGAAAAGCTGATCAAATCATCCAGCGCAAACAGATTTCCGTCATATTGGCCGCCTTCGGCTCCCTACGCTGCCTGTCCGTTTTCTTTAATCCGCAAAATTCTATGCGACATCCCGAGGCGGGGAGTGTTTGAGTAAATTTAGTTTTAGAGCAGCCTTGCGGCGGGGTTTTTATTTATTTCTAAAGCGGAAGTTAGATGAGCATTTTCGCTTTTCTTGCATTTGACGTAAATTCGCAGTCTCCGGTAAATTGAAATATTTTTTATCGAAAAATAGTGATTTAAATTTAAAAATAAAGCCTAAAAACAATGAGGTTTGCGCTGTAATTCGCAGGCACATGAGTTTAATAATATTAAATACATAATGCTTTTAACTGAATTTCGTTGTGTTTTTTGAAACTCCATTCCAAATTTTACCGTGTTTTTTGGAATTCAATTCCATATTTCGCTGTGTTTTTTGGATTTATATTCCACATTTCGCCGTCTTTTTTGGAATTCACTGAAAAATATAGTATATTTGCTGTCGGAAATCAATATGTATGAAAAACAGGCAAATTGAAAATTATGCTAAAAAAATCAGCAACTCAGGTTTGGGGAGAATTCTTGTTTTCACCGGAGCCAGACAGACGGGTAAAACAACTCTGGTGAAAAAACTCTTTCCTGATTATGCTTATTTGTCTATTGAAGACCCTCTTACTAGAGCTGATTATACAGGCCTGACGGCAGCCCGATGGCATACGCTGTATCCGAAAGCCATACTTGATGAAATTCAGAAAGAGCCGGTGTTAATTGAAAGTATTAAAGCCGTGTATGACCAATTTCCCGAACCGCGCTACGTACTTCTTGGGTCAAGTCAATTACTGCTAATGGAAAAAGTGCGCGAGAGTCTGGCCGGACGATGCGTCATTATTGAAATGTTTCCTCTTACATTGCCCGAAATAAAAGCAGACGAACCCAATAAGGCAAAACCATCACTTTTTCAGCAATTATTGAAAAATCCCGGACGAAAAACAGACTATTACCCGTCTTTTAATCTGGATCCGAACATGGCAAAAAAGCAGGCTGCATACACACATTATTGTACTTTTGGTGGTTATCCTGCCCTAACAAATACCCAATTATCCGAAGATCAAAAACACAACTGGCTGAATCAGTATGTAAGAACCTACCTTGAAAGAGACATCCGGGATTTGGCATCCTTTCGCGAACTGGAACCATTCATAATTCTTCAAAGACTTCTTGCCGTACAGACTGCCCAGATAATCAACGCTTCAACACTTGCAAGACAAGCCGGACTTAGTGTAAAAACAATACAACGATATATTCAATATTTAAATATCAGCTATCAGACAATTTCGCTTCAGGCATGGAGCAGAAATCAAACAAAAAAACTTACAAGGGCTCCTAAAATTCATTATCTGGATCATGGCGTACTTTCCGGCATTCTGCAAAAAAAAGGTGGTATGACAGGTGCTGAATACGAAAGCCTTCTGGTTGCAGAAATATACAAACAGATTAAAACAATAAACATGCAGCCCTCTCTGTATCACCTGCGAATTCAGGGTGGAAGAGAAATAGATTTAATTCTTGAACTTCCCGAAGGCTATATCGCTTTCGAAATGAAAATGTCGCACAAAGTTGCTGAATCCGACGCCAAGCATTTTTCGGGGCTTGATGAAATTCTCGATAAACCACTCCTTCATACTTTCGTACTATCAAACGATGTAAAAACCCGACAATTCCCAAACGGAGCTACTGCAATAAACGCTGCAATGTTCCTCGGATAAAGTCAAAATAAAATTTTCAGTATCATCACAACAATCTTTAATTTAATAACTCCTTGAAAACAATAAACACATATTTCGACCCAGAACAGCAGACCTTGGCTGAAAAAATTATCGCAAACCAGCGCATTGACGAAGATGAAGCTTTGCAATTGTTTGAACAATTCGATTTGCCTCAGCTGGCCATACTGGCCACACAGCGAAAAAAGCAATTATCGGGAGATAAAGTATATTATAACCGGAACATACATATAGAGCCCACCAATATTTGTGTTTATAATTGCAGGTTTTGCAGCTACAGAGCCAATTCCGAAAACGACGGCTATATTTTACCCACAGAAAAAATAATTGACAAAATTTCTGCCGTAGCCGATAATATCACCGAAGTACACATAACAGGCGGCGTTCATCCGGAATGGGGAATTTATTTTTTTTCTGATATTCTAAAACAAATCAAGAACAGATTTCCGCATTTGCATATAAAAGCTTTTACTGCGGTAGAAATTGCATATATGTGCAATATTGACAAACTCGAAATTACCGAAGGTTTAAATATTTTAAAACAGGCCGGACTTGCATCGCTTCCGGGTGGCGGAGCCGAAATTTTTGACGAATCGGTCCGAAATAAAATTAGTCCCGAAAAACCATCGGGGCAACTATGGCTAAACATACACCGCATAGCTCATTTAAACGGATTGCCGAGCAATGCAACCATGCTGTTTGGTCATATCGAAAGTCGTGCACAGCGCATCGGACATTTTTCGGCACTTCGCTCATTGCAGGATGAAACACATGGATTTAACTGTTTTATCCCGCTTAAGTTCCGCAGAAAAAACAACAGCATGTCCGATATTGACGAAACCAATATTATTGAGGATTTAAAAACCTATGCAGTAGCGCGTATTTTTCTTGACAACATACCGCATTTAAAAGCATACTGGCCTGCCGTTGGACGCGATTTTGCACAAATTTCCCTTAATTACGGCGTTGATGACCTTGACGGCACAATTAATGATTCCACCACAATATATACCCGTGCAGGAAGCAGCGAAAATACAAACATGAGTACAGCCGAACTGAAACACCTGATAAGCACAGCAGGGTTTATTTCAATCGAGCGCGATTCGTTATATAATGAAATTTGATGGTTTTGTTTTAGAATTGAAAATAACGATTAGCGATATAATTAGTTTCCTATTTCGAAGCACTGTTTTGTCAAATTACACCAAAGTTTATTAAATGCTGAAACACTCACTATCTCGACAATAAAACATACCGCTTGTTAACGTTTCGTTGATTTCAATTTTTTATTGTTGTTTTACTTTTACCATCTATGCTTTCGTCACTGAATGTGAGCCAGTCAATATATCGATTTGCCTTTTTGCCCGGAAATTCTTTTCCCAAGCTAATAATACCATTATAATCCAGCACGTCGGTTAAATACCGTTTGCCATCACTTGCTAAAAGCTTCAGTTGGGTAGTGGCACTAACCAACTTACTGTTTTCTTTCTTTAACTTGGCTTTGTGCGGTTGGTAAAATACAAATATGCTAACAAATGCGTAGGCTTATTTCTCAATTACTTTCCAATGTCCGCCTTTGTCGCTACCGATACGTTCAACACGATTTTCGGCTTTTAGTTTTGAAATGTTTTTTTCTACTGCTCTTGTTGATATGTTTAATTGTTCAGCTAATTCTTTAATGGTTATATGAGCATTAGTTTTAATCAGTTGTATAATTTTCTCCGAACTTTTCTCCGAACTTTTTGTTATTTTCTCCGAACCTTTTTTCGAAATTTCATTAGCAGGGTCATTTACAGGTTCAGCAAATTGGATGTGCATTTCTCGGTTTTTAAGCGAATAAGTTTCTTTGAGCAACAAGTTTGCAAGAAAATGAAGCAAAAATTTTTAATTTTTTTTGTGTCCTCAAGCCGGACAGGCTTTTACTTTTTTTCTTGATTAAAACAGTTTTGTGGCATTTGTGTATCTTTGAAATGAATTTTTATTATGCAGAATAAAAAACAAATTCTCATAACTGCTGCCACATCAATGGAGCTGGATTTTCTTTTGAGCATCAGCAAAGAAAAAGGCGGATTTTATTTTATTGAAACCGAAAAAAGCCGGATAAATTTACTTGTAAGCGGCGTTGGCTCAGCTCTTACTGCATTTTCCTTAGGCAAAATGTTTCAGGACAAAAAGTTTGATTTAGCCTTTCAATTAGGTATTGCGGGCAGCTTCAAAAACGATTTCCCAACTGGCTCCATAGTAAAAGTTACAAGCGATGTTTTTGCCGATATTTTATTGAGCGATAAAAACATTGAATTGCACGAAGCCTCATTCAGCGATTTCAGGACCCGGCCCTTTAATAAAGGAAAACTCATCCCTGACTTAAGCGGATTCAAAAATATTGATGTCCCCGAAGCCAATGCCATAACGGTAAATTCTGTTACCACCACTGCCGAAAAACGCGATTTCTGGCTAAAACGCCACAACCCCGACATTGAAACAATGGAAGGCGCTGCGTTTTATTATGCCTGTATGAAAGAAAACATTACTTGCCTGCAAATTAGGGCAATTTCTAATTACGTTGGAATTGGCAATAATAAAGACTGGAATATTTCGTTAGCATTGGAAAATTTATCATCTTTTTTCTTAAATCATTTATCTCTTTTATAAATTGTGCCTTCACTATCTGTAGCAATATCGCCCTGCCCAAACGACACCTTAATGTTTGATGCATTAATCAATTCAAAAATTGTATTAAATGACTTTTCCTTTAATGTTGAATTTCATGACATCGAGCAACTCAACAACGGACTGATGCAAGGCAAATGGGATATTGCAAAAATGAGTACGGCCTCATATCCGCTTATCCGCAATGACTACGTTATGCTTAAAACGGGCATGGCAATGGGCTTTGGCAATGGTCCGCTAATAGTGTCGAAAAATAAAGAGATTGACTTAAACAATTTCAACGACACAATGCTTATTCCGGGAAAACACACCACAGCAAATTTGCTTTTAAGCAAGTTTTTCCCAAACATTACAAATAAAAAACAGGTGCTTTTCAGCAATATCATGCCCATGCTTGCCAATGATGAAGCAGAAGCGGGACTAATAATACACGAAAGCCGATTTACCTATCAGGCAAACGGGCTGCAAAAAATTGCAGACATGGGAGAATTGTGGTACGGCAAAACAAATATGCCATTGCCGCTAGGAGTTATTGTTGCAAAGCGAAGTCTGGGACACAAAATAACAGAACAAATAGAATTGTTTATAAAAAATTCGGTAATACACGGTCTTGAACATCGCGAAAACGCAATGGATTTTGTACGTTGTCATGCAAATGAAATTTCTGACGAGGTAATAAACAAGCATATAGATTTGTATGTAAATAAATATTCACATAGTCCTTCGGCGCGGGAACTTTCGGCCATATTAACATTACTGCAGTCGCTGCCTGAAAATCATTCATTATCTTTGCATGATATATTTTTAAAATGGGAAAATTAAATATTATTACCGGTGCTGCCGGATTTATAGGTTCGGTGCTGGGGCGTGAATTAAGCGACTCAGGCATGGATAATATAATTGCCGTTGACGATTTTTCGAAAAAAGAAAAAGAAAAAAATTTTACCGGAAGAAAATATGCCGACTTTATTCACCGCGAAGACTTATTAAATTTTCTTTCATCGTATAAAAAAGACATTGCTGCCGTTTTTCATATCGGAGCACGCACCGACACTACCGAATTTAACGTTGAAATATTCAACAAATTAAATCTAAACTACACAAAAGAACTTTGGATATTTTGTTCCCAAAACAATATTCCTTTCATATATGCATCGTCGGCTGCCACTTATGGCGACGGCCAGCTAGGCTATAAAGACGATCATGAAATTGTTGAAAAACTTAAACCACTTAACCCCTATGGCGAAAGCAAAAACGATTTTGACAAATGGGCGTTAAAACAAACTCAGGCACCTCCTTTCTGGGCAGGTTTAAAGTTTTTCAATGTTTATGGTCCCAACGAATATCATAAAGGACGCATGGCATCGGTTATTTTTCATGCCTTTAATCAGATTGGTCAAACAGGACGAATGAAATTATTCAGGTCGCATAATCCCGATTTTGAAGATGGAATGCAAATGCGCGATTTTATTTACGTGAAAGACATTGTTTCCATTATTTCTTTTTTGTATGAACATCGTCCCGAAAATGGCCTGTACAACGCAGGAACCGGCAAAGCCCGTGCATTTCTGCATCTTGTGGAAGCTGTTTTTGCGGCATTGAACAAAAAACCCGAAATAGATTTTATTGATACTCCTGAGGATATACGCGACAAATATCAGTATTTCACCCAGGCTGACATGAGCAAACTGCTGTCAAAAGGCTACAATAAGCCTTTTGTAAGCCTGGAGGCGGGAGTAAATGACTATGTGAGTAATTTTCTGAAAGACAACAAATACTTTTAAAACAAATGAAAAATATTTCATTTCTTGTTTTTGCATTAGTACAAATTATTGTGTTTAACAATATATTGGCTCAGGATACAACACAAAAAGCCGATAAAATAACAAGTATTCACATACAATACGGCTTCCATATTCCGGGTGCAGACATGAAAGACCGATACGGTATTAATCAGGTGGCAGGAATTTCAACCTCATTCAAAACCACGTCCAACTGGATGCTTGATGCAAATTTCAGCTATATTTTCGGTGGCAACGTAAAAATTCATGATAGTATTTTTGCAGGTATAGCCAATGAAGACGGCAATATAATTGACGGCAACGGGCAATTTGCCGAACTATATACCTATGAACGCGGATACTACATAACTCTGGGACTTTCGAAAATATTACCATTGTTTTCCGTAAACAAAAACAGCGGTGTTACCATTGGCGCAGGCGCAGGATTTATGCAGCATAAAATCAGAGTTTACAACCCCGACAACATAGCACCGCAGGTTTGTGGCGAATATAAAAAAGGCTACGACTACCTTACAAATGGAACGGCATTAAATCAGTTTGTCGGCTACACGTTTTTCGCGCCAAAAAAAGTTTATAGCTTCAAGGCAGGATTTGAATTTGTAGAAGCGTTTACACAGGGCCGCCGCGATTATTTATTTCCTTTAAGAGGACCTGACACAAAAAAGCGTACCGAGTTTTTATACGGATTCAAAATATTATGGACCATTCCCTTTAAAAAGTCAAGTGGTACAGTTTATTATTATTTTTAAAACATGAGGTTTTTTTATTCGCTTTCAGTAAGATTATATTCTTTTGCAATAAGGCTTGCAGCCATCTCGGGAAACAGAAAAGCCGGATTATGGATTGGTGGCCGAAAAGCGCAAAAACAAATATTCCGGACAAAACATACCGAAGATAAATGGCTGTGGTTCCATGTTTCCTCGCTTGGCGAATTTGAGCAAGGGAGACCTCTGATTGAATATTACAAAAGCAACCATGCCGGTTACAAAATACTCCTTACGTTTTTCAGTCCATCAGGATTTGAAATAAGGAAAAATTACAAGGAAGCCGATCTGGTTTTGTATCTGCCTGCCGACACCATTTGCAATGCCCGCAGATTGGTAAAAAACTTTAATGTTAAAGCTGCTTTTTTTGTCAAATACGATTTCTGGTTCAACTATTTGCATCAACTTAAAAAAGCCAATATCCCTTTATATCTGATATCGGGTATTTTCAGGCAGAAGCAGCATTTTTTCAAATGGTATGGCAAGTGGCAATGCAGGCAATTAAGAGCCTTTACTCATTTTTTTGTTCAAAACGAAAATTCGGCAACTTTGCTCAAAAAAGCCGGATTCAGCAATGTTACAATATCAGGCGATACGCGTTTTGACCGTGTGGTTAAAATAGCCAACGAAGCAAAAACATTTAAGGAAATTGAGCAGTTCATACAGCAAAAACAAGTGTATATGGCGGGTTCGTCGTGGGAGCCTGACGAAAAATTCATTATTGACTTAATCAAACAATATCCCGACATAAAATTTATCATTGTCCCACACGAAACCGACGAAGACAGAATACGGAATTTACAACAGCAGTTGCCATGCAAGTCGTCCTTATATACCGATAAAAATCTGCCCGATTTTGCCAATAACAGAATTTTAATAATTAATACAATTGGAATGTTGAGCAGTCTGTACCGCTACGCCACAATTGCTCATATTGGCAATGGCTTTGGCAGCGGAATACACAATACTCTTGAAGCAGCCGTTTATGGTGTTCCCGTTATTTTCGGGCCTAATTATCACAAATTTCAGGAAGCCAAAGATTTGATTGAATGTGGCGGGGGGTTTTCGTTTACCGACAAGCATCAATATGAGCAAATCTGCAGCAAATTGCTTAATGATGCCGCAGAACGCCAAAAGGCTGCAGAAGCCGCACGCAACTATGTGTCAGGTAACTCAGGCGCCAGTAGTTTAATAACAGACTTTATTAAACTTCAATAAAAAGTTTTTTCAGATATTACAGAAAATAGGGCTAATTTATTCTGTCTCAGGTCTTTTCTTGATAAGAGCCTTCATATTGGCTTCGATAACCAGCTTGCCTCCAACAAAGCCGTTACCTGCCATTTCGCAAATACCTCTGCGAATAGGGCTCAGCAATTCAAGATAAAAAACAATCGTGTCACCCGGAACAACCTTATCGCGGAATTTAACATTATCAATGGTTAAAAAATATGTGAGGTAATTTTCTGGATCGGGAACGGTATTGAGCATTAATACTCCGCCAACCTGTGCCATTGCTTCAATCTGAATAACACCCGGCATAACGGGGGCTCCGGGAAAATGACCGACAAAGAAAGGCTCATTCATTGTTACGCACTTTAAGCCTACTATGCTTTTTTCGTCTAAAAGCATAATTTTGTCAACAAATAAAAACGGTGGCCTGTGAGGCAAAAAATTTTGAATTTCAACAACATCAAACAAAGGCTTTGCATTGATGTCAAATTCAGGCAATTTCAATTCCATAGGTCTTTTGTATTTGATTCTGAATCATTTTTGCAAATTCTACATTGGTCTTATGACCGGGCTTATTGGCAATAATGTGGCCCGTAAAACGACAACCAACAAGGCATAAGTCGCCAAAAACGTCAAGGGTTTTATGTCGCGCAGGTTCGTTTGGGTAATTAAGTTCCACATTATTAAGCACCCCTTCTTTCAATACATTAACTTTTGGCTGGTTAAACACCGTGGCCAAATGGTCAAGTTCTTCCTGCGACAATATGCGGTCGACAAAAACTACGGCATTGCGTATATCGCCACCCTGAATCAACTTTCGCTGAAGCAACATTTCCACTTCGGAAAGAAAAACAAAAGTTCTTGCTTTCGAAAATTCGGCATTGAAATCGGAAATGCTTTTTAAAAGGGCATTCTGAGACGATAACACCTTACTGTTGTAATCAACCATGGTAGATATTCTGTAGCCTTCATCGGGCATAAGCCACATCTCAACATCTTTGTCGTTGTCTTTAAGATAAACCTTTTTATTTACATTGTAAACTATACGGATGGCATCTTGTTCAACAATACCCGCTTTAAGCAAAATAGCAGTAAACGGCGCAGAGCTGCCATCGAGAATAGGCGTTTCTTCACTGTTTATCTCAATCAAAACATTATCTAAATCGCAACCAAGTATGGCAGCAAGAACATGTTCAACCGTTCTTACAACAGCATCGCCAACACGTATCGAAGTGCCTCTGCTTGTGTCGAATACATTCTGAACTAATGCTTTAACTATTGGTTTACCGGGTAAATCTACCCTGCAAAATGTAATGCCGTTGTTTGGCGGTGCCGGAACAAAACGCATTGTTGTTGTGCAACCTGTATGAATCCCCTTCCCCTGGATTTCAATCGGTTCACTGATTGTTTTTTGTTTACTCATCTCTCTTAAAATCAGCCAAAAATAACAAATTATTTCTTTTCCAATTCTCTAACCTTAGCAGATAACTCATCTAATTTCTTGAAAATGGAATATATCCTGAAAAATCTTGTGGCCGGTAATGCTGGTGCGCCTATAACCGAAGATTTGTCTTTTAAATCATCCATAATGCCGGACTGGGCTGCTATGCGACAGTAACTGCCTATCTTTAAATGACCTGCAAAGCCAACCTGCCCTCCCACCTGATTGTAACTGCCTATTTTTGTGGAACCTGCAACACCCACCTGGGCTGCAAATACATTGTGGCTGCCAATTTCGCAATTATGCGCAACCATAATCAAATTATCAAGCTTGGTGCCTTTACCTATACGGGTTGTCCCCATAGTAGCCCTGTCGATGGTAGTATTTGCACCAATTTCAACATCTTCTTCTATTACAACATTGCCCAATTGCGGAATCTTGCTGAAATTGCCATTGTCGCCGGGCGCAAAACCAAAACCGTCGGAGCCCACAACAGCCCCCGGGTTTAATATACATCTGTCGCCAATAACACAATCGTGCATTATTTTAACGCCTGTATGCAAAACAACGTTGTTTCCAATTTTAACATTTTCGCCAATATATACCTGAGAATGTATCTGTACATTATCTCCCAGTTGCGCACCGGGTTTAATTACTACAAACTCCTCCACCAGACATGAGTCGGGTACTTTTACGTCAGGGGCAATAAAAGCCAGTTCCGACACTCCTTTGCTCTTTGCCTTTTTAGAATCGGCCATAGCCATAAGCTTTGCAAATGCCTCATAAGGATTTGAAACACGAATCAAAGTTGTATTCACATTTTTGGAAGGAGTATAATCTTCGGAAACTATCACAGCCGATGCTTCGGTGGTATATAAATGTTCTTCGTAAGCCATATTGGCAAGAAAACAAAGATCACCCGATTTGCCCTGCTCTATTTTTGCAAAATTCTTCAGTTTCGCGGCGGCGTCTCCATCAACCTTCCCCCCGATGAAAGATGCGACCTGCGCTGCGGTAAATTCAATCATACTATTTCAAATAGGCTGCAAAAATAATACAAATAATTTATTTAAAAAAAGATAAATGCTAACGGCAAAAACTAAATATGACAAAAGATATAATTATATTTGAAAAATAATATACACTCAATAAATTAACAAAAAGTTTATAAAAGCAAGTTGGATGTAACCTCAGACCAATCACACATATCCAATGCTAAAAAAAAGGAGCTTGTATCATACCAACACTAAAAAACAAAAAGAAAATATAAAAACCTGTTTTAATCATATCCGAATTGTTTGAATAATTATGAATATAGAGCTAACACAAACAGCATTTATTGCCGATATTAAGCAAAAAATACGCCTGGCTCAATACGAAGCTCTGAAGGCGGTAAATGTGCATCTCATCAACTTGTATTGGGAAATAGGGAAATCAATTTCCGAAAAACAGGCTGAAAGCTGGGGCAAAGCCGTTGTTCCTGCACTTTCAAAAGAGCTGCAAAAAGAATTCCCTAAACTGAGTGGATTTTCTACTACAAATCTTTGGCTGATGGCTCAATTTTACTCTGAATATCAAGCAGATGAAAATCTCCAACCACTGGTTGGAGAAATTAGTTGGACCAAACATGTTGTTATTCTTAATAAATGCAAAGATTCTCTTGAACGCAAATTCTTTATTCTGGCAACCAAGAAATTCGGTTGGTCAAAAAATGTATTGATACACCAAATTGAAAACAAAACGTATGAAAAATATCTGCTCAATCAAACCAATTTTAATCAAACCTTGCCTGAGCCTATCCTAAATCAGGCAGTTTTGGCAGTAAAAGACGAATATACATTTGATTTTCTGACACTCTCTGACCTACATTCAGAAAAAGAATTAGAAAACTCCTTAATTCAGAATCTTCGTAATTTCTTACTTGAAATGGGGCATCAATTTACTTTTATAGGTAATCAGTTTCGTTTGGAAGTGGGAGGAAAAGAGTATTTTATAGATTTATTGCTTTACCACAGGCAATTGCAATGTTTGGTCGCCATAGAATTAAAAGTGGGTGAATTTTTGCCCGAGTATAAAGGTAAAATGGAATTTTATCTGTCTGCCTTAAACGATAAGGTTCGTCTGAAACACGAAAATGACAGCATTGGCATTATTATTTGCAAGGAAAAAAACAGAACAATTGTAGAATATTCCCTAAAAACTTCTCAAATGCCCATTGGAGTAGCAACTTATACCCTAACGGATAAATTACCCAAAGATTACCAAAACTTATTGCCAAGTAGTAAAGAAATCTCCGATAAAATCAATAAATATTTTTCTGAAAATGACACAAAAGCAAATTCATCAACTGTTTAAGTAAGGCTACAAACAAACAAACCCGAAACAATTTCTGGCTGAAACATTTGTTAACACCATGTTTATGGTTAGCGTTATAACCCTTGAGGCAGTAGATTTTCCTCCTCGATTATATAAAATTGAACAGCAAGATTGCTTGAAAAGTGGTTTCTGGCTTAAAAATCAGGACATAAGACGGGGCTTACTTTTCTTTTTCATCGCCAAAAGAAAAGTAACAAAAGAAAAGCTAGTCGCTTGAGAATTTTTCGGAGAAAACGTACACTCACCAGCCACAGACGGAAATAACTCGCTGCAAGGAATAGATGATTAAATTATTCAACTCAAACAGATTTCCGTCATTTCGCCTTCGGCTCCCGGCGCTGCCTGTCCGTTTTCTTTAATCCGCAAAATTCTATTGCGACGTCCCGAGGCGTGGAGTGCTTGGATTAATTTAGTTTTAGAGCAGCATTGCGGCGGGGTTTACTATTTTTCTAAGGCAGCAGTATGGTGAGCACTGACGCATTTCATTTGAATTTGGCGTAGATGCACAGACTAAGGCAAATTGAAATATTTTATATCGGGTAATAGTAATTAATAATAACCAAATAGCCTCCACACAAACACAACTCTTATTTTTTATTTTTACGCCCAATAAAATATTTCCTAAGTTCAAGTAATAAATGCAACTTTTCACGGGAAAAATAATGAGATAATCATTTTATCAGAAGAAAGAGGGTTGCCCCCTCTCCCTCCTGAATGGAATAAATGCTTATTATTGTGTCCCGTC
>Ga0255341_1000370_pt1 | contig 78613 bp, 65 predicted proteins | sample wastewater_treat_8_FD_192418 | JGI IMG/M metagenome (GOLD analysis project Ga0255341, IMG submission 192418) | Wastewater microbial communities from Lulu Island WWTP, Vancouver, Canada - plant12 | ecosystem: Engineered > WWTP > Wastewater > Unclassified | place: Canada: Vancouver, British... | reverse complement strand
GTCGCCCGCCAGGAACATCTGCGGCTGGGTCTCATCCGCATCGCGTCCCACGAAATAGGAAATGGCGAGGTTATTGACGAAGTCCGCCAGCGCACCGGTGGTCATGAAGTTGGTCCGGGCCGTGCGTGCATCCGCGGGGCACACCACAACTTTGGGCGTGTTCAACTCGTTGGACAGCACCGAGTAGGTGTGGTAGGTCATGTTCGCCGCATTGTAGTAGGACGCCGCGCCCCCGAAGGTGTTGGCCACCTTCAAGGGGTAGCGGTCTTGGTGGTTGCTGGCCCAGGTGCGGAAGGCCAGGCTGATCCGCTTCAAGTTATTGACACAATAGATCCGCATCGCGCCGGCGCGGGTCATCGCCTGGGCGGGCCGGAGCATGACAATGAGTAACGCGACAACTGCCAGCACGACGAGCAGTTCGGTGAGGGTGAACGCCAAGCGTTGCGAGATTTTCCGGTTCATAGTATTTGAGATCTGATCCACCTGCCGATTCGCCAACGGGCCGTCGGCTTTCCGCGAAAGAGACTATCCCGGCCGAAGAACCGGGGCAAGCGGAAAATTCAATCCGGCTGCTGGTGCGAACCTCAAACCCCTGTTTGTCTGATGGGAGAGCGGAGGAGAGTCGCCCGCTCCCCGCCGCGTGAGCGCGCGGGGCTCAGGATAAGCGGAGGCGCGGTTGCAGGGAGCGGCTGGGATCGGTGGGATGCGCCACCCGCCACAGATAAACGGTCAAGCCGATCAACAGACAGCAATGGGTGCCTTGCGCCAGCCGGTGCCAGAGACGCAGCGAGCGGGCGGCGGCTTCGCGGCGTTCCACCGGGAGGTTGGGAGCGTGTTGGGTCAGATGCAGTTTTTTGATGTGCGGCTGAAAACCGAAGTCCATCACCAACCCCAGCGCCAGCACCACCGCCAGCAACCCGCCCGTGAAGCGTCCCGGGGGCCGGCCCAAATACAGCCAGGTCGCGAACAACTGTGTGAGGGCAATCACGGCGCAGATCAGTTGCAACCGGAAAAAGCGCACGATCAACACCTGCGCCACCGCGCCGGAAAAATAGGGGAAGTTGGCCGGCCCCAGCAGGGTCCGCATGTCCTCCGAGAACACGGCGGGTCCCGTGCCAAAGGTGAACAACACGGCCGCTCCCAGCCACACGGCGGCGTTGATGACGCCCGCGAATCGCAAGAATCCAGTCACCCGGCTACCGTAAGCGGCCCCGGTCATCGTGCCAAGCCGCGAATCCGCATCCGCCGGATATTTCCGTCGAACCCCGCGGGAGCGCCCGGGGCTTCGGGTGAAGTCCCGCGCCGGATAATCCGGCGTGGTGGTCTTACCGGCAGCGGCGGTTCGAGGCGTAGGCCTGTTCGGTCAGCTTCAGGATCCGCAGCGCGTTGGCCGCATCGTTCAGCGCGGGGGCTTGGTTGCGCAAAATGCAGTCGGCAAAGTAAGCGCACTCGGCGGTGTACGGATTGATGGCCGGGAACTTCAGCGGCTTGAACTGGCGGGCCACATTCTTGTTTTGCACCGCGTCGTAGCCGGCGTCGCCGAGGCCGAAGATGCCTTCCAAGGCGCCGCCCTGGCCCTGGCCGATGGTACCTTCGCTGAGCAGCGCGCCTTGCGAACCGTAAATCTCCAGGCGCGTGCGGCTGGCGGCATCCGGAATGCAGAAGAAACAATCCACTGTGGCGTGGGCGCCGGATTGGAACTCAATGAGCGTGGTGGAGGCGTCCTCGGAGGGATAACGCTGAACCAGGTGGCCGGTGAAGGCGACGATCCGTTTGATCGGCCCGGCGAAATAGGCGAGCAAATCGTAGAGGTGCGTGGCCATGTCAATCAGCGCCCCGCCACCGCCGGTCTTCGGGTGTTGCCGCCACGCGCCGGGGAGGGGCGGATACCAACACGAAAGCTGGGCGCGAAGATAAACCAGGGTGCCGAGTTTGCCGGCGTCAATCAGTGTCTTGATGCGCTGGTGCGCGCCGTGGAACTTCATCATGTACCCTTCCTGCAGGAAAACGCGGTGGCGCCGGCAGGCGGCCACCGCGGCGCGGCCCTCGGCGAGGGTCAGGGTGAGCGGTTTTTCGCAGAGCACATGTTTGCCGGCCGCCGCGGCGAGCTTGATCTGGCGCGCGTGGCAGTTCGCCGGCGAGGCGATGTAAACCGCCTCGACTTCCGGATCGGCGAGGAGCGCGGCGTCGCTGTCGTAGGCTTTGCGCACGCCAAACTCGGCGGCGATCTGATCCGCGTGCTGCAGGTCCATCACCGCCACGAGCCGGCAGTTTTTGGCCCGCAACAGGCCGGGGATGGTTTTGCGCCGGGCAATGCCGCCCGCGCCAATGACGCCGAAGTTCACTTTGCGTTTTTTCATGGGATCAACAAGTCACAGTGGGTGGTTTCCAAAAGGAGGGCGCGCGCGTCGCCGGGACGGCCCCGCTCGCCAGCGCTCCCGCCGGCCGCCGGGACGACCGGCCGTCGGCGGGAACCGACGGCCGGGGGTTGGAGGCCCGGCAAAAGCGGGTGGAGTCGCGGGCGCCGCACGGGTTCGTTCAACTGAACGCCTTGATGACTTTCACCAACGCGGCGGCGATTTGCCGCATGTTTTCCTCCGTGTAGGTCGGGTAGGCAAAACAGGTGAACGTGTGCTGCTCGTGCCAGCGCGCGTTGGGCACGTCCACTTGCGTGTAATCCACGCTGGCGGCGTCGGTGTATTCCTTCGAGGTGAAGGGGAAACCGGAGTTGCCGAATCCCCGCTTTTCCTGGAACGCCTTTTCGGTGTGGCATTGCGGCCAGAAGACCTTCCAACAAGGCGCGCCTTCCGCGGCGGCGGCGGTCACAAACTCCTGGATGGTGCAGCCCATGTTTTCGATGTCGAGCGAGAAGGCGCAGACATACCAACCGTTCTGGCGGTCGGGCGTGTCAATAGGCGCGAACTTGACCTGCGGCAGCGGCGCGAGGGCGTCGAGCAGGATGCGGCCGTTGCGGCGGCGCGCCGGCATGTTCCAGGCATCCATGCGCTGCAATTCGGCGAGACCGATGGCCGATTGCATCTCAGTCATGCGGTAGTTCCAGCCGACCCGGTTGTGGATGTAGGGTAGTTTCTGCTCCAGCGCCAGGAGGTTGAGGCGTTCTTTCACGTCGTAACCGTGATCGCGGAAACTGCGCGCCTGCCAGGCGAGTTCCTCGTCGTCCGTGGTGATCATGCCGCCCTCGCCGCCGGTGGTGAAGGTTTTGTTCTGGCAAAAGCTGCAGCCGGCAATGTCGCCCAGCGTGCCGGTTTTCCGGCCCTTGTAAACGCCGCCAAAGGCCTCGGCGTTGTCCTCGATGACAAACAGATTGTGCTTCTTGGCGAACGCCCAAATTTTGTCCATGTCGCAGACGTTGCCATACAGATGCACCGGCATGACGGCTTTGGTGCGCGGGGTGACGAGCTTCTCGGCGGATTCGACGCTGAGACAATGATCGTCGAGGTTCACGTCGGCGAACCGCGGGATCGCGCCGGCCTGCACGATGGAGAAGCTGGAGGCGATGAACGTGTAACTGGGCACGATGACTTCATCCCCCGGCCCAATGCCCAGCACCGCCAGGCTGACGTGCAGCGCGGCGGTGCCGGTGGCGACGCTCACGGCGTAGCGGCTGCCCTGCCAGGCGGCGAATTGTTTCTCGAACTCCATGCCGTGCGGGCCGGTCCAATAATTGACCTTGCCGGAGCGGAGCACCTGCTCGACGGCGCGTATGGCGTTGTCATCAAAGGCCGGCCAGGGGGGCAGCGGTGTGGTCACGGCCTTGGGGCCGCCGTGGAGGGCCAGTTTTCCAGAAGTGTGTGTGTCGTTGTTGCTCATGATTCAGAGGTGGTTCATTTTCGGGGGCGGGCTTACCCGGCGCGCCGGAGTGACTTTGCCTTGACGGCGGCGCCGAGGCAAACAGAATCCTGCCGCATGAAGCGATTCAAAGTCGGCATCGTGGGTTACGGCTGGGCGGCCCTCGCCCATATCCCGGCGATCAACGCCAGTCCGCTCGCCCAAGTCACCGCCATCTGTTCCTCGCGGCCGTTGGATGCGGCGGCGCTCGCCGCCCAACACGGCGGCCCGTTGCGGACGTTCACCCGGTACGAGGATCTGCTGCGCGATCCGGAGGTGGACGCGGTCTCCATCTGCAGTTACCACGCGCTGCACGCGGAGCAGGTCATCGCCGCGGCCAAGGCGGGCAAACACATCATCTGCGAAAAACCGCTGGCGTTGTCGTGGAAGGACGTGCGCGCCGTTGAACGGGCCGTGAAAAAGGCGGGCGTGAAATTTTGCATCTGCTTCGAGTTGCGCTATTCCAGCCAGTTCCTCGCGCTCAAGGCCCTGATTGACCAGGGCCTCCTCGGCACGCTGCATTACGGCGAGGTGGATTACTACCACGGCGTCGGCCCGTGGTACCGCGAATTTCAATGGTGCACCACGATCAAAGATTGCGGGAGCAGCCTGCTGGAAGCCGGATGTCACGCGATGGACGCGCTGCTCCTGTGCCTGGGCGACGCGGTCGAGGAAGTCGCCAGTTACGGCGCGAAATCGGCCAGCCCGACCTACGCGCCGTACGAGTATCCGCCGACGACGGTGACCCTGCTGAAATACCGCGACGGCAAGGTGGGCAAATGCGCTTCGGTGATTGACTGCTGGCAGCCGTATTATTTTCACACGCACCTGGTCGGCAGCGAGGGCAGTGTGCTGGATAACAAGTTCCATTCGAACCGGATCAACGGGCTGAGCCGCCACCATTGGAGCCAGCTTTCCTGTCAACCGGTGGATTCGGGCGACGTGGCGGATCATCCCTACCAAACGCAGTTCGAGGCGTTCTTCGAGGCGCTGGCCCAAGGGCGGGACATGCCGCTCACTGGTTTGCGGGAAGCGGTGGCCACCCACGAAATCCTTTTTGCGGCCGACCTGGCCCTGCACCGGGGCCGGCCGGTCAAGCTCGCCGAGTTTCGCGCGAAACGATAAGCCGGATTCCGCCCCGGCAGGCCGGGGCTGGTTAGCGCTGGGCGGCCCGGCTCAGCCACGCGTGCAGCGCGCGCCAATCGCCCGCCGTCGGGCCGCCGTTCCCGGTGGGCATAATCTGCCAGGTTTGCCAGCCGTGCCGTTTGGCGGGTTGCACGTCGTTGTCCAACCGGTCGCCCACCATCAGGATTTCCGGCGCGATGATGCCGCGCGCCGCCAAGCGGGCGGTCAGGATTTGGAAGACGTGCGGGTCCGGTTTACTGAACCCCAGGTCAAACGACCAGAGACACAACTCACGGGGGAACAGGTCCATGCCGAGGCCGGCGCCGGCGAGCGCGCGCTCAAGTTCGCGCAGTGTGTACGCCTGGGAATTCGACGCAATCCCCAGTGTGCGTCCTTGTTCGTGCAGCAGATTGAGCACGGCGGCCGCGCCCTCCTGCAAGCTGAGCGTGCGGCCGAGTTGCATCTGGCGGTAGATGAACTCTTCCTGCTCCGCCGCCGGCAGATGACGGAACGAGGGCAACACCTCCGCCACCACCTGCGGCCAGAGGATTTCGGGAAAAGTGATGCCGCGCGCGTGCGCCGCCTTGTGCCGCGCGGCGATCACCTGGTTGCAGGCCACGGAGAATTCGAATCGTCCCAAGGGCGGCGGCGCTTGAAAACAATCTTGAAACAGCGTTCTCCATTGGTCGTCGGCATCCGGCGGCGGCGGCCCGACCCGGAGCAGCGTGGCGTAAACATCAAAAATGACCGCTCGAATTCTCATGTGTTCGTATGCCAAAGCAGAGGATGACGATGCGCGCCGGCCAAGGTTTTGACGAGAAATTCCTGCTGCGCGGTCATGGCCGCGTCGGCCGGCAACCGGGTCGGCACCCGCGCCCGGAGCAGTTGCGCGAACCGGGCGGCGTACGCGCGAGGCGAGAGCCAGCGATCCGCCGTGCGTGGCCAGGGACTGACCCGCAATTTTTGGGTGAGCGCGCGGCGGCGCCAGACGGTGAGGAAAGGATTCAAATCCACACAAGCCTGCCAGGAGACCTCCGCCGGATGCGCGAGCACTTCCAGTTGGGCGGACAAAGTGAGCCGGCTGAAAGCCACGCTGGCGGGCGGACGGGCCCGGGCCAGCAGCGGCGGCGGGGGCGCGAGGCGGCGCAAGCCCGGGGGCAGCAATCGCAACCACGCCTGGAAAAACCGCGTTTGCCGGGCGCGCTCTCGTTCCCAATCCAACAGCGTCACTGGCACGCGCACTTCGGTGTAGAGCTGTGGTAATTGGAAGCCGAAGGTTTTCAAATCCGGCGCGACGTTGGGCAACCGCCGGGCAATCAGCGGGCGGCCCGCCGTGGCGGCTTCCAGATAGGGCAGCCCAAATCCTTCCTGGACGGACGTCAGCAAAATCGCCTCGCTGGCGGCCAGCAGGGCGGGGACGGAGGGTTTGGCGGTTTCGCTTCCCGCCAAAACGCCCAGTCGTATTCGCCAGTGGTGCCGCCGTGCCGCGGCTTGGAACTTGGCATGGTAAGCCCGTTCATCCGCCGAACTGACGCCGCCGGTGGTGACCAGCCATCCTTCGGGCCGCAACCATCGGGTGAGAAGTAATGCTTCCGCGAGATTCTTGCGCCGCAGTAGGCGGCAGGGCACCAGCCAGATCGGCGCGTTCTTTTCTCCGGTCACGCCGGCGAGCCAGCGCCGTGCCGCGCGGGTTTTCGCGGCATCAGGGCGGACGCCGCGCGGCATGAGATTCGGCAGCCAGCCCGCCCGCGCGCCCAAGGTGTTGCGCAGGGGGACATAATCGTGCCGGTTGATTGCCGCATGTCGCACGTTCGGCGCGGGACTAAAGACCACCTCCGCCACCTGGCGCAGGGAACGAAATCCGGCGCGGCGGGTTTCTGGCCAGCGTTGCCAGCGGTTGTCGAACCACCAATCGTGATGATGCAACACCAGCGGCAGGTTGCGGGCGGCGCATTGCCGGACCAGCTCCCGGGTCAGCAGGAGATTGCGGCCGAGACCTTGGTTGTGCGCCCAGATCAGGCAATCCGCCGCCGTCAATCCCGCGAGGTGACGGGTCCAGAAACGGCGCAACTGCTGGCGCAGCGGGGATTGCGGGCCCGGCTGTTCGGCCAGATAGCCGAGCACGGGATCAACCCAGCACGATACGCGCCCGCCCGGCAACCGGGCCCGAAGACCGTCGAGCCAGGGCGCGTCCGGCGCCTCGCCCGTGGCGAGGATGAGTTCGGGCCGGGCCGAGGGCAACTCGCGCAGCAGATGCGGCGCGGCCAGTTCGATGACGCGCCGCACGCCGCCGGGGCGAAAGTGATTATGCACGATGACAAATTTCACAGCCGACAATGTTTCATGGCGGCGCCGGCGGGGCGACCTTTTTTCCGCGCGGACGCGGCGAAGCTTGACGGGCACCAACCGGGAATGCGAAAGTTTACCCGGGCACCGGCGGGATCATCTCCGCGCGCGGCGCCGAATTTTGAGTCGGTTGACTCTGCGGAGAGGTTGGCCTCCGGGTCGGCTTTCCTTCAATCCGGTTGGCGGCAGGGGCAAGGCGGGGCATCAAAGGACCACCGGGCAAACAATGCAACCACAATGAATTTGAACGACCATGTCTGATTTTTTTCAAACCGGCGCCATCGCCACCCTGCACCGGCTGGGACCGACCAACCTCGCCCGGATGGAACGGGATCTTCTCCAGTTTGCCGAGGAAACACCGATTGCGCTGGTGTTGCCCTGCCACATCCGCGAGGTGGGCACGAAGGCCCTGCGCCAAATCCTGCGGGAATTGAAGTCGGTGCAATATCTCAAGCAGATTGTGGTGGGCATTGACGGGGCCACGCGGACCGCCGACTGGCAGCGCGCCCGGCAACTGTTCAGTCAATTGCCCCAAAAACCGGTCCTCTTGTGGAATGATGGCCCGCGCATTACGGCGCTCCGCCGGCAACTGGAGGCCTCGGATTTGTCCGCCGGTCCCGGCGGCAAGGGCCGCAATGTCTGGCTGTGTTTCGGTTATGTGCTGGCCAGCGAAGAAGCCCGCATCGTGGCGCTCCATGATTGTGACATCGTCACGTACAATCGCGAGTTGCTGGCGCGGCTGTGTTATCCCGTGGCGCATCCCAGTCTGGGCTTTGACTTCTGCAAAGGCTACTACGCCCGCGTTACCGACAAACTCAACGGCCGCGTCATGCGGCTGCTCGTGACGCCGTTGTTGCGCGCGCTGAAAAGCATTCTCGGCCAGCATCCCTACCTGGTTTACATGGATACCTTCCGCTATCCGCTGGCGGGCGAAATGGCGCTGGAAATCGCGCTGGCGCGCCGCGTGCGCATTCCCTACGACTGGTCGCTGGAAGTAGGCATGCTGGCCGAGGTCATGCGCAACACCGCGCCCCGCGCCATCTGCCAATCGGAGTTGTGCGATAATTACCAGCACAAACACCAGGAACTCTCCGCCCGGGACGCCGAGCGGGGGTTGAACCGCATGGCGGTGGACATCGCGCGATCGTTCTTCCACCGGATGACCGCCGAAGGCATCAAGCTGGACGCGGGATTGTTCGACACGGTGTTGAGCGCCTACCTGCGGCAGGCGGAGGATACGCTGCGATTCTACTCGGCGGATTCCGCCATCAACGGCTTGAAATATCCGCGGCACGAGGAGGAAAACGCGGTGGCTACGTTTGTGCGCAGCATCCGCATCGCCGCCAGATCGTTTCAGGAAAACCCGCTCGCGACCCCGTTGATTTCCAACTGGAACCGCGTGGAATCAGCCCTGCCGAAGTTCCTGGATGAGTTTCACCAGGCCGTCCGGTTGGATAACGCGGCGTAACCCGCTGAAAAACAACGTTCCCGTCGGGCGGAAGCGAATCCGCCACGGAGGGAAAATGCGCGTCGTTTCCGCCGCGAAAAAAAGCCGGCTCCCCCCGTAATTGTCCGACCCCGGCGCGTAAAATGGCCCGGTGAATAACTCGACATGGCCAGTCCGCGCGCGGCGGGGTATGGATGAAGGGTGGCAGTGATGAAGGCTCCCATCCGCATCTTGCACGTGGACGGCGACAGCTTTTTCGCGAGTTGCGAAATCGCGCTCGACGCGAAGCTGGCGGGGCGTCCCGTTTGGGTGGGCGGCGGGCGGCGCGGCGACGGCATTGTCATCGCCGCCAATCGCGCGGCGAAGCAGTTTGGCGTGAAGACGGGCATGGCGTGTTTTGAGGCGGCCCGGCTTTGTCCGCGCGGGGTGCTTTGCAAGCCGCACTACGACGCCTACCGCGAACTCTCGCGCCGCATGTTCCGCATCCTGGAGGAATACTCGCCCACGCTCGTGCCGACCTCGATTGACGAGGGGTTCCTCGATTTTACGACGATGGACCGCCACGTCTGGCGGCACGGCACGCCGCAGGATTACGTGGCTGACCTGCGCGCGCGCGTGCAGCGTGAAGTCGGCCTGCCGGTCTCCGCCGGCCTTGGCAATTCCGCGCGCCTGGCCAAGCTCGCCACGGATGTGGGCAAGCCCGGTTTTTTGGAGGTCAAGCCCGGGGAGGAAAAAGAGTTTTTGCGCGACCGGCCGTTGCGCGAACTGTCGGGCATCGCCACCCGGCGGGAGCGCGCCCTGGCGGCGTTGGGCGCGCGCACGTTCGGGCACGCGGCCCGGCTTCCGTCGCATTTGCTCCAGAAAAAATTCGGCATCTGGGGGCAGCAACTCTGGTTGTTTGCCAACGGCTTGTGGAACGAGCCGCTCATCCTCAAGGTCCAGGATCGCACCACGATTTCCAGCGCCACCACGCTGCCCGAGGACGAACCGGATTACGAGGCGGCGCTCACGTTCACGCTTAGCGAGGCCACGCGGCTGGTTGGCCAGTTGCGCCGCGAACAATTGCAGGCGCGCGAACTGGGGCTGGTGATCCGCTTCAACGATTTCACCGAGGTCGGCGGCCGTCATCGTTTCCGGGCGCCGCAGTTTTTATACTCGGCCATCAATCCGGTGGTGGAGGCGTTGTTTCGCGAGTTGATGCGCGCGCAGGCCCGGCCCGTCCGCCAAATCCGCGTCACCTTGTGGAATCTGCAACCGCTGGACACGCACCCCACGTTGTGGGGCCGCACCCATGCCGAGCGCTGGGCCGCGCTCGATGAGGCCACTCACACGCTCAACGCCCAGTTCAGCAAAACCGCGCTCCTGACCGGCGCGCAACTGGCCCTGCGTACACTCGATGCGACGCAGGCAGCGCCCAAGGCCAAGTGTCCGTTTATTCCGCAACGCGAGATGGTGAAAAAACTCTGGGGCACGGATGCCGACCCCCTGGCTTTCAAAAGCGAATGGGAAGCGCGCCTCAGCAAGGTCAGCCGGCATCATCATGCGAAGGGATAGGCGCGCCGGACCTCGCCGGCAAAAAGCGAACCGTCCGGATACCAAGGAAATGATTGCGACCCCGCAGAACGCGGGTAGCCTTTTCTTGCCGGGTGGAACGGACGGCGGTTCGTCCGGCGGGTGGATTGAAACACGATGACGGGTGGCATGAAAAAATGGATAAGCCCATCACGGCGGGGCCCCGGTTGGTCCGGTGACGTACCCCGGCGCGACAGGGGACTGACCACCTGATCCGCTGCCTCACGCGCCCGTTATGTCCACTTCCCCGGTTCCTCCGCCGACTTCCCGCCCGGGATCGTCTGACTTGGCGAAATTATGTCTACCGTCCTCCCGGCGGGAGACGGAACAGGGATTGGCCTACGTCGTTTCCATTTGCCTGTTGTTTTTGGTTGTCGGCCTGATCGGGTTGCGTCCCCCGTTGCCCACTGTCGTCCCGTCCCCGGCGGATGTGGAGGTTGTGCCTGTGGTTTTTGTGCCGCCGGAAGCATCGCCTCCGCCTGAGATGGCGCTGGCGGAAGTCATCGTGGCGGACAATCCCGTCGCGACCTTGGATCGGCCAACGGTCGTTCCAGTAACTGCCGCCGCCACGCTTCCGTCGCCGCAGCCAACGGTACCCCTTACCTCCGCGGCGTTTCCCGTTCCCGCAGCGCCCCACGCCATGCCTGAGGCGCCGGGTTCGCCGTCGCCGGCGCCTGTCGCCACCGCCCCGGCGTCCGCCGCCGCTGCCGGCGCGTTTCCGTGGCCGCGGGAGTATCCGCGACAAGCGCGTGAGCAACGCCTGGAAGGCACGGTCATGCTGGCGGTGCGGGTGAACCGGGAAGGACATCCGGTTTCCGTCACGGTCAAGGATAGTTCCGGACACGCCGTCTTGGACCGGTTTGCGCGCCGATGGGTGAGCGATCATTGGCGCTGGCCTGCCGGGGACGAACGCAGTTATTTGGTGCCGTTCGAGTTTCGTTTGCGGGGATGATGCGAACGGCAAGAGCCATTCTCCATGCCCTGGCAGGACGCTGCTGGAGACGACCGCCCGGTTATGCGGACGGATGAAAATGTTTCAATCCAACTGAACCCATGATGCTGGCGAATATATTGGTGGAATACTTCGAGCGGGGCGGGCCGATGATGTGGCCCATGCTCCTGACGGCCCTCGTCACGGTGGCGGTGGTGGGCGAACGCACCGTCTGGTGGGTGCGCGAGGGATTGCGGCGCAACCCCGCCGGTTTGGAAAAAGTATTCGCCGCGCTCGAAGCCGGCGATGTGCACACCGCGCAACAGCTCACGAAAGATGCCGCCGACCCGGTCCTGCGGATGATTGATCACGGGCTCAGCCGCCGGCACGCCTCGTTGCCGGGGGCATTGCAGGTGGCCGCCGGGGCCGAATTACAAAAAGCCGGACGTTTCCTCACGGTCTTGGATACCTTGGTGACCCTCGCGCCGTTGCTGGGATTGCTGGGCACCGTGGCGGGCATCTTCCGCACTTTTCTCTCCATCGGCGATGTGGAACTGGCGGTGGAACGGGTCACCGGCGGTATCGGCGAGGCGTTGATTGCCACCATGTGCGGACTGGCCATCGCCATCGTGGCGTTGATTCCGTTCAACTATTTCACGCGCAAAGTGGCCCAGCTTCATTTTGCGCTGGAGTCCGCCGCCACCAATGTGGAAGCCATGATCGCCGCCGCCCGGAAACGCGAGGGGAAAACCCCGGATTTGCCCGACCCGCCATCATCATGACCGCCGGCTTGCATATTTGAATCCGTCACCGATGCTCGTTTTGTCCCATGAAAATCAATTCGCCGCTGCCCGGTAAAAAGGCCCGCCTCGAAATCATTCCGCTGATTGACATCATGTTTTTTCTGCTGGCCGCGTTCATGATGGCTAGCCTGACCTTGGTCCGGTTGCAATCCATCAAAATGGACCTGCCCACCGCCACGGCCGCCCACCGTGATTTCAAACCCGACATCATCCACCTGGCGGTGGACCGGAAGGGCGACGTCTTTATCGAGCGCCGGGCGGTGACCACCGGGGAATTAAACGCCTACCTCGCCCACCAATTTCAGTTGAACCCGAACGCGCCGGTGTACATCAGCGGCGATAAAGACGCGCGGCACGGGAGCATGATCCGGGTGCTGGATCTGGTGCGCCGGGCGGGGCTGCAGAAGGTGGCGTTCGCCGTCGCGCCGCCTTCCGCCGAACCGTAAGCGCCCGCTCACGGGCGGATCGGCGCGTTGGTGCGGAGGTTTCCCCGGCGGGCCTGCAACTCGTTCCATTGCTGAACCAACGCGTGGAACTCGGTGACGGTCTGGTTGTAACGGCGCGCGATGTCGTCGCGTTCCTCCGTCAGTTGTTGCAGCGTCTCCTGTTGTTGGCGGATGATTTGATTCTGTTGCTGGAGGTTGGTGTTGGCCTGGGCCAGCGCTTCTTGGTAAACGGCCGCTTGTCGGGCTTGATGCCGCGCGTCGGCGCGGGCCTGTTCCAATTCTTTCTCCCGGCGCACGCTGTTGGTGCGGTTGGTTTCCTGGGCCTCCGTCAATTGCCGCGTCGCGTCTTCCCGCCGGAGAATTTCCTCCTCGGCCCGCTGGAGGGCGCCGTCCAGCCGCTGCATTTTCCCGCGCTGTTCTTCAACGACGCGATGGAGTTCCTGAACCGCGCGGCGCAACCGCACTTCGCGCTGCCATTGCACGGCGACCAGGCCACACAAGCCCAAGGCCAGCACCATCAGCAGTCTCACCAAAAATGTTCTCATGTCGGATGCGCTCCGCCGCCCGCGCGCGGCGCGGCCAAACTGGCAGTTTGCGAACGGGCCGTCAAATCCAGGTTGGTCCGCAGGCGATTGGCAACGACGGTTGGGCGAGACTGACCAATCGTCGCGCCGAAAAACGGCGTGCCACAGCCGTCGCGTTGCGGTAATCAAATCCCGGTGAACACCACACGGCATATCCGTAACCTGGCCCTCATCGGCTTCATGGGCACGGGCAAATCCGTTGTCGGCCAGGCCGTGGCCGCCCAACTGGATTTCACTTTTGTGGATACGGACGCATTGGTTGAAGCCGAAGCCGGCGTGACCATTACCGAAATTTTCCGCGACCAGGGCGAGTCGGCGTTTCGGCAACTGGAACAAGCGGTCTTGCGAGAATTGGCGGCGCGCGTGCGATTGGTCATTGCCACCGGCGGCGGCTTGGCCGCGCACGGGGACAACTTGGAACAACTTCAGTCGCACGCCCTGGTCATCTGCCTGTGGGCCTCGCCGGAAACTATTTTTGAACGGGTGCGCCATCATCAACATCGTCCCCTGCTGCAGGGGGATGATCCGCAGGGACGCATTCGCGAACTCCTGGTGGCGCGCGCGCCGTATTATCGGCGGGCCGATGTGCTCATCCAGACGGAGGGGCGTTCGGTACGCGAGGTGGCGGCGCAGGTGGTGCATCAATTTCACGCCGCCCGCTCCGCTGCGCCATGAAGGAACGCATCCGTCAACGCGCGTTGGCAATGGGCTTTGACGAATGCCGCTTTGCCAGCGCGGCCCCGCCCGTTACCGCATCTGCGTTGGAACGCTGGCTGATGAATGGCTGGCACGGCACCATGGCCTGGCTGGCCCGCAACGCCCACAAACGCGTGGACCCGCAGCAGGTGCTCTCGGGTGTGAAAACCGTGGTGGTGGTGGCCGCCAGCTATGGTGAAGCATCGCCCCCAACCGCGCCGATCACCCATGCGCTGCCCTCCGCACACGCCGGAGATTCCGCTGGCGCGTCCGCACCGACATCCGGAGCTGACGCGTCTCACGCCTTGGGGTTTGTCGCCCGTTACGCGCGGTTTGCAGATTACCATGACGTGCTTGGAGCGCGCTTGAAAGAACTGGCGGCGTGGATGGATCAGCAGGGCGGCGCCGGCACACGTTCCCTGTGGTATGTGGATACCGGCCCGGTTTTGGAACGGGAATTTGCCCAGCGCGCGGGGATTGGTTTTGTGGGCAAAAACGCCAATGTCATCAGCCGCCGCGCGGGCAACTGGATCTTGCTGGGCGAAATTCTCACCACCCTCGAACTCGCGCCGGACACGCCCGAGGTGAACCGGTGCGGTTCGTGCGTGCGTTGTCTGGCGGCCTGTCCCACCGGCGCCCTGGTTGCCCCGTTTCAACTCGACGCCCGCCGGTGTCTCTCTTACCTGACCATCGAACTGAAAGAGGCCATTCCCGTGGACCTGCGCCCCGCCGTGGGCCACCGCGTTTTTGGCTGCGACGATTGCCTGGCTGTTTGTCCGTGGAACCGGTTCGCGCGCGTGAGCCGTCTGATGCAGGAACAGGCGCGCGCCGAGCTGGCCGCGCTGGATTTGCGGGAACTGCTCGCGTTGGACGGGGCGGAGTTCAAGCGCCGGTTTGCCGGCACCCCGCTGGCGCGGCTGAAGCGGCGCCGGTTGCGGCGCAATGTCTGCGTGGTTTTGGGTAACCTCGGGGATGCAACCTGCCGGCCTGCGCTGCAAGCGGCCGCCGCCGACCCCGACCCGCTGGTGGCCGAGCACGCGCAATGGGCTTTGGATCAACTGGCGCGTCGGCGCAGTGACCAGGGGGCGGCGAAAGCGGGGGCGTAAGATGGCGGGGCGACTTGTCGGATTGCGAATCCTCCCATTGATTCAGAGGGTCAATAGCTGGAGCCATTCAGCGATTGCCAGAAACGCCGGAAAAATGGATAACACAATTCCCAGCCAGCGGTAAACCAGACGCTCGGAAAGGAGCGCCGGCAGAACTCCAATTACGACAATAAGCGGAATGGCCGCGAGCAAGAAAACCATCGTCAAATCGAGCGGCACGTAGCGGTAGTCGCGGATGTCGAACAGATGATCCTTCCGCGGCAGCACGTAAACGAGCAGCGCCACGTTTCCGAAGAAACCGAAGAAAAGGCGCGCTTTGGCGTGCAGGTTGTCTTTTCGCGGGAACAGCCAGCAGGGCAGATTTCTACTGGTTTTTTGGCGGGAGGGTTGCATCGCTGGCATTGTTTGGTCTCTTGTGCGCAGGGCGGCGAAATCAATTGTGTTTGTTCCGCACGCCCGGTTTTTCCGTTACGGAAATTAGTCGGATTTTGTCACCAACACCAGCTTTATTTTCCCGCCGTCAATTGATGGAAAACCGGGCAACCTGTGCAACCTTCCGTCGCCTACCGCAGTTCACTTCGATGCGACTTCACCGGTGGCACCGGTGACGTTGCTGCCGGCGATGATTTAATTTTTGCCTCCATTTGCCCCGGGGGCGATTCCTTGCCGTGCTTCGCTGCTTGAGCGGGCGTTAAACCGAATCAGCGTCCTCGGGCCCGGACCGGGGAATTTCCGTTCCCCGCATTGACCCCGCCGGATGAAACGGGCCAGAATCGGGCCATGCAAATCAACCTGCTGATCCGGTTGGGAATGGCGCTGCTGGTGCTGGCCCCCAGCGTCTTTGGCGAAACAACGGGCGTCCCGGAAGAAACCCGCGCCCAGCGCGATCAACGGATGCGATGGTGGCGCGAGGCGCGGTTCGGTCTGTTCGTCCATTGGGGTTTGTATTCCGGGCTGGCCGGCACGTGGGACGGCAAACCGGTCGGCACCCAGGGCGGCATGGAATGGATTCAACAGCGGGTGAAAGCGGACACCGAAACCTACGCCCGCGCCGCCATCCCGAAGTTTCAGCCGAAACCCGGTTTTGCGCGGGAATGGGCGCGGCTCGCCCGACAGGCCGGCTGTCGCTATCTCGTTTTCACCAGCAAACATCACGAGGGATTCGCCCTGCACGATTCCCGGGTCAGCGACTTCGACGCCGGGTCGGTGCTCCACCGGGATTTGGTGCGCGAGATCGTGAACGCCTGTCGTGCGGAAGGATTGAAGGTGGGGTTTTACCATTCGGTGATTGACTGGCATCACGATCAATACGAGTACGCCCGGTCGCAACAACTGTCGCACCCGCTCAAGGGCCAACCCTATCCCAACGGCGCGCGCGACCATTCCCGATACGTGGATTTCCTGCACGCCCAGGTCAATGAACTCGTCTCCAACTACGGACGCGTGGACATTCTCTGGTGGGATTACAGCGCGCAGGATTTCCAGGGTGACGCGGCGTGGCGCGCGTTCGCGTTGATGCGCATGGTGCGCGCGAAGCAGCCGAAGATCATCATGAACAACCGGCTCTTCCGCAATCCGGAGGCCGGCTGGTCCGGTATGGGCACGGCGGGGTTTCTCCCGCGATTGGATCCGAAATACGGCGACTTCATTACACCCGAGCAACACATTCCGGCCACGGGCATGCCGGGGGTGGATTGGGAAACCTGCATGACCATGAACACGACCTGGGGGTTCAATGAACACGATCACGCGTGGAAATCCGACGCCACCCTTCTCCGCAACCTGATTGACATCGCCAGCAAGGGCGGCAATTACCTGCTGAACATCGGACCGCGGGCCGATGGCAGTGTGCCGCCGGAAAGCGTTAAGGCTCTGGACGCGATCGGGGCTTGGATGAAAAAGAACGGCGAAGCCATCTACGCGACGCAAGCCAGTCCCTTCGAAAAACTGGATTGGGGCCGTTGCACCCAGAAACCGCGTTCCCGGCAGACCACGCGCCTTTACCTGCACGTCTTCGAGCGACCCGCCGGGGGACAACTCCATCTGCCAGGACTGGTCAACCAACCGCGGAAAGCGTTCCTGCTGGATGGTCGCACGAAGTTGGCCGTCACCCGCGCAGCCGACGGCGTGAACATCCAACTGCCGGCTGCCTTGCCCGATCCGATCGCCAGCGTCGTCGTGCTCGACATTCAAGGTTCACCGATGATTGCCGCCACCTCGCCCGCCGCATTCCGCACTCCGTAGTTTCGATAAAGTGCCCGGGTCCGATTGTATCGTAGCCGTGCAGCGTCAGCCGCCTGGCCAGCGAAGCAAGCGATTCCCAACGGCTGGCAAGTTGGGCCCTGGCCCATCGCAGCCCGGGAAGTTTTACGTCCTTTTCCCTCTCGGCGTCTTTGCGCCTCAGCGGTTCCTCTCGCGCCTCCCTCGTTCTGCGGGCAGGAGCAGTCGCCCGGCGAATGCCGTTGCATCACGGGAATCTATTTCACCGGCCGCAAGAATACGCCGTCGGCCACGACGTAGCCGTCGGTGTCCTGATTGGCAACGGTGATTGTGGTGGCCCGGCCTTGCGGCAGTTGGAACGTGCCCAAAGACACCGCCGCCGTCCCGGCCGGCCCGCGTTGGTTGACCTGGATCGTTTGGGTCTGTCCGCCGAGAACCGCGACCGTCACGGGCACGTTACGCGCGCGGTTGGGATTCGCGGGATAAAGCAACTGCACTTCGTAGTTGCCCGTCAGCGGAACATCCGGAGTAAACACCAGCGTGGCCCGTCCTTTGTTCGTATTTCCGTCGTGCAAATAGCCGGTCCCCAGTTGGGTCCACTCCATGTGGCTGGACGCCACCCATACGCCGGTCTGCCGCGCCGCAGCGTCGTCCACCGTGATTCCGGAGAGGGCTTTGGGCAGAGGCAGAACACGTTTGGGCCCGGTCCATTCCAACACCTGTCCGGCGGCGAGCAACCGGGCGCGCAGTTTGGGGTAAGGGACCTTTTGCACCGGCACGTTATCCTCAAGCGCCAGTCCGGCGGCGATGGCGGCGGATTGGGCCAGAATCATGAAGACCGGTTCCATGCGAATGCTGCCAAAGGCAATGTGCGTGGCCGACAGGCAGACCGGCACGAACAGGTTGGCGCATTCGCCAGCGCGCGGCACCAAGGCGCGATACGCAATGGGGTAGGGGGAGAAACCATGCACTTGCACGTCGCCTTCGTTTTCCACCCGCCCGTTTTTCACAATGCGCTGGCAATTGTGCGAATCCATGCCGTACGCGGCCAGGCCGACGCCATCCTCCGCCGTGATCAACCCGCGGCAATGATGCTCGGTCATGACGTAATCGGAGACCATACGCCGGGCTTCGCGCACATACAATTGCGGCGGCCAACCGCCCTGTTCCTTGAACTCATCCCGGGCGGGCCCCCACTGTTGCAATTCCGCGCGGATGTGCGCCGGCACCCGCGGGCTGGTGGCGAGGAAGTAGAGAAATCCCTGGGTGTATTCCGCGTGAGCCTGCCAGATCCGGGCACGCGTGGCGTAATCGGCGTTGGGATAATCGTAATTGCCGCCGATGAAATCCGTGGAAAATCCGCCGCGGTTGTTAATGTCCGTCTTGCCATTGGGCATCCACGTCAGCAGCCACAAGTGTTGATCCAGCACCACGTCGCGCCCCGACGCGACCAAGGCTTCGAGGTAACGGGCCAGCAGTTCGTATTGCGTGGGATCGTAATGGGCGGGTTTGATGTGCGGCAGCCGGTTGGTCGGGTTCCGGGTGTAGCACAGCCGGAAATTATACGCCTGCACGGCGCGATCGCCCGCGCCGGGTTGGCCGCCGTCGCCCGCTTGAATGAACGGCAACAGGCCGCTAGCGGGGTCGCCGGGGATCCGATACGGGTCCACGGGCACGATGAATTGATGCTGCGGCGTCACGGCGCGCACCGCGTTGAGGGTTTCGTGGTATTGCGCGTTGGCCTCGCGTCCCACAGTGAAGCGCACGCCGGCCCGGGCCATCAAATCGCCTTCGTAAGTGGCGTCAATGAACATCTTCGCGCGATAGATCCGACCATTGTCCATGACCAGTTCCGTGAGACGTCCGCGCCGTTTTTTGACCTTGGCCAGCCGCTCCTCGAAGTAAACCGGCACCCGCGCCTCCTCGAGCATCGCGGTCAGAATGTTCTTCGCCACGTGCGGCTCGAAGGTCCACATCGTGCCGTCTGCCTTCAGCATTTCCTCGCGGCCCGAGCGGCCGCCGCGCTGCGCGAAATACGCCTCGGGAGTTTCCGCGTGCCACGCTTCCGGTTGCCGGTAATGCCGCGCGACGCGTTGATAAAACTCGCGCGCCAGACCGCCGATGGCCGCTTTGTTGCCGATATCGGTCGCGCCCAGGCCGCCGCTGGTTAATCCGCCCAGGTGCCGGCTGGATTCCGCAAGGACCACACTTTTCCCCAGGCGCGCGGCTTGCACGGCGGCCGCCACGCCCGCCGCGGTGCCGCCGTAAACACACAGGTCGGTTTCCACCACCGTAGCCGCCCGTGTTCCGGCGCCGGTGCCAACGAGGATCAAAGCCAGCAGAAAGTTTTTTTTCAGGATCATGAGGGCCTCTCGACCGGAGAAAACGACGATTGCAACGGCGCGAAATTACCGTTTTCACAACAGGCCACAAACCCCTCCGTGACCGATTTCAGTTTCTCCCATCGCGCCCGGATCGTGACCGCTTCCGCGGGGGTCACTTGGTTGTCCGCCGCAGCCAGGGCAATGACCGAGAGGAGGTCGGCAAACTCCTGCACGATTTCGTTGGTGGCCGGGATCAGATAATCGGGATGCGCTTTGTGGGTCTGCGGGTTCTGAATAAAGAATCCGCCCGCCCGCCCACAAATCCACTGGACCAACCGGGTATCGCCCGTGCTTCGCCAAAGGGCTTCCAAGCGGTCGAGCGGGTTGGCCGTCCCGCTGCCCTCTCCGCGATCCGGCTCGGCCCATTTGTAAATCATGGAGAGGGAAAGCCCGAGATCGGCGGCCACCTGTTTGGCACTGGTCTTTTGGAGCACTTCCCGGAGCAGTTCATGCGATTGCATGACCCTAACATGGAAACCTCCGCCGGAACGGGCAAGCCGGAATCCCGCGCTCTGCCGGAAGCCGCGTTTTCCGCCGCCGCACTTTCACGCTATACACGCGGGACCGTTTTGGTTAGAGTCACTTCCCGTATGGCATTCGACGACATTCTCCTGGAAGCGGAAGACAAGATGGACAAGACCGAGCAGGTGGTGTTGCACGAGTTCGCCGGCGTGCGCACCGGCAAAGCCTCCGCCGCGCTGGTCGAGAACGTGATGGTGGACGCCTATGGCTCGCAGATGCGCATCCGCGAGTTGGCCGGCATCACCACGCCTGAACTCCGCACGCTCGTCATCCAACCGTGGGATGCGGCGATGCTTCATCCCATTGAAAAAGCCCTGCAAAAAGCCAATCTCGGCATGAACCCGGCCATTCACGGCAAAAGTGTCCGGTTGTATTTCCCGGAACTGAGCCAGGAACGGCGTGTCGAGTTCGTGAAGATCGCCAAAAAAATGGCCGAAGACGGGCGGGTCGCCATCCGGCACGTGCGCCGGGATGCGATGGATCAAATCAAGAAACACGCCCACGACAGCGGCGTGACCGAGGACGATCAGAAAAAAGCCGAGAAAGAATTGCAGAAGCTGACCGACGCTCACATCGCCAAAATTGACACCCACCTGGCGAACAAGGAGAAAGAAATCATGACCGTGTGAGGCCGGAGCGGCCGTGCCGCCGCAGGGCCCGCTTCACGGTTGGGGCGGTAGATTCGTGGCGGGCGTTTCAAAGCGGATGACCGTTTCGCCCGGCTTGGCGTAGCCCAGCCGTTCCCGCGCCAGACGTTCAAGGGCTTTGGGATCGTGGTTCAACGATTGGATCGCGGCGTTCAACTGCTTCCCGGTTTCCTCCTCCCGCTGAATCTCCGTGTCCAGGCGGATAATCTCTTTCCGCTCCCGTTCATTCTGTTTGATCAAGGGGAGATACCACAGGCCCAACGCCACCAACCCGGCGCCGGCCAGCAGGACGAGCACCACGCGGTTAAGTATTTTCCAGATGCCCAGGTTCACGTTCACTCCGGTGAGTTAATCACCGGTGCCAACCGATGGGAAGCGAAAGTTGCCCGCGCCACGTCAAATTCATTGGCCAGCGACGGCTGGGATTTTGCGACCAACAGGCACGGAGGCGGAATGACGCATACCAAAGGCTGTGATACGGTATGACCGCTGAAGTCAGCCGTTTGCGGGTTGGAATACGGCGCTTCGGATGGAACATCTTCTGAGCGACTTTGAGCATCCCGCCCCCGTCTCAACGGAAGATCCAGTTTTTAGCGTCAGATAATTCGACTGCAGGATATCCGGCAGCACGTTGGCGCCGTCCGCACAGCATCCAGCCAGTAAGACACCATGAGACCTCGGAAAAACTCTTTTTGAACGGGATGGGCTGAAATGGGTCCGAAGGGTATGCAGACCACAATGAACCCTCAGCTGGGCCTTCTGGATTGCTTCATGCCTTCGGTGCCCACCAATGCTTTTTTACAAACTCTCGACACGGCTCTGGACTGGCGACCGATCGAACGGGTCCTGCAGGCGATGTATCTGGCGACGGCGGGTCGCCCGCCGGGCGCCGGTCAAGGCCAATCCCTGCGGCGGCAATAGCGACGCGGGCTACACGGTCAAACGAGGCTAGCCACATGATGGCGACAAGGTCCATGTCGCGGTGGATGAGACCCACACGCTCATTCGGGCGGTGACGCTGACGGCGGCCCACGTACATGATAGCTAGGCATTTGAAACAGTGGTGCGGGGCGACGAGACGATGGTGGTGGCCGACAAAGTGTATTGTAGTCGGGCGCGCAGTGCCTGGTGTGGCCGAAAGGGGGGTGGCCAACGGGATTTTGTGCCAGGCTGTGCGGGGAGAAAAGCTCAAGGCGTCGGACGTGCGCTTGAACCGATGATTCAGTGCGATCCGCTGCAAAAATGAGAAAGTGTTCGGTTGGTGGAAACGGAGCGCGGGTTATCGGTGGGTGCGGTCTGTGGGCCAAGCCGCCAACCGGTTGGCACTGGAATTCAAATTCATTTGTTGGACCTTGAAACGGCTGGCGAACTTGAGCGCGGCATAAAGAAAACCACTCAGGCCGCATGCCGACGGGCGAAACCGGTCAGTCGGTCGGGGCCCAGGCGCCGCTGCTTCCGGTTCGAAAACGCGTTTTCCCGTTGAAAAATTTTAGTGCTATTAAATGCCACAGCTCAAACGACCTTTTTCAGAGGTCAGCTTGCATCAATTCACGTTTTGAAACCGGCGCTAGAATAATGAGCCAAATAGTTGCTTTTCTCACGGCTATCCTATTGTTTTGGCGACTCTCCGGAAACAATCCTTTTCATGTCAACCAAGCGTTGAGTCAGGGAGACGAGTCTGTATTTCAATTCTGGCGTTGAACATTTCTCGTAATACGCGATCCATATCGCGAGCGGCTGTCTAAGACTCATCAGGCGCCTGCGCACGGCTTCGCTGCCGCCTTTTTCCTTTTCACTAGACTTATCCGGTGTAGTGCGGATGTCGCTGAAGAAGCGCGCTTCTGCGTCACACAGGTAAGTGCTAATCTGCGCAACATGCTTCAGCTGTGTCTCCGAGAGTGAACTGGTCGGCAACACGACTCCGTTCGTCGAAAAGGGGATTCTGTATCTTCCCAGCGCGACCCCAAGTTCCTGTAATGCCGCCACACATTGGTTGGTAGCCTCCATCCCGTCCTCCTTCCAATTCTTGATGTCTGCCAATGCATGGCTTGCCCGACTCAGTTCGCTTTCCAGCCACTCCCCCAGCGTAGCAATCCGAGAGGCGAACGTTGCTGGGTTGTGTTCCCAGAGCTCCGAATACAGTAATGGCACCCTGGTTTGGAACGGTTGCACCAGACTCTGATAAACGGCGAATCGATTAGGCACCGCCTCTCGATCGGCGAAGTAGCCATTCCCCGGGAATCTTGTCTCGTGAATGCGAACCAGATTGGAAAGATACTGCTCAGAAAACTCCGGGAGTCTTTCCAAGCAATTCATGAGGGCATCAAGATCATCGCCGGTCATTTGTTGCAATAAATGCGGCCTTTCCAGGTCGCGAATAAACTGCAAACACAATCCGGTGGTGACCATCGTTGGATCGTTTTCGAGGACGGTCTTTAAATCCAGGCCGCTTAACCGTTGGAACCATGCGATCCGGAGTTGCAAATCTGCCCTGGCAAGATGCGTTAACTCTGAGGCATCCAAACTCTTCGCAATGTCGAATGGAATGCGAGGTAGATCAAGCAACGTGTCAATCGTCTCTTCTTCATCATAATGCTTTCGTCCGGCAAAATAGAACTGCATCACTTCATGCAACGGCCTGACGAGACGCGGAAACTCCTTCGGGGATTTATGTAAAGTGGTGGACCAATTCGATCCTGTTTTCAGTTCCCTCAGGTAGTCGAAAATGACAGCGAACTCGGCCTCATTACGATTTATGAGTTCTCGATACAGTCGTTCCTGCTCTTTGATAAGGGTCACGGCAACAGAAGGAGCGGGCTCGGCAAGCGCTCGGGTCGAAGGCACAAACAATAACCCTACCACCATAATCCGAATAAGCCCCAGAAGGCGTCGAAAAGGCCACAACTTGAAAATCCGATCGTCAATTCTCCTGGGGTTTGCTTGTAAGCGCGCTTGACCCGCGCTTGGTTGAGTTTGGAGTCTTGCTTTCACGTTATCCGGCGGTTCAAGGGTAACCTCGCTGCGCTCGGTGACAATCAGACGGCGTGGGCAGCGAGCGTCGCCCTGTATTCTTACTCTTTACCGCGTCGTCTCTCATTCGTCACCTCAGTTTGGACCCAGTGTACCAAGACGGCCCATTACGTCAAGCCTGAATTTAGCCTGAATTGGGAAAGGGTAGCGTAAGAGTTCTTGTGTAAAAGCTGTGGAGTGGGTGTATCGGGGTTAACAAACAAATGAAAACCCTCAACCTGATGAAAGGCGATACACCCATGAGAGCCTGCGAAGCCCTCAGCTACGAGCCTGCCGCCGTTTGGCGGCGGCTGCAACACGCAAAACCCGAGTGCTTCTTTGAAGACCTCGACCAACTGATGCAGCAACAATACCAGCAGTTCTTGGAAAGCCTGATGCGTTACGAACGTCAGTGCTTTCTCAATGTCCAGCCGTATGAACGGTCGGCGCAACGGGTGGACCAAGCCAACGGCTTCTACCGGCGGCGGCTGACCACCCGGCTGGGCGGGTTGGACCTCCAAGTGCCCCGCACCCGCTCCGGCCATTTTCATCCGCAGGTGCTGCCGCGTTACCAACGCCGCGAACCGGTCATCAACGAAGCCCTCAAACAGGTGTTTCTCTTGGGGGTGTCCACACGCCAGGCCGGGCGGGCCTTGGCAACGTTGGTCCAAGACGCCGTGAGTGCCGCCACGGTCAGTGCGATCAGCAAGGCGTTGGACGCCTCGGTGTTGCGCTTTCACCGCCGGCGCCTGGCCGATCACTACCGCTATCTCATCTTGGACGGGGTAAGTGTGCGGATTCGACTGGTAGGTAAAGTGCAACGGCGGATGGTCTTGTGCGCCTACGGCGTCACCCGCGAGGGAAAACGGGAGCTGATTGACTTCCAGATCGTCAAGGCCGAAGGCGAGGACACCTGGTATGGCTTCCTCTGGAACTTGTGGAGTCGCGGCCTGCGCGGCGAGCGGCTGGAACTCATCGCCACCGATGGCCAGGCTGGCTTGATTCGAGCCCTGGGCCGTTTGTGGTCCGCCGTGCCCCATCAACGCTGCTGGGCGCACAAGCTCCGCAACTTGGAGAACAAACTCAAAGCTTCTCAGCGCCCGTGCCTGGAGGAAGCCAAACTCATTTATCAAGCCGACCATCGCACCGAAGCGATCCGCCGCTTCCGCGACTGGCAACGCCGCTGGCAGCGCCAAGCGCCCAAAGCCGTGGCCTGCTTGGAACAGGACCTGGAGGAGTTGCTGGCCTTTTTCGATTGTCCCAAAGCCCATTGGCGACGCCTCCGCACCACCAACGTGATCGAGCGATTGTTTGTGGAAGTGCGCCGGCGCATCCGCACCCTGTGCGCGTTCACCACGCATAACAGTTGCCAACGAATCCTATTCAGCGTCTTTGACCGTATAAACACCCATTGGTCCCGTCACCCACTCCCAGCTTTTACACAGAACTCTTGACGCCACCTGGGAAAGACGGGAGACATCGTGACCCCCGGGTGGTGAAGCTCAAGGTGTTGAGCGCCCAGCGCAGAAGGGAGCTGCAGCGCCTCGAAAAATCGGCCACCCTCCGGCGGTGCATAGTGCCTACTTTGAATTGTATCAATTGTATCGTATGCGGACTGATCGTCATTGGTTACATCAGAAACTCGTCGCCCGCGCCCGGGCCAACGGCCTCAAGGCCGTCGCCCGCGGCGCGCGTCGTCCCGAAAAAACCGGAAGCCGGTTGATCCGACTTCCGGTGTAAAAAACGGAGCGCGAGACGACGGGAGGTCGGCTGCGTCCCGGATGTCCGCAGCGCGCGGTTTTACCGTCGCGCTTTGGGCAACGCTTGTTTGCCGGCGTACACGGCGTTTTTCCCGAGCAACTGTTCGATGCGCAGGAGCTGGTTGTATTTCGCCAAGCGATCCGAACGGCTGAGCGAGCCGGTCTTGATCTGGCCGCAGTTCGTCGCCACGGCGATGTCGGCGATGGTCGCGTCCTCGGTTTCCCCGGAGCGATGGGAGAGCACGGCGGTGTAGCCGTGGGTTTGCGCCAGTTCCACCGCGTCCAGAGTTTCGGTGAGTGAGCCGATCTGGTTCACCTTCACCAGGATCGAGTTGGCCGTGCCGGTATCAATGCCCTTCTTGAGGAATTTCACGTTGGTCACGAAGAGATCATCACCAACGAGTTGGACCCGGTCGCCGAGTTTCTCGGTGAGCAGCTTCCAGTGCTTCCAGTCGCCCTCGGCGCACCCGTCCTCGATGCTGACGATCGGGTAGGCTTTGCAGAGCTTGGCGTAGAACTCGACCAGTTGCGCGCCGGTGAGGGTTTTCCCTGTGCTCTTTTTGAAGGTGTAGGTGCCGTTGCGGTTGTAGAACTCGGAGCTGGCCACGTCCAGCGCGAAGAAGATGTCCTTGCCGAGCCGGTAGCCGGCGGCGGCCACGGCTTTGCTCATGGAATCCAGCGCGTCCTCCACGCTGTTGAGTTTGGGCGCGAATCCGCCTTCGTCGCCGACGGCGGTGCTAAGGCCGCGTTTTTTTAACACGCTCTTGAGGGCGTGAAAGATTTCCGTGATGGCGCGCAACCCTTCGCTGAAGGTGGGCAGGCCGTGGGGCATGATCATGAATTCCTGGAAATCAATCGGCGCGTCGGAATGGGCGCCGCCGTTGATGACGTTGGCCATCGGCACCGGCAGCACCTTGGCATTCGGACCGCCCAAGTATTTGAAGAGCGGCTGGCCGAGGCAGGACGCGGCGGCCTTGGCGGTGGCGAGCGAGACGGCCAGGATGGCGTTGGCGCCGAGCCGGGCCTTCGTCTCCGTGCCGTCGAGCTTGAGCATCGCCGCGTCCACCGCGAGCTGGTCGAGGGCGTCCATTCCGCGCAACGCCCGGGCCAGGGTGGTGTTCACGTTGGCCACCGCCTTGCTGACGCCTTTGCCGAGATACCGTTTTTTGTTGCCATCGCGCAGTTCGACGGCTTCGTGTTCCCCGGTGCTGGCGCCCGAGGGCACCGCCGCGCGGCCGATCGTGCCGCAGCACAAGATGACGTCCACCTCAACGGTGGGGTTGCCGCGCGAATCCAGAATCTCGCGCGCCTGAATGTTTTGGATTTTGGTCATAATTCAATTTCGAGAATGTTAATGCCCTTGCAAGGCGGGCGCAGGATAGAGAGGGGGGCGGGGGAGTCAAGATTTAGCTCGAAAGGGCCATTGCCCGTCGGCCTGCTCTCGGGTTTGTTTTTTATCCGGCCAATCCGTTGCCGCGGCGGCACCGCGCGCCGTCCGGCAACACGCCGGGAGATGAATCGCGGATTAAGACAAATCGTTTTGCTGGGAATGGTTTTCGCCGGGCTGTCCGGCGGGGCGCTGGCGCAACCTTATCAATCGTTGACGCTGGCCGACGTGGACGGGTTCACCGATGACACACGCTATCCCCTGGGTCCGCTGCTGGCCGGAGCCCACGGTTCGGCGTGGTGGATGCCCGCCGCGCAACCGGCGCACATCGTGGTAACCGACGATCTCCACGGCAAAGCCTTGCGCCGGTCCCAAACCGGCACGGATCAGATGGACATCCTGCATTTCCCCGCTGTGTCGAACGGCGTCCTGCGCATCCAGTTCGAGGCGCGCGCCTCCACAGCGGCCAGCCGCACGCTGGACATTTTTTTACTCCCCACCACCGGCGGCGAAACCTGCCTGCTCAGCTGGGGCACGGTCCCCGACCAGTTATGTTATTACGATGGCACGGCTTGGATTCCCGTGCATGGGCTGGATACGAACTGGCATCGCATCGAGATGATTGTTCATCTGAGCGGGCCGCAATTTCCGGGTTGGGATTTGCAGGTGGACGACACGCTGTTGGCCACGAATCTGCCCTGGCGCAATTCGCATCCGCCGGACACCCCCTACAGCCGGCTGCGAATCGGCGGCATCCGCGGGACCAGCGGCACCTTTGCGGACGTGGACAACCTGGTCATTACCGCGGAGGTGCTGCCCGGGGTGGTGGAGGAATTAAAATTGGTGACGCCGCGGCTGGCGGACGGGCAGTTCAGTTTCGCTTTCGCCACCAAGCCCCAGCGGGAATATGTGGTGCAGAGCGCCACGAACGCGGCGGCCCCGGCCTGGACACCGTTGGATTTGGTGGACGGCGACGGGACGGAGATGCGCTGGACCAATCCAGCGCCCGCGGCGGCGATGCAGTTTCACCGGGTGGCGCAACAACCGCCGCCGGGGCGCGCCGACGGTTACCGCGGCATCTGGTTCACGCTCGGTCAGTTCTCGCAATATGGCGACAAGTATTCCGGCGGACTGGGCACTTACACCGCGAATCACCTGCCCCTGGCGGTTTACGCGCCGGCGGTGAACAAGACCTTTTTCACCTATGGCGGCACGGTGGCGGGTCAGCGTCATTTGCTCATCATGGCGTCGGTTTACGATCACGCGACCGGACAGGTGCCGCGCCCGACGGTGGTGCATGACAAAAACGGGGTGAACGACCCGCACGATAACGGCAGCCTCACGCTCGACGCGGCGGGTTACGTCTGGATCTTTATCAGCGGACGGGCCCGGGCCCGGCCGGGATTTATCTACCGCAGCCGGGCGCCGTACAGCGTCGCAGAGTTCGATCTGATCCAGTCGGACGAAATTACCTATCCGCAACCGTGGTGGGTGGCGGGACGCGGCTTTTTATTGTTGTTCACCAAATACACCGCCGGTCGTGAACTCTACTGGCAAACGAGCGCGAACGGCACCAACTGGAGCGGACATCACAAACTCGCCGGATTGAGCGGGCATTATCAGGTCAGCGGGGAATATCAAGGCAAGATCTGCACGTACTTCAACCGGCATCCCGGCGGCAGTGTGGATAAACGCACCGATCTTTATTTCCTGCAAACGACGGATTTCGGCGAAACTTGGACCACGGTGGACGGTACGCCGGTATCCGTGCCGGTAACCACAACCAATCACCCGGCCCGGGTGTTCGATTACGCGTCGCAAGGGCGGTTGATGTACACCTGCGACCTGAACTTCGATGCCCACGGGCATCCCCTGTTGCTTTATCTTACCAGCCGCGATCATCGGCCTGGCCCGGCGGGCGCGCCGCGCGAGTGGACCCTCGCCCGCTGGACGGGCGCGCAATGGCTCACCCACGTCATCTGCCAATCGGATCACAACTACGATATGGGCAGTCTTTACGTGTTGGCGGATCGCTGGGTGGTCATCGGGCCCACGCAACCGGGACCGCAAGCCTGGCAAACCGGGGGCGAAATGGCGCTGTGGACGAGCGACGATCTGGGGGCGACGTGGACGTTGACGCGGCAGATCACCACCAACAGCCTTTACAATCACACGTATGCCCGGCGGCCATTGAACGCCGCCGATCCTTTCAGCGTGTTTTGGGCGGATGGCGATCCCACACAGGTCACACCGTCGCGCTTGTATTTTTCCAACCTGGAAGGCACGGAGGTTCGCCAACTGCCCTACGTCATGCCGACGCTCTGGGCCACCCCCGAACGATTGCCGTAACGGAAATTCACCGCGACCGGCAGCGTTTCCCACGGACCGAATCCGGTGAAGCCCAACACCGGAGGTGCGGGGGAGTGGAGTGGGGCGCGCGGCGCCGCTCATTCCTTGAAATTCATGATGATCCCGTTCGTGGTCCGCAACGTGACCATTTCGACGTGCCCATCGAAAAACGTGAGATTGGCGCCGCCCAGCGGATGACGTTTTCCATGACGATAGCCGATATCATACGTGTTGTCGGGCGTGCGCCCCAGCCAGATCACCGCCGGGTGGTTCAACTCAAAGGACACGTCCACGGCGCCCAAGGTACGCGTGGGATGGGGAATCGAAGACAACCGCACCGTTTTCGGACTGTCCACCCGGGGCGGGTAGCCAGCCACCGTGTATTGGTTCATCGCGTAGCTGATGCGCCAGGGGTTTCCGGGCAGACCGGCCTGATATTCGCGAAAGTGGCGCCAATGATTTTCCCGCATCCGGGCGGGACAGGGATAAATCCCGCGGGCGAAATCGCTGTTCGTCGTCCGTTGCCCGGCGGCGAACTGGGCCGCGGCGAGGTAGGGTTGCAGGAGATAATGGAAATTGTTCAGGTTGGGGTTGTCATTCCCGGCGTTGTACCACCACGCATAGGGCAGATAATCTTCGTGGTCGGCGGCGTACATCGTGAAGGCCACGCCGATCTGTTTGAGATTGCTCCGACACTGCGTGGTGAGGGCGCGATCCTTTGCCTTGCCCAAGGCCGGCAATAGCATCGCCGCCAGGATGGCGATGATGGCGATCACCACCAGCAATTCGATCAGGGTAAATGCGGTCCGCCCGGCCCGGCGGCCGCTTCTGGACGGCCGCGGTGAAGCGGTTTTCGTCACCAACTGCTGGGTGCGATCGGTCATGCGCGTATTGTTCTTCATCCGGGAACGCCAGCTTCCTGAAGATACGCGTTCCACGGTGTCGGGCAACGCCCCGCCCGGCAAAATGCCCACAAACCAGCCACGGGAACAGTTTCGCTCCGGAGCACGGAGGGCGGTAGCCGCATATTCATGCGATCCGTTCCCCGGAAACTGGATGTCCCCGTGAAAACGACGGCGCCGCCCGCGCCGCAAAAAGCGGTTAGTCTTTGGCAAGGCAGGTGAAGTGGCAGCCCGGATTTGGAGAGACGCTCTCTGGCATCGGCACCTCGTGCCGAGCTGATTTAATCATGAAAGACGCGTGTTTCTGCGGGTCCGAACGGGTTGGGGATCTGCCTTGGTTGCTGACGCCGGTGGCTCCGGCGCGGTTTTTGGGTTACCGCCCGCAGTTTGCGCGGGAGGGAGGTGATCGGGCATGACTCTGGTGCTGGCCTTGATTTTGGTGCCGTTTTTGGTGGGCGGCGGTTTGCTGGCCATTCGCGGCGATTTATTGCGGCGATGGGTGGTCAGTCTGGCGGTGATTGCCGCCGGGGTGGGCAGCGTGGCGCTGGTGTTGTTGCCCGCGCCGATTCAAGTGGATTTCCCCCTGCTCAACCAGCATGGGGTGGGTTACACGATCCTGTGCCTGGAGATCCTGTTGGGCCTGTATTTTGTGCACGTGGGGGTGCGGGATCGCCGGCCGTTGATTGTGCTGCTGGCGTTGGTGCAGGGGGTGTTGATGGTGTGGTTTGAAACGGCGCACGGGGCCGCCTTGGGGAACATGCAACCGCTGGTGGTGGACCAGTTGTCCGGCATCATGGCGCTGATCAATGGTTTGGTCGGCGGCGGCATCTGTCTCTACGCCCTGGGATATATGCGGGAATATCATGGCAAAGCGCATCGCGAGGTGCGGGACCGCCAGCCGCTGTTTTTCGCGCTGTTGTTCATCTTCATGGGGGCGATGTTCGGCTTGGTCTTTGCCAACAGCCTGCTGTGGCTGTTCCTCTTCTGGGAAATCACCACTTGGTGTTCATTTTTGTTGATTGGCTACACGCAAACTGCGGAAGCCCGGCGCAACGCCTTGCTGGCGCTGGTGATGAACCTCGCGGGCGGACTGGCTTTTGCCGCCGCCATCGTGGTGCTCTACCAACGCACGGGCAGTATCGAGTTGCAGGCTTTGACGGGCGAGAAACAAGCGTTAGCGTTGTTGCCGGCGGCGTTGCTGTGCTTTGCGGGCATCACCAAATCCGCCCAACTGCCTTTCTCCAGTTGGTTGCTGGGCGCCATGGTCGCGCCGACGCCGGTGTCCGCGTTGTTGCATTCCAGCACGATGGTCAAGGCGGGGGTCTATCTCGTGCTGCGCATGGCGCCGGTGGTGGAAGGCACGAAGACCGGATTGTTGGTGGCCTTGGTGGGCGGGCTGACTTTCGTGGTCGCCTCGTTCGCCGCGATTACCGCCAGTGATGCGAAGCGCGTGCTGGCTTGGTCCACGGTGGCAAACCTGGGTTTGATTGTGCTCTGCGGCGGCATCGGCACGCATGAAGCCGTTTGGGCGGGGATTTTGTTGATCATTTTTCATGCGGTGGCCAAATGCCTCCTGTTCCTCTGCGTCGGCGTGGTGGAACACAAGTTGCACGGGCGCGACATCGAATCCATGGCGGGCTTGGTGGTCACCATGCCCCGGGTGTCGGTGATGATGCAGATCGGCATGGCCGGCATGTTCCTGGCGCCGTTCGGCATGTTGATCAGCAAATGGGCGGTGCTGAAAGCGGTGGTGGATGCCAGTCCGATGCTGTCGGCGTTTGTGGTCTTTGGCAGCGCCGCCACCCTGTTTTTCTGGGTGAAATGGATGGGGAAACTGCTGGAGATCGTGAATCCGCGGCCGCGGGTGACGAAGGAATTGGACCTGGGCGAATCCATCGCCCTGCACGGCCTGTCGGTGGCGACGTTCCTCGCGTGTCTGTTGTTTCCGTTGATCTCCCGCGCCTTTATTGAGCCTTACGTCATCGGCGTTTACGGCCAGGTGGCGGATCTGGGCCAGGGCAACATCACCATCATGATCATCATGATGAGCCTGGTGATGTTGTTCCCGCTGACGTTCCTGAATTATGGCCGGGGTGTGCGGGTGACGGACGCCTACCTGAGCGGGGCGAACGCCGCGAGCAGCGTGCGTTTCGTGGGCATGGCGAGCCAGGATCAGGAGGTCGCCATCGGCAACTATTATCTGCGGAATTTCTTTTCAGAAGCCGCGCTTTCACGCTGGGGCGTGATCGCCAGCGCGGCTCTGCTGGTCATTCTCATCCTGGTTGCGCTTGTGTTATGAGTCCTTGGCTTCGTGTTCTCATCTATCTGGTCGCCGCGCCGGTTCTGGGCGGTTTGCTGGCCGGTCTGGACCGCATTATCACGGCGCGCATGCAATCCCGGATGGGCCCGCCCCTGCTGCAGCCGTTCTATGATGTGCTGAAGCTCTGGCAGAAGGAAAATGTGGTCGTCCGGCGCTCGCAGAACTACTACATCTTTTTCTTCCTGCTGTTTGTCATTTTCACCGGCGGACTGTTCTTCGGGGGCTCGGATCTGTTGCTGGTGATTTTCGCCCTGACGCTGGCGGCGATTTTCTTCGTGCTGGGCGCCTACAAGGCCAGTTCCCCCTACAGTTTCGTGGGGGCCGAACGCGAGTTGATCCAGATGATGGCCTATGAACCGATGGTGTTGCTAACGGCGATCGGGATGTACATGGTCACGAAAAGTTTTCATGTGGACGCCATCGCGGGGCACGACCGCCTGTTGGTGTGCGCCCTGCCGGGGGTTTTCCTGGGGTTCCTCTACACGCTGGAAATCAAGTTTCGCAAATCACCCTTCGACCTCTCCTGCTCGCATCATGCGCATCAGGAACTGGTGCGCGGCATCACCACGGAATTTTCCGGGCGCACGCTGGGGATGATCGAGATCGCCCACTGGTATGAAAACGTGTTTTTGCTGGGCTGGGTTTATCTGTTTTTCGCCGCGATGCCGGTCCTAGGCGTGGCGGTGGCCTTGGGGGTGTTTCTGCTGGTTATTCTGGTGGATAACGTGTTCGCCCGGTTGAAATGGCAGGCCGCCGTGCGGAGTGCCTGGATCGTCACCGCCGTGCTGGGCTTCGGAAACATTCTGATCTTGTCGCTGTGGTCGTCGCCCTCGGCTGAACCCTCCGCGCGCATCGTCGGACCGCCGGCGATCACGGCCCCGGCAGCCGCCGGGGCGTTGCAGGCGCAACACACCCCCGAAAACTTGCGTTAAGGAATTGAGTCATGTCCCGCTTTGCCAAATCTCCGTGGATCATCCACTACGACGCCTCCAGTTGCAATGGTTGCGACATTGAGGTACTGGCCTGTTTGACGCCCAAGTTCGATGTCGAACGGCTGGGCGTCGTCAACACGGGCAATCCCAAACACGCGGATATTTTCCTCGTCACCGGCGCGGTCAACGAACAGAGCGCCCCGGTCATCCGCAACATTTACCACCAGTTGCCCGAGCCGAAAGTGGTGGTGGCGGTGGGTGCGTGCGCGGCGACCGGCGGCATCTTTGCCGATTGTTACAACATCTCCGGCGGCGCGGACAGCGTCATTCCGGTGGACGTGTTTGTGCCCGGATGCGCGGCCCGGCCGGAGGCGATCATTGACGGTGTGGTGCAGGCGCTCGGGGTGTTGAAAAAGAAACAGCAGGAGATGACCGCCCTCGCCAACAGCTTGGACAAGGTCCTGATCCAACGGGCGCAGCCGGACGATGCCCCGGAAATTCTTGCCCTGCAAAAGACGGCGTACCAAAGCGAGGCCGAGATTTACGGCGAGGGCAGCCTGCCGGCGCAGCAGCAATCGCTGGCGGAACTGGAGGCGGATTTCACCCGCGTTCCGGACCTGGCCCAACCGTTCGGTTGGAGCGGGCCCCTGCCGATGCCGGTTGCGGCGGGCCAGATTGTGTTTCTCAAGGCCGTGGTCAACGGCAAGATCATCGGCGCGGTGCGCGGGTATCAATGGGGGGAGGCGGCCTTTCTGCGCCGGTTGATTGTGCATCCCTATTTCTGGAGACGCGGCATTGGCCGGCGGTTGGTGACGGAATTGGAGCAGGCCTTTCCGCAGGCCAAACGGTTTGAGATTTTCACCGGGCGCGAGAGCACGAAGAGCCTGGGCCATTTCCGCAAGCTGGGGTATCAGGAATTTCAGACCGCCCAATACAGTCCGGCGGTCACGTGGGTTTACATGCAAAAGGAACGTCAATGAGTCATCCGCCGAATATTGAATCCATCACCGTGGACACCCTGCGCGACCGGGCGCAAGCCATGAAAGCCGGGGGCTTCCGTCTCGTGCAGGTGAGCGCCACGCAGCTCCCGGACCATGTGGAGCTGGTGTACAGTTTTGATCGCGAGAGCCGGTTGACCAATTGGCGCCTCGCGTTGCCGCACGGACAAACCCTCCCCAGCATCAGCGCCATCTACGGTTGCGTGGTGCTCTATGAAAACGAGATTCACGACTTGTTCGGCGTGAAGGTGGAGGGGTTGGCGGTGGATTTCGGCGGGAACTTTTACAAGACGTCCGTGAAATATCCGTTTGGCAGCACCAAAATGCCCTGCGCCACCGGCACCTGCGCGCCCGCCGCCGCCCCGGCCCCGGCCGCGCCCGCGAAATAACGATCTTTTATGGCCCGTACTGTCATTCCCTTTGGCCCGCAACACCCGGTGTTGCCGGAGCCGATTCATCTGGATCTCGTGATTGAGGACGAGAAAGTCGTCGAGGCGCGTCCCTCGATCGGGTTCATTCACCGCGGATTGGAGAAACTCGCGGAGAAGAAGGATTACGTGGAGTTCGTCTATGTCGCCGAGCGCATCTGCGGCATCTGCAGTTTCATTCACGGCCAAACCTACTGTCAGGCCGTGGAAACCATCATGAACATCCAGGTGCCCCCGCGCGCCCACTACCTGCGCACCGTCTGGGGGGAATTCTCCCGGCTGCACAGTCATCTGCTCTGGCTCGGGCTGATGGCCGACGGCATGGGCTTCGAGAGTTTGTTCATGCACACGTGGCGGGTCCGCGAACGGGTGTTGGGCATCATCGAAGCCACGACCGGCGGGCGCGTCATCTTTGGCTCGTGCAAGGTCGGCGGCGTGCGGCGCGACATGGATGCCGACACCATCCGCCACCTGCTCCAGGAGGTGGACGGCATCGAGCGGGACTTGCGCGACATCACCCGGGTTTTCCTCAACGACCGCTCCGTGAAATCCCGGTTGTGCGGTCTGGGGGTGCTCTCCAAACAAGACGCCTGGGATTTGGGGTGCGTGGGGCCGATGTTGCGGGCCAGCGGTGTGGCGCAGGATATGCGCACCCTCGGCTACGCGGCGTTCCAGGACATTCCCGTCGAACCGGCCACGCGGCCCGACGGCGATTGTTACGCCCGCTCCGCCGTGCATTGCGATGAACTGTTTCAATCGGTGGACATCATCCGTCGGGCGTTGGCCCGGATTCCGGAGGGCGAGGTGGCGGTCAAGGTCACCGGCAACCCCAACGGCGAAACCATCATCCGCACGGAACAACCCCGCGGCGAGGTGGTTTACCACCTGAAAGCCAACGGCACCAAAAATCTCCAACGCTTTCGCGTGCGCACGCCGACCTTTGCCAACATCCCGGCGATGTTGAAAATCCTGCCCGGCTGCGACCTGGCGGACGTGCCCATGATCGTGCTCACGATTGATCCCTGCATCAGCTGTACGGAAAGGTGATATGGCCTACTTTGAGATGTCCAAGCTGGCCCTGAAATGGGCGCTGTCCAAACCGCCGACGAGCAAGTATCCGTTTGAACCGCGGCTGATGGTGCCCGGGACGCGCGGGCGGCTGGTGTTCGATAAAAACACCTGCGTTTATTGCAACGTATGCGCGAAGAAATGTCCCACCGGCGCGTTGGTGGTCAACCGCGCGCAAAAACAGTGGGCCATTGACCGCCTCCGTTGCATCACCTGCGGCTATTGCGTCGAAGTCTGCCCCAAGGACTCGCTGCATCTGGAAACCAACCACGACAAACCCACCGTGACGCGGGACCGGGAAACCCACTGAACGAGTTGACCAACTGTTTTGTCTGAGGAACGCCTGTTCCCGTATGCATCCCCCGCCTTCGCCCAGCCCGAAACCCAAGCACGCGTGGATCACGCTGGACCGCGTGGACCCGCCCAAACGCTCTCCGGCGGATCGCCTGGCTGATTTCGGCCAGACGCAACTGCCTTACGATGAAGCCACGGCCATGGAGCAGGCCAGCCGGTGCATTCAATGTCCCCAACCCGTCTGCGTGGCCGCCTGTCCGCTGCACGCGCCGTTGGATGAATTGTTGCGCCTGACGGCCAACGGCCAGTTCCGGGAAGCCGCCGAACTGCTGATCGCCAGCCATAGCATTCCCGAACTGGCGGCGCACACCTGCGTGGGCGGGCGCCGCTGCGAACGCTCCTGTCTGTTGGCCGGCAAATCCGAGGCGGTGCCGATTCGCGCGGTCACCCGTTTCCTCCTGGATTACGGTTGGAAACATGGCTTGGCGGAGCCGCCCACCGAGAGTCGCAAAGGCCAGTCCGTGGCCGTGCTGGGATCGGGTTTGGGCGGCTTGGTCGCGGCGGATCTGCTCTCGCGCCGGGGGTATGCGGTCACGGTGTATGATTCCCGACGCAATCCCGGCGGGCGCATGATGAACGGATTACCCGGCTTCCGCATGGACCGTGAACTGGTGGAACGCCGGCTCGCGTTGTTACGGCGGCGGGGCGTGGTGTTCCGGATGGGGATCGCTTTTGGACAGGACGTGCGATTGAGTGATCTGCGGCGCGAATTTGACGCGGTGTTCCTCGGCTTTGGCCGCGCCTTGGGCGTTCCCTTGGAGGTCCCCGGGGCCGACCTGCGCGGGGTGCATCAAGCGTTGCCCTTCATTTGCCAGAACACCCGCGAATGCGGCGGCGCGGTGGATGAAGATTTGGCCGCTCAACCGCGCATTGAGGTGCGGGGGCGACGGGTCGTGGTACTGGGCGGAGGCGACACCGCGATGGATGTCCTGCGCATGGCTATTCGCTGCGGCGCAACGGACGCCCTGTGCATTTATCGTCGGGACGAAGCCAGTCTGCCGGCGGACGTGGAGGAATACGAGAACGCCCGCGAGGAAGGCGCGCGATTTCTTTTTCTGGCCCAACCGCTGGCCGTCCACGGCAACGCCGCCGGGCAGGTCACCCAAGTCCGCTGTATCCGCATGCAAACCGATCAGCCCGACGCGGACGGACGCACGACGGTCTGTCCGGTGGCAGGCAGCGAATTCGATGTGCCGGCGGACGTAGTCTTCGTGGCTTACGGCTTTGTGCCTCCCCGCCTCCCACCCACCGATGATTTTGCGCAACTCGTCGTGGATGCGAAAGGCGACGTGCAGGTGGATGCCCAGCGCATGACGAATCTGCCGGGTGTTTTTGCGGGGGGCTCGATTGTGCATCACACCGCGCCCCTCTCCGAAGTGGTGCGCGATGCCCGCGAAGCCTCCGCCGCCATGGACCGCTACCTGACCGCCCGCCGCATCGCCTGACCAGACGGACAATTTCTGGCAAAAAACCGCCCCTCCCGGACCGGTGGTGATTGGGCCGCGTTGGACTTGCGTCGCGCCCGAGGTTTGGGAAACTTTCCGCATTTATGGCACATGTGAAATTGCACATTCCGGGACCGGTGGAAGTGAGCGAAAAAACTTTCCGGGCTTTTTGCTCGCCCATGATTGGTCATCGCAGCCAAGGATTCAAAGATCTCTACGGCAAAATGCAGCCCCAGTTGCAGACGCTCTTGGGCACAAAACAACTGGTTTATCTGTCCACCTCCAGTGCCTGGGGCGTCATGGAGGGCGCCGTCCGCAACTTGGTCCACCGCAAGGTGCTCAACTGCATGTGCGGCGCGTTTTCCGACAAGTGGTTGGACGTCTCCCAACGCTGCGGCAAGGCCGCCGAGGGGTTGGCGGTGCCATGGGGATCGCCCATCCACGCCGCCGCTGTGGACGAGAAACTCGCCACCGGTCAATTCGACGCCCTGACGTTGATCCACAACGAAACCAGCACCGGCGTCATGAGTCCGCTGGCGGAGATTGCCGCGCTCAAACAAAAGTACCCGGACGTGATGTTCATCGTGGACGCGGTCAGTTCGATGAGCGCCGTGCCGCTCGCGTTCGATGCCTTGGGCATTGACGTGCTGCTGGCGGGTACGCAAAAAGCCTTTGCCCTGCCGCCCGGCGCCGCGGTGTTTGTCTGCTCGCCGTCGGCGCGGGCCAAGGCGGCTCAGACCCCCGATCGCGGTTATTACTTTGATCTGCTCGAATTCCAAAAGAACGCCGAGCAGAACATGACCCCCAGCACGCCGAGCATCGGGCATGTGTACGCCCTCAGTGCCAAGCTCGACGAAATGTTCGCCGAGGGATTGGAAGCCCGGTACGCGCGGCATCAGCGGACGAACCAGATGGTGCGGGATTGGGCGGCGCGGCACGGGTTCACGTTGTTCCCGGAGCCGGGTTACGAATCGCTGACGTTGACGTGCGTGAACAACGGCGCCAAGCCGGGCGGACGCACGGTGGACGTGCTCAAGCTGGTCAAGCTGGTGAAAGAACGCGGCTTCTTGATCAACGGCGGCTACGGCAAAATCAAGGGGACGACGTTCCGCATTTCGAACATGGGCGACGAAACCGAGGCCTCGATGCAACCGCTGCTGGCCGCGCTCGACGAGGCAATGCGGGAACTGTAACTCCGCTGAATTGAACTGGTTCCGTCATCCCCGATGGGGTGATGCCGCAGCCGGATCATCCGCCTGACGGTAGCCCGTCCGGGGTTCTTTTGTCGGTGCAGAATTGAGGCATTCAATTCTTGACCGTATCAGCGTAAGGAATTATTCTTCAACGCAAAGTTGCGGCGTATGCGAATCCTGAAAGGCGCGTCAATCATCCCGGGCGGACGGGATGCGCCCGCGCCCGGAAGGGAAGCGCCCGGCGAAACGAGGAGACAGTTATGGCCAGTGGCAAAGTCAAATGGTTCGATAATGTAAAGGGGTATGGGTTCATCGCCCAGGAGGAGGGGCAGGATGTCTTTGTGCATCAAACCGCCATTCAAGGCGAAGGTTACCGCACGTTGCGGGAGGGCGAGGAGGTTCACTTCGAATTGATCGCAGGCGAGAAAGGGCCCAAGGCGGAAAAGGTGCAGCGGCAACCGCGCGCCACCTGACCCGGCCCGCGCTCACTCGGCCTCCCGCTCAATTATCGGGAGGCTTTTTTATTCGCCCGCGCCGCTGCGGAATTTTACTGTTGTCCTGTGCCCGATCACGCCGCCGTCCAAAGCCTTTACGTCCATGTGCCTTTTTGTGCGCGCAAATGCGAGTACTGCGCTTTCTATTCCGAAACCGCGTCGGGCGATACGGTCAATCGTTACGTGGCGGCTTTGATCCGCGAATTGGAGCGCGTGGCGGCCCAGCTTCGGCCGGGCACAATTTTCTTTGGCGGCGGCACGCCCTCGCTGCTCAACATCCGCCAATGGGAAACCATCCTGCGCGCGCTGGACCGGTTCGGCCTGCTCGGCGCGACGGAATGGACGGTGGAATGCAATCCCGCCACCGTGTCGGCGGACAAGGCGCGATTGTTGCGCGATTACGGGGTGAACCGGCTCTCCTTGGGCGTGCAATCGCTGGACGAAACCCTGTTGGCCCGGTTGGGGCGTGTGCATAACCGCGCCCAGGTGTTCCGCTCCTTTGATTTGCTGCGACGGGCCGGCTTTGCCAATCTCAACGTGGACCTCATGTTTGCCATCCCCGGGCAAACGCTGGCCGTCTGGCGGACGACGCTGGACGAGGCGCTTGCCTTGGGCAGTGAACATCTCTCCTGCTACGAGGTCATCTACGAGGAGGACACGCCGCTCTTTGCGCAACTGCGGGCGGGCGCGTTCGACGTGGATGAAGACCTGGCCTGCGCCCAATATGAAGAACTCGTGCAACGGGCGGCGGACGCCGGTTTGCAGCGTTACGAAATTGCCAATTTCGCCCGCGACACACGCCCGGCCGCGTCTTCGCCCGCGCCCGCTGGCAATGATGCAGCGGTGCCCGCGTTTGCCTCCCGGCACAACATCAACTATTGGCGTGGCGGCGATTTCTTCGGTCTGGGACCGAGCGCGACTACCTACGTGCGCGGGGTGCGGACCCGGAATGTGAGCCATACAGGGCTTTACTGTGAACACCTCGAAAAGGGCCGGCGTCCCTTGGCGGCGCGCGAGCAGCTCCCGCCGTTGGCGCGGGCCGGTGAGGCGGCGGCGTTCGGTTTGCGTATGGTCGCCGGCTGGCCGTTTGCCGAGTTTGCGCGTGTCACCGGTTTTGATCTCCGCACCGAATGGGCCGATGAAATGGACACCCTGATCACCCGCGGCTGGGGCAAACGCGACCCGCACGGGTTTCGCTTGACCGACACCGGGCTGCGCTTCGCGGATGCGGCGGCGGAACTGTTTCTCCGCTCCCCGGCGGATTAAACCGGGTGCCCACCTGCCGGGTTGGGCCCACTCCCTCGGTGCCGGTGGGCGGGTGGACTTGGTTCTGTCCGCGTTACTGACCCTGTAAGAATTTCACCAGCCGATCCGGGTGATCCGCAAACATGCCATCCACTTTCACCTGCCGGAAAAACACCTCCAGCATTTCCTCCAGCGATGAGGCATACGGCGGCAAGTCATCGGCGCGCGCCGTATAGGGATGCACTTTCAGGTGCAGCGCATGGGCATCCCGCACGAGGTCGGTGATAGTCAGCGTGGCTTTGGTCTGGCCGGTGGCGATGTGGTGCAGTGATGGACCAATGCCGTCCACAATCTTCGCCGCCTCAGCCAGGCCCGCCGGAGTTTTGAAATACGCGTAGTCGGTGCCGTCCGACCCTTTCTTGTCGCCCAGCAGGAGAATGAGCCGCCCCTGATAGCCGAGCTCCTCGCGAATGCGTTTCAGTTCGCTGAATTCAAAGCTTTGGACAAACACCGGGTCGGCCTTGGTGGTGTAGCCGTAACGGGTTAATATCTCCACCACGATGCGGCTTACATCACGTCCCTGTTGGCGATGCCACGTGGCCGCTTTGATTTCCGGATAGATCCCCACAGTGCGTTGCATGCTTTTGTTCAGCCCCTGAATGAACTGCAGTTCCTCCTCCAGCGTAACGATGCTGAAACGGGATTGTCCCTTGGGAAACCGGGCGGGATGGGTTTGCTGGCCGGTGCGGTAATTGAACCGCTCGCTCATCGCGAGTTGCTTCAGCTCGGCCAGGGTGAAATCAATCGCGTAATAACGGCCGTTCTCGCGTTTGCGATCGGGAAAACGCTCGGCGACATCCGAGACCGCGTCAACCTGCAGGTCATGCAACAGGACGGGGATGTTGTCCTTGCTCAACGAGATGTCCTGCTCGAGGTAATCCACGCCCATGCCGTAGGCGAGGGCCTTGGCGGGCAACGTGTGCTCGGGCAGGTAACCGCTGGCGCCGCGGTGGGCGATCACGATGGGCTTCGAGGTTTGCGCGGCCAGCGGCAGGACCGCGGTCAACAACAAGACAGACAATTGAATTTTCATGTGCATTCCGCGCGTATTTTCCGGCGTGACTGCGAGGAAGGCAATCTTCAAAGTTCTTTCGCCGGGCATGCTTGGAGAAGAAAGAGAAACGGGCAGGGGATGAAATTCCGAAGATCAGTCGCCGTGGAATGCGAAGTGCGTTAAACCAGCAAACCAGCAAGTAAGCGGACCGACTACGAACTTCAGCAGTCACCCTCCCAACTCGATCGGCGTGTTGTGAAAGTATCCGTTTTCCCGCCGTGTGTGGATGGTTGGGTGGCTCAAGCGTCCGGAGTGTTCCAGGCTTGAATGGCCGCCACGACTTGTTCGACCGGTAACCCCACCACGTTGGTGAAGGAGCCGTCTATCGTTTCCACCAGCCATTCCCCGTGTTCTTGGATGGCGTACGCGCCCGCCTTGTCCAAAGTATCCACGGCGGCTAAATACGATTCGATCTGCGCCGCGGAGAGCGCGCGAAACCGCACCCGGGTGCTCACGGCAAAGAGTTGTTCCCGCCGGGGCCGCCACTGGAGTAGACTCACGCCCGTCACGACTTCATGGGTGCGGCCTTGCAATTGGTGTAACATCCGCCGGGCGGCGCCCAGGTCGGCGGGCTTGCCCAGAATTTCTGATCCCAAAAACACCAGCGTATCTGCGCCCAACACAAGCGCGTCCGGATGACGCCGGGCCACGGCGCGCGCTTTCTGATGGGCGTTGAGCTGGCATAGTTCACGCGGGGATAATCCTTCCGGCGTGACTTCGTCCACCTCGCTGGTCACCACGGTGAAGGCCAGCCCCTGTTCCCGCAGTAATTCGGCTCGGCGCGGGGAAGCCGATGCCAAGATCAGCGGCGGCAACGTGGATGGAATGTTCATACGGGACGGTTTCGCAATGCCGTCACCCTGCCCGGTGCCGGCCCGAAAGTCGAGCGCCGGATGGTTGTTGCCGCAGCGAATATCGCCTCGCCGGGACATGAAAGGGCGGGGCCGCCCCGAAAATCATCCCCCGCCCACGCGCGGCTTTACTTCGCCGTCCGGTTCCTCAACATGATCCTGAAACTGGAACAATGAATCCGTTCAATCGTCACCCGGACATGAAACCTACTGCCGCTTCGCCGCTGAATCGTCGTCAATTTTTGCAACGCGCCGCCGCCGGGCTTGCCCTGCCGCTACTGGTGCCCGGATCGGTGCTCGGCCGGAATGGCGTGGTGGCGCCGAGCAACCGTATCGTGTTTGGCGGCATCGGCATGGGCCATCGCGCCCGACATATCCTGCCCAATTTTTTGTCGTTCAAAGCCATTCACTTTGCCGCGGTCAGCGACGCCCGCCGGGACCGCTTGCAGAGCGCCAAGGAAATGGTGGACGCGCATTATCGCAATTCGGACTGCGCCATGCATGAAGATTTCCGCGCCTTGCTCGCGCGGCCCGACATTGACGCCGTCCTGATCGCCACGGGCAATCGCTGGCACGCCATGGCCTCGATGTTCGCCGCGCACGCCGGCAAGGACATTTACTGCGAAAAACCGATCAGCCTGACGATTCAGGAGGGCCGCAACCTGGTAGAAACCTGCCGCCGGTTCGGCACCATTTATCAGGCGGGCACACAGCGCCGTTCGACCGCGTCCTACCGGTTTGCCCGCGACATGGTGCAACAGGGCAAAATCGGCCGGGTGCACACGGTGGAGATGCAGGTCTGGACGGGCGACGTCGTGCCGCATGAGAGCGCGTGCCCGGTGCCGGCGGGCTGGGATTACGATCAGTGGCTCGGCCCGGTGCCGTGGCGGCCGTTCGTACCGGCGCGGGTGAATGCGTGGACTTGTTTCTGGGACACCGGCGAGGGCATGCACACCGACATGGGCACGCATTACACCGACCAAATGCAATGGGTGCTGGGCACGGACACCACCGGACCGGTGGAATTTGAAACCCACGATCTGGTCTGGCCGGATCCGGCCCGGTTCATGAGCGAAACAGCCATTTCCGGAACGTTCCGCTGCCGTTACGCCAACGGCGTCCAAGCCGTGCTCTACCAACGCGGCGCGTTCAAGGATCGTTACATCAAATACATTGGCGACGAGGGCTGGATTCAAGTGGACGATGAGACGGACGTGGTCACCGCCCAGCCTCAATCCATCTTGAGCCTGCGCACTCCGGGCGGCGTGGGGTGGTCCAACGCCAGCGGCCACGTTGGCGATCTGCTGGCGTGCATCCGCAGCCGGCAACAGCCGTTGTGCCATCCGGAAGTGGCGCATCGCGCGCAAAGCATCGTCGGCGCCATGACCATCAGCGCCCGGCTCAACCGCAAACTTCAATGGGATCCGGTACGCGAACGTTTCGACCTCGAAGCCGCCAACCGCATGCTCTGGCGCGAACCGCGCGCGCCGTGGTCGGTCTGATGCCCGTCCGCCGCTCCCTGAAAACCGACTCTACAACACGCTTTAGTTATGAAATCAAAACTCGTCGCCGCCCTCCTGTTCAGCGCCGTCGCCTTCGCCGCCGGACCGCCCGCCCTTACGGCGGACATGGACGCCCTCATCGCTGACGTGGCGAAATGGACATCCGGGCAACCTTTGAATCCGCTCAATGAACTCGAACAACAGGTGCGCGTGGCGGTTGCCGATCCCAAGGCACGGGCCCAAATCGAGGGTGCACTAATCAAACTGCTGTCGCCGGAAACCACGTTTGAGGCGAAGCGGTTTGCTTGTCAGCAACTCGCCGTGGTGGGTTCGGACGCGGCCCTGCCGGCGCTGGCGCCCTTGCTGCAAGACAACGAAACCGCCGGCTTGGTTGGTTTTGCGTTGGGAAATCGCCCGTCCGCCAAGGCGGATCAGCTGTTGCGCGACGCGTTGGCCAACGCCCAAGACCGGGCCCGTTTGCAGATCCTTGCCACTCTCGGCAACCGGCGCGATGAAAAAGCGGTTGACCTCTTGAGTGCTCAAGCCGCCGCCGCGGATGTGCCGGTCGCGCAAACCGCCATCATCGCCCTCGGCAAGATCGGGACTCCGGCCGCCCGTAAAGCGCTGGCCGCCTTGAACGAGGCGGCCCGTCCCGCGCTCGCTCCGGCGCTGGCCGACGCTTCCTTGCGTTGCGTGGAGCGCTTGCAGCAAGCGGGTCATCACCGCGATGCCGCTGTTCTTTGCGAAAGGTTGTTGGCGCCCGATCAGCCCGCCTACGTGCGCCGCGGCGCGTTTGCCGCCCTGTTGCGCGGTGATCGCGACGGCGGTGAACAACGTCTCCGGCAAACATTGCGCGGGAACGATGCGGTATTGCGCGCCGTGGCCATTGCCGCCGTGCCTGCGTTGCCCGCCCAAACGGCTTCGGAAACCTTGGGACGCGAACTGCCCGGCCTCACCGCTGAGGAACAAGTCTGGTTGATTGACAGTCTCGCCGCGCGCAACGATGCGGCGGCCCGGGCCGCCATCACCACCGCCCTGGCGGCTTCCGCGCACGGGGAAGTGCGTCAGGCGGCCGCGCGGGCGTTGGGCCGGATCGGCGAACCCTCCACCGTCCGGGCGTTGGCGCAAGCCCTCGCCGCAGCCACCGATGAGCCGGAAGTCAATGCCGTAATGGCCGCTCTGAGCGGATTGCCCGGAGGCACGGCCACCGACCGCGCCATCCTGGCCGAAGTAAACGCGGCCGCCGGCCGGGTGCGGGCGCAGTTAATCACCTCACTGGCCACCCGGCGCAGTCCGGAGGTGCTGGCCGCGTTGCTGGCCGAAGCCGGACACCCGGAGCCGCTGGTGGCCAAGGCCGCTTACCGGGTGCTGGCCCGGGCGGCCACCGCCGAAACGTTGGCTCCGTTGTTGCAGCAATTCATGGCGATTCGCGATCCCGACCTGCGCGCCGACGCCGAGACTTTCGTGGAACAGGCGCTTGGCCAGGTGGAATCTCCGGCCGCCCGGTCGGCGGCGGTGCGACAGAGTCTGGCCGTCGCACCGAATCCAGAAACCCGCCAAGCCCTGCTGCGGTTGCTGCCCGCTTGTGGTGATGCCGAGGCATTGGGCGCTTTGACCGCCGCGCTTGCGACGGTGGACGCGCCGACCCGGCCGACGGCGGTGCGGGCGTTGGCCGAATGGCCCAACGACGCGGCGTGGCCTCCCTTGGCGGCCCTCTACCAGCAGCCCGGTAATGAAACGGAACGCGACCTCGCTTTGCGCGGGTTGGTGCGTTTGATGAAGGAAACTGATGCCGCCGGCGATACTCAGACAGAACGGTATCGCACCCTGCTGGCCGGAGCGCGGGGCAACGCGGAATTGAAACAAATCCTTGGCGCCATGGGCGGGGCAAAGGAAGCGGGCGTGCTCCAGCTTGCGTTGCCCTTGCTTGACCGCGCGGACGTGCGCGCCGAGGCCGCCGCTGCTGTCAAACGGATCGCGGAAGCGATCAAGCCCCAGGCGCCCGTCTTGGCCCAGGAGGCACTGAAGCGATTGGAACAAGCACCATAAAGCGGTAGGGAATTGACTTCCCGCTGCCTCCCGCATTACCGCACCTTGGCCCTCGCCCAGCGTCTTGGACTGCGCCAGTCCTCTGGCGCTTTCGACCAACAAAAACAGTCCTGCCAGGGACGATGTCTTGGTCGCGCCATCGCTTGATGATGCGCCCACTCCCCGAAGCAGAGTCCCAGCCCCGTCAGGAGCGGCATTGTTGTAGCAACAGGCGCAAACAATTTCCCAACTCCGTCAGGAGCGGCATCGTCCGGAGGCACAACCCAATCGCCGTTGCCTCCAATCTTCGCCTCCGGGCAAAAAGAGGGAAGATGCCGCCCCTGACGGGACTCGAAATGGGCCTGCGTCTCCTACAAAGAAGCCGCGCCCTACGGCGCTCCCGCTGCCCAGGGCGTCACAAACGGCCCAAGGAGTAAGCCGCAGGGCTGTGCGGCAGGCGCGGGTAGCCGACCTGCTATCGAGCCGGCCTGAGGCGAGCCAGATCCTTCTCACCGCTTGTGCGGGACAGCCGATTGGGTTCAATTCCCTTTATGCCATCCGTAACCGATACCCTTCGGCGGATTGATGGCAAAATACCAAACCGCAGTGTCACCTGGTTGAGAGACGGAGTCCACCTTCTGATAAATTTCGAAACCGTCATTTATGACCAACTCTCCCAAGCGTTTCTTGGCAAGGGCAGGCGGCCACCAATCAGGCGAACCGTTAAGCCACGGGCCAATAGAATCGAAACGAGACGAAGGGACGCGTTCCAATTGTGACACCAGCAATTCCAAATCTGCCGTAGGGGCGAAGAATCGAAAGCATCCCGCGTTTGAATCGAGGTCGTGTCGTTCCGAAATGTTGGTCGAAGAATTCGGCAGAAATGAGGCGATCCATCCTCTCGATGTCGCTCCATCTTTCATCAGTTGCGGCCATGTGTCGTAGTGCGAGGTTGGACTCTCGTATTTCCCGCACGAGATGCCACTAAAAATCACCGCCCCAATCGCCGCAAAGGAACATAGTTCACGCAACATTTTCCTCCTCAGTATTTGCCCGACAAACCCCGCGGCCGATATTTTGCGCATCGGCTCTCGCAACTCTCGTCCTTCGGGCAACTCCATCCGTGCTTGTTCGCCTTCATGTCTTCCATCGAATCCTTGATAGAGTCAATCGGGTGATTGATATGCGTGATCGTATCCACAACTTCTCGCCCGAAACTAACGAAGAGCGGAACGCCCGGACCTTTCCTCGACGCACGACAGTTCGCTAAACAGTGAAAGTATTTGTCTGCTCCCTTGGTATTCGCCTCCCGCATGTCCTTGTATGCATACCAAAAGTCCCCAAGCGACTCGAAGACTTCTCCTAGGCTTCCGAGTGGATCGAAATTGGGAAGAATAGGAACGAAATCCAAGCCAAGCGGATCTACCCGATTCACCGGGTTGTTTCCAAGAAAGAGGTAACGGTTCGGCCCGCCAGCCAGCGGTGAAGGCGTTCGGCCTCTCAGAGTTTCAAATCCCGGTTCTCCGATAGGATCGGGATTTAGCCAATCGGCGACGAAGCGAGAATCAGACTTCCGACAGGATGGGCGACGGCGATGTGTTGTAAACATGGAACGCCGGGGCTGGTGGGCTTTTCGTTGCCCGGATCGGCGATCGCTATAGCGTTGTAGTTGCATGGGCATCGGTCTCATGTTTCCGCGTTAGGCAAGATGTAGCAACGGGCGTGCTTCCATTCCAGCCAAAAATCCAGCGCCCCCGGGGACCTTGTGGTCACGGCTCGCGTCAGCCGAGGTCCGCCCACTGGCCCGCGTCACTCCCGCCAGCCGGCGCGGTCTCCAACGGGCGATCCCTCACCTCCCAAACGGCACCACTTCGGCTTACCCAACCCCTCCCCGGGGTCACGATGTCCCCAATCTTTCCCAGTCCAAGGTTGAGTCTGCGTTGCGTGTGATTGCGGTACTCCTCGCAGAGTGTAGCTTCCCAGACATTGGTCTGGACGCACTGGTCACCACCGATAATTTCCGGCTGATGGTTGGGGGAATGGCGCAGATTCGTTGACTTGCTGGCTCATGGTAGCGTCGGCACGTGAATTGGTCTGGTGGAGTTGGGGTTGCGTGCGGAGCGTTTCGAGGGTATTCCGGTGGCCGTATGCGATCGCGAATTGTCTTCTTCCCGTTGGCGCTGGTGCTGGTCTCCGCTGCTTTGCCGGCCCAAGTGCCGGACAATCTGGTGTTGGATGGCGTGCCGCCGCTGCCGTCTGCACTCCCGGCTGAGGTGGGGCGTTACCTCGAATTTCGCACGGCGGGGATTCAGGATTGGCATCCGCACCGCCGCGAAATGCTCGTCACCACACGGTTTGCCGAAGCCGCGCAATTGCATGTGGTCGCGGCGCCCGGCCGTGCCCGGCGCCAACTCACGTTTCTGCCCGAACCGGTCAGCGGCGGTTCGTATGATCCGCAAGCCGGCGCTTTTCTCGTGTTTTCCCAAGACACCGGGGGCGGTGAGTTTTATCAACTGTATCGCTACGATTTCGCCGATGGCCGCGTGACGCTTTTGACCGACGGGCAATCGCGCAACATCGGGCCGCGTTGGTCGCCGAGCGGTCAATGGCTGGCCTATACCTCGACGCGCCGCAATGGCCGCGATACGGATATTTATGTGATGAATCCGCGGCCCGCCGCCACTGGTGCGGGCCTTCCGGCGGATCGGTTGTTGGTCGAGGTCGCCGGCGGGGGGTGGAGCGTGCTCGATTGGTCACCCGATGAGACGCAGCTTCTGATCCGCGAATATCTGTCCGTCAACGAAAGCCGGCTGTATTTGTGCGAGGTCCGGACCGGTGTTCTGCACCGGATCACGCCGGAATCTGCCGAGAAGGTGGCTTGGAGCGGCGGGCTGTTTGCCCGGGATGCGAAATCGCTGTTTGTCACGACGGACTTGGGGGCTGAATTCCGGCAACTGGGCCGCTTTGATCTGGCCACCCGCCGGTTCACGCCGCTGACCACAGCGTGGCGCGGGGACGTAGAGGCGTTTGACCTGTCTCCGGATGGGCGGCAACTGGCTTTCATTGTGAACGAAGACGGCGCGAGCGGATTGTATTTGCTCGACGCCCGCTCCGGCAAACCCCGGCGGCCGCCGCGCCTGCCGCTCGGAGTCATCAGCGGATTGAAATGGCATCGGAATAGCCGCGACTTGGGATTTACCCTCAGTTCCGCCCGGTCGCCGGCGGATGCCTGGTCGCTGGACACGCGCACGGGTAAAATCGAGCGTTGGACGGAGAGCGAAAGCGGCGGCTTGAATCCTGAGCAATTCGTGGTGCCGGAACGGGTGCGGGTCTCGAGTTTTGACGGCCTCGAAATCTCCGGTTTTCTCTATCGGCCCGACCCGCGCCGGTTTCCCGGCCCGCGTCCGGTGCTGGTGAACATTCACGGCGGGCCGGAGAGTCAGGCGCGTCCGGTTTTCCAAGCCCGGCACAACTATTGGATGAGTGAACTAGGCGTGGCGGTGTTGTATCCCAACGCACGCGGTTCAAGCGGGTACGGAAAAACTTTTCTGACACTGGACAACGGATTCCAGCGCGAGGACAGCGTGCGGGACATCGGTGCGTTTCTGGACTGGATCGCGCGCGATCCCGGATTGGACGCCAGCCGCGTGGCGGTGATCGGCGCCAGTTACGGTGGGTACATGACCCTGGCGTGCCTGGTGCATTATGGTGACCGATTGCGGTGCGGAGTGGATATGGTTGGCATCTCGAACTTCCTCACTTTTCTCCAGCACACGCAGGCGTACCGCCGCGACCTGCGTCGCGCCGAATACGGCGATGAACGCGATCCGGCGATGGCGGAATTTCTGGCGCGCATCTCGCCGGCGAACCAGGCGGCCCGGATCACGTTGCCGTTGTTCGTGGCGCAGGGGCTGAATGATCCGCGGGTGCCGGCCTCCGAATCGGAGCAGATGGTGCGGGCCATTCGCGCGCACGGCGGGCAGGTCTGGTATCTGCTGGCGAAAGACGAGGGGCACGGCTTTCGGAAAAAGCGGAACGTGGACCACCTCTTCTATCGCACGGTGCAATTCGTGCAGGAACATCTGTTGCCCTAGACGGCGCTGCGGAACGTCGCCATTTGAGCTCGGACTTCGCGTCTGCGCTGCGGCCTGTGAAGATGCAAGAAAGGGAGCCGCTGGCTGACCGGGTAACGCTTCAGTGTTTTGCGGAACGGTGACAGTTCTGCAATCGGGCTACGGAGCGCGCTCGAAAGCGACTTCGTAGGTTTGCTGCAGCGCCGCCTGAAAATACGTGCCCACCAACAGCCGTTGCTCGGGCAGGTAGGTGAGGTTGTATTGACAGCCGGGATAGTTCACGTCGTTGAGTTCGATGTACACTTTCACCGCCGCGCCTTCTTTGGCGGCCCGGGCGCCGACCACGCGGATCGGATTGGGATTGAAGTAGCCGGCATCCAATTGGCCACCCGCCTCCACCTGCCGGATTTCCAGCAGGTAATTGCCGTCCGGCCGAATCCAGCGGCCCTTGAGGAATTGTAGATCGTCGGCGCCGGCGGGCGCGGTTGCGGAGTTGGCAGCCTCAGGGGAAGCTGCGCCGGGTGCTGAGCGATCGGCGGATTGGCGCGGCCACACCGCCGCTCCAATCACAATCGCCGCCGCCACCAACAACCACCAGACACTGGGGCCGCGCGAACACGAGCAACTCGAACAGCAGCCCGTTTCTTTATGTTTGGTATCATGCATCGGTCGTGGAACGGACTCTGCCAGAACCGGGGCCGCCGCCAAAGCCAAAATCACTACGGCCCCGGCGGCGGGGAAGGAACCGTGGACGGGGCGCCATTGCGGGACTGGCTTTGCAACAACTGGATGCCGATTCGTTGCAGGGAGAGCTGGTTGGTTTGGAACGCGCCAAAGGCGTCCAATTGCTCGGGTTGCAGGACGGAACGCGCCCGGTCATAGACGCGTTGCCCCAGGTTCTGCTGCAGGTCCATGACTTGATTGAGCTTGTCCGCCGCGAAGAGGTCCTGCGGATTGGCCGGTTGCCCGCCGACCCAGCCGAGTTGGGCGAAATCCGCGGCCAACGCCTGGCGTTCCTCGTTCATGATGTGCAGTAACTGCGCCTGTTGCTCGGAGTCGAGCGGGTGCTCCCCCCCGGCCAACTGTAGATGAAACTGGTTCAACTGCATGCGGTCTCCCAGCGTTTCCCGGTAATGCTGATATTGCGGATAACCCTCCTCACCCAGGAACGCTTTGATCGCCTCCTCGTTTTGCCGGTCGAGGTCCGCCAACATTTGGGCCCGTTCCGCCCGGTCTTGCTCCGTGGTGATGTCGCCGAGCAGGGCGCCGGCTTGTTCGACGCCCTTCATTTGCTGGGCCAGCAACAATTCTTTGAACTGCTGGATTTGTTCCGGGGAAAGCCCCAACTCTTTGAACAACGGTCCATACAGCGGGTCCAACAGGGCGCGCTGTTGTTGGGCGATCATTTTCTTGATCTCGGGATTCGCCAATAGCTTGGCCATCGCCCCGCCGAATTTACCCAATTCCTTGGTCGGCGGGTTGGTCGGGATCACGGGTGTTGCCTCCGGGATTGCCCGGGTCGCGGCCACTTGGGCGGCGCGTTCCCGGGCGGCATCCAGTTCCTGGTTCGCGGCGTCCAATTGCTGGCTGAGCAGGGAGCGATGCCGTTTGAGGCGTTTCTCCGCCGCCTTGGCGGCTTCCAAGTAACGCGTTTGCGCGGCCAGTTCATGGCGCAGGCGACCCACCTCGGCTCCCCGGGCGCGCAGTTGCTTGGCTTGGAAAAGGCAGACCCCGCCGACGGTCAGTGCGGTCAAGGCAAATACCCATGCCAATGTTTTGCTCATCATACCTTTTGTGCCGGCCGGCTTTCCAGGCGCGGCCTCCCACGAATGTAGGGTGCGCCAATGCCCCACGCTTGTCCAGCGGTTGAAACCGCGTCCGTGCTCACGCGCAGTTGAGTGAGGCCAAACTTTGCACGGTCCGGTGGCTCGCCATTGAAACCCGGACAGGCGCTTTGCTAAACTGCGTGCATGGGTCGTCAATGGTTGCACGCCAAACGTTTGGTTGCGGGCCTCAAAAAAGGCCGCGCCACCAGCAAACTGGTCCGGGAAATCTCGGTGGCCGCGAAGATGGGTGGGCCGGAATTGGACGCCAACGCCCGGCTGGCCGCCGCGGTGGAAAAGGCGCGCCGGGAGAGCGTCTCCCGCGAGGTCATCGAACGCGCCATCAAAAAAGGCGCGGGCATCGGGGACGAAAAACTGGTCATGGACCACATCGTCTTTGAAGGTTACGCACCCCATAAAGTCGCGGTGCTGGTCGAGGTGTACACGGACAATGTGAACCGCACGGCGCCGGAAATCCGGCAGCTTTTCCGCAGCGGGCAACTGGGGGCTGCCGGGAGCAACAAGTTTTTGTTCGACCACGTCGGCCTGGTCGAGGCGCATCATCCCGATCCGCAGACCGATCTGGAGGCGGCGGGTATCGAGGCCGGCGCGAACGAGGTGGAGCCGCTCACAGGCGAACAGAATGATGACATTCCCACCGGGGCGGCGGGCGCGCGCTTCATCTGCGACCGCACCGTGGTGCGGACGGTGTCGCAATGGCTGTCGCAAAACGGTTGGACGGTGGTGACCAGCGAACTCGGTTATGCGCCGAAGCAGTTCACCGAATTGACGGAGGCGCAGCGGACGGAAGTGGGCGAATTCCTGCAAGCGTTGGACGATCACGACGACGTGCATCGCGTCTGGGCCACGCTTAAGTAGAGGCTGTTAACACCCTAGGATCGGCGGTCCGGCTGCCACCACTCTGGACTGGGAACATTCGCGGAAGTCACGAAAGTCCGTTGCCTGGTTTTCGCGTGCCACGATTTGGTTGTTTAGTCGGGGATTCTGTCGTCTGTGGTGCGTTAGTGGCGAAGAGACAAGATCCCCCTCAAGGAATTTGCGCGTTGATCCCTGAATCCCAACTACACCACTCTTGCCAAAGCGGGGAGGGGTGCCGTGATCAAAGTGGTTGTTTGTCGAAAGACGCAAATGCCTTGGGCGATTCCGCTTTGTACCCGCTTTACTTGCCGATGCAGAACTCGCGAAAGATGGTGTCGAGCAGGTCTTCCGTGGCGGTTTGGCCCACGATTTCGCCGACGGCCCGGGTGGCGATGCGCAAATCCACCGCCGCGAGGTCCAATGGCGTCTCTTGGCGCAACGCGTCCAAGGTTCGGAGGGTGGCTTCCCGGGCGCGACGCAACGCATCCTGATGCCGCGAGTTGATCATCACTTCCAAGGTGTCCGCCCGGATTTCGCCGGTCCAAACCTGTTCTTTGATGCGATCTTTGAGCGCTTCGATGCCGCGTCCATCCAGGCAGGAAACCTCGGTCAGAGGAAGGGCTGAATCCGGCCATTCCAGTTGCCGGGGCAGATCAGCTTTGTTCCCGATGACCACGCATTTTCCGGAGCGGACCCCGGCGAGAAAGGCGAGGTCCTCCGGATGCGCCGGCGCCGAAAGATCCACCACCCGCAGGATGAGTTCGGCTTGGGCAACGGCGGTGTAGCTGCGACGGATGCCTTCCTGTTCGATTTCATCCCGCGCCTCTCGCAGGCCGGCGGTGTCCACTAGGACGACGGGCAAGCCGCGGATGTTGGCGGTTTCCTCAATGGTGTCGCGGGTGGTACCAGGACGGGCCGAGACGATGGCCCGGTCGCGTCCGAGCAGTTGATTGAGCAGACTGGATTTGCCGACGTTGGGCCGGCCGACAATCGCGGCGCGGATCCCCCGGCGCAGTAATTGTCCCTCGGTCGCGGTGCGCAATAATTCATCCATGAAAACCACGCTGCGTTCCAGGCGGGCGAGCAAGGCGGCGCGGGGATGCGGGGCGATGTCCTCCTCGGGAAAATCGAGGTCGGCTTCGACATGCGCCAGCGTGTGCATCAAGTCGTCGCGCAATTGGTTAATGCGCCGGGACAGGTGGCCCGCCAGTTGGGCATTCGCCGCCTGTAACGCCAGTTCCGAACGGGCTTGGATAACCTCGGCCACGGCCTCGGCCTGCGCGAGGTCCAGCCGGCCGTTGAGAAAGGCGCGGCGCGTGAATTCCCCGGGCTGAGCCGGCCGCGCCCCGGCGGCCAGGACGGTGTCCAGCACGGTCCGGGCGACGAGCATGCCGCCGTGACATGAAATTTCCACCGTATCCTCCCGGGTGAAAGTGCGCGGCGCCCGGAGCACCGCCACCAAGACTTCATCCACTCGTTGGCCGTCCCGCATCACATGCCCGTAATGCAGGGTGTGGGTTGTGGCCTCACGGAGCGGTGGCGCTTGGCGGCCCGCCGGGATAAAGCAGCGGTCTACCACCGCTAACGCCCGCGACCCGGAAATGCGAATCACCGCCAAACCACCTTCCCCGAGCGGAGTGGCAAGGGCCGCAATGGTATCATCAAACATACGGCAACTTAACGGGCAGCGACGAACGCTGGCAAGCCGCACGCCTCGCCTGCATTTATGTGGGCTTCACACAAGAGGCGCTTGAGTTCATGGCAACGGCGGTGGCTCATCACTTTCAATTTGACCAAGGTTTATTCGATCGGTTCAGGGGTCACGATGTCCCCCGTCTTTCCCAATGGATTGGGAATTTACGCTTGCGTCCTGACCGATTGAAATGCTGTTATCTGTCCGGCAAGATGGTTGCGAACGACCGTTTTTAATCAGACATCACTCATGGGCAAACAAACCAAATCAATCGAGCAGGCTTACCGCCTCGCCAAGGAACGTTACGCCGCGCTCGGCGTTAATACCGACCAAGCTCTCAAAACACTCGCCAAAGTGCCGGTTTCGCTTCATTGCTGGCAAGGGGATGACGTGGGCGGTTTCGAGAATTTCGGCGCGACGCTCGGGGGCGGCTTGGTGGCCACGGGTAATTATCCCGGCAAGGCGCGCACCCCGGACGAACTGCGCGCGGATGCGGCCAAGGCGTTCTCGTTGATTCCCGGGAAACATCGCTTCAACCTGCACGCGTTCTACGGCGAGTTCCACGGCAAAAAGGTGGAGCGCGACGAAATCGAGCCAAAACATTTCAAGAACTGGATCGCCTGGGCAAAGGAACTGGGCGTGGGGTTGGATTTCAATCCGACCTGTTTTTCGCATCCCAAGGCGGCCAGCGGCTTCACGCTCTCGCATCCCAACAAAGCGATCCGGGCGTTTTGGATCGAGCATTGCCGGCGCGCGCGCGAAATCGGCGCCGCCATGGGGCGCGCCTTGGGGACGCCCGCCGTCACCAATGTCTGGATTCCCGACGGCATGAAGGACACGCCCGCCGACCGGCGCGGGCCGCGCGAGCGGCTGGTCGAGGCGTTGGATGCGGTCTTTGCCAAGAAACTTAATCCGCGACACAATCTCGACGCCATCGAAGGCAAACTTTTTGGCATCGGCGCGGAAAGTTACACGGTGGGGATGCACGAGTTTTATCTCGGTTACGCGGTGCAACACCAGATCCTTGTCTGTCTCGACGCCGGCCACTATCACCCGACGGAAAGTCTGGCGGACAAGATTTCTTCGGTGCTCTGTTTTGTCCCGGCGATTTTACTGCATGTCAGCCGCGGCGTCCGTTGGGATAGCGATCATGTGGTGACGCTCACGGATGAGTTATACGCCATCGCCCAGGAACTGGTGCGCGGCGGCTACCTGGACCGCACCCACATTGGATTGGATTTCTTTGACGCCAGCATCAACCGCGTCGCGGCGTGGGTGATTGGCACGCGCAACATGCTGCGCGCCTTGTGCTTTGCCTTGGTGGAACCGCACGCGCGCTACAAACAACTGGAGCGGGCCGGAGATTACACGGCCCGGCTCGCGCTGATGGAGGAAGCCAAGAGCCTGCCGTTTGGGGCGGTGTGGGACTTCCATTGTCTGCGGCAAGGCGTGCCGGTCGGCGAAGCCTGGCTTGCGGAGGTTAAAGCCTACGAGCAAAACGTGCAACGCCAGCGCCAATGACGCGGCCCCGATACGACTTTTTTCTCAGCCACCGATCATCCGCCAAAACACGCATGAAATCCCAACGCAATCCGTTACTGTTCGCGTTCCTCATGGTCGCCTCCCTGTTTTTCATTTGGGGATTCTGCCATGCCATGCTGGACGTGCTGAACAAGCATTTCCAAAACATTCTCAGCGTCAGCAAGGCGCAGTCGGGACTCGTCCAGACCTCCGTCTTCGGCGCGTATCTGCTGGTGGCGCTGCCGGCGGCGTTGTTGATCCGGCGGATCGGATATCAGCGGGGCATTCTGGTCGGATTGGTGGTGCTGGCGGCGGGCGCGTTTCTCTTCATTCCCGCCGGCCTGGTGTTCAAGACCTTCTGGTCGTTTTGCCTCTCGTTATTCATCCTGTCCGCCGGGCTGGCGTGCATTGAGACGGCGGCCAATCCGTATGTCACCGTGCTGGGGCCGAAGGAGGGCGCGGCGGGTCGTTTGTCGGTGGCGCAGGCGTTCAACTCGTGTGCCTACATCATTGCCCCCACCGTGGGTGGACTGTTGCTGTTTGGCCGGGAAGTGGACGCGAACAATCCGGATTTTCATCCGTTGATCCTGCCCTATGTGGTGCTGGGTTGCGTGGTGCTCGCCATCTTCGCCGCCTTTGCGTTCATCAGACTGCCGGTGATTGCCGAGGACGGAGACCCTGCGGAAGCCGGCGCGGACCAGACCACCTTCCGCGCTCCGCTCACGCGCCAGCCGCATTTCACGGCCGGCGTGGTCACGCAGTTTCTCTATATCATTGCCCAGATTGGGATCAACGCGTTTGCCGTAAATTACATTTTGGAGAATGCCATCATCCACCCGGCGGACGGCGATCCCGTCACCTCGCCGCTTTTTGCCTGGTATGGCGCTGTGACGCATGCCGCCACCCCCGAGGCCACCGCCGCCTACGTGGTCACCATCGCCATGGTGCTCTATGCGGTGGGACGGTTTTCCGGCGCCTGGATTGCCCGCTTCATTCAACCGCACCTCCTGCTCGCGCTCTACGGCATCGCCAATGCCATCGTCATTTTGTTCGCCATCGCCGACATCAAAATGGTGTCCTGGCTGATCCTGCCGCTCTGCTGGTTGTTCATGTCCATCATGTTCCCGTTCATCTTCGCGATGAGCGTGCGCAACCTGGGACCGCAAACCAAGATTGCTGCGTCCTTCCACGTGATCGCGGTTGGCGCCGCCGGCTCCATTTCGGCGGTGCTGATGGGCTGGCTTTGGGACAACTTCCACAGCGTGGGCATCTCCTTCTCGCTGCCGTTGGTGGGTTTCATCGCCACGGCGATTTACGGTTTCATCTATCCCCGGCTGCTGGAAAAATCCGGCCGGACGGCTTGAGTGGTGCCGGCTCTTTGCGTCATGGCGAATCCTTTTCTCGGTGTCTTTTTCCACTGGCTCGGCGGCCTGGCTTCCGGGAGTTTTTATGTGCCGTACAAAGGTGTGCGCAAATGGGCCTGGGAAACCTACTGGCTGGTGGGCGGCTGTTTTTCCTGGATCATTTGTCCCTGGGTGCTGGCGTCGTTCATGACGAACGATCTACTCGGCGTGCTGCGTCAGCAGACGTGGGGCACGCTTTGGTGGACCTATTTCTTCGGCGTGCTGTGGGGGTTCGGTGGCCTGACTTTTGGTCTCACCATGCGCTACCTCGGGTTGTCGCTGGGGATGGGCGTGGCTCTAGGGTATTGCGCGGCCTTTGGCACCCTCGTCCCGCCGGTGCTGAAGAGTTTTATGCCGGACATCCCGGTTGAGGCCAGCATCGTGGCCATCGCGCAGTCCGCGTCCGGGCAGGTCACTTTGGTGGGGGTGGCCGTTTGTTTACTCGGCATCTTGATTGCCGCCTGGGCGGGTTTTACCAAGGAACGCGAAATGCCCGAGGCGGAAAAAAAACGGGCCATCGCGGAATTCAATTTTACCAAGGGCATCCTGGTCGCGACGTTCTCCGGAATCATGAGTGCCTGTTTCGCCTTCGCGCTGACGGCGGGCAATCCCATCGGCGAGGCTTCCAAAATCGCGGGCACCACGGTGATCTGGACCGGGCTGCCGAAGCTCTGCGTCGTGCTGCTCGGCGGGTTCACCACGAATTTCATTTGGTGTACGCTGCTCAACCTCAAAAACCGCACCGGTTACCAATACCTCGCCGCCCAAATCCGGCCGGAACACGCCGGGGGGCCGGCTTCCGGCGAAGCCTCCGGCAGCGGCGGGACCGCGGCCCCACCCACCACCGACGACCTGCGCGTGCCGCGGCTCCGCAACTACGCCTTCTCCGCGCTGGCCGGAACGACCTGGTACTTCCAATTCTTTTTCTACACGATGGGGGAAACCCAGATGGGCGAGTACAGTTTCGCGTCGTGGACCCTGCACATGGCCAGCATCATCATCTTCAGCACGATGTGGGGTTGGCTGCTCCGTGAGTGGAAAGGCTCCAGCCAGAAAGCCCATTCGTTGATCGGCGCGGGCATCGCCACCTTGATCCTCTCCACGATCATCATTGGCTGGGGCACGTGGATGAAAAGCCAGGGGACCAGCTAGCCAACACAACGCGGTCCGTCGTGCGCCTGACAGGACCGGGGTCTCGGAAGTTTGTTGGACGGCGACTGAGGGCGCGGGGCGAAGCCAGGCGGGAATCGCATCTTCTCAAAGACGAACTGATGGTGAATTCGTTTGCCTTCGTCCGCAGAATCACCCACCGACAACACTTCTTTTTGGCGCCGCATCAAAAAACGGGACGGGTTTTGTGATGGCTGCGGTCCGTTGATCGCCGTACAGTTGCCGCGCTGGCATGAGACGTCCCTTGGTCAGGGTGGCGCTGTTCTACGCAACCGGCGTGCTGGTCGCGGGCTGGTGGTCCCTGCCGCTCGCGGGGCTTTGGTTGGCCGCGCTCGGGCTGGCGGGTTTGGCCTGGCTGCGGCCCGAATGGCGGTCGGGTTTGTTGCTCGTTTTGTTGCCGTTGTTGGGGGCGTTGAATCTGACTTTGCGGACGGCAATTATCTCTCCGAATGACCTGCGCTTGCTGCTGACGAATGCGGTCCCGGCGGAAGTTGTCTTGCGGGGTACGCTTCCGGAAACCCCCGCGTTACGGATGTATCTGCGCGACGAGGTGGAATCCTTCCGCACCCTGGCACCGCTGGAGGTGACTGAGTTACGGTTGAACCACGCATGGCAGCCGGCCCGGGGCCGGGTGTTGGCGTTGACGCCGACTCCGTTGCCCCCGGAATTTCACGCGGGCCGCGTTGTTGAAGTTGCCGGAGTGCTGCTCACTCCGCCCACCGCCTTGGCGCCGGGTTTGTTCGATTACGCCGCGCATCTGCGCCATCGAGGTGTGTATTATCAACTTCGAGTTGCGACCGCAGACGATTGGCGCATCGAAGGCCCCGTCGGAGCGCCGCCTTGGACGGATCGGTTCGTGACCTGGGCGCAGCGCACGCTGCAACGCGGATTGCCGCCGGATGAAGCGCAACAGTTGTTGTGGGCGATGACCCTGGGTTGGCGCACCGCGTTGACCGACGAAGTCAGCGAGCGATTCATGAGGTCTGGAACCATGCACATCTTTGCGATTAGCGGTCTCCACATTGCCCTCATTGCCGGCATCCTCATCAGCTTGGTACGGGTGTTGCAAGTCCCCCGGGCGGGGAGCGGTGCGCTGGTCATTCCGCTGATCTGGTTCTACACCGCTGCCACCGGCTGGCAACCCTCCGCCGTGCGCGCCACGGTCATGATGAGCGTCATCATCGGCGGTTGGGCGTTGCGGCGTCCGGGGGATTTGCTCAACTCCCTGGCCGCCGCCGGGGGATTGATTTTACTCTGGGATCCGCGCCAGCTTTTTCAAGCCAGCTTCCAGCTCTCTTTTTTCGTGGTCTTGAGCATTGCCCTGCTGCTGCCGCCTCTGGAGAAACTGCGGGATCAATGGTTGCGTGTGGATCCATTCGTCCCGCTCGAAGTGCTGCCCCGCTGGCAACAACGCGGCCATGCGGCGTTGCGCTGGCTGACCACTGCGGTCGCCACTTCCACAGCGGCGTGGCTCGGGTCGCTGCCGCTTACCGCGTATTATTTTCATCTGTTCAGCCCGGTCACCCTGCTGGCGAACCTCCTCATCATCCCGCTGGCCACGCTTACGTTGATGAGCAGTCTGGGCAGTCTCCTCACGGGCGCGTGGTTTCCCGCAGTGACGGAATTATTCAACCACAGCGCCTGGTTCTGGATGTGGAGCATGATTCAGATCAGTGAAATGGCCACCCGCCTGCCGGGCGCGTTTTATTACGTGAAACCACCGGCGCCCTGGCTCATGGGACTTTACTACGCGTTATTGGTGGGCGTCATGTCCGGTTGGCTTTTTGCCGCCCGGCGCCGGGCGTGGTCCGTGACAGCGTTGGGCGCGCTGACGGTGCTGGGCAGTGTGGCGGCGCTGGTTCATGGGCGAACGGTCACGCTCACCGCCCTGCCGTTGTCGCAGGGGAGTGCTGTGTTTTGTGATCTGCCCGGGCGGCGGACGGATTTGTTGGTGGATTGCGGCCGGAGCAACGCGGTGGCGTTCATCACACAACCTTTCCTGCGCGCCCAAGGCGTGAATCAACTGTCGCAACTGCTTCTGACCCATGGCGACGTCAACCAAATGGGCGGCGCGGAAGCCTTGATGTACTCCTTTCGCGTGCAACACGTGCTCGCCAGCGGCGTGCGCCAGCGTTCGCCCACCTACCGGCGCGTGATGACCGACCTCAGCCGCACGCCGGACCGATTGCGCACGGTGTGGCGGGGGGACGCCCTTGGCTCGTTTCATGTGCTGCATCCGGCGGCCTCAGACCGCTTCCCGCAGGCAGATGACAACGCCGTGGTGTTACGAGGGGAATTCCGCGGCACCCGTGTGCTGCTGCTTTCTGATTTGGGCCGTCCCGGGCAGGAGGCGTTGCTGGCACGGGAAGCTGATTTGCAAGCCGACATCGTCTTCGCCGGACTGCCCGTGGAAGGCGAACCCTTGCTGGACGGTTTTCTGGCGCGGGTGCGTCCGCGCGTTGTCGTGCTTTTGGATTCGGAGTATCCGGCGGCCGCACGCGCTTCTCCGCGCCTGCGGGAACGGTTGTCCCGTCAGGTGGAGACCCTGGTTTGCACCAGCCAAACAGGGGCCGTGCAACTGACCTGCACTCGACGCGGTTGGAGGTTGACGGCGGCCAACGGCGATCTACTGACTCGGGGCGGGCGGGGGGAATGATTCCTCCGGCGTGCGCGTTACCTTGGCGGCGCGATGGACAAACCGCGTCACTTCAAGAAAACGCCATGAACCCCGGAGTTCCGGCGTGGGCCGGACAAGAATTGACTGGCTCGTTGCGCGGTCCCGTGCAAGGGTGTTCCGGGTGCTGCTGCCGTTCCGGCAAACCCTGAAACCGCCAGACAAATTATGAACACACAACGCGATTCCACCGCCGGCGTCTCGCCCGGCGAGCAAGTGTTGCGCGATCCGCTGCGCAACAAGGATCTCGCGTTCACCCGCACCGAACGCGAACAACTCGGCCTCGACGGACTGTTGCCGCCGCGCGTTTTTTCCATCGAACAACAGGCCGCCTTGGAACTCGAACGCATCCTGTCCAAGCCCGATCCCCTGGAGCAATACATCGGTCTGATTGCCCTGCTGGATCGCAACGAGACGTTGTTCTACCGGTTGCTCATCGAAAATTTTGAGCGCCTGACGCCGATCATTTACACGCCCACCGTGGGACTGGCCTGCCAGCGGTTCAGTTACATCTTCCGTCGTCCGCGCGGATTGTTCCTGTGTCCGGACGATCGCGGCCACATCGCGGCGCGCCTGCGCAATGTCCGCCATCGCGACATCCTGCTGATGGTGGTCACGGACAACGAACGCATTTTGGGCCTCGGCGATCAAGGCGCCGGCGGGATGCCGATTCCCATTGGCAAACTGATTCTTTACACCGCCGGGGCGGGGATTCATCCGGCCCACTGCCTGCCGGTGAGCTTGGACGTGGGCACGGACAACCCGGCGCTGTTGGAGGATCCCGCGTATCTCGGCTATCGCGGACGCCGCCTGCGCGGGCCGGAATACGACGAATTCATCGAAGAATTTGTCCGCGCCGTCCAAGCCGTTTTTCCCCATGCCTTGGTGCAATGGGAGGATTTCAAGAAAGGCAACGCCTTCCAGTTGCTGGCGCGTTACCAGGAGCGGTTGCCGAGTTTCAATGATGACATCCAAGGCACCGCGGCGGTAACGCTGGCCGGCATTTTGGTCGGCGCGCAAATTACCGGACAACCCCTGCGCGAACAGCGTTTTTTGTTCGTCGGCACGGGCGCGGCGGGAGTCGGGATTGGCCGGCTATTGCGCGCCGCGCAACTGGAGGCTGGGCTGACCCCGGAGGAAGCGCGCCAGCGACAGCTTTTTCTGGATACCGCGGGCATCGTGCATTCGGGACGGGAAACCTTGGACCCGCACAAACAGGAGGTGGCGTGGCCGGCGGAACAATTGGCGGCGGCGGGGTTCGCCGGCCCTCTGCCGACGGCGTTGGAACGCATCATTGAAATTTACCGCCCCAGCGTGCTTATCGGCACCACGGGCCGGGCGGGCGCCTTCACCCCGGGCGTGCTCCGCGCCCTGGCCCGCCACTGTGAACGGCCGCTGATCTTCCCGCTCAGCAATCCGACCAACCGTATGGAATGCACGCCCGCCGAGGCGCTCCAGCACACGGACGGCCGCGCGTTGGTGGCCACGGGGTCGCCCTGTCCGCCCGTTGAACATCAGGGCCGCACTTACGTCATCGGTCAATGCAACAACGCCTTCGTATTCCCCGGCATCGGCCTCGGCGTCTTGGTCAGCGAAGCGGCGCGGGTCACGGAGGCGTTGTTCCTCGCGGCCGCGCACACTCTGGCGGATTACACGCGGGAACAACCGGATTGGGACGGGGCGTTATATCCCGGGTTGCAACAATTGCGCGCGGTCAGTTGGGCCATCGGTTTGGAGGTCGCCCGCACGGCTCGCGCCGCGGGATTGGGCCGGACCTTGGACGACGAACGATTGCGCGCGGCGTTGGATGAATTCATCTGGCATCCGGATTACCCGGCAGAATCCTCCGCCGCAGCGGTTTCATCCCCGGCCGCTCCGATGTCCACATCGAAAGGCAGCAACTGACCCGCTCTTCGCCCATGGAATCTCTCCCGACCGATGCCGAACTCGTCCGCCGCGCCAAGGCGGGGGAGTTGGCCGCGTTTGAAGAACTGGTCACCCGGCATGAACGGCAGGTGTTCACCCTGGCCTTTCGGCTGGTGCAGAATACGCACGATGCGGAAGACGTGGCCCAAACCGTGTTTCTGAGCGCGCTCGAACATCTGCCGGGTTTTCGGGAGGAAGCCAGCTTTGCCACCTGGCTGCATCGCATCGCCACGCACGCCGCGCTCAAGGTCATCCGTAAACGCAAGGGATTGGACCTGGTATCGCTGGAGGCGGCCAACGCGACGGCGGAAACGCCGGAAGCGGTTGCGCCGCCGGCCTTCATCGCCGACTGGCGGCAGTCGCCGGAGGAATTGGTGCACCGCCACGAGACGCGGCGTTTGTTGGACGAGGCGCTGGCGCAGTTGGACGAGAAACACCGGCTGGTCTTTGTGCTGCGGGATGTGGAGGGATTGTCGGTGCGCGAAACTGCGGAGACGTTGGGGGTGAGCGAAGCGAACGTGAAGGTGCGGCTGTTGCGCGCCCGGTTGCAATTACGCGAACGCCTGACGCAGACGCTGGGCGATCCCGCCACCCGGGTGGTGCGCGCTCCCCATCACCCGCACTGACGGCGATACGGACGCGCCGACGGGAGGGACCGGCGGCGGGGCGTGTCCATGACGGTTGAGCCGTCCAGGGGCTGTTGGCAGGGATTTTGTCGGGGCCTTCCGGAGTTCGATTGCGATTGGTGGATTTTTCCCAACCAGGCGTTGAGACCGCCTCGTGGATACTCTCCTCACTTCAAACTCGGAATAAAGAGGCCGTGGATCATGAGCAGGATAAACGCGAGCAGGAAGGGGAGCCACCGGTTTTGGACGGTGCGTTCCGTTAGCAGGCACATGAGTAACACCAAAATAGTGATTCCAAACGCCACGCCCATAATTTGCTGCTTGCCAAAATACGAGCCGGCGAAGGGGTAAAGCCCCAAGAGCGCCAAGCTGACAACATCCATACAGTAGGCAAGGCGATGGAGCGAAAGCTTGCGAGTAGAAGGCGGCGGTTTGTCGGGCATGGTCATGTTCAGTTTGAAATCGGTTGCCAATCCGTCTGCCTTGCGTCGTTCCGCATCAATCCGCCGTCACGGTTGGCTGTCTTAATCCACCCGCACTTGGGCCAGATAGATTTCAGATTTTCCACCGTGCGAGGAATAATAACTCAACCAGAGCCGGTCGTCGAACCAGACCATGCCGGGATAGCTGCAATCGCCCCCGCTGGGCAGGATCAAATCCGGCGTGACGCCCTCGAGGGTCATGCGGCCGACAAATGTCCGGGCGCCGCCTGGGCCCTCGCCATAATACCGGCCGCTGGCGATCAGGCGGCCGCCCGGCAGCACGATGAAATTGGGACCGCCGATTTGCAGTCCGGCGGGCCGCCATTGCCAGTCGGTGTAGGGCGCGGCACTGTGCCCGATCCACGCCGCGCGATCTTGCCCCGGACCTTCCCGCCGCAGCAAAGCCACGCCGTCGCCGTTCGCCAAAAAACGCAGGGTTGCTTCATTGGGCTGCCCCGGCACCGCCAGGGGTGCGAGGTGTTGAAACGCCACGCCATCGTCGCTGACGTAAAGGTTCACGCGCCAGTCCGGCGGCGGATTGGTGTCTCCGGCGGGGCGTGCCGGGGTGCTGTAGGAGACCCCGTAGGCGCGGCCCTCGTGCCAGGTGACCCGCCACAACCATTCGCCGGCGCTTAGCACCCGCTGCGGCGCGGTCCACATCCGGCCATCCCGGGAAAACGCCACCCGCGGTTGCCGCGTCTGCAACGTCCGGCCCGCATACACCGAGCCGCCCAAGGTCAACATGAGCCGGGCATCCGGCGTGACCGATAGTTTCGGATCGCGCAAATCCACGCCCGCCTCGCTCAACAACGCCGCCGATACCCAGTCCCGACCATTCGTGGATGTGAGCACGCGAATTTTTCCATCGCCTCCCACGTGTGCGTCGCCTTCGCGGAAGGTGCAAAACCATTGTTCTTGGAACCGGATCAGATCGGTGAACGCGTTGTGCCGGCCTTCGCTCCAGATGCGTTGGACCGATATCAGCTCGAACGTTTCCCCCGCCTCAAGGAGCGGAACGAGGACGGCGGCGCCAAGGAATAAAAACCATTGGATTCGGATCAAGAGGTTCATGGGGAGGTGGGTTCAGAGGTGGCTGGGACGGCGGACGGGACTGAAAGACGCGACGGCATTGTGGGCGGACGGATAGTTTGAAAAAATTTGACGATCAGGGCCGGGGCCGCCGGCGGAAACCGGTGCGCGCCGGGGTGCAGAAAGGCCACCACGGGCGTGCCCTGTGACGAAGGATACAGCGTGCAATGCATTTCGCCCGGCCACGGTTTGCCTTCCCCGCATTGATTGAGGCGGCGCAGTTGGTTGAGAGTCCGCTGCTGCCACGCAAAATTGACCAGCTCATCGTGCCGGCCTGCCACCTGCAGCACCGGCTTCGGCGTGAGCGCGGGAAGTGATCGTCCCGCCACCGCGGCGGACGGCGCCACGGCGGTTAATCGGTCGCCTCGCGCCGCCCACAACACATAAACAAAACCGCCACCATTGGAGTGGCCCGTGGCGTAAACGCGCTGGGCGTCCACCGAAAACTCGGTGGTTAAATCCGCGCAAATGGCGTCAAAGAATTTGAGATCGCGATCGTCCTGTTCGCCAACCGCCGATTGCCAACCGGAACGGCGTCCTGCCGGATCGGTCAAGCGTCCCGGCGTATTCAGCCCCTGCGGATAAACCACAATCGCCTCCGGCCAGTGGGTATGATAACGGAACATGCGCGCCGCTTGTCGCATCGAACCGCCGTGCCCGTGAAACGCGAACACGACCGGCGCCGGATTCGTCCGCGCAGTGGCCGGCGCGTAAACGAGGGCTTCGCGCATTGTCCCCTCCACCAACCATCGCCGGGGGGTGAGCGTTTCAACGGCGCCTCCGGTCCCAACGCCTGCCAGCAGACTGGCTCCGCTCAAGACAAACCAAACCGCCGCGCGGCGGGCGGACGCCTTGATGATGGCGGGTGGAATCCAAAACATGCCGCATCGAGCATGACGGACGCCGGGATGCCAAGCAATCGCGATTCGATTTCCGGGCGGATGGAAAAATGGAAAGTAGTGCCGGATTGTTTCCAGAGGTAGCTTCGCAACGGCAACCAGGCATCGGGCACGCAGCCTTGCAGAGAATAAATAATCACCGGCCCCAACCGGATTGGCGATTGACGCCGGCCCTCCGCGTCCTCAGGCTGGACTTATGTTCGGTTTCCTGTGCGCCGTCACGTTGACATGCGCGGAGGGTTGTCGGGCGAGGATTCGCGTTGCGTGATGTTGTTTTCGCTGACACCCCACCGCCGGCGCTGGGTCATTCTTGCGCTCATCTTTTGCGCCATTGTCCTGAATTACTTCGATCGCCAGATCGTTTCGATCCTCAAACCCACGTTGAAGGTCGAGTTTCAATTGGACGATCGCGGCTATGCGTTGCTGGTCAACATTTTCACCGTCTGTTACGCCGGCATGTATCCGGTGGCAGGCTGGCTGGTGGACCGGTTTGGGGCGCGGCACATGATGTTGGTGGGCATTCTGGGCTGGTCCAGCGCGTGTCTGGGCGCGGGATTGACCCGCCTCTTTGCCGCCTTTGCGGCCTTTCGCGGTTTGCTGGGACTGGCCGAACCCATTGCGTTTCCTTCGCAACTGCGGGTAGTGACGATTTGGTTTCCCGGCTCGCTGCGCGCCACCGCCAACAGTCTCAGCGTGGCCGGCAGTTCCATCGGCGCGATCATCGCGCCGCCACTGGTCGCGTGGCTGGCCTTGAAATTTAATTGGCACATGGCGTTCATCGTGCCCGGCGTGCTTGGGCTGGGCCTGGCCGCATTGTGGTGGTTGATTTACCGCGATCCCCCGCCGGAAATGGCGCAGCACACGACCGGCGCGGATGTCCCGGGGCAAACCCCGGCGTTCACCTGGCCGCAACTCTGGCGCACCCGCAGTCTCTGGGGCGTTCTGCTCATCCGCTTTTTCAGCGATCCGGTTTGGTACTTCTGCTTGTTCTGGTTGCCGGGATATCTCCAGGAGAAATCCGGGTTGTCCCTGGCGCAGATCGGCATGGTTGGCTGGATTCCGTTTTTGGCGGCGGACCTCGGCGGCGTGGGCAGTTCGGCGTGGTCGGACTGGCTGGTGCGGCGCGGCCTGGCGCCGTTGCGGGCCCGCAAGGTCATGCTCACCACGATGGCGGCGCTGGCGCCGGTTTGCGCGTTGACGCCGCACTGGCCGCATCCGGCGGTGACCTTGATCCTGTTTGGCATCGTCGCGGCGGCCTGCCTGAGCTGGCTGTTCACCCTCAGCGTTGTCATCGCCGAAACTTTTCCCGTCGCCAACGTGGGCAGTGTGATGGGCATTGCCGCCGGCTTTGGCGCGGCGGGCGCGATCGTCTTCAACACCTACGTCGGGCGCGTGATGGAAACGCTCGGCTCGGCCCAAATTTTCGCCGTGATGGCATTTCTGCATCCGCTCGCGGCGGGGTTGCTCTGGACCATGGTGCGACCGGAGCGACCGCAATCCATACGGAACAAAACCGCACCGCAACACCTTGGTTGAAATGAAACGAAGAACTTTTTTGAAACAACTCGGCCTCGCTGTTTCCCTGCCGGCGTTTCAACGCGCCTCACGCGCCGCCGAATCTTCGGCGGGCCCGACGGCGCCTTCCCACACGGTGATGTCCTGCAACATCCGCGTGGCCCTGCCCGAAGATGACGCCGCCGGCCATGGTTGGGATGCGCGCCGGGATTTGTGCTTGGACGTCATCCGCGCGCAGAAGCCTGATCTGATCGGCTTCCAGGAAGTCCTGCGCGGGCAGATGGCGGATTTGGAAAAGGGCTTGCCCACGCATGCCGGCTTCGGGTTCGAGGGACCGGAAATGGATGCGCGGATGATCGGCTATGGGGGCATCGCCAAGAACCCCGTGTTTTACTCGCGCGAACGCTATGAGCTGGTTACGGCGGGGGGCTTCTGGCTTTCCGAAACGCCGCACCTGCCCGGCTCACTCTCGTGGGAATCCGCCCGCGCCCGCCATGTCAACTGGGTGCGCCTCCGGGATCGTGCCACGCACCGGCAATTCCGTTTGCTCAGCACGCACCTCGACCATGTCAGTCAGCCCGCCCGCGAGGCGCAGATCAAACTGATCCTGGACGAGGCCGCGCTGTACGCGCCGGAGTTTCCGCAAATTCTGTGCGGCGACTTCAACGCCGGACGCGCCAACAACGCCATCAAATCGGTGCTCGACGCCGGATGGACCAACACGCAAACCGCCGCGCCCGGTCCGCCCGAGTCAGGGCCAACCGTCCACGGTTTTCGCGGTGAAAAAAACCAGTGGTCCAAAGCCGCGCTCAAACGGGGGCCGATTGATTTCATTTTCACGCGCGGCCCCGTCACCACTCTCGACTGGCGGATCATCCGGGATTCCCGGGACGGACGTTATCCGAGCGATCATTTTTTTCTGGCAACAAAACTGGCTTTCTGAGCGCTGTTTTTGCATGTATTCCCCATGAAACGACGTAGTTTTCTCAAATATCTCGGCTTGGCCGCTTCGTTCTCCGGTCTGGCCCGCACCGCTCGGGCCGCCACCGAAACCGCCGCGAAAACGGGTAAAGCCCCGCATAAAATTCTGTCCTGTAATGTCCGGGTGGATTTGCCCCAGGACAACAAAGCCGGCGATGGCTGGCAGCATCGGAGGGCTTTGTGCGCCGACGTCATCCAAGGCCAGCAAGCCGACTTGATCGGGTTGCAGGAGGCGCAGATGAAGCACCTCCAGTATTTGAAAGAGCGGATGCCGGAATACGACAGCTACGCGCTTTCCTACGCGCTCGATGATTTTCGTCCGGCGAACGCCATTCTGTACCGGCGCGCGCGGTATGAATTGATTTCCTGCGGCGGCTTCTGGCTTTCCCAAACGCCGCACGTCGCGGTGTCAAAATCATGGGATTCAGCCAGCCCGCGCCTCGCCAACTGGGTGGCCTTGAAAGACCGGCGCTCCGGCAAGGAATTCCGTTTCTGGAACACACACCTGGATCACATCAGTCACGAAGCCCGGGCCAAAGGGGCGACCATGATTGTCCAGGCCAGTGAACCGTTCCCCAAAGAACTCCCGCAATTCCTGACCGGGGACATGAACGCCCACGTGAATCACGAGGCCATCAAGAATTACCTGGCGGGCGGTTGGCGGGATACTTACCAGGCGGTTCACGGACCGGACGAGCCCGGGTTCACCTTCCACGCGTTCCAAGGGCCGCAATATGCCCAGCGTTGGGGAGGGAAGGGCATCGGGCGGAAAATTGACTGGATTTTTTACCGGGGGCCCGTGAAAACGCTGGCGGCGGAAATCATTCGCGATGGGAAAAATGGCCGCTACCCAAGTGACCATTATTTCCTCTCGGCCACCGTGGAATTTTGACGGCTGCGGACGTGTTTGCAGTCCCGTTCTTTGATCCATTCATGCAACGCATCCTCCCGGATGATGATTGGAGAGATTAAATCGCAGTGACCCGGTCAACCGATTCGACCAAACACCCAAGCCATGCTCAACGACGCTCAAGTGATTCAGGAACCCGCGCGCGCCACGCCGGTGCGCGCCGTGTATGATGTGCTGGTGGTGGGCGGCGGGCCGGCGGGACTCACTGCCGCCCTGGCCGCCGCCGGGGATGGATTGAAAGTCGGCCTCGTCGAGAGCCGCAGTTTCATTGGCGGCAATCTGACCATCGGCCTGCCGATCCTCGGATTCCTCGGCCAGAAGGGGAATCAAATCATTCAGGGGCTGCCGCAAAAGTTCATTGACCGGCTCCGGGCGCAAGACGCCGCCAGCGAGCACCGGCCCTGTCCGTTGCACGTCAGCATCACCCTCATTGAACCAGAAGCCGTCAAAACGGTGGCGCTCGCCATGCTCGTCGAAGCCGGGGTGGAGGTGTTGTTCTACACGTTCAGCGCGGACGTGATTCTGGAGGACAACCGCATCCGCGGCATCATCACCGAAAGCAAGAACGGCCGGGAAGCGATCCTCGGGAAAGTGGTGATTGATTGCACGGGCGACGCCGATGTGGCGTTCCGCGCGGGGGTGCCCTGTGAACAAGGCAACGCCCAAGGCGGGATGCAACCGCCCACGCTCATGTTCTGCCTCGCGGGGGTGGATACCGACAAACTGCGGCTCAGCATCGCGCACGAACCGCGCACCTATCTCACCGACTTTATCCCGGCGGAATACTTCGGCCAGAACCGGCAGTTTATTGTCGTCGGATTGCGTGAGTTGATCGCCCGGGCCCGCGCGGAACGCCACCTCAACATCCCCAACGAACGCACCATCATCATCACCGGTTTGCGCGCGGGTGAGGCGTGGTTGAACATGACTCGCGTGGCCGGGGTGGACGGCACGGACGCCCGCAGTCTGACCCGGGGCGAAATCGAAGCGCGCCGGCAGATGGCCGACATCATCACCTATCTGAAGCACTATGTGCCGGGCTTCGAGCAGGCATATTTCACCAAGACCGCGCCGTTTCTCGGGATCCGCGAAACCCGCCGCATCGTGGGCCAGTATGTGCTGACCCAGGACGATGTGTTGCAGTGCCGCAAATTCGACGATGCCATCGCCGTGGCCAGTTACCCGATTGACATCCACCGTCCCGGCGACGAAGGCTGCACGTTGATCTGGTGCGGTGATTGTTACGACATTCCTTATCGCACGCTGGTGCCGACGCGGGTGGACAATCTGCTGGTGGCGGGCCGTTGCATTTCAACCACGCACGAGGCCATGGCGTCCATTCGCGTGATGGCCACCTGTATGGCGTTGGGCGAAGCCGCCGGACGCGCCGCCCGGCTCGCCGTGCGCGCCGGAGTCACCCCCGCTGCTGTCAATCCCCAAACGCTGCGGCAGGAACTCCGCGCCCACGGAGCGTATCTGCGCGATTGACGAAAGCCGTTTCCCCCGGATACGGCGGATCGGGAAGCCCCCGTTAAAAAGCAAACCGGCGGCGGCGCGGAGAATCCCCGCGCTTGTTGTCGTCCGGCTTTCCGCATAGGCTCGGCGGGTAACCTTTTGCACCAGATGAAACCACGATTTGTTTTTGCCGGGCTGATGGCCTGCCTGGTCGTGGCCCCGGCGAGCGCCACCAATCAGGTTCGCACCCTCAACACCCCCCGCACCTTTCCGCCCGTCGCTTCGCTGGACGAATGGCAGACCCGGGCGCGCGAAATCCGGGAGCAGATCCTGGTCAGTTGCGGGCTGTGGCCGATGCCCGAAAAAACTCCGTTGCGGGCGCGGGTGTTCGATCGTCTCGAACGCGAGGGTTACACCGTGGAAAAAGTCGTGTTTCAAAGCGCGCCCGGATTTTATGTCGGCGGCAATTTGTATCGGCCGCGGGGCCGGGGGTCTGGTCCGTTTCCGGGGATCCTCAATCCCCACGGCCATTGGTCCCGTGGCCGCCTGGCCGATGGTCCCGATGGGAGTGTTCCGGCCCGGTGCATCAGTTTCGCCCGCCAGGGATGCGTGGCTTTTTCCTATGACATGGTGGGCTACCAAGACACCTTCTTCGCCGACGACGCACGCACGGGCAAACCGGAAACGGTTTTTTCGCGCTGTCACCGCCGGTTTGCGACCAACGCCGTCTACCAGCTCTGGCACATCAACCTGATGGGGCTGCAGACTTGGAACAGTATCCGCGCCTTGGATTTTCTCGCTACGCTTCCGGACGTGGAGCCCACGCGCCTCGCCTGCACCGGCGCTTCCGGCGGCGGCACGCAAACCTTCATGCTGGGCGCCGTTGAAGACCGTCTGGCGGCGCAAGCGCCCGTGGTCATGGTGTCCCACTCGATGCAAGGCGGTTGCCTTTGCGAAAACGCGCCCGGACTGCGCGTCCGTTTTTCCAACATGGAGATTGCCGCCGCCGCCGCGCCGCGGCCGCAACTCCTGGTCGCCGCCACCGGCGATTGGACGCGCACCACGCCCACGCTCGAAGGACCGGCCATCGAGGCAGTTTACCGTCTGTTCGACGCCGCGCCTCAATTCCGGCATGTGTGCTATGACTTCGGGCACAACTACAACCAAACCAGCCGCGAGACGGTGGCGGCCTGGTTCGCCCGCTGGTTGCAGGCCGAGCCGGATGCGATGACGCGCCCGGAGAAACCTTATGCCGTGGAACCGGACGCGGCTTTGCAAGTTTTTGCGGACGGGGTCTTGCCCCCCGACGCCGTCACGGAAGCGCAACTCATCGCCTGGTTCATGGCGCAACGGCGCGCGCAACTCGCCGCCCTGCGGCCGCGGCGCGCGCGTGATTTCGAGCCGTTCCGCGACGTCATGCGCCCGCTCTGGCGCCACACGTTGCAACTCGAAGAAACGCCGCCCCTGCTGCATTTCACCTTCAAATCGCCCCGGGATGGCGACGGATTCACGGTGGTCGAATTGGAAATCCGGCGCGACGGCGAAACCGATCCGGTGATTGCGCGACATTATGTGCCGGCCCGCCCGCACGGACGCCTCCGGCATTCGTCGCCGCTCATCGTGCTAGCGCATGCCGACGGCGCAGCCTCTGTTGTCAGCCCCAGCGAACCTCCCGCAGGGCAGGCGCGCGCGTTGTTGGCACAAGGCTGGCCGGTCATGCTGATCGCGCGGTTCACCCCGTCGCCTGCGGCGGATCCGTTCGCCAACTTTTACACCACCTACAATCGCACCGTGCTGCAACACCGCGTGCGCGATCTGGCCACCACGGTGGCCGCCGCGCGCTTGCTCCCCACCACTTCCCCGGCGCGCCGGCGCGTGGTCTTGTGCGGGGAAGGCCGGGCCGGTTTGTGGGCCTTGCTCGCCGCGCCGCTGGCCGACGCGGTGGTGGCGGATTGCGATCAACTCGATGCCACGGATGATCCATCGCTGTTGGCCCCGGATTTGTTTTGTCCGGGATTGCATGCCTTGGGGGGATTTGAGACGGCCGGATTGTTGGCCGCGCCGCGTCCGCTGTGGCTGCACAACACCGGCGAGATCTTCGCCACGGCAGCCTTGGACGAAGGGTATCGCGCCTTGGGGGCGTCGCGTAAATTGCGCGTGGCCCCCCTGCCGTTGCCCGCACCCGCCCTGACCCGCTGGCTCGAAAACCTGTAACGGCTCTGTCTGGCGCTTCGGTGGAGAGAATCCACATTCGTCTCTCGGGATGAAGACCGGAGAGGCCGTGTGTGCCTCGCCTGCAAGGGCATCCGGGTTGATCCGCAGTTGATCCGCCGTGCTTCGGGGGGCATCAGAAAATCCGGAGCGCCGACTTGACCTTTGGCCATAAACCCGCATCTTACGCGCGCGCTGGGGAGGGTTGGATGGATTCCCGACCGGCGCATTGGGTGCCGGTCCGGCGCAAAGCGCTGTTCCCAGCCCCGCAAGTTACACAGGATACAATTTTAATGACGCGGCCCCGGGCCGCTGCACGACCGATGCAACATATTCGCAATCTCGCGATCATTGCGCACGTTGACCACGGCAAGACCACCCTGGTGGATGGTCTGCTCAAGCAATCCGGCACCTTCCGCGCCAACGAGGCCAAAGCCTCCGAGGAACGGATCATGGATTCCCTGGACCTCGAGCGCGAGAAAGGCATCACCATCCGCGCCAAGAACGCCGCGTTCAAATACCGGGATTATCACGTGAACATCGTGGACACACCCGGCCACGCGGATTTCGGCGGCGAAGTGGAGCGGATCATGAACATGATTGACGGGGTGCTGCTGGTGGTGGACGCCGCCGAAGGTCCCCAGGCGCAAACCCGCTTTGTGTTGCGCAAGGCGCTCGCGGCCGGCGCCAAACCCATCGTGGTCATCAACAAAATTGACCGCGAAAATGCGAACCCGAAGAAGGTGCTGGACCAGGTTTTTGAGTTGTTCTTGTCCCTCAACGCGACGGATGAGCAACTCGATTTCCCGTTCCTCTACTGCTCGGCCAAGGCCGGCTTTGCCCAGACCGATCTGGCGCATCCCAGCCGCACTTTGACGCCGTTGTTCGAGGCCATTGTCAAACACATCCCTCCGCCGCGCGCCCGGGCCGGAGACGGTTTCCAAGTGCTGGTGGCGAACCTGGATTACTCCGATTACCTCGGTCGGATTGCCTTTGGCAAAATCGTCGCCGGAAAGGTGCGGGCCGGCGCGGCCGCCGTCTGCCTCCACGGCGATGGCCGCGTGACCTCCGGCAAGATCACCATGCTCTACCACTTCGAGGGATTAAAACGCATCGAAGTCGAGGAGGCGCACGCCGGGGACATCGTCGGCATCACCGGGTTTGACGACGTGTGCATCGGTGAGACTCTCGCCGACAAAGCCGAGCGGGGCGCGTTGCCGTACATCCCGATTGATCCGCCCACCATCCAAATGGAATTTGCCGTGAACGACGGCCCCCTCGCCGGCCAGGACGGCAAGCTCGTCACCGCCCGCCATCTTTGGGAGCGCCTCGTCCGGGAAATCCGCACCAACGTCGCCCTGCGCATCGCCCAGACCGATGATCCGAAGGTGTTCAACGTCAAGGGCCGCGGCGAGATGCAAATCGCCATTCTCGTCGAGCAAATGCGCCGGGAAGGCTACGAGGTGCTGGTCTCGCGGCCCGAAGTGCTCTGGCGCCAGGGGCCCAACGGCGCGTTGCTCGAGCCGATCGAAAAATTGTTCCTCGAGATCCCCCAGGACCACTTGGGCGCGGTCATGGAAAACCTCGCGTGGCGCAAAGCCGGGATTACCGCCATCCATCATCACGGCCGGCAGGTGACCATCGAAGCGTTGATTCCCATGCGGGGATTGATCGGATTCGAGACGGACCTGGTGAACCTGACGCGCGGGCTCGGTGTCTTGAGCCATCTCTTTCACGAATACGGGACGGATCGCGGGGAGATTCCCGCCCGTAAAAACGGGTCTCTCGTCAGCATGGAAAACGGCGAGGCAATGGCCTACGCACTGAACATGATCCAGGAACGCGGGCGGCTGATGGTGGCCCCCGGCGACCAGATTTACAAAGGCATGATCGTCGGCGAAAACGCGCACGACAACGACCTGCCGGTGAATCCCTGCAAGGCGAAGAAGCTCACCAACATGCGTTCCCAAGGCGAAGGCAAAGGCATTCAACTCACCCCGCCGTTGCGGCTGAGCCTCGATCGCGCGTTGGAATACATCGGCTCGGATGAATACGTGGAAGCCACGCCCCGGCATTTGCGCCTGCGCAAAAAAATCCTGGACGAAAACCAGCGCAAACGCGCCGAGCAAAACCGCGTGTTCAAAATCATGGCCGCGTGACGACCGGTGGGGAGAGCCAGGCCCGTAATCCCCATTCATTCCGCGCCGGTGGACGCCGCCGCCCGCCCACATACCATCGGGCTGACGTTGCGCCGGCAGTGCATTCCGCGCTGGCCAGTTGGCTAGCGGTGTGGTCAACTGACCACGCATGAAACGTCAATTTTTCTTTGCCGGACTCATCACCGTTGCCCTTCTCACCGGCTGCCGCGCTCCGCGCGATCCGGTGGTCAATCGGCCCCTCGAATTGTTCAATGGTCGCAACCTCGCCGGTTGGACGCCGGTGTTCGATCCCTCCGATCCGCCGCGTGACCCCGTGTGGTCCGTGCGGGATCGCCTCCTCATTTGCACCGGCGAGCCGCTGGGCGTGCTGCAGACCGAGCGCGCCTTTACCAACTTCCGGCTGGTGGTGGAATACCGCTGGCCCCCCGGTCAGAAGCCGGGCAACAGCGGCATTCTCACCCGCATCAACGGCCCGGTCCGCGCGCTGCCCCGGGCCGCCGAGGTCCAGTTGATGCACGGTAATGCGGGCGATGTGCTCGGTTTGCAGGGCATGCAGGTCTTGGACGGGCAACCGCGGTTTTTTGCCGTCAACGCCCACGAGATCGCCGGCGACATTCGCGGCGTGAAAAAACTGGTGGACGCCGAGCAGCCTCCGGGCGAGTGGAATCGCGTGGAAGTGCTGGCGGAGGGCGGCAGTTACACCGTCTGGATGAACGGCCAGCAGATCAACCATGCCGTGGGCGTGGAAATCCGGCCCGGCCCGATCGGGCTGCAATCCGAAGGTGGCGAAATCCATTTCCGCCGGGCGACTCTGACGCCGTTGGCGCCGTGACGCCGCCTGCGTTTGTCCCGGAAGGTGAATCGCTTTAACGCCCCCGTCAGTCCGTTTGTTTATGAAAACCAACCAAGTCTATCTGGCCATTGATCTCGGCGCCGAGAGCGGACGGGTGATGGCCGGCCGGTGGAACGGCAAAACCCTCCAGCTCGAAGAAATCCATCGTTTCCCCAACGGCCCGGTGATGCTTGCCGACAGCCTGCGCTGGGACGTGCTGCGGCTCTGGCACGAAATCCAGCACGGACTGGCCCTCGCCGCGCAGCAATACGGCGCCCGCGTTGTCTCCGTCGGCGCGGATACCTGGGGCGTGGATTACGTGCTGTTGAATAAACGCGGGGAACTGTTGGGCCAGCCGTTTGCCTACCGCGACGCCCGCACTAACGGCGTCATGGAAAAAGCGTTTCGCCGCGTGCCCCGCGAAGCCATCTTCGCCCAGACCGGACTGCAGTTCATGCAGTTCAACACGCTCTTTCAATTGCTCGCCCATCAGCGGGCGCATCCCGACCTGCTCGCCGCCGCCGACACACTGTTGTTCATGCCCGACTTTCTGCACTGGGCCTTGTGTGGCGCGCGGGTGGCCGAGTTCACCATCGCCAGTACCTCGCAATGTCTGCATCCCCTCCGGCGCCAGTGGGCGGGGGGATTGCTGAAACAATTCCAACTGCCGCGGCGGCTCTTTCCGAAGATTGTACCGCCCGGCACGCCCCTCGGCGCTTTGCGCGCCACCGTGGCCGAACGCACCGGTCTGGCCGGCGTGAACGTGGTGGCGCCGCCCGCGCACGACACTGCCGCCGCCGTGGCGGGAGTGCCCACCGCGAACACCGGCCGTCCTAACTGGGCCTATATCAGTTCCGGCACCTGGTCGCTCATGGGAGTGGAAGTGAAACAGGCGGTCCTGTCCCCCCGCGCACAGGCGCTCAACGTCACCAACGAAGGCGGCGTGGACGGCACCTATCGCCTGTTGAAAAACATCATGGGCTTGTGGCTCGTGCAGCAATGCAAACGCTCCTTCGACGCCCGGCCTGCCGCACGGACGTCGCGCACCCGCAGTCACAGCTACGCCGAACTGGCGCGCCTGGCCGCCCGGGCCAAACCGCTCCGCTCCCTCGTGGACCCGGACGACCCTCGTTTCCTCAATCCACCCGACATGCCGGCGGCGATGCAGCGCTTCTGCCGCGAGACCCGGCAACCGGTGCCGCAGACCGTCGGCGAACTCGTCCGCTGCGCCTACGAAAGCCTCGCGTTGAAATACCGGGAAGTGCTCGGCTGGCTGGAGGAACTGACGGGGGAACCCATCGAAGTCATCCACATCGTGGGCGGCGGATCGCAGAATGCGGTGCTAAACCAATTTACGGCGGACGCCTGCCAACGCCCGGTCCTCGCGGGGCCCGTGGAAGCCACGGCGATGGGGAATCTGCTCACCCAGGTCCGCGCCCACGGGGAACTGGCCTCGCTGGCCGAACTGCGCGCCGTCATCCGCCAATCCAGCGCGGTCACCTGCTTCGAACCCCGGCCCGCGGCGGCCTGGCAGGACGCGGCGGAACGCTTCGCCAAACTGCGCACCCGGACGCCCCAATAAAAAACCCGGCACATACGCTTTTTCCCGGCGTGCCCGGGTAACCGTCACTCTGACGGGCAGCCGGGACTGCCGGCTTGCTGGAATTCGTTAAAAGGTTATGGTTTGCCCGTGTTGGATTGGTCGCAATGCGTCGCCGTCGAGCGCGTGCCCGGCAAAGTCGGGGGCGCGTGGTTGTTCACGGGCACCCGCGTGCCCGTGCGGGCGCTGTTTGAAAACCTCGAAGGCGGTGCGACGGTCGAGCAGTTCCTCGAATGGTTTCCGGGCGTCAACCGCGAGCAGGTCCTGGCGGTGCTCAAGTTTGCGGAATCATCGTTGACAGAAACGGCGGTCTAAACCGGCCCGTTCATGCGTATTCTCTTCGATCAAGGCACCCCGGTGCCGTTGCGTCGCACACTCGCACGCAGCGAGCCCGCGCCCTGGCTTTGGCCACGCCGGAATTGAGATTTCAACCTCCGCTTGCTTGCCGCCTCCCAGCCCGTGGTGGCTTGGCAGGCCGGGCATTCTGCGCTTGCGGGAAGGTCGCGGCCCGGCATAATGGCGCCAAAATGGCGGCCACGAAGTATCAAGCAATCAAAGATTCACTGTGCCGGCTCTACCTCGACGACCCGCGCCCGTGGCTCATCGGTTTTAGTGGCGGCAAGGATAGCACGCTG
>Ga0255341_1000368_pt1 | contig 78807 bp, 72 predicted proteins | sample wastewater_treat_8_FD_192418 | JGI IMG/M metagenome (GOLD analysis project Ga0255341, IMG submission 192418) | Wastewater microbial communities from Lulu Island WWTP, Vancouver, Canada - plant12 | ecosystem: Engineered > WWTP > Wastewater > Unclassified | place: Canada: Vancouver, British... | reverse complement strand
TGTAGTATTTTTCTACATACAGTATATCGCAAAAACGCCTTGAAGTCCAGTAGTTTCAATAGTTTTGCGAAGTTTTCAAAGATCGATATTACCTGTTTTTAACAGGAGTTATTGCAGTGGAATCAAGACTATATATGAAACTGGAGGTGTATTTCAATGGATGTACACGGTCTTGATGAGCTTTTATCAGAGGCTTACAGCATGCCTGATGGCCAGGCAAAGCTGTTGTTATTGGAGGAGGCTGCAAGAATAGCAGACAACCTTAATGATATTGACAGAGGCTATGATATAAGAACAGATATTATTTATCAAGGGGTTTTTTCAGGATATGCAATGAATGCCATTGTTGCATTTTCGTGGTGTCTCGCACAATTTGACAAGGATCCTGAAAGGTATAGTAGTTATGATCTGTTGTGGGAGTATAAGTGGATTTTAGGCCATGTTGATGATTTTCCTGATATTCCTTTGAATAAAGCTGATGAGATATTTGAGGATATGAGAAGAAGGTATTTGGAGTATGGAGCCAGTCTGAGGCCATATTACAGCTTGAAGTGCAGGCATATGATGAAACTGGGACAGAAAGTTGAGGCAGAAGAATTTTATACCAAATGGATCAATGCTTCAAGGGACTATTTAAATGATTGTACTGCCTGTGATTTGGACAATGAAATAGAATATATGATATATATAGGTGATTATGAAAAAGCATTGGAAATGGCAAAGCCCATTTTATCAAATCAATTGAAGTGCGGTGAGGTTCCTCATATTACATATCATAAATTTTTAATACCGCTTTTGAAGCTCGGTAAAAAAGAAGAAGCACAGCAAATGCATGATAAGGGCTATAAACTTATAAATAAGAATAGAGAATTTATAGCTGAAGTTAGCAATCATATGATATACCTGACTATTACCGATCCACAAAAAGCATTGAGTGTTTTTGAAAGTCATTTTCAGTGGGCTTATGAAACATTGAGCTTGTATAGGAAGTTCCTGTTTTATCTTGCATCATGGGTATTATTTTTAAAATTGAAGAGTATAGGATATGAAGACATAAAGCTTAGACTGCAGAATGAGTGTGATATTGTTAACGTTTTTAATATTAAGGATATGGATGGTGTCTTGAATTGGTTTGAGAAGGAAACAAGGGATCTGGCAATCAAGTTTAACAGCAGAAACGGAAATGATTATTTTAATGAAATAATAAAAGAGAGATTAAGATTAGCAGAACTGGCGATTTAATGTCTGTCTTGTGTGTTTTTAGGTTTTTTGCTATAATTTCGTTATGCACGTTTTACGATGCGAATTTTGATTTGCTATTATAACAATTACATGTAAAGGAAAGTGAATTATACCAATGAATATTAATGATTTGAAATCAAAAATAGACGGTGGCAATCCATTTAAAACTTACTACATTATTTTGGCAATATTTTTCTCTTTAATTTGCCTTACAAGTACATCTCTTCACTATACCCAAACGGCACCCGGAAACTTTCTTATGTGGTCTTCCTGGCTGTTGAGTGTGGGATTTCTCTTTTTATATTCAAAGAAATCGGGCAGCTTAAAGTTTGATCTAACAGTATTTAAGAGTAAAAGGCTGCTTTTGTACCTTGTACTCACCTTAGGATTTTTTATTACCCACCTTTGGGATTTCAACAATCTGCCATGGAGTGATAAGGGTCTGTTTGACGATGGAGCATGGGACATTTACTTCGCCAAGGAACGTATTTTCACCGATCAGCCTTTCCAGGCAGCATTTTTTGATGATGTGGGCCTGATATCCAGAGAGGTGGTATTTCACTATTACATAACATTCTTTTTCAAGCTTTTTGGGTATAATTTATTGATTTTCAATATTGCACTAACAATTCTAGGCTATATTACATTTATGTTTACAACTATGCTTGCAGAAAGGCTTTTTAAGAAACAATCCATTACCATATTTACTGCCATAGTGATGAATTTTTTCCCGCTTCAATATATGCATATGTATGCTGGGCATAGATATGCCATAGCTGCACCAATGATAATGGCATCGGTGTATTTTTCATATACCGGGTTCAGTATGAAAAACAAGATGAGACTTACATTAGGGGCATTGTTTGCAGCACTTGCTGTTGATGGTGCTGTTATGGGCAAACAGTATTTATATGGCTTAATTATAGGTACTGTACTTTTGGTAATTTTTCATCGAAAAACTTACTTAAAAAGAAAAATAGTAAATAGGGCTATACATTATTCAATATCATTGGTTATTTGTATGATGCCCCTTATTGTATATGTTTTATTTAATCCTGTTTATTTTAACCATGAGAAGAATATGACAAATGAGTTTGTAAGCAGTCTGGGTATAGATTTAAATGAAGACGGAGCTATTGGATATGTAAAAATGCCATTTGCACTTATAAGTAAAACAATTAATCTAAATGAAGCTTCAGATAAGTTCAGGGAATATGTTGAGCTTCTGACAGGAACTTTTATTAATAAAGATACGGGAGTAAAGTGGTTTATACCAGGTTTTACTGCAATCCCGCTGGCATACTACTTATTAATTATTCCTGGAATAATAATTGCCATAAAAAGAAGGTACTATACCATTGTAGTTTTGGCAATCCTTCCGGCTGTGGGAGCCTTTGTTGCAGGATCTTCAGATTATAGAGTTTTGCATGGTGCATCTTTTTGGGTACTGTTGGTTGCATGTGCTTTAAGTGGTGCATATAAGCTTAATGATTACAAAAAGCTGGAAAAATATAAATTGAGTTATATTGCACTTGCTGCCTGTATAATAGTTACTTCATTAGGTTTATACTCAAGTGTCAGCTATATATATGAGATGGCATCGGATAAAAATTCATTAAGGCTTCTTCCTCATAAAGATGTTGAGGTTGCACGATATATGAAGGATGTTGTTGCAGGAGTAGAAAACCCATCAACAAAGATGCAGTGGAATGAGCTCAATACCGGTCTTCCTGTGAGCAGCAAGTATGATACCCTGTTATGTCAGGGCTCGGGCTATGCGATCACCCATTTATTCCTTCATGATTTCGGCAATAAAAAAATAATGGCCTTTAGCGATCAACTGCCATTTCGGATTATGCAGGTTCATGAGATATTAGATGCCAATAAAAAAGCTATAAGTGAGTATGACAGTTCTTCGAATAAGGATTTGAAATTGATATGGGAGTATGATGCTGAAAAAACAAACAAAATTATTTCTTTATTTAAAAGCTTTGAAAAATATGGCAAGGGACAGGATATTACTATCAATACCGATAACGGAGATGTAAAATTCTATATTCTGGATATACCAAATAAAAATATTAATAATTTAAAATCAGATATAGCTAATCTTTCATTAGATTAAATACGATTAATCTTTTACATTTATCTATCGCAAAATTTCGGTAAAGCGTTCGTTATTTTGCTCTGCTAAATGTAAGATTAATAACGTATTTAATATAGATTAAACTGAAGAGAGAAGAGAGTGATTAAGTGCAGTACAGGAGAGTTGGTAAAGATGGAAATGAAGCATCCATATTAGGTTATGGATGCATGAGGTTTCCTTCTAAAAACGGAAAGATAGATATGGTAAGAACAGAAAAGCAGATAATGTCGGCCATTGAAAGGGGCGTTAACTATTTTGATACTGCATATCTGTATATTGGAAGTGAGGCTGCATTAGGCTCAATACTTCACAAGAATGGGGTTCGCCATAAAGTTATGATTGCTACAAAAATTCCTCCCTATCTTGTTAACAGCAGAAAGGATATGGAAAACCTTCTCAATACCCAGCTTGAAAGACTTAAGACAGATTATATAGACTACTATCTCCTTCATGCAGTGCAGGACATAAAGGGATGGGAAAAGGCTAAAGCCAACGGACTTATGGGCTTCTTAGAGGAAATGAAGGCAAAGGGCACTATAAGAAATATTGGCTTTTCATACCATGGCGACAAAAATGATTTCAAGGTGTTGATTGATGATTATAACTGGGATTTCTGTCAGATACAGTATAACTATATTGACGAAACAAACCAGGCAGGGGTGGAAGGCCTTAAGTATGCCCACTCTAAGGGAATAGGTGTTGTAATTATGGAGCCTCTTAGAGGAGGAAGTCTTGTCGGAAAAATGCCTGACGAAATAAAAAAAATATGGAATAAATCCGGAGTTAATCGGTCGTATGTGGATTGGGCTTTGAGGTGGCTTTGGAACCAGCCTGAGGTAGGAGTTGTATTGTCAGGCATGAATGAAGAAAGCCATATAGATGAAAATATAAGGCTTGCATGTGAGATAAAGCCCGGCACAATAACCGAGAATGAACACAGCATATACAAGGAGGTAAAGGAGACTTACCTCAGATTGATGAAAGTAGGGTGCACCGGCTGTGCATATTGCTTGCCCTGTCCGGCGGGGGTCAATATACCTTTTTGTTTCAGCTACTATAACACTATGCACTTGTTTAAAAATAAGCATGCCCGTCTTCAATATCTTATGTTTGGCGGTGGTGCTACCGGAGGGGAAAACTCTCTGGCTTCAAAATGTATAGATTGCGGCAAATGTGAAAAGGTATGCCCTCAGCATATCAAAATAAGGGAAAATCTTAAAATATTAAAAAAGGAAATGGAGCCATGGTGGAGCGGACCGCTCCTTGGCATTATAAGAGGAGTGCTTAAGATAAAGCGTTTTTTTACAAGAGGAAAAACAGCCGGGTGAGGTTGGAGTTTAGAATTCAGGGGAAAATATATGCTGCTGTTTATAATGGTGATACAGTAATATCTATACCCTTTGCAACCTTAGCTTCAAACACCTGAACCGAAGGTTTTTCATAATGGGTAATGCTTTCTGCATTATCGATAAATATTGGAAGCTTAAGGTTTGTTCTGGAATTAATCAATGCAGAAATTTCAAGTCCTGCACGAATTGATTCAGAGGTGCTTATAACATGCAGCTCCCGTCCCTTATATAGTACTTCAAAGCAGTCGCGGAGTTCATTTGTGCCTGGTGCAACCCTCTGGAGACGAATAGAAACATTTTTAAGGCTTCCCCGAATAGTATCGTATTGTAAATCAGCCTTTATGGAGTTGTACTGTGATATGGCTGTTATCGATCTGTTTATCTGGTAACGCTTTGCAGAGAGCTTTTCCAAGCTTTGCTTTGAAGCTTCAATTGACTCTAATGCATTCTCGTATAATTTTTTTTGTGACCTTATAGCTTCATTCCGCCTAATAATATTATCATATTCAGCTTTCACAGTTTCCAGCTCTTTTGAAACTGCATCAAGCTCTTCCTTGATAGCATCAGTTTCGTTGGTCTTACTTTCCTCCTCTTCAATTTGTTTTATTAAATCTGCTTCATTTCTTTTTAAACTTTCCAGATTGGATTTAAGAAGTTCATTTTCCCCTTCTATTTTTTCCATCATCTTGCGTATTTCCGCCTCAGGTATAGGTTGTCCGCATGTTGGACAGTTCCTGTTAAAATGTGGAGTGCTCTTGTTTATTCGATTATTAAGGGACTGTATTTCAAGCCTGCAGATAGAAAGTTTACTCTGTAGAAAACTTACAGTATTATTCTGAACTGACGCTCTAATAAGATTTTCCTTTCGTGCCTCAAGCATGCTTAATCTTGACTTTATCTGAGATTCATCAACAATTTCACCGATAGGAGCTTTTTTTATTTGTTCTTCTGCCTGTCTTTGTTTTTCTGTTAAAATCTTTATTTCATCTTCAACAGTTTTAAGATCAGTTCGCATCTTCTTAAGAAATGCATTGGAATTAAAGTTTTCTTCTTTTGGAAGGTATTGGGGCAAATCTGAATCCACTTTTTTTATAATGGACTGTGTTGAAGGAAATGGCAGAATGCTCATTAAAAGCTCACTGGCAACCTTCGAAGATAATCTGGTAAAATAACCTATCATAAATGTAGATAAAAAAATGTCTTTATTCATGATATAGGGAGCCAAATCCGAATCTTTTACAGGCATTCCGTCTAAAATCAGCCTGTGATGCTTTCCTGTTTCCGGGCTCTGTTCTCTAAGTAAGGAATGTTCATTTCCGGAGTTATCTTCAAAAAATACCTGGACAATAGTTTTTGTACTGTCATTGTTACGAAGAAGGTACTCAGCCGTAATGCCTGTAGCACTGCACCCGCAGAAAACCCAGCAAAGTGCATCGCCAAGTGATGTTTTTCCGGAGTAATTTTCTCCCTGTATTAAAGTATCGGAATAAAAGTTAAAAGTTTTTGGTTGATGAAAAGGAACATTTTTAAAGCCTGCTATTTCTATCTTTTTAATAATCATTTGCTACACCCTGTATTTTTTAGATTTATATTACATTATAACATGTTTTGAAATATTGCTACAACTTGTTAAGGAATGATTTTTTGTGGGTATAAAAAGTGGGTTTCTAAGGCAAATTATAGTATATAAAAATTATTAAGAGGTAGTGGTTGATACAATGACAAAAGCACATGAAATTAGTGTTACAGCACAAGCAGAACAGGAGTTGCCTCGCGAAAAGTTTGATGAACTGGAAGCTTTTATCGAGGGATTGGGAACTACAAAGGGTGCATTGATAGAAATATTGCATAAGGCACAAAGCTTGTTCGGATACCTCCCAAGGGATGTACAGCTCTTTGTTGCCAGAAAGCTGGGGATTCCCGGAGCAGAGGTTTTTGGTGTTGTCAGCTTTTACTCGTACTTCACAACAAAGCCTCGAGGTAAGCATACTATAAGTGTATGTCTGGGGACTGCATGCTTTGTTAAAGGAGCAGATAAGATAATGGAACGGCTTAAGGAGAAGCTTAAAATAGAGTCTAACGAGATAACGGAAGATGGACTGTTTACATTGAAGGATATCAGGTGTGTGGGAGCATGCGGCTTAGCACCTGTAATGATGATTGATGATAAGGTCTATGGGCGTGTTAAGGAAGAAGATTTGGACGGTATACTGGAAAGCTACAGAAAATAAGAGATGTAAGGGCGGTGTACGATGAGTATAAAATCTATGGAAGAGCTCCGTAAAATAAGAGAAGAACACCAAAACAAGGTTAACTTAAGACAAACCGGCGATAACTCTGAAGAAAAAATTGAAATACTTATTGGTATGGCAACATGTGGTATTTCTTCGGGAGCAAGGGAAACACTCAATGCCTTTGTTGAAGAAATTAATAATCAAGGTATTCAGAACATAAAGGTTATAACTGTGGGATGTATTGGATACTGTCATTCAGAACCGACTGTCCAGGTAAATATGCCGGGACAAAAGCCTGTTCTTTATGGCAATGTAAAAAAGGATAAGGTTTCAAGTATTATAAACAGTCATATAAAGGGTGGACAGCCCTTGAATGAGTTGGTCCTTAAAGTGGATTTTGAAAGAGCATAGGAGGGGATATTACAGTGGCAGCACGTTCAAATATTTTGGTTTGCACCGGAACAGGATGTTTGGCTGGTGAAAGTGAAAAGGTAGCTAAAAATCTCCAGCTTATAATTAAAGCCAGAGGGTATGAGAATGAAGTGAATGTTATTAAGACAGGCTGCTTTGGTTTTTGTGAAAAAGGGCCAATAGTAAAGGTTGAGCCGGATAATGCTTTTTATGTATCTGTATCGCCTAAAGATGCAAAAGAGATTGTAGATGAGCATATTATAAAGGGCAGAGTTGTTGAAAGGCTTTTATACAAAGAGCCTGTAAGAAATGAAATTGTAAGCAGGCAGGAAGAAATGCCTTTTTATAAGAAGCAGCTTCGAGTAGCTTTACGGAATTGCGGTCTTATAAATCCTGAGGACATATTTGAATACATCGCCTTTGGAGGGTATGAGGCATTAGGAAAGGTACTGACATCAATGACACCTGAGCAGGTCATTGAAGAAATTAAAAAGTCTGGTTTGCGTGGAAGAGGTGGTGGCGGATTTCCGACGGGCTTAAAATGGGAAATAACTCGAAAACAGCAAGGCCCGGAGAAATTCATTATTTGTAATGCTGATGAGGGCGACCCTGGTGCTTTTATGGACAGGAGCATTCTTGAGGGTGATCCACACAGCATAATAGAGGCCATGGCAATAGGTGGGTATGCAATAGGTGCCGATAAGGGGCTTATATATATACGAGCTGAGTACCCCCTTGCCATAGCCAGATTGAATATTGCCATCAAGCAGGCAAAGGAACATGGCTTGCTTGGTAAAAATATTTTCGGTACAGACTTTAACTTTGAAATAGCAATAAAATTTGGTGCAGGAGCTTTTGTATGCGGCGAGGAAACCGCACTTATAAATTCCTGCGAAGGCAAAAGGGGAGAACCTAACTACAAGCCGCCCTATCCGGCTGAAGAAGGCTATTGGGGATATCCTACCTGTGTAAATAATGTTGAAACATTTGCTAATATTACACAAATAATTATGAGAGGTGCGGATTGGTTTTCGTCTATTGGAACTGAAAGAAGCAAGGGTACAAAGGTATTTGCACTTGCCGGAAAAGTCAAGAATGTTGGACTTATTGAAGTACCGATGGGAATTACATTAAGAGAAATCATATTTGATATCGGAGGTGGTATTCCAGGCGGACACAAGTTTAAAGCTGTACAAACAGGAGGACCGTCCGGGGGTGTTATGACAGAAAAACACCTTGATGTGCCTATAGAATATGACAGCCTTTTAGAAATAGGTTCAATGATGGGATCGGGCGGTATGATTGTTATGGACGAAAGGGACAACATGGTGAAAATTGCAAAGTTTTATCTTGAGTTTTCAATGGACGAGTCCTGTGGAAGGTGTACACCCTGTAGGATAGGAACAAAACGCATGTATGAAATTTTAAATAAGATAACCAGCGGTAAAGGTACCATGGCAGATATAGATGCATTGAAACAGATTGCCTATATGGTTAAAGACAGCTCGCTGTGCGGACTTGGTCAGACAGCACCCAATCCTGTTATTAGCACACTCAAGCATTTTTGGGATGAGTATATTGCTTTTATAAAGGATGAGGACAGTCCAAGGGGTGAAGGAAGATATGAAGCAAAAAATAAATTCAAACCTGGATTAAAAGTATGATTCGGTAAAAATGGAGGATTGATTATGGCAGGGAATCCGGCTGAACATGAAGATAAGGCTATGGTTAGTATTAAAATAAACTATAAGGAAATGAAGGTGCCAAAAGGGATATCAGTTGTGGAAGCAGCCCATGAGGCTGGTATAAAAATACCTACATTATGCCACCTGGATTTGCATGATGTAAAAATGGTAAACAAAACCGCTTCTTGCAGAGTTTGTATGGTTGAGCTTGTTGATTCAAGAAGCAACCGAAATAAACTTGTTCCGGCATGTGTCACAAAGGTAAGCGATGGGATGGAGGTTTTAACAAGCTCTGTTAGGGCTATTACAGCAAGAAGAATGGCAGTTGAGCTGCTTTTATCAAACCATCCTAACGAGTGCTTTACTTGTCCTAAGAATCTGGAATGCGAGCTTCAAGCCCTCGCGGCTGAGTTGAAGGTGAGGCACATAGCCTGGGAAGGGGAAAGAATGGACTATCCTAAAGACATGTCAAGCGATGCTATTGTCAAGGATGCGGATAAATGCATTTATTGCAGGCGATGTGAGACAATGTGCAACGAGGTTCAGACCTGTGGAATACTGTCGGGAATAGGCAGAGGGTTTAATGCTTTTGTTGGGCCTGCATTTAACATTCCCATGGTTGAATCTTCATGTACATACTGCGGACAATGTGTTCAGGTATGTCCTACGGCGGCGTTGACTGAGGTTTATCACGTGGATAAGGTTTGGGAGGCGTTAAATGATCCGGACAAGCATGTAATTGTCCAAACAGCACCTGCCATACGTGTTGCACTTGGGGAAATGTTCCATATGGACCCTGGGACAATTGTGACGGGTAAAATGGTTTCAGCTTTACGCATTATGGGTTTTAGCGGCGTATTTGATACAAATTTCGGTGCAGACCTCACAGTAATGGAAGAAGCGTCAGAGCTTATATACCGCATTAAGGAGAATAAAACTCTTCCTATCTTAACAAGCTGCTGTCCTGCATGGGTAAAATTTATTGAGCATCAGTTCCCGGAGCTTTTAGATGTTCCTTCAACCTGTAAGTCTCCCCATATAATGTTCGGAACCATTGCAAAAACATATTATGCAAAAAAGAATGGCATAGACCCGGACAACATTGTGGTGGTTTCCGTTATGCCATGCATAGCCAAAAAGGCTGAGGCTAAGAGGCCTGAGCTTACAAAGGATGAGCATAACAACGTCGATATTGTGGTTACTACAAGGGAGCTTGGGCACATGATAAAGGAGGCAGGTATAGACTTTAGAAGCCTTCCTGACAGTGATTTTGATATGCCTTTAGGAGAGCATACGGGGGCGGCAGTTATGTTCGGTACAACAGGTGGTGTTATTGAAGCGGCAATACGTACTGCCTACGAGTGGATGACAGGTAAGGAACTGGAAAAGGTGGAGTTTGACCAACTGAGAGGCTCGGACGGCCTTAGAAAGGCTGAAGTCACTATTGGAGACAGAGTTCTTAGAATCGGTATTGCAAGTGGTCTGGGAAATGCACGGACGCTACTGGAGGATATAAGAGACAGAAGGGACCATTACGATGCAATTGAGATTATGGCATGTCCCGGAGGATGTATTGCAGGTGGAGGGCAGCCTTACCACCACGGAAACTATGAAATCGTTAAGAAGCGTCAGGAAGCAATATATGAGGAGGATAGAAACAGAAAGCTCAGAAAATCCAATGAGAATCCCGAGATATTAAAGCTTTATAAGGAGTATCTGGGAGAACCCTTTGGAGAAACTGCCCACAAGCTGCTTCATACTCATTTTGAGGAGAGGGAAAGAATTTAAATGCTGTAGTTTTGTTACAGTAATATTACAAAAGAAAAAAGTGGATTGACAGGATTAAAATTCTTGTGGTAGAATATTTAATGTGTGCCTGAAAGGGCGTTGTTAAGTGGTTCATATTTGAAACTATTAATTTTCGATAAAATGATTGAGAAAGGAGGATTTATACAATGGATTGCATTATAAAATTACAACATGGAGAATATAATAGAAGACATATGTTATTGTCATTTAAACCAGGTACTGACGAGAGATGCAGACATTGGCTTAATCCTCTGTTTATTATGTGTAGGGATATATCATCAATTTAGTATATAACTATTACACTGTATAATGTGCGGTTAGGTCAAAAAATGGCTTAACCGCATTTTTATTTTACTTTCAATGGGAGATTATTTGTTAAAAATTTACTTAATATAAACAAAAACATATTATTATTACAATTAAATTACATCAAAAAGAAATATTGACAATAAAAACATTAAATGTTATGATTTGATAGGTGTAAAAATTATTAAAATGAAAAAGATAGGAGGAGAGTCAATGTATATACTCAATAATAAATTTATGGAGCAACTGAATATTAAAGCGGGATTATCAGATAGACCAAGTACATATGAAGGTATTTATTGGCTTAGTCCTCTTTTGAATAAATGCAGGGTCCGATTAAACGAGAAACGAAGTTAATCAGGGTAACGATATATGATATGATGCATTTTACTAAAAAGGGCAGCTAAGTCAAAAAAAGACTTGGCTGCTCATTTTTTTTGATATTGATTCCAAAGGAATCGAAACTACATTAAATACGTTATTAATCTTACATTTAGCAGTAGATAAATGTAAAAGATTAATCGTATTTAAACTAATACTAAACAGGTGGTGAAAACATGAGGTTTTTTAACTCAACACAAAAAAACATGAGTTTTTCTGATGTGGTTGCAAGTATTAAATACTTCATCAGAATTAACCCGGACAACAAATTCCGGATAGCAATCGGTACCGATTCCCAGGTAAAGGGAAGAAATACTTGCTTTGCAACAGGCATTCACATTCATATGTTAGGAAGAGGAGCCTGGTGCTGCATAAGCAAAAGATTGGAGAGCAAGGCGTATAAAAATCTGAAAGAAAAGATTTCAAGGGAAACGCTTTTTACCTATGAAATTGCAAATATGTTAAATGAACAGTTAATGGATTCCCTTGAATATTTTAATGCTAAATACAGAAATTTTGAGTGCAATATTGAAGCACATATAGATATAGGAAGAAACGGTGAAACCAGAAAGTTTATTAGAGAAATGGTTGGATACTTTGAAGGCAGCGGTATAGATGCAAAAATAAAACCTGAATCATTTGTAGCAAGTAGCTATGCAAACAGGTACAGCAAAACTTTCAAGGTAGGATAGATAGAAGGAAAGGGTTGATTCATCTATGACAGTATTAAAGGTAACACCCGTAAGAAATGTTTTGATAGGTAAAGGGTGTTTTAAAAGTGAAAGAGCAGACATGTTCTACAACAAGGTTGTTCATGACGGTGCAAAGGTTGAAGTCTTTGATGTTTCGGATAGAAAGCAAAAAGAGCTTACAGTAAGCGAGTTAAATAAAAGAAAACATAGAATGATTATAAATAATAAAAGATACTTTATCTGTTCAATAATAGCATGCTGAAGGATGATTTAAGAACAAGTATAAAAAAACACATTAAATTTAACGATTTAAGGTGTTTTTTTTATAATTTCTGATAACAAAAAAAGTAATTCATACTATACAAATCAATAGAAATGTTATAGACTTAAAGTGTTAATAAAGTTTTACAAACATAATATAATTATTAGGGGGTTAAGGCTATGAAAAAGACATTTATTGCTGTTGTTGTTATTTCTCTTTTGGCAGGATTATTAGGAATTGCCCAAAATGCTTATGCAGAGGATTCTTTTGTTTCTAGACAGACAATAATATCGGGCAGAATTTTAAATCCTGATGGAACGCCGTTTGAAATGCAAGATGGAACATATTTAAGTGTTATATTGAAGAATTTCAATTCTAACTCTGAATATGGCTTAACGCAGGTACAAGTAAATGATGACGGTACGTATGAATTAGCATATGAATATGCTAGTGGAGAGTATGAGCTTGTAGTGTTGATAGATGGCAAAAATATTCCATATGTCGATTCACTTCCTGATCCCATCAAAGTTTCTTCAGGACAAAAATATAACAAGGACTTAAAATTGTCTTATCCGGAAATTACTGGCAAGATTTTAACTAAAGAAGGTACACCTTTGGAAATTTTCAAGGAGACAAATGTAAATGTTGAACTGAGGAATGCCACTAATCAGGAATTTCACAGAAATATAACTGTTTCATCTGATGGAAGTTTTAACTTTGGTGGAGGGTTGCCTTCCGGTGAATATTTTTTAAGAGCAACTGCCAATGGAAACTGTAAATATTTATATTCAGAGGAAATTAATATTAATTTTGAAAAGGGAAATAAGCTAATAAAAGACATTCCCCTTGAAAGGGCTAATGCTACAGGCAGAATACTAAAGCCTGACGGCACATTATACAAACCTGAGGGATATGCATATTCACTTATCTATTTTGACAAAGTCGGAGAAGATACTTTCGGAAAGTATATAACCGGAGCATATGAAGGCTATTACAATTTTGGATATCTTGCGGATGAAGGGGATTATTTATGCAGGTTGATACCAATGGGGGATGATAATCCATATACTGCATCAGAACCGATAATTGTCCACCTTTCTCCGGATGAGACTGTAATTCAGGACTTGGTATATACAAGCCCAATGTTGAAAGGCAAGGTATTAAGTCCTGATGGAAAAAGTCTTGAAGATAATGTGGGTAGAATTGAGGTGGAATTAAGATCTGCTCAAGAACCTTATAGATTGGAAAATAAGACGATAGCAAATAAGGATGGCAGTTATAGTATAGGTGGAGTTCCATCGGGTGTTTATATATTGAAGGCTATAAATTATGATATCTTTAAATCACCATATTGTGACAGTATGGAAACTAAGATTATACTGGATGAAAATGACGGTATAATTATAAAAGATATTAACCTTTCCAATCCTCAAATTAATGCTCGTGTATTTAATACTGATGGATCGGTACTGACAAGAGAAGAGAATTACTATATTGATATTACATTAAGAAGTGTAGATGGAAGATTGGAAAAAAGCCTATGCCAGCCTGATGGTACATTTCACCTTGGGGGATTCTCAGAAGGGGATTATTATATGGAGGCTAAATCTATTAACCATGATTACATAAAATCGGAAAAAGTTAAAGTGCATCTATCCCCAGGAGAACTGATATACGTGGATTTGTATTTAAAGAATATAAATAAGAAAGTAATTGGAACAATAAAGACAACCTTTGATGAATATGGACTTGATATTTTGAGGGGTTTTAAGGTAAATGTAGAAGGAACTGATATAAGTGCTGTCACTGACTCAAAGGGAGATTTTATTATTCCAATGCTACCTGACAATACTAAAAGCTATACCTTTGTAATAAGCAAAGATGGTTACCTTACAAGAAAAATTAAAAATGTAACTGTATCTGATGATATAAGGTTAGATACTGATAATGGAAGCATTATTATGTATTGCGGTGAAATTATTAAGGATGGGATCATAAACTTGGCAGATATTATGGAAATTGTGAAGAGGTTTGGGATTCAGGTGAAAGAAGACAGTGATGATAAGGTGTGTGATCTAAATAATGACGGATATATAAATATTAAGGATATAATGATAGCCGCTAATAATTTTAACATGTGTATAGATGATTAAGGGTTTTTAAAAAAACATGTCTTAGTATCAGTGAAGCAGCAAGCGAACGAACAAGGCAAAAAAATAATAGCTATCCGTTTTTGGGATGGCTATTATTTTTTTTGAAAATTATTTGAACTTTTTTGTTATTCAATCGTCACATTAACAAATAAACAAAAGGAGTGATTTTAAATGGGTGATATGAACATTTTAGAAACGATTAAACTATTAATGCCTTTGATTATAATTCAGGAATTATTGTTTGTATATTGCTTGATTAATATTTTAAAGAAAGGTACAAGAAATTTGAATAAAGGCATTTGGGTATTAATTACAGTAACCGGTACTGTTGGAATAATTGCATATCTGTTGGTTGGAAGAAAGAGGTGGGATGATGATTAAAATTGAGAATCTTCATAAAAGCTATAAGGGGCATAAGGTCCTTAAAGGGCTGAACATAGAGGTACAGACAGGAGAAGTATATGGATTTATCGGGCATAATGGTGTTGGCAAATCCACTACAATGAACATTCTTGCCGGGCTTATTGAATTTCAGGAAGGTAAATGCATTATCAATGGAAGGGATAGCTCCTATAAGGGACCTAAGAATAAAGATGTCGGCTATTTGCCTGAAGATCCTAAGTTTTATCCCTATATGAGCGGATGGGAGTATTTGGAGTTTATTGGCCGGATAGGCGGGGAAAGCGGTAATATAATTAAACAAAAGGCAATAAGGCTTCTTGAAAGGGTAAAGCTTGAAAAATCGGCAAAAAGACCTATAGGCGGTTATTCCAGAGGAATGAAGCAGCGGCTTGGACTTGCTGTTGCAATGTACCATGACCCTATTTTATATCTTTTGGATGAACCATCCTCCGCACTTGATCCCGAAGGTAGGCTGGATATGCTAAATATCATTGAAGATTTAAAGGGTCAGGGTAAAACTGTTTTCTTATCTACTCATATTTTAAATGATATTGAAAGGGTTTGTGACAGGGTTGGAATCATACATGACGGTAAGATCGTTGTTGAAGATAGGCTTGATTCTCTGATAGGTAAATTTGTACAGCCTGTATATGACATCGAATTCATGAAGACGCCTGGAAAAGATATAACCGAAAGGCTTTTGAACCTGGATTATGTGGAAAATGTTTATTTACAGGACAATAAGGCAAGTATAACGATAAAAAGTGTAGAAACGGATTCGCAGAAGCTCCTTAGGGAAATAGTAGAATCCGGTGTGTATATTGCTTCAATTAATTTAAGAAGGAACAGCCTTGAAGAAATATTTTTGAAGGTGGTGAAATAAAATGAAAAGTTTAAATGCATTTTTTAGAAAAGAGCTGATTGAAGGGATCAGGACTCATAAATTTATAATTATTATTACAGCCATAATGTTTTTTGCAGTAGCGGATCCTGCAATGCTAAAACTTTTGCCTGATATTTTAAAAAGTCAGATGGAAATGATTGATATCAGCAAGATGAAGTTTGATCAATTTACAGCGATGGCTAATTACACAAAGGATCTTTTTCAAATAAGCACTTTCGTTATAATTCTGGCTTTGTCAGGGCTAATAGCAGGTGAGAAGAGTAATAAGACATTGACAATACCCGTTTCAATGGGCTGCAATGTATATGGAATAATTGGAGGGAAATTTTTTTTATATGGAATATTCTTAATTATTGCCTCTATGGTAGGTATGTTGACAGCTTATTACTATTCAGGCATAATATTTGGAAATAGCTTTGATATTATTCCGGCATTAAAAGCTGGTGCACTTTTCGGGTTGTATTTCCTGTTTGTTTTGAGTATTGTAAACTTTTACAGCAGCTTCTTTAATAAGGCATTTATGGCAGGGATTATGTCGCTTATAACAATTTACTTAATGCGTGCAGTTGAAGGCCTCGTTAATTTTAAAAGGTTTTTTCCGACATATATATTGGGAGATGCCAGTGCATTTGACTTAAGTCTAAAATCTGACACTATTATTTCCATAGCAGTTGCTCTTTTGGCCATTGTCGCACTTAATCTGCTTGCGGCATTGAAATTAAAGAGGACTGAACTTAGTAATGGCTAAGAAATTACATCCAATATAAAACTTTATAGTTTTGTATGTATAGAAAGGGGTAATATTATTTGCTTGAGGCTGAACTGCTTGGATTGGCTAAATCAGGTGACAAAAGTGCTCTGAAAAACCTTCTGGAAGCCAATTACAATGTGGTTTACGGTTATCTTTTAAAGCTAACTATGAATGAGGATTTTACTAGGGATTTGACCCAGGAAACTATGACCAGGGCTATTGTCAATATAAAGAAGTTTAAGGGCGAATCAAAGTTTTCTACCTGGCTTATTTCCATTGCATCAAACCTTTTTAAGGATGTTGTAAAGAAAAAGGGGCAAAACCATGAAGATATAGATGAAATAGTGAACCTGGATGCAGGAAAAGATGTTGAGAAGGCCGTACTCACAAGGGAAAGGCTTATGAGTTTAAAGAAAGCATTGGCATCAATTCCAACAGAAATGAGGCAGGCCTTTATACTAAAACATTATTACAATTACAGCTATGAAGAAATAGCGGGGATACTGCACTGTCCCATTGGGACTGTGAGATCGAGAATTCACTACTCAATAAAAAAACTAAAATCGGTTTTGGACGGAGGAATTTCTAATGAGTAAGTGCTGTGAAGAATATGAAGATATTCTTATAGACATATATTATGGAGAAACGGAAATGAGCACCGAAATAAAGAACCATCTAGAAAACTGCAGCAATTGTCGCGAGTTCCTTAATGAAATGGAAGGACTTGGGGACCAATTGGCAATTTTCGATACTGATATACCAATTGATTGTTCTCTTGTTGAGAGTGCTTTTACCTCAGTGGATCAAAAAGAAGAGAAAAAGCGGAACATAATTGATCTGCTGATTTTTATGTCAACGGCCATTGGGATATTCTTTGTTATTTTTGTTCTTGCATATAAAGGATATGGTAAATACCTGCTTTATGGACAAATATCGGTCTTCTTTCTAGCACCCTTTAGCTTGATAGCTTTTTTAAAGGGAAGACGTTTAAAGGAGGGTATGTGAAGTGAATGATTCATTTTCCTATTGGATGCTAATTCCTTTGTTCATTTTGCTTTTTATCCAGGGAGCGTGGATTTTTAATGATGCTTCCAAAAGAGGCCATAACAAATGGTTATGGGGATTTTTCGGATTGTTGAATGTACCCTCAAATCTAATTGTCTATCTCATTGTTACAAGAGCCGTACCAAAGGCAAGCCCATGCGAGCACTGTGGAAAAAAGATAAGACATGACTATAAATATTGTCCTCATTGCAGCACTTCCAACATTAATTTTGGCAAAAAAAATTAGAGTTTTTTGACTTTTTATACTATTGCTATTATAATTAATTATGGGCTTGGCAAACATGAGATTAATTGATTTTAGTCAATTATATTATATAATGGAGTAGTTAATGTTGAAAATTTTTAACAAAGGATTGCTGGAAGAAATAAAGAGAATTGCAAGTTTTTCAGTTATTGGTGTACTCAATTCACTTATAACATGGGCCGTAGATGAAGTTTTAAACAGCCTTTTTAGTGTTGGTGGAAATGTTTCTTATTCGATAGGTTATTTTGCTGGCATGGTAAATTCATACATTTTCAACAGTATATTCACATTCAACAGCAAATCGGATTTTAAAAAATCCAAAGGCAAGATGCTAAAATTTTTGGTCATTAATATACTCTCATATTTGGCTTCACTAGGAGCTAAGAACCTCGGTGCAATAATATTCTCAACAGAGGATATTAACTGGATAAACAGCCTGTATGGGATTGCTACAGCACAGGTGGTAAATTATCTGGGTTATAAGTTATGGGTTTATAGGGATAAAGTTAAAAATAAAAATTTTTAATATAAAAATTTTTAATATATGAGTATATTGTTGCATACCTCCTGCTATATGGAGGTATGCATATAATATGCAGTAATTTAAAGGAAGGTAGGTATAAAAATAAAATGATACATGCAAGCGGCATATCTCTGAGGTATGGAGGGCGTGCCTTATTTGAAAACGTTGACATTAAATTTACAGCTGGCAATTGCTATGGACTTATTGGTGCTAATGGTTCAGGCAAATCGACTTTCTTAAAAATCCTTTCAGGAGAAATTGAGGCAAATAAAGGTGAGGTTATAGTAAGCCCTGGGGAGAGGTTGGCTGTTTTAAAACAGAACCATTACGAGTTTGATGAGTTTGATGTTTTAAAGACAGTAATAATGGGGCACAAGAGACTGTGCGAAATTATAGATGAAAAAGAAGCTCTGTATGCAAAATCAGAGTTTTCAGAAGAGGATGGTATCAAAATATCCGAACTTGAGGCTGAGTTTGCAGAGCTTAATGGATGGGAAGCAGAGTCGGAGACGGCTACTTTATTGAACGGCCTTGGAATAGGAGAGGAATTTCATTATAAAAAAATGAAGGATATGGATGGAAACCAAAAGGTCAGGGTTCTTTTAGCTCAGGCACTTTTTGGAAATCCTCATATTCTTCTTCTCGACGAGCCTACCAACCATCTGGATATTGAATCAATTACATGGTTGGAAAATTTCCTGTACAACTTTGAAAATACTGTTATTGTTGTATCCCATGACAGACATTTTCTAAATAAGGTTTGTACTCATATTGCTGATATAGATTTTGGCAAGATACAGTTGTATGTCGGCAACTATGACTTTTGGTATGAATCCAGCCAGTTTGCTCTGCAGCAGGCAAGAGATGCAAATAAAAAGATAGAGGCAAAGATTAAGGATTTACAGGAATTTATCCAACGCTTTAGTGCAAATGCATCAAAGTCAAAACAGGCTACATCACGTAAAAAACTTTTGGAAAAGCTGACACTCGAAGATATAAAGCCATCTTCACGCAAGTATCCCTTTGTGGATTTTAAGCCGGACAGGGAAGCCGGTAACGATCTTCTTATGGTATCGGGATTATGTAAAACAGTTGAGGGTGAAAAGCTTTTGAACGATATCAGCTTTATTGTCAATAAAGGTGACAAAATAGCATTTGTTGGTCCTAATGGACTTGCAAAAACTACCCTATTTAAAATTTTGACTGATGAACTGAAGGCGGACAGCGGAGAATTTAAATGGGGAATAACTACTTCACAAGCATATTTTCCAAAGGATAACTCGTCATATTTTGATGGCGTGGATCTTTCTCTGGTTGATTGGCTAAGGCAGTTTTCCAAAGATCAGACGGAAACCTTCCTTAGGGGATGGCTTGGAAGAATGCTTTTCTCGGGAGAAGAAGCATTAAAGAAGGCTTCGGTGCTTTCGGGAGGAGAAAAGGTTCGCTGCATGCTTGCAAAAATGATGTTGTCAGGTGCTAATGTTCTTATATTGGATGAGCCTACCAACCATCTGGACTTAGAATCAATTACTGCACTTAACAATGGACTTATAAATTATAAAGGAACAGTTTTATTTGCATCCCATGACCATCAGTTTGTGCAGACTGTAGCCAACAGGATTATGGAAATTACTCCTAAGGGCCTCATCGACAGGCAGATGACTTATGATGAATATCTTGAAAGTGAAGAAATTGCAGCTCTTAGAAAGAGCATGTATGAATAAGGGATAAGGGAGTTTTATGAGCATTTTAAATGTTGAAAATGTGAATCACGGTTTTGGTGCCAGAAAGATTCTGGAGAATGCATCATTCCGTCTATTGAAGGGGGAGCATGTGGGTCTTGTCGGGGCTAATGGAGAGGGCAAGACCACATTTCTTAATATTATAACAGGCAGGCAAATTCCCGATGAAGGAAAAGTGGAGTGGTGCAACAGGATTACAACCGGTTACCTTGACCAGCATATGGTGCTTACTAAAGGAAAGACAATAAGAGAGGTACTCAAGGAAGCCTTCCAGCATATGTTTGATCTTGAGAAGGAAATGCTCCAGATTTATGAAAAAATGGCTGATGCATCTCCTGATGAACTAAATGCCATGATGGAAGATGTCGGTGAGATACAAAGTGAGTTGGAGCACAGCGGGTTTTATATAATAGATGTTAAGATTGAGGAAGTTGCAAATGGATTGGGATTAGGAGAAATCGGCCTTGACAAGGATGTCAGCAATTTGAGTGGCGGGCAGAGGTCAAAGGTGCTTCTTACTAAGCTGTTGCTTCAAAACCCTATGATAATGATTTTGGACGAGCCTACCAACTTTCTTGATGAAAACCATATTTACTGGCTAAAAAATTATCTTAAAAATTATGAGAACAGTTTTATTTTGGTTTCCCACGATATACCATTTTTAAACGAAGTTGTAAATGTCATTTACCATGTGGAAAATGCGGTTTTAACAAGGTATTCAGGCAACTATGATCAATTCCAGCAGATGTACCAGCTTAAAAAGCAGCAAAACCAAATTGCTTATGAAAAGCAGCAAAAAGAAATTGAACGCTTAGAGGATTTTGTTGCCAGAAACAAAGCCAGAGCAGCAACGGCAACTCTGGCAAGAAGCCGTCAAAAAAGGCTTGACAAGATGGATATCATAGAAAAAGATATAGAAAAAATCAAGCCAACTTTTAAGTTTAGAGAGGCAAGGAGTCCGGGCAGATACATTTTCCAGACCGATGGTCTTGTGATAGGTTATGGTGAACCCTTGACGAAACCTCTTAATGTAGAGCTTGAAAGGGGTAAAAAGGTTGCAATAAAGGGTGTAAACGGGCTGGGAAAAACAACATTGTTAAAAACCCTTTTAGGCATTTTGCCTCCAGTATCAGGAAAAGTTAAGCTGGATGATTATCTATACCCCGGCTATTTTGAGCAGGAGTCGGAGTATGGCAATACAATGACGGCCATAGAGGAAGTGTGGAAGGATTATCCCGGCATGTCAAATGCCGAAGTCAGAGGGGCTTTGGCCAAATGTGGGCTGACCAACGAGCATATTACCAGCCAGATGATGGTTTTAAGCGGCGGAGAAAGTGCAAAGGTAAGATTATGCAAGCTTATGCTTAAGGATATTAACTGGCTTGTGCTTGATGAGCCTACGAACCACCTTGATGTTGCTGCAAAGAGCGAGCTTAAAAATGCACTTAGGGAATTTAAAGGGACTATACTTCTTGTAAGCCATGAACCTGAGTTTTATGAAGATTTTATAACGGATGTTTGGAATGTGGAAAACTGGACGACTAAAATTGTTTAGGTTTCAATACTTAACTTGTGAAATTTGGAAAATAATAATCCAGCAATCAAAACCATTTTGATAGCTGGATTATTGTATCTTGTTCCAATTATTTCTTTAGTATGCTAATATTTTAACGTAAAAAAATTTTTTCTCTAAAATGGAACTAATATCATAAATATTAAGTCTAATATAAAAAAACGATAGGAAAGGGTGTATCAAAGTGAAAAGAAAAATATCAATATTACTATCAGCAATCATGGTTTTATCGGTACTCTTTTATGTGAATGCATTTGCCGGTACCGACACAGGTTTGGAGAATGCGGTTAAGCTGGTAAAGAGCAAAATCGATATTCCAGCTGATTATACGGTTTTTAATTTTAGAAATGGAACTGAGAGAAATAAAAAGGTGTGGTCCATGGACTGGAGTACAAAAGAAGGTGAAGGTGTAATAAGTGTTAGTGTGGATGAAAAGGGCAACTTTATAAGTTACTACAATAGCAAGCCCATATTTGGACAAAGAACTAGAAAGCTTCCAAAGTTAAGCAAGCAAGATGCAAAGGCAAAAGCAGATGCGTTTATAAAGAAGGTTTCTTCCGAGTATTTTTCCCAGGTGAAGTATTTTGAGAACAAGAACGGTAATTTAATGGATATTACATACAGCTTTGATTATACAAGAATAGTAAATGGCATAGTATTCCCGAGTAATTACATAAATGTATCTGTAAACTCAGATACCGGTGAAGTTACTTCCTATAATGCAGTATGGTCTGATGATGCTGTTTTTCCTTCTGCTGACAAGCTGATTTCTAAAGAAGAGGCACAAAAGGCTTATATTGACAAGCTGGGAATTGAGCTATACTATAACCTCATTACGGAGGATGGCAAAAATAAAGTATATCCGGTATATTCGCCTAAGACACCATTTTCTTACATAGATGCAATAACAGGTGAAAAGGTGGAGATATTACTTGAGAATACACCTTATTTTAGAGGCTATGGATTGAACTTCACTTCGGCAGCAGGCTTTAAACAAGATATTGCAATGGATCAAATTTCACTTACTCCTGAAGAAGAGAAAGCAATTGAGAGTGTTTCAAAGGTTATTTCAAAAGAAGCAGCAGAGAAAAAACTGAGATCCATTGAAGTTTTAGGTATAACCGACGAGTACAAGTTAACGGAAGCATCCATTGGGAAGGATTATAGGGATAATGAAAGCTTGATATGGAGAATGAATTTTGTAAAGGAAGCTAAAGATAAGATGAATCAGGAATCTGTAAACGTAAGTATTGATGGTAATACTGGAGAGTTAAGAGATTTCTGGATATATTCCGCCAATAGGGATAATGATAAGGCAAAATATGACAGGGAAACGGCAAAGGCAGCAGTAGAGAAATTCCTCAAGGAAATTGTGCCTGATAAGTTTAAGTCTGTTAAGCTTTATGATGAGGACAATAGAAACGAGAGAATTGCTATATTGGAAGGCGATCAAAGTGATTTTAATTTTAACTATGTCAGAAAAGTAAAGGATGTAAAATTTCCGTCCAACTATATATCTGTCAGGTTTGATGCTGTTTTAGGAAAAATAGTAAGCTTCAACATGATTTGGGACAACGTAGAGTTTCCGTCTCTAGACAAGGTGATGCCAATAGACAAAATATACACCAAGCTTTTTAATGATGTTGGATTGCAGCTTCAATACAAGGAAAGCTATCCTCAGGAATACTTGATGAAATTTCCCGAACTGGGTAATAATAAATATGAAATAAAGCTTGTATATGCTTTGAATTATGATAAGCCCTCAACATTTGATGCCAATACGGGAGAATTGCTCGGAAGTGACGGTAAGCCTTACAAAGAACCAAATCAATATGACTATAAGGACATAAAGGGGCATTATGCTGAAAAGTATATAAAAATACTTGCCGATTATGGTATTGCCTTTGATGAAAGTGAATTCAAGCCTGACAGCAAGATAAAACAAAAGGATTTTATGAAGCTTTTATCAACTATTATGAATTTTGGGTATGGCGTTAATATGCTCTCTCAAAAAGATGATAAGCAAATTGATGAGATTTACAAGGTCATGATCAGGGAAGGAATTGTGAAGGAATCAGAGAAGGCACCTGATTCAGAAGTTACCAGAGAGGATAGTGTTAAGTTTCTTATTAGGATGTTAAAATATGATAAAGTTGCAGATATAAAAGGCATTTATAACTGTAATTACAAGGATAAGGACGAAATTGATAAAAACCTTATAGGGTATGTTGTAATTGCAGATGGACTTAATATAGTTAAGGGTTCATACGGTTACTTTTATCCTAAAAAGTCTTTGACCAGGGCTGAAGCGTTTATACTTGCATATAATTTTCTTCAGAATTAAAAACAAATAGTGTTTTAAAGTTTGATTTTTCTAAAAGAGGCTGTTTCAAAGCATTTCTGATCACATTATTTTGTCTTGTGGTTAAATGCATTTTGTGACAGCCTCTTATTACATGTTTTATAAAAGACATTTTGAATTTATTGTAAATCGTTTTTGAAATAGATAGTATTTTTGTGCAATGCAAAGGAAGGCATAACTAATTAGCCATAATAAACCAAAATATGATATAAATAGACTAGATATAAAAAATTAATAATGCTATAATGAGATTGAAAAAAACAATACCAATAGAATACAAATATGTTATATTTATGTATGATTTAAGCTTAATCCATATAGTAGTATTGAATAGTAAAATTGTAATAATATAAGATTGTAAGATTAAATTAATATATTTACATAATATAAATTGAGATAAAAAGCCCATAAGCAGCAGTAGTCTTAGCACAATTGCATTTATAAATTTAACCGATTTTTAGAAAGACAGCTAGGAAAAAATTCGTAATGCAAGAAGGCGAGATATACAGGGCATAAAGCGATTTTTATATCTGCTGCCTTATATTATGTCAGTTAATGTAACTGGTTTTAATATTAAAGGAAATCGCTAATATATTATTAAAATTTTTGAAAGGGTGATCGTTTACATGTTTTTAGGAGGTTTATTGGTAGGGGGGTTTTTAGGATTTGCCTGTGCAGCATTGACTAGAGCAGCAAGTCTTAACAGTGATCTTAATGAGGGTTAGTTTTAGATCAGTGTCCTCCATAAGCCGGAGGCATCTATTGCTCCGGCTTATCAATAAGCTTAAATGAGAGAATTAGAATTGATACACTTCTTGTGTGCCTTATGACAAAAACATAAAGGCTTTTTTTGTGTCAAAAATTTCTCCAATTATTTCTTGATAACAAAAAATGTAATTATATCAAAAAATAAAGTTACTAAAAACATCTAAAAATATTGCAAAAAAAGCTACCGGAAATTACTTGAAAATGTTAATATTGATAAAGGGCTTTTTTATATTAAATACGTTATTAATCTTGCATTTAGCAGAGCAAAATAACGAACGCTTTACCGGAATTTTGCGATAGATAAATGTAAAAGATTAATCGCATTTAATATAGATTGATTAATATTTTGTATTGTTTAGTGCTGGGAGTGCATATATGCATAGAATTGATAGATTTTTAAATTTTTTTAGACATATCGGTGATGAGTATCTTGGTAATATATTTAAATTTTCAGAGTTTGCTATGGTTTTGCTGTATTACTTAACATTTATGGTTTTTTTAACACGGGATATGGTACCTACAGAGTTATATAGCATTTTAGGTCAAATTCAAGCTTTTTTAGCTCTTTATATGGCATATAGGTTTAGATTATTTGGGTTTACAATAATTATGTCATTTGAGATGTTTCAGGCAGTTTTTATTATTGGAAGGTTATTAATTGAACCTAATATGAGTCTATTTGCAGGTGTGTTATCAAAAGTTTTAACTATTGTATCAATGATAATTGTGGCACTTTTGTCAAATAAGCAAGAGATGCAGAAAAGGGATCTTAAAAGGCTTGCAATTACTGATGAGTTGACAGGTGTATATAATCAAAGGTATTTTAATACAAGTATTATCAGTGAATTGGAAAAAAGTAAAAAGAAGAAAACAAGTCTGGGGTTAATACTGATTGATGTTGACAACTTTAAAAAATACAATGATATTTATGGGCATGACAAGGGAGACGAGGTATTGAAATCAACAGCTTCATTAATAAAGTTTGCTGCAGGGAACGAGAATTTAGTTTTTAGGTATGGCGGAGATGAGTTTTCGGTGCTTTTACCTGACTCAGATCAGTTTAATACTACCCGGGTAGCCGATAACATTAGAAAAGAATTCGAAATACAAAGACATTTTTGCTATTCTGATGGTATAGGAAGTCAGATATCTTTATCTATGGGAATATCTCAATATCCCGAATTGGCCAAAAACAGGGATGAACTTATGAACCAAGCGGATATGGCACTTTATCATTCCAAGAATCTTGGGAAAAATAAGATACATTTTTATCAGGATGTTATTTCAAGGATCAGGAAAGGAATAAGTAAAGACCATCAGCATCTTATCGGTGTATTCAAGACGCTTTTAAGTACGATTTCTGCAAAGGATACATACACACTTGGACACTCGGAGAGGGTTTCCACATATGCTGTGATGCTTGGTGAAGCGTTAAACTTGAGCCTTAATGAAATATCTATTTTGCAATATGCAGGGCTCTTACATGATATAGGAAAAATAGAGATACCCAAGGATGTATTAAACAAAGCCGATGGCTTGACTCGTGAGGAGTTTGAGCTTGTTAAAATGCATCCTGTATATAGTGCAAATATTTTAGAATCGCTGGGAGATATAGACCAATTAGTTGACTTTGTAAAGCATCATCATGAGAAATACAATGGAACCGGGTATCCGTCAGGCTTGTGTGGCAGTCAAATCAGCTTGGGAGCAAGAATTCTCTGCATTGCAGATTCCTTTGATGCAATGATTTCAGAGCGTCCCTATTGCAGTGCAATGAGTACGGATGAGGCTCTGGAGGAACTTGAAAAATGTGCTGGCAAGCATTTTGATCCGGAGCTGGTAGAGATCTTTTCTTCAATAATGAAGGCGAAAGTATGATTAAATTGATGGGGCATCTCTTAACCCAATTTAGTGCATAGTTCCATGGGGTGATCAATTATCATCTTAGCACCGCTATTTAATAGTTCATCTTTTTTTCTAAATCCCCATGTCACACCAACTGAAAACATACCTGCATTGCTTGCTGTATACATATCGACGGATGTATCGCCTAAATATAAAAAGTCCTGAGGACTTATTCCCATAATAGAGGCTATTTCCAAAGCACCGGCAGGGTCGGGCTTAACAGGTATGGGCTTTCGTTCTCCGAAGATGACATTAAAATGCCATTTGTTCAGCATCTTATGGGCTATTTCTTTCGTGAATGTGTGAGGCTTATTTGATAAGATTGACAGCTTATATCCTTTTGAAGTCAGATAATCCAATAGTTCGGGAATGCCTTCATAGAGAACTGTGTTATCGGCCCAATGTTTTTCATAATGTTCCTTCATTTGATCCACAATCAGGTTTATTGTTTCCTCATTTTTAAGATGCTCAGGAAGAGCTTTTTTTGCAAGGTTGTAAACGCCTTCTCCCACAAGGTATTTATACTCATCTATTGTATAAACGGGAAGTTCGTTTTTTTGCATTGCATAATTCATGGATTGAGCAATGTCTTTTATTGTATCAAGTAATGTGCCGTCAAGATCAAAAAGTACAGCCTTAAAACTCATGTTAAAAACTCCTTAAAATATAAATAATGTATTTTTTGAAATGCACTTAGTTGTTTTATGCTTAATTGTTGTAATATTTCGAATAATTCCTTAATTTATTGTAAACTTATTATATCATTCTTCTACATTAAATACGTTATTAATCTTACATTTAGCAGAGCAAAATAACGAACGCTTTATCGGAATTTTGCGATAGATAAATGTAAAAGATTAATCGTATTTAATATACATAAAAAAAATAAAAATTGGGTTTTTATATTGACAAGTAAGTGTTTACAGATTATAATTTCATTAATTCGTTAGTTTAGTGCTTTAACGAATTAAAGTGTTAAAGTGAGGGCGAGAATATGAGTAAATGGAAAATTTACACTCCGGAAGGGGTACAGGACATACTTTTTAATGAGTGTTATCTTAAAAGAAATCTTGAAGGAAAGCTCAGAAGCATATTTAGGAGTTCAGGATACCAAGAGATAGAAACTCCTACATTTGAGTTTTATGATGTGTTTTCTGAGGATTCGGACATGACTCCTCAGGAAAATATGTTCAAATTTTTTGACCAGCAGGGAAGGATTCTTGTCTTAAGGCCTGAAATGACTATACCTGTTGCGAGGATATCGGCTACAAAGCATAAGGATATTTCATCACCTGTAAGGTATTCATATATTGGGAATACATTTAATTATAACGAGCTTGGGGGAGGAAAACAAAAGGAGTTTACCCAGGCGGGCATTGAGATGGTGGGCGTTAATAATCCTGAAGCCGATGCAGAGGTTATTGCAACAGCCATAACTGCTGTTAAGGCTATGGGGCTTGAGAGCTTCCAGATAGATATAGGCCAGGTGGAGTTTTTTAAAGGACTGATGGAAGAAGCAGGGATAGCCGACAATGAAATTGAGCAAATGAGAGTGCTCATTGACAGAAAGGATTTTCTTGGTGTAGAAGAACTTGTTAAGGGCCAGGATATCAAAGATGATCTGAAAGAGCTTATTTTCAGTCTGCCGAGATTGTTTGGATCAATTGATGTTATTGAAAAGGTTGAAAAGATAACATTAAACAAGAGGTCTTTAAATGCACTTAATAATTTGAGAAAGGTCCTTCAAATTCTCGATGACTATGGTTACAGCAAATATGTTTCCGTTGATTTGGGAATGGTTAGAAGCCTTAATTACTACACAGGAATTATATTCAGGGGATTTACATACGGAGCAGGTTTTCCTATCTTAAGCGGCGGAAGGTATGACAGCCTGGTTGGTAAGTTTGGTAAGAGTACACCTGCCATAGGTTTTTCTCTTGGTGTAAATATGATTATGATAGCCCTTGACAGGCAGAAGATAGAAACCGAGAAGCCTAAAGCGGATACATTGGTATGCTATATGGATGAAGGAAGGAAGGCAGCATTTAAAGTAGCTCAGGAGTTGAGAAGACAGGGGCTTGTTGTTGAAATTGATGTAACATGCCAGGCTGTGGAGAAACTGAAAGTTTATGCTGCAAGCAAGCAAATTGGTGGTATTATTGTTATTAAGGATGATGAAATCATAGAAATTCACAATTTGGAGACTGGAGAAGTTTCAAAGGTTACCTTTACAGAGCTTATAAAAAACAACTAAGCGATTACTAAGAAGTGATTACTAAGAAGCGATTACTAAGAAGCTATTACTAAAAAGCTATTACTAAGAAAAACTCCGAAATAACTTCAAAATAACTAAGAAATGGCTTAGCTATTATTGTGGAATTGCTTAATAAACGATAATCGATTAAAAAGATATAGTGAAGGGATGGTTTTAATATGAGATACTTGACTATAGCCCTTTCAAAAGGGAGGCTTACCGAGTTATCCATTGAACTTTTTGAAAAGATAGGAATTGATTGTTCAGAGCTCAAAGGTTCTTCGAGGAAGCTTATATTATGTGACGAAAAAAACAAGATAAAGTTCTTTCTTGCAAAACCCAGTGATGTTCCTACATATGTTGAATATGGTGCAGCAGATTTAGGCATAGTAGGCAAGGATACTCTTATGGAGGAAGGACGACACTTATATGAGGTTTTAAATCTTGGATTTGCAGCTTGCAAAATGGTTGTAGCCGGGCCTGCAGAGCTGCAGGGGAAGTTGGATGAGCTTAACAATAAGAGGGTTGCAACAAAATATCCAAGAATTGCAAGGGATTATTTTGAACATAAGAGAAAAGAATCCATAGAAGTAATAAAGCTCAACGGCTCTGTGGAATTGGCTCCATTAGTGGGGCTTGCCGAGGTGATAGTGGACCTGGTGGAAAGCGGAAGGACATTAAAGGAGAACGGTCTGGTGGTGTTGGATACCATAGCCGATATCAGTGCCAGAATGGTTGTGAACAGGGTGAGCATGAAGATGGAAAGTGAAAGAATAAACAAAATAATTGATGGAATAGGTAACCAGCTTGAAAAGAGGTGAGAACGTTGATAAGGATTATTGACGCAAGAAAAGAAGATGACAGGGATTTATTGAAAAAACTTTTAGATAGAAGCCAATTGGACGAAAGTGTTGTACTGCAGCGGGTTGAAGAAATTGTATCTAATGTCAGAAACAAGGGCGATGCTGCAGTTTTTGAATATACAAAAATGTTTGATAAGGTTGATTTGACAGTTGAAGATATCAAGGTAACCAAAGAGGAGCTGGATGATGCCTATAATAACGTGGATAATGAGCTTATTGAGGTTATCAGAAGGGCTAAGGTTAATATTGAGGAGTATCATGTAAAGCAGAAGGAGAAATCCTGGTTTTCCACAGAAAAGGATGGGGTGATATTAGGACAAATATTAAGACCTTTGGAAATTGTGGGGGTTTATGTGCCTGGAGGGACTGCTCCGCTGCCCTCATCGGTTTTAATGAATGTGATACCTGCAAAGGTTGCGGGAGTTGAAAAGATAGTGATGGCCACTCCTCCCGGCAAGGATGGAAAAATCAATCCCGTTATATTGGTTGCTGCAAATGAAGCAGGTGCAGACGAGATATATAAAATTGGAGGTGCTCAGGCCATAGCTGCTTTAGCTTTCGGTACTGAGAGCATTCCAAAGGTCGACAAGGTTACCGGGCCTGGCAATATATATGTAAATACAGCAAAGAGGCTGGTTTACGGGTATTGTGACATTGACATGTTTGCAGGGCCTAGTGAAATAATGGTTGTTGCAGATAAGACTGCCAATGCCAAATTTGTTGCAGCAGATCTTTTGTCACAAGCAGAACATGATGTGCTTTCCGCTTCGATTTTGGTTACTGATTCGGAAAAGCTTGCTCATGAAGTTAAAAACGAAGTTGAAAGGCAGACTGCATACCTTGGCAGAAAAGAAATAATCAATAAGTCCATTGACGATTATGGTGCAGTAATCATAGTAAATAATATGGAAAAAGCTGTTGAATTGGTTAATAAAATAGCTCCCGAGCATCTGGAATTATGTGTGGAAGAACCATTTGGAATGGTTGGGGAGATAAAGAATGCAGGTGCGATTTTTCTTGGAAACTATGCCTCCGAACCTCTTGGAGACTATTTTGCAGGACCTAACCACGTTTTGCCAACAAGCGGCACCGCCAGGTTTTTCTCACCTTTAAATGTAGGTGAATTCATTAAAAAGACCAGTTTGATATCCTATTCAAGAAAGGCTCTCTCAAATGTAAAGGATGATGTTATACTTTTTGCAGAGTCGGAAGGTTTGTCGGCACATGCAAATGCCATACGTGTAAGATTTGAAAAGGAGAGTGCTTCCGATGAGTAAATTTTGGAGTACCATTGTAAGGAACCTGGTTCCTTATGTACCTGGAGAGCAGCCTAAGGATAAAAAATATATAAAGCTTAATACCAATGAGAGTCCGTACCCTCCATCACCAAGGGTGTTAGAAGCTGTTAAGAAGGCGGCAAACAGTGACTTGAGGCTGTATCCCGACCCGGAATTTCACGAATTAAGGGAAACGGTTGCAAAATATTATGGTTTTTCTAGAGAAGAGGTTTATGCAGGCAACGGTTCGGACGAACTTCTTGCCTTTGCGTTCCAGGCTTTTTTTGAGCCGGGTAAAAAGATAATTTTTCCTGATATAACCTATTCATTTTATCCCGTTTACTGCAAGCTGTACAATCTAGATTATGAGACTGTTCCTCTAGATGATGATTTCAATGTGCCGGTTAAAGAGTTTTTAAGGGAAAACGGGGGGATAATAATATCCAATCCCAAAGCACCTACAGCAAAGTATATGGGAATCGACGAGATCAAAACCATTGTTGAATATAATAAAGATAGCGTAGTAATAATAGATGAGGCATATATTGATTTTGGCGGAGAATCGGCAGTCAAGCTGATAAAGGATTATAATAATCTTCTCGTTATCCAGACTATGTCCAAATCAAGATGCCTTGCAGGCTTAAGGCTTGGGCTTGTAATGGGAAGCAAAGAGCTTATTGACGGTATAATCCGCATAAAGAATTCATTCAATTCATATCCTGTTGATCGTCTTGCTTTAGCAGGAGCAGTAGAGGCAATAAGGGATGAGGAGTATTTTCGGGAAACAGTTAAAAAAATCATAAATACAAGAGATTGGGTTGCCTTAAAGCTTAAGGAAATGGGTTTTAAGGTATTGGAATCAAAGGCCAATTTTTTATTTATAAGCCACAGAAAAATAAATGCAGAGGTTTTATTTAACCACCTGAGAGAAAACGGTATTTTAGTAAGATTCTTCAAAAAGCCCAGGATTGACAATTTTCTCAGGGTGACCATAGGTACAGATAGTGATATGGAAGAGTTTGTTAGGGTTTTGGAAATGTTGGAAATTTAGAAATCAGGATTCAGAATTCAGGAGTAAAGACTAAGTATTATAAATTCCAAATTTGTAATTCAGGAGTTAAGATGGAATATCTTGAATCCAAAATTTGGAGATTAGAATTCTGAAGTTTGGAAGAAAAAAGTTTGCAAAAGACAAATTTTTTAGAGGAATTATATAGTATTATTATTATTTAATCTGTTATAATAAATTGGGCCAATGTAGTAAAAATCAATTATATTAAATACGATTAATCTTTTACATTTATCTATCGCAAAATTCCGGTAAAGCGTTCGTTATTTTGCTCTGCTAAATGTAAGATTAATAACGTATTTAATATAGTTATTGTAGTAGAGTGAGAAGCAAATAATTTTGCAGGCCTTAATACAGCTTTATGAGGTGGTTATCGGTGAATAGAAGAGCACAGATTAGCAGGAAAACACTTGAGACTGATATTTCATTAAGCATTAATATTGACGGTAAAGGTGAAGGAAAGATAGAAACTGGGATAGGTTTTTTTGACCATATGCTTAATCTATTTACCAAACACGGCCTTTTAGATATGGACTTAAAGGCGGTTGGTGACTTGCATGTTGATTGCCATCATACCGTTGAGGATGTGGGTATTGTTTTGGGACAGGCAATATCAAAGGCTTTAGGTGATAAAAAGTCAATAAAGCGCTATGGAATGTCTTATGTTCCAATGGATGAGGCATTGGCCATGGTGGTATTAGACCTTGGAGGAAGACCATACCTGGTATTTGATGTTGCATACGGTTCTGAGAGAGTAGGAAATATGGATACTGAAATGGTGGAGGAGTTTTTTAGAGCGGTATCTGTAAATGCAGGAATGAACCTGCATGTGAAAATGTTATATGGTTCTAATAGCCATCACATTATTGAAGCTATTTTTAAGGCTTTCGGCAGAGCGTTGGATGAGGCTGCTAGAATTGACGATAGAATTGAAGGTGTTATGTCAACGAAAGGCACGATATAAGAAAACACAATATAATAATTTACTTGAATACGAGAATTTGAAGGAAATTATTTCCTTAAGATTATAAATGGTTTTGGAAATTTAAGGAGGAAACAAAAATGTTAATTAATGATACCGATTTTATAAAGCGTCCGCTGCATATAAAGGGAAAGGTCAGAAATGTCTATGATCTTGGAGACAAGCTGCTTATAATAGTAACAGACAGAATTTCAGCCTTTGATGTTGTTTTTCCTAACCTCATTCCAAATAAGGGAAAGGTTTTAAACAGCATATCGGAGTTTTGGTTTGATTATACAAAGGACATAATAGACAACCATGTTATTACTACTGATGTAAGCCAATATCCCGATGAATTTTCCCAGTTTAAAAATGAGCTTCAGGGAAGATCAATGCTTGTTAAAAAGATAAAAATGGTTGAGGCTGAGTGTATCGTAAGAGGCTACCTTGAGGGATCCGGGCTTAAAGATTATCAGAAGACTGGAACAATATGCGGACTTAAGCTTCCGGCAGGCTTAAAGCAGGCAGAAAAGCTTCCTGAGCCTATATTTACCCCATCGACCAAAGCAGCAGAAGGACATGATGAAAATGTCAGCTTTGAGGTTCTTAAGAATACCATTGGAAGTGAGCTTGCCAACAAGCTGAAGGATATAAGCCTGGCACTTTATATAAAAGCAAGCAAACATGCTGAAAGCAGAGGATTAATCCTTGCGGATACAAAATTTGAGTTTGGTATATTAGATGGTAAACTTGTTGTAGGTGATGAAATGTTTACACCTGATTCATCAAGGTTCTGGGCTATGGATGAATATGAAGCGGGAAGACCTCAGAAGAGCTTTGATAAGCAATACCTGAGAGAATATCTTGAAGCATCAGATTGGAACAAACAGCCTCCTGCCCCAATGCTGCCAGATGATGTTGTTAAAAAGACAGAAGCCAAGTACATTGAGGCATATGAACGCATTACCGGCAAGAAGCTTGTTTAGGAGTGATATTTTTTGATCGCAATAATTGATTATGGTGTAGGAAATTTAAGAAGTGTTGAAAAAGCTTTTGCTTATATTGGCTGTGAAGCTTTGGTATCGTCGGATCCTGAATTTGTATCAAAGGCCGAGGGGATCGTTTTGCCTGGGGTTGGTGCATACTCCGATGCCATGGATAATCTAGAAAAAGCAGGAATGGTTGATGTGGTAAAAAGTGTTATTGTCGACAATAGACCATTTTTGGGCATTTGCCTTGGTATGCAGCTTCTTTTCGATCACAGCGAAGAAGGTGGAAATGTGCCTGGATTGGGTGTGTTCAAAGGTACCATTAAACAGCTTCCGTTGAATATGGACCTTAAAGTCCCCCATATGGGTTGGAATAGTCTTAAGATTTCCAAGGATTGCCCGTTGTTCAAAGGATTGCCCGATAACCCGTATGTTTACTTTGTGCATTCATATTATCTGGATTCGGAAAATAAAGATATAGTAAAAGCAACAACAAATTACGGAATAGAGTTTGATGTTGCAGTTGGCAGCGGTAATGTTTTTGCCACCCAGTTTCATCCTGAAAAAAGCGGTGAAGTTGGTTTGACAATTTTAAAAAATTTCAAGGAACTTTTATAATGAAAAGGTTTCATAAGATGTTCAAACTGATATAAGAGTTTGAGGTATTAAAGTTTGGGGAGGAATCCAAATGAAAATTTATCCGGCTATAGATGTTAAAGACGGAAGATGTGTAAGGCTGGTACAGGGAAAATTCAGCGATGTAACTGTATATGCAGATGACCCTGTAGAGATGGCATTAAAATGGGAAAAGCTTGGAGCTGAATACCTGCATGTGGTAGATTTGGACGGGGCCAGAGTTGGTGAACCTGTTAATACCTCTATCATAAGCAAAATGGCAGTTAATTTGGGTATTCCAGTGCAGTTGGGCGGCGGAGTACGTTCAATAGAAATGATAGAAATTCTTATTTGCAAAGGTATACAGCGAGTTATTCTCGGTACCTCTGCAGTAAATAATCAAGAGCTGGTTAAAAAAGCAGTTAGTACATTTGATAATAATATTGTAATAGGAATTGATGCAAAAGATGGGTTTGTTGCTATAGAGGGTTGGGCTAAGACCAGCAGCTTTACTGCAATTGAATTTGCAAAAAGGATGGAAGAGCTTGGTGCCAAAACAATAATTTATACCGATATAGACACTGATGGAATGTTAACCGGTCCAAACCTTAAAGCCATGGAGGAAATGGTTAAAGCGGTGAACATAGAGATTATTGCTTCGGGTGGTGTTAGCAAGATTGAGGATATAAAGAACCTCAAAGAGGTTGGCGTTTCCGGAGCTATTATAGGTAAGGCTTTGTATACTGGAAATATTGATTTGGCTGAGGCAATAAAGATTGCAAAGTAGATTAAATACGATTAATCTTTTACATTTATCTTCTGCTAAATGTAAGATTAATAACGTATTTAATGTAGATCACCAGATAAAAAGAGGTTGTTTGATTATGCTTACAAAAAGAATTATACCCTGTCTTGATGTTCATGCGGGAAGGGTTGTAAAAGGTGTTAATTTTGTTAATATAAAGGATGCCGGTGATCCTGTTGAAATTGCTGCACTATATGATAAGGCGGGTGCGGACGAACTAACTTTTCTGGACATAACAGCTTCGAGTGATGCTAGAAGTATTATTCTTGATGTTGTCAGAAGGGTTGCCGAGCAGGTGTTTATCCCATTTACAGTAGGTGGGGGAATAAGATCGGTGGATGATTTCAAGGAAATTCTTCGTGCCGGTGCAGATAAGATTTCTGTAAATTCTGCGGCATTAAAAAGACCTGACCTCATATCTGAGGCTGCATGGAGATTTGGAAGCCAATGTGTTGTTGTAGCTATTGATGCCAAGAAAAATCCCGAAAGAAACAGCTGGGATGTATATCTTAACGGCGGCAGGGTAAATACAGGCAAGGATGCAATAGAATGGGCTGTTGAGGCGGAAAAGCTCGGTGCAGGTGAAATACTTCTTACCAGCATGGATTGTGATGGAACAAAGGCTGGATATGACATAGAGCTTACAAGAAAAATATCTGAAAATGTAAAAATACCGGTTATTGCTTCCGGTGGTGCAGGTACTATGGAACACTTTTATGAAGCTTTGACGGATGGCAAGGCTGATGCAGTTCTTGCAGCATCGTTATTCCATTTTAGGGAAATGGAGATTTGCGATCTTAAGAACTACCTGAGGGAAAGAGGTATTGAAGTAAGAAGTGATAATTAAAATCATTATTAATAAAAAGTATTAAGGGGTCATACAATATGGATTATTTAATAACTAATTTAAAGTTTGACAGTAATGGACTTATTCCTGTGATAACCCAGGATTACAAGACAAATGAGGTCTTAATGCTAGCTTATATGAATAAGGAAGCTTATGAAAAAACTATTGAGACCAAGAAGGTTCATTACTGGAGCAGGAGCAGGAGCAAGCTGTGGTTAAAGGGTGAATCATCAGGTCATTACCAGTACGTCAAGTCAATATGTGTTGACTGCGATAATGATACACTGCTGATTAAGGTTGAACAGGTTGAGGCAGCATGTCATACAGGAAACTACACATGCTTTTACAGGGATGTGAATGCTGACGGGAGTATTAAGGATGATTCAGAGGCTAAGTTGGCTAATGACAAATCTGCTATTTTGCAAGAGGTATACAATGTAATTGCCGACAGAAGAGCAAATCCTAAAGAAGGATCCTATACAAATTACCTTTTTGACAAAGGTCTTGATAAGATACTTAAGAAGGTTGGAGAAGAATGTGCCGAGGTAATAATCGCTTCAAAGAATAAAGCTGCCGGTGAAATAAGATACGAAATTGCCGATCTTATCTATCATTTATTTGTACTTATGGTAGAGAGGGATGTAAAGCTGGAAGATATTTATGATGAGTTAAAGGGAAGACGATAAGAATAGAATGTTATTTCTTAGTTATTACTTAAAAAGAATGTCTCAATAAATTTTGTGAGGCATTTTTTTTGTAAAGAAAATGGTCTGCATAAATATTTTTTTAAAATACATGTAATACCGAGATATTTGGTAAAATATAATGTATTGCAAATATAAATTTAGATAAACCATGATAATTGGGCGAATTTGAACTTATTTCCCGAATGAAATATTTGCACATAAATTGGATATTATATAATATAGTATTAGCACTCATTAATGGTGAGTGCTAATAAAAAACAGCAAGGAGGTTATACCTTTATGAGAATAAAACCTTTAGGTGAAAGAGTAGTTATTAAGATGTTGGAAAGCGAAGAAACAACTAAAAGCGGAATAGTTTTACCGGGAAGTGCTAAGGAAAAACCACAGGTTGCAGAAATTGTTGCTGTAGGACCTGGTGCTATTGTTGAAGGTAAAGAAATTAAGATGGAAGTTAAGGTTGGAGACAAAGTACTTATAAGCAAGTATGCTGGAACTGAAGTTAAATTCGACGGTCAGGAATATACAATATTAAAGCAGAGCGACATATTAGCTGTTGTTGAATAACCTGATAAACTTCATATAATTTATTAAAGATTCAAAAAAGGAGGCTATACTAATGGCGAAAGATATCAAATTCGGTGAAGAAGCTAGACGTGCGTTAGAAAGCGGCGTTAATCAGCTTGCAGATACAGTAAAGATTACACTTGGTCCAAAAGGAAGAAATGTAGTTCTTGATAAGAAATTCGGTGCACCGCTTATTACTAATGATGGTGTTACAATTGCGAAAGAGATCGAATTGGAAGATAGATTCGAAAACATGGGAGCACAGCTTGTTAAAGAAGTAGCAACAAAGACAAACGATGTTGCCGGTGATGGAACAACTACTGCTACATTGCTTGCTCAGGCTATCATCAGAGAAGGACTTAAGAACGTTGCAGCTGGTGCAAACCCAATGATCCTTAAAAAGGGTATTTCTAAAGCTGTTGAAGCTGCTGTTGAAGGAATCGTACAAAACAGCCAGAAGATCAAAGGTAAGGAAGATATCGCAAGGGTTGCTTCCATATCAGCTAATGACGATGTAATTGGTACTCTTATTGCAGATGCAATGGAAAAGGTTACAAATGACGGAGTTATAACAGTTGAAGAATCAAAGACAATGGGAACTAACCTCGAAGTTGTTGAAGGTATGCAGTTTGACAGAGGTTATGTATCACCATACATGGTAACTGATACAGAAAAAATGGAAGCTGTATTGGATGATCCATATATACTCATAACTGACAAGAAAATAAGCAATATCCAGGATGTATTACCTCTATTAGAGCAGATAGTACAGCAGGGTAAAAAGCTTGTTATTATAGCTGAAGATGTTGAAGGCGAAGCTCTTGCAACATTATTAGTGAACAAATTAAGGGGAACATTTACTTGTGTTGCTGTTAAAGCACCAGGTTTTGGTGACAGAAGAAAGGCTATGCTCCAGGATATAGCTATACTCACAGGTGGAGAAGTTATAACTGAAGATTTGGGCCTTGATATAAAAGAAACAACTATTTCACAGTTAGGTAGAGCAAGACAGATTAAGATACAGAAGGAAAATACTATTATCGTTGATGGTGCGGGTAGTCAGGAAGATATCAAAAAGAGAGTTGCTTCGATAAAAGCACAAATCGAAGAAACTACTTCTGACTTTGATAAGGAAAAACTCCAGGAAAGACTTGCCAAATTGGCTGGTGGAGTTGCTGTTATCCAGGTTGGTGCTGCAACTGAAACCGAAATGAAAGAAAAGAAATTAAGAATAGAAGATGCACTTGCTGCAACCAAGGCAGCTGTTGAAGAAGGTATTGTTGCTGGTGGTGGTACTGCACTCATCAACGCTATTCCAAATGTAGCTAAGCTTCTCGATGGAAGCGTAGGCGATGAAAAGACAGGTATACAGATCATATTGAGATCACTCGAAGAACCTGTAAGACAAATCGCTGCTAATGCAGGACTTGAAGGTTCCGTTATCGTTGATAAAATTAAGACCAGTGCTGTAGGTATAGGCTTTGATGCCCTTAATGAAAAGTATGTTAATATGATTGAATCTGGTATAGTTGACCCAGCGAAGGTTACAAGATCTGCGTTGCAAAATGCTGCTTCTGTAGCATCAATGGTTCTTACAACAGAAAGCATTGTTGCAGATAAGCCTGAAAAGGAAGCTCCAATGCCAGGTGGAGGAATGCCAGGCGGAATGGGTGGAATGTATTAAGGAATGATTTAAGCTCTTCCTGAAATTTTTATAATTAGGGATTACTGTAAAATTATGTTTTGCAGCAATCCCTAATTAGATATTTACCGGAAGTTATGACAAGGTCTAAACAAGATTAAAACCGAGTCTTGTTACCATTTCGGCATTCAAATAGTTATCCTGATGCATGCAATATACCTTGCTTCGCAGTTCATCCGGTATCATGTCTTTAAGCTTATTTATAGATAAATGAGCGTTTTTATCATAATCAATGCCACATGTATCCTGATAAATTATGTCAAGCTCTCCTTTAATAAACAGTGTTAATACTTCATCGGGAATATTATTGGCGTCACCGCTGTAATAAATCTTTTTATTATCCGTATCCATTATAAAGCCGAATGAAGGTATGGTTTCAACATGTGGAACCTTAATAAAATCAAGCTTTATTTCACCAAGGGAGATGTCATATATGGTCACATTCATATCGCTTATTAGGCTGCACATCTCATCTTTTACACCTATTGCTTTAAAGTAACCTTTCATGAGCTCTCTATCCGGGAAATATACCAAAGGCTTAATTTGATTATAATAATATGGGTAAAAGATGGCTTCACCCAAGCTTCCACAGTGGTCGGGATGGGTGTGGGTTATGACTATATGAAGGCTTTTCAGTCCATTAAAAAGGTTAAGCTCCTGAAGTTTGTGAAAAACTGTACCTCCGGCATCAATTAAAAGCATGCTATCGTTTTTCCTTATATAGCAGCTGTTGTTGCCGAGCTTTGTGTTAAACGCACTTCCTTTTCCTATAAAATTCAGCATTATACTCACCTCTTATTAATTCTACGATCTCATTTTGCTTTTCAAAGTTGAAATTAAACTATCAATGGATAATCATTATTAACCAAAAGTTGTTTATTAGAATTTCTCTCAGGGTTGTAATCTCCGGGAATTTTATTTACGCATCTGACAAAAACTAAGTGATCAAAAAAATTACTATGTCTTTTGCGACTTTTTCTACTTAATTTATCACATAATTTTTTTCTATGGCTGTTGTTTATGTCAGGCACTCTTCCAATCCCGATCTATCAAAAAGCAAATGATCACATTTATTTTGATTCTTGATTGATTGAGGAATTATTCCTTTATCTATTTTGTACAACTCAATAGGTTTGGTGATCTTTATAAATAAGAAAGCTCCTTCTTCTTTCAAGGTTCTCCTTTCACCAGTATTTAGCATTTCCATCCATTGTTTATATTTATTATGAGTGGACATCTTCGTTTTCAACCTCTAAATTATATATATCAGAATAATATTTACTGATTTTTTGGGATATTTTATCGATTTCCTCAGCAGCAATTTCATTAATTTCAGTGTCTATGATAGAATGCAATTCTCCATCACTAAGCATAATTGCTCCAACGCGATTTATATTGAGCCATAATGATTCAGGTATAATATTCGAAGTGTTTCTGTTTTTTAACCCTACTTTATGAGCATAAATTAAATTGTTAACTGCCGTAAGAGTATACGGGCTATGAGTAGAAATTAATACTTGGTTGTCATTTGAATTAAAAAACATTGCAATAAAATCAATAATTTCTTTCTGAGTATCAGGAAAGAGATGTGCTTCAGGTTCTTCTATAACAACAAACACTTTCTTATCTTTTATCATCCATAGAAGTAAAAGATTTAGCATCCAAAGCATTTCCTGCTGTCCGGAGGATGTGTAATTTATTGGGATTGTATTTCCGTTTCTAAGCTTAAGATACTCATTACCATTTCTTCGATAATATTCTCCTTTAAGAAGGCTTGTAACAGTAGAGGCTATTTCTTTCCTTTTTTGTTCCATTTTGCTTTCTCTTAGCATTTCAATATTCTCTACTAATTCCTTCAAAGAAACGTCGAAATTTCCAATTTCACCTTCAATAAGATTTATAAAATCCTTTGTTATATAATCTAGATTTTTAAGTTCAATGGTCAGTAATTGCTTAGTTAATAATGTGATTAAGCTTCTACCTGCTGGTATATAATAATTTTTCCTCTCGTCTTTGAAAAGGTAATTCACTTCTTTTGAAAGAGTGATGAAAAATTTTTGCTTTTCCAATTTATAATATAAATCATCAGTATTGGATTGCGACAATGTATGTAATTCCTTATGATATTCTAATGCTTTTGTTTCAAGGTCTTTAATTTTCTTTATTAACAAAGGACTAAGAATAAAATGCAAATATTTTTTATTATCATCTGTTATGGTCATAGATGCATTTATTTCATTATCAAAATGATATTCTATATTAAACTTTGATTTATATTTAGATAATCCAAATAAATTAACGAATTTATTTTTGAGTTCCTTATTTATTACATCAATAAATTGCTGTTCAGCAGTAATTCCATTATTCAATACTTTGTATAAGTATTCCTTTACATCATCACGAAGTGATTTGAAAAAGTAAATGCACTTACAGATCGTACTTTTTCCAGTAGCTTGGTTTCCAATCAAAATCATAAAATCTTTAATTTCTATATTACATGATTTTATAGGTCCGAAATTTTCTATTATAATCCTCTGCATATCTTCATCCTTCCGAATTACTTAAATATTATTTTTAAATATTAGTATTCACTTAAACATATTATACCAAAAAAGGATTCATTTTAATTTAGGTTCTCTAATAAGACTGTTGATTGAATTAATTTTATCTAAAAGTTATTTATTATTCAATACATTCCTTTCTTAGCAGTTTTATAAATTTATCTCATAAATTCGCTTCACATAACATAAAAATAAGGTTAAAATAGATTATTGGATATAACAAAAAAGATAGCTGGGGAGAATGAAGATGGATGTATTTTTAGAAAAAATTATTAGAAAGAAAAGGACAACGAAAGATTACCTTATTGTTGCAACTGTTATTTATATAGCTTTAGGAGTTAACTTTATAGCTATAATGGTACCTTTGTTGAGGGGATTTACACTTTTGATGTCAGGTATTTGTATATATTTTGTTGTTAGGCGTACCTACATTGAATATGAGTACACACTGACAAACAATGAACTGGATATTGACATTATTGTAGCAAAAAAGGACAGGAAAAGGTTATTTACTGCAAATTGCAAGGATTTTGAAATGTTTGGAAGAATAGAACACAGTAAATACAATGAAGTTAAAACAATAGAAAAGAAGATCCTCGCAATTGTTTCAAAGGACTCTAAAAATATATATTTTGCAGTTCTTCAGTTTGAAGGTGCAAGGACCTTGTTGTTATTTCAGCCTGATGAAAGAATGGTTGAGCAAATAGCAAACTGTATTCCTAAAAAAGTGCTTAAGGATGATAAAAACTTTCTATAAATAATAATGCCTTAGTATATGTAATGAATTTGTAACCAAATCTTAATTATTTATTCAAATACGCCATGTATAATTTGTCATATGGTGTATTTTTATGTCTAAAATATTTCCATAATACATCGATACAGTGATTGGGGGAAGGGTTTTGAAAAGAGGGTTGAAGTTTGTTACTATACTGGCGATAATAACATGTGCATTAGTCATTGGGGCAATCTCTGTTTATGTTGTTTATTTTGCACCGAATAATACCATTGTTGAGGCTTTTGACGAGGGGAAATTAAATCTTGTTATTGGAGATAAGATAATTGAAGATGGGATGCCTGTTGTTAAGAATAAAGAGGTTTTACTGCCCTTTAATGTTATAAAAAAATATATCGATCCTTATATATTTATGGATGAAGAATTAAAAAAGGTGGTTGTCACTACTTACGAAAAAGTAATACGAATGAACTTAAACAGCAATGAAGGCCTTATTAACAATAAGCCTGTCAAACTTGAGAGTCCGGTAATTGAAGAAAATAAGTCAGTATATGTCCCTGTGTACTTTCTTGATGAATACTATAATATTGAGGTTAATTATGTTGAGGAAAAAAATGTTATTATAATAGATAAAAAGGGGACAAACATCAAGATGGCCGATCCCATCAGTAAGAAGGCGGTTATAAGAAGTGGAGAATCAATTAAATTTCCTATATACAAAGAGTTCAATTTGAAGGAAGAGTCGCAGAATAGAATGGTGGTATTTGGCGATAATGGGGATTGGCTTAAGGTTAGGTCTCAGGATGGTATAATAGGTTTTATCCAAAAAAAATATGTTAAGGTAACGGATCAAAAGATAGATACTGCTGAAGATACCGCTAATATCAAAGAATTATGGAAGCCGCAGCAGGGCAAGATAAATGTTGTATGGGATGCCATTTATAAAACCAATACAACGGGCTGGGTTAATAAAGACAGGATTGAAGGCCTTGATGTTGTATCGCCCACATGGTTTGAAGTCAAGGACGGTAAAGGCACCATGGTAAACAGGGCCAGCTTACCGTATGTTGAATGGGCACATAAAAACAATTACAAGGTATGGGCACATTTAAGCAATAACTTAGGAGGTCCCGACAATACCGGTGTTTTTTTAAATAATACCGATGCCAGAGAAATTGTAATAAATAAAGTGCTGGAATATTCATCACAATACAAGTTGGACGGGATAAACATTGATTTTGAGGATATCAATCTTAAGGATAAGGATGCATTAACCCAATTTGTCAGGGAGCTTAGTCCGTTGCTAAGGGAAAAAGGTCTTGTTGTTTCAATGGATATTACACCCGTAAGTACTAACGAGAACTGGTCATTATGCTACGATAGAAAGGTTCTCGGAGAAACTGTAGATTATATAATGCTTATGGCATATGATCAGCATTGGGCCGGAAGCCCTAAGGCCGGATCTGTTGCTCAGCTTAGCTGGGTTGAAGACAGTATAGAAAGAACTCTTGATTTTATACCTAAAGAGAAATTGTTATTGGGCCTTCCTTATTATACAAGGGTTTGGATAACTGAGAACGACAAGCTAAGAAGTGTTGCGGTATCAATGGGATATGCAAAAAGCTTGATAAAGGAAAACAATGCACAGGTAAAATGGGATGAGAAGAGCGGTCAGTTTTATGCCGAGTATAATAAGAAAAATGGCAGCAACAATAAAATATGGCTGGAAAGTGAGGAATCTATAGATTTGAAATCCTCTCTCGTCCACAAGTACGAGCTTGCCGGTGCGGCAGGTTGGAGAAAGGATTTTGAGGAATCTAAGGTATGGAATATTTTGGATAAAAATTTAAAAACTATAGACAGCTATGAGGCATGGCAATCTCAAAACAAAGAGAAAAAATATGTTTATAGTGATTAAAAATGCATAATGATAAAAGGGTAATGATTAGAAGGTAAAATAAATAAAAAGTATAGTGAAAAAAGGTTCAATTAGGGTGAACCTTTTTTCATTTATCATTCCCTTATATATTAAGAGAGTTGTTTTACCGGTAGAATGACAATTGACAAATGGAAGAAGGGATAAAAGCATGGACGAGATTGGGTTGGTTATAAAATGTCAGCAGGGAGATATGGAGGCTTATGAAGCTCTTTTTGGAAGTTACTTTAGTAAAGCTGTCAGATACGCCTTTTTGATCACTGGGCGTAGTGATTTGGCGGAAGATATTGTCCAGGAAGCACTTATAGAATGCTATAAGGATATAAAGTCTCTAAGAAGTCCTGAAAAGTTCAAGTCCTGGTTTTACAGGATTTTAGTGAGAACGAGTTGGCGTGTTAAAGCTAAAGAAACAAGAAATGTATCCATGGAGGAGTTTAACGGCTGTGAATATAGCTGCTTAAACAGCAATTTGGATGATGATTTCGATAGACTTGTAGAGACAAGAGAATCTTCAAGGCTTATAAAAGATGTACTTCAAAAATTGAGTTTGCCTCTTAGGACTACTGTTGTATTGCATTATTATAACGACTTGTCCATAAAAGAGATATCGCAGGTGCTTAAGTGTTTTCAAGGTACAGTAAAATCAAGGCTTCATAATGCCAGGAAAATTATACATAAGGAGCTTGTGAAAGAAGGATATGTTTGTGATGGAAAGGAGTGTGGCACGAATGCATGATAAGGAAAAGATTGATGATATGATTCGTGGTTTATTGGATAAAGAAGCTCTGAATATTGAACCGAGGGAAGAGATTATTGGTGAAATAGGTATTAAAGTAAAAAATATGGAACAGGATTCAAAATTGAAGTGTATAGTAAAAAACAATATATTTCCGATGAAGTTAAACATCAGAGGATATGTGGCTGCGGCTTTGCTGCTTTTTGTTATGGCACCGGGCTTTACCCTTATATTTTCCAAAGAGGCCAGAGTGGTAGCTGCACATGGTATAGATGCCGTTAAGAGCTGGATTTATATAATGACTAAAACAGAGGACGGTTATAAGCCTGTAAAGGTGGAATTAATTGATGATGCAGGAGAATTGGATATGTCTTATGATTATACCGGTTTGACTGATGAAGAGCTTTCAAGAGAGGCCGGGTTTAATATCCATGTTCCCTCGGAATTATGGGGAGGGTATAAGTGTGTTCAAAAGACCAAAGGTGTAAGAAAATCGGACAATGCTATTGTGAGCGCAACTGCCATGTATGATAATAAAAACAATACAATTGGCTTAAGGATTTCAATGGATAATTATATAAATGCCCTGCAGAATAAAAAGGAATTTGATATTAAGGGCACTAAGTTCTATTGGGGAGAAGCAGATGCAGATAGCATATATCCAAATCATGACATGCGGCAAATACCTGTTGGAGTTAAGATCAATCATGAGCTCTTATGGGAATACCGGGGTGCTTTTTATCGGCTTTATAGCGTTCATGAGGATATAACTTACGATGCAGCACAAAAAATAGCAGAGCATTTTATGAATAACATATCAAATACTTATGATAAAAACTATGATGCTGGTGTTATCAGGTCCCAGTCTCATATTTCAAAAGATGCAACAACTGCTGAAATAGAAAATGAAGTTGGGTTTAAGGTCAAAGTTCCTGAAAGCTTGCCCGGTAACTTCAATATTGCTTATAAAATAGTAGGAATGGATCCTATGAATAAGAGTTGTAATATGTTCAAAGGCGAGTACAATAATGGGGAAAAAACATTGAACCTTATTATTACTGAAGCAAATTGGCCTGTCATGGAGTATGACAGAGTCAAGGATGCCAAAGACGACTCAAGAATTATTGAGGTAGAAGGGGTAGAATGTCATTGGACCTATAGCGATGGTAGCCATGTTTTAGGCTGGATGGATAATGACGTTTACTACTTAATTGGCTATGAGAAAGGCGATTTTGGCTCAATTGACGAAGCTGTTGCAATAGCAAAATCTATTATTGGTAATGGCTAAACAATAAAGACAATTCCTTTTGGATTATATTGTATTATTTTATGGTGTTTGGACAAAATACTTTTAGACAGTTTAACTACATTAAATACGTTATTAATCTTACATTTAGCAGAAGATAAATGTAAAAGATTAATCGCATTTAATCTAAAAGGAGAAAAAGGTATTGGAAATTATTAAGGAGCAGTTTGAAGCCAGGCAAAATAACAGCAAGCTGGACTTTAAGGAAATTCCCGAATTGAAGCAGATCGAAGAAGAACTCATGAATATTGTATCGGATATAAACGGTACAGTTAAAAATATGTGTGAACACATTTTAAAAGCGGGAGGAAAGAGAATAAGGCCGTTGCTTGTAATATACAGCGGCCTTATATTTGGAGAAATTACTCCAAAGCTTTTGCAAACTGCAGTAGCATCGGAATTAATCCATATGGCATCGCTTATTCATGATGATATTGTAGATAATTCGGATTTAAGAAGAAACAAGCCGTCCATAAACAGCATATGGGGTAATAATTTTGCAGTATTAGGTGGAGATTATTTGTTTGCTAAGGCGTTCGGCATTCTTTCTTCAAAGAGATTAAATACAGGTATGGAGTATATGGTTGAAGCCATACAGAGCATGTGTGTAGGAGAGATTGTTCAGGCGGAGGACCGGTTCAACTGCGAATGCAGCATGGAGAAATATTATGAAAAAATAGCCTGCAAAACTGCGATACTGTTAAAATGCTGCTGCCAGGCAGGAGCAGCAGCTCAAAATGCCACACAGCAAGAAATAGAGCTTATAGGGGAATATGGCCTAAATCTTGGCCTGGCGTTTCAAATTACTGATGACATTCTGGATCTATGCGGCTCAAGTGAATTGACGGGGAAGCCAAAGCAGGAGGATTTAAGACAGGGTATTATATCAATGCCCGTCATTTATTTACTTAAGAATAAGGCTAACCATCAATGGGTAAAAAAAGTTATTGAGGAAAGAAAGTTTGATGATGATACTTTATCTAAAATATGTTCGGCAATCACCAAAACTGGAATAATGGAGAAATGCTATGCCAGAGTCAGAACACATTTAGAAAAAGCTCAAGGGAGCTTGGATAAGCTTCCGAATTCGTATTATAAAGAAGTGTTATCCAAGATGGCAGATATGGTTTATGCCAGAGTGAATTAAGGTTTTCGTCAAAGAGAACCTGAAAACCTTAGCACTTTGCATACCTTATGGTAAATGTAAGTGTTTGATCTTCCCGAGTTTTTGAGGATTGATTTGCTTGTAAATCTATTAAAGCCCTTGTCTGCTTTAGGATCGGACAAATACATTGCCAAAAGGCCTTTAACAATGGTTGCATGAAATTTCGGGTACTGAAGTTTACCACAAGCATCAAAGGATTTGTCTACGAAATACATAAGCCTTCTTTCACATTCTTTTTGATTGGTATAGAAGCTTGTAAAATTTAACTCATTTGTTTCAATATCTTCGGCATAATCAATATAATAATCAAGAAGTATGTGCAGTCCGTTTATCCATGGGAAATATGCCAGTTCATTGTTTCTGACATCTTCTTCTTTCAAGTTTTTATCCCATGCAGACGCAAAATGGAGGAAAATATTGAGTGTTGAACCTGTTGCGGCAGAGAATTCCCAGGTGCTGATTTCTCTATAGTCGGACAGGTATTCTTTTGCCCATGATTGCAGTCTCTTTTGCCTGGTATCTGTTCCTAGATGCTTAAGGGACTGAAGATCGGAGTACAATTTTACCTGTTTTTTTATGGGCTCTTTTATAAGATCATAGGATGGAAGCTTGGAAATCTGTTTTCTGCATTGGTCAACCAATGCATTGAGATAACCGTTATCTTCCTTATAGGGATAAAATCTATAGTAATCGGCTGTTTTATTTTCTAGAGAAACAGCATCGCTCATGGCGAGATGAAGCTGACGAAAAGCCCGTTCATCGTATATTCCAGCACTGTCGCATAGATTATCAAGATAATCGCTTATTGTTTGGAAACTGACTATGAATTTTATGGTATCATCAACCACGGCCATTGGATATAATGCATATACCGATCCACCCAGAGCGTGGAATTTTTTTTTCTTAATGCTTCTTAATGCAAGGTCGGAAAGTATTTTATCCTTTGAATTGGTGCACATTCCTGCTATTATGTCCAACTCTCTGTTAACCAGAGGGAAAACCTTATAAATATAGCTTGTTATAAGTTTTGTGTTGCTTATGTAATTTTTATCCAATTAATATGCTCCTCTCGTGTAAGATTTATATTGCTTTTAACGCATATGTATATTATCTTTTACATTTATCTATCGCAAAATTCCGTTAAAGCGTTCGTTATTTTGCTCTGCTAAATGTAAGATTAATAACGTATTTAATATAGCTTGAAAAATTCATCTTAAATAGGTATAGTATTATTATTGGTTATAGGAGACAATAATATAAAATTTATTATAAAGATTTATTATTGATTTATTATTATCAAAGTGATTTATTATTATTATTATTAAAGATAAAATTCTAGCAGGAGGAGTATTATGTCTAAAAAAACTTTTTATATTACCACCCCCATATATTATCCCAGTGATAAGCTTCATATCGGCCATTCCTATACAACTGTTGCGGCTGATACAACTTCAAGATATAAGAGGCTGAGAGGCTATGATGTGATGTTTCTGACAGGAACAGACGAGCATGGTCAGAAAATACAGAGAAAAGCAGAAGATAAAGGTGTTACACCAAAAGAATATGTTGATGAAATTGTAAACGGAATAAAAGATTTGTGGAAGCTTATGAAAATTACCAATGACAAGTTCATAAGAACCACTGATAAATATCATGAGGAAGTTGTACAAAAAATATTCAAGAAGCTTTATGATCAGGGCGATATTTATAAGAGCGAGTATGAGGGCTGGTACTGCACTCCTTGTGAATCCTTCTGGACAAAGACCCAGTTGGCAGACGGAAAATGTCCGGACTGCGGAAGGGAAGTAGAGCTGACAAAGGAAGAATCTTACTTCTTTAAACTTTCAAAATACCAGGACAGGCTTATAAAACATATTGAAGACAACCCGGATTTCATTCAGCCAGTATCAAGGCGAAATGAGATGCTTAATAACTTTTTAAGGCCGGGATTGGAAGATCTGGCAGTATCTAGGACAACATTTACATGGGGTGTACCTGTGACCTTTGATGACAAGCATGTTGTTTATGTTTGGATCGATGCCCTTTCAAACTACATAACTGCTCTGGGGTATATGTCGGAAAACGATGAAAACTATAAAAATTATTGGCCTGCCGATGTTCATCTTGTGGGTAAGGAAATTGTGCGCTTCCATACAATAATATGGCCTGCAATGCTGATGGCACTCGGTGAGCCACTTCCAAAGCAAATATACGGACATGGATGGCTCTTGTTGGAAGGGGGAAAGATGTCCAAATCCAAGGGAAATGTTGTTGACCCTGTTGTACTTATTGAAAAGTATGGGTTGGACGCTATAAGGTACTTTCTGTTAAGGGAGGTACCATTTGGATCTGATGGTATTTTCTCAAATGAGGCTCTTATAAACAGGATAAATTCCGATTTGGCAAATGATTTGGGCAACCTTGTCAGCAGAACAGTGGCAATGATAGACAAGTACTTTGGCGGAGTTATGCCGTCTGAGTATCAGGAAGGCGACTTTGACGAGGACCTTAAATCCACTGTTATGGAAACTCCCCAAAAGGTTGAGGAGCTTTTGGATAAGCTTCAGTACAATACAGCCCTTGCAGAAATATGGAAGACCATTTCAAGGGTTAACAAGTATATAGATGAAACTATGCCTTGGGTATTGGCAAAGGATGAAGCCAATAACAATAGACTTGCTGCGGTAATGTACAATCTTGCAGAAAGTTTGAGAATAATTTCAGTGCTTATACAGCCATTTATGCCTGAAACGCCTGAAAAGATATGGAACCAGCTGGGTATAGCGGGAAATGCCGATATATTGGATTGGGACAGCTCAAAGGTTTGGGGCAAGTATCCAAAAGGAGCAAAGGTCCAAAAGGGAGACGTAATATTCCCGAGAATAGACATTAAAAAAGAGCTTGAAGAATTGGAAAAGATTGCAGAAAAAAACACATTATCAAAAGGTGAAGATGAAAAGGCCGATGCAAGTAAAAAAGAGGATAAAAAGGCATCCCAATCTGAAGAAAAGAAGGATGCTGCTGAAAATGGATATATAACAATAGACGATTTTGCCAAGGTAGACTTGAGAGTCGCAAAGGTTTTAGAAGCGGAAAAGGTTGAAGGAGCCGATAAGCTTCTAAAGCTTAAGCTGGAAATGGGGAATGAAATAAGACAGGTTGTATCAGGCATTGCAAAGCATTATTCGCCTGATGATATGGTAGGCAAATATGTAATACTTGTTGCAAACCTTAAGCCTGTTAAACTTAGAGGAATAGAGTCTCAGGGAATGATACTTGCAGCTTCAGACGACAAATCACTGGTCCTTACTGCCATAGATAAGGAAATAAGCAGCGGTGCTAAGGTTAAATAAGAAATACACTCATTAGGAATGCATTAAAATATTTTTTAGCGAGGTAATTATGCTTTTTGACTCCCATGCACATTATGATGACGAAAAATTTAAAGATGATAGAGACGAGGTTTTCATAAAAGCTCATGAGGATGGAATATCATATATTTTAAATGCAGCTACGGATATTGATACATCTCTCATGAGCATAGGATTTGCTGAAAAATATGACTATGTTTATACATCTGTAGGTGTTCATCCTCATAATACAAGCACTTTGGATGACCAGACAATAGTGAAAATTGCTGAGTTGGCTGGGAATCCTAAAGTGGTTGCCATAGGTGAAATCGGTCTGGATTATTATTATGATTATAGTCCTAAGGATTTACAAAAATATTGGTTTAAAAGACAGTTGGAGCTTGCAGTGGATTTATCCATGCCTGTCATAATTCATGACAGAGATGCTCATGAGGACATTGTTAATATAATGAAGGAAAGTAAAATTTCACAAGTCGGAGGTGTTATGCACTGCTTTTCGGGAAGCAAGGAAATGGCTAAAACAATTCTGGATATGGGATTTTACTTATCTTTCGGTGGACCTGTCACTTTTAAAAATGCAAGGAAGGCGATAGAAGTATTACAATATGTTCCGATGGATAGATTATTGATAGAGACTGACAGCCCTTATCTCAGTCCCGAGCCTCTTCGAGGAAAAAGGAATGATTCAAGGAATGTCAGGTATGTCGCAGAGAAAATAGCAGAAATAAAGGGACTTGACTTTGAGGTTGTGGCTTCTGTGACACTTAACAATGCAAGACGGTTATTTGGGATTTAGGATTCGGAATTCGAAATTTTTCCTCTTATATTGTGAAGTCTATGTTTTTGAATTTTTGCGACTGTGTGGCGGTGTGAGTATTTTAGGATAAAAGTGTTTATTTTAAATACTGGTTAATTGCTGGAGGTGGGCCATGAAAAAGTTTGTTTCGATTTTGGTTAGCAGTTTGATTCTTACCATATTCATATTGTTCAATTATTTCCTCTGGGTTAGAGGGGGAGAGGTTGAAAGATATAAGGAACAGGTGGAATCATTAAAGGAAGCCCAGGCTAAAAATATCGATGCTCGAAATGAAGAGTACACTAATTATAGGAACGTTTTACGACAGAGAGACGATGAGATTGAGAATCTTAAAAATGAAATAAATGATTTAAAGACAAAATCAGCAACGGCTCAAGATAGCATACAATCATTAATGACAGCTAAAGACGAAAGTGACCTTATAATTAAAAAGCTTATGCTTCAAAATGACTTGACAGAACTAAAGGACACTGTTGTTAAATGGGCCGATCATATTGATAATTCCAGATATGAAGAAGCATTCAAGCTGCAAACCCCAAAGCTGTTAACACAAGAAGATGCGAAGAAACGGAACGATTTTATAGATAATTTTAGAAATGTCATCCAGTCATTTAAATTGAAATCGGTTGATTTATATAGAGAAGAACTACCGCCAGACTTAAAAGGGAGTATAATTTTGGAGACACAAATTGAAGTAAAGAGGGTAACGGGAGCAATAAAGGGTGACTTTTTAAATGGACTTAATAAAAGATATTGTAAAATGTCTGTATATGAAGGTGGTTGGATAATTTCTGAAATAATGGATTATATGCCAAGTGTTATTGATCAACGTTGAATTATTTTCTGAATATTATAAGTATCTTTACATAACAAATCTTCACCAATTTATACAGAGGTCATATAATGTTAATGAAGACTTTCAAGTATATTTTCGGAGGAGTTATACAATGAGTAAAGATATGAAGAAAAATAAAGATAAGGTTATGGAAAGTGAAGCAGTTACACCTAATGAAAGCTGTAAGGAATGCGTTCAAAAACATGAGATGTCACAGACTGAACCTTATGAAATGGATATGCCAACACAAATGCCTATGCCTATGATGTGCTGCCCTTTGTTAATGAATATGCAATGTCCCATGATTAATAATATAGGTTATATGGGTGAACAAAATATGGGTATGTACCCAATGGGGAATATGCCCATGAATCAGCTGCCTATGGACTATATGCCAATGGATTACATGCCGATGAACAATATTCCGATGGGCCAGATGCCCATAAGCAATATGCCGATGAATCAAATGCCTGTGAGCAACATACCGATGAACCAAATGCCTATAAGCAATACACCGATGAATCAAATGCCTATGAGCAACATACCGATGAACCAAATGCCCATAAGTAACATGCCAGCGAATCAAATGCCCTTTGAACAATATACATCTAATCAGCCCCAGGTAAGTCCGTACATGAACTCAAATATTAGCCCTAGTATTAGTCCTAATATGATGAATTTTGGCTCATTTTAGAAAAATAAAATTATGTATAGATTTTAACCCATATATATATCAAAATTGCGATACAAAGGAATATTAGCTGTTATAATCCACGTAAGATATGCTAATGTCGATGAATAATTTCAGTCTATATGGGTATAATAGTATAAGGCGGTAGAAGATGGGCTAAAATTTGACAAAGTCAGCATATTGAATTAAAATATTTAAGTCCCTTATTAATATTTTAACAGGAGGTGATCTCATGTTACCGCTTGCGAGAAATATTAAAAGGTATTTTTCATTAAAGAAATTTGCAATTGGATTATTAGCAGTTGTGATCTCTGTATTGGCTGGAGTCGGATTATACTCGAATATGAAAAAGGAAGTAATAATTTACGACGATGGCAAAAAAGTTGTAATAAAGACTATAAAATCTACGGTGAATGATGCATTAAGTCAGGTTGGTATAAGGTTGGGCCCCGATGATTATATCAACATTAAACCGCAGACTGAATTACAAAAGAAAAAAACGAATGAAATACATATAAAAAGAGCTGTACCAATTAATGTAGTAATTGAAGGTAAGCAGGATAAAATAATGACAACTGCTGAAACTGTAAAGGATGCTCTCGCTGATAAGTCCATAAAGCTAAATGCAATGGACAAAATTATTGGAGCAAATCAGAATGATAAGATCGTAAAGGATATGAAGTTTAGTATAGTTAGAGTAAAAGAAGAGATCGTGAGTGAGGAAATACCTATACCGTATAAGACAATCAGTAAGGATAACCCTAAATTAAACCACGGAATACGCAGATCTGTGAGAGAGGGTACCGAAGGTAAGAAGGAAAGAGTTTACAAAGTGGTCACGGAGGATGGGAAGGAAGTTGAAAGAACTCTTCTTAAAGAAAATGTAACGCTTAATCCTGTAGACAAAATTGTTGAAGAGGGAACAATGTTAGGGCACAAGACGTCTAGGGGAGACACCATAAGATATGATAAGGTTCTTAATATGAGGGCTACTGCATATACAGCTTCTTATGCAGATACAGGAAAGCATCCTGGACATCCGGAGTTTGGTATTACTTATACGGGAGTAAAAGCAAGAAAAGGGATAATAGCGGTAGATCCTAAGGTTATACCCTTAGGGACAAAGGTATATGTAGAGGTTGTAGGTGATACTCCAGATTATGGGTATGCTGTTGCAGCCGATATAGGAAGTGCAATAAAAGGTGACCTCATTGACTTGTATTTTGACAGTCAATCGTTTGTTAACAAATGGGGTTGTAAGAGAGTTAAGGTTTATATATTATCGGAATAGAGTCAAATTTTAGCATTAAAAAGAAATGATAACAGAATAAAGCTTTTATTTCGAGAGTTAAGTATATTAAATACGTTATTACTCTTAATCTTACATTTAGCAGAAGATAAATGTAAAAGATTAATCGCATTTAATATAAATAGGAAGTTTAATATCTGTTAATAAATAAGGGACAAAATTGGACGGTTATTCGTATGCCTGATAGGATTCGGATAACCGTTACTTTTAAGTTTAGCGGGGAAAATATCTATGAGACAAATAACAAAAGAGCTAATCCAAAAATATGATATTAGAATGACCAAGTCTTTGGGACAGAACTTTCTTGTTGACGATAATGTAATTGATAAAATCGTAAATATGGCTGATATTGATAAGAAGGATATAGTTATTGAGGTTGGTCCCGGCATAGGTAATATGACAAGGAGACTGGCAGCAAAAGCAGGACGCCTTATAGCAGTTGAAATAGACAAGCATCTTATTCGGCCATTGGAAGAGGTACTTGAGGATTTTTCCAATTCTTTACTCATTAATAAGGATATTCTGAAGATCTCACTTGAGGAAATTATCAGGGAGGAAAAAGAAAAGGCACCTTCGACAGAGAATGTTAAGATAGTAGCGAACTTGCCTTATTATATAACAACGCCAATTATTATGAAGTTCCTCGAGGAGAATCCGGGAATAGATTCAATGGTTTTTATGATACAGAAGGAAGTTGCTGAAAGGATTGTTGCATCTCCAGGGGGTAAGGATTATGGGGCATTGTCTGTTGCGGTTCAATACTACTCAAAACCCGAAAGACTTTTTGATGTTTCACCCCACTGCTTTGTGCCAAAGCCTGAGGTCGATTCTACAGTAATAAGAATGAATATATATAAAGAACCGGCTGTGAAGCTTATAAACAAGGATATGTTCTTCGCAACTGTTAAGGCATCCTTTGGGCAAAGGAGAAAAACCCTATTAAATGCATTGGCTAACTCAAATAAATTTGGCCGAAGTAAAGAAGAAATCCGGCAAATTCTTATTGATCTTGGCATTGATGAGAACGCTAGAGGTGAAACCTTGACAATAAATCAATTTGCCCAAATTTCAAATGAGTTTGCCGGGAAGGATCAATGAAGCATTTAAAAAGCTGTTTTATTTTCTTATTGCCTCTCATATATATAATTAGAATAATAGGTAAGTAATGAGAGGCATGGAATGGATAAAGAGTACAAGTTTGGTAGGATATTTTTTATACTTAAGCGGGAAGATGAAGGATTTGGGCTGGGTAAAGATCCTACAGGTTATGTGAAAATTGAGGTCAAAGAAGGTAAAGGAAAGCTTTTTGCTCATATCGAGAACTTAAACGATAAACAGGAAAAGGCAGTATTTAAGTTGTATTTAATTAAATGCACCAAGGAGCAGTTTAAGCCTGTATGTGTAGGAGTATTGCCTTTAAGTGGAGGGAAAGGTGAGCTATCATGGAGGTTTGATGCATCCAGTGTTGATTCTACAGGTATATCTATAGACAAATTTAATATTATAGCAGTTGTGTCCACTGAAGTGCAGAAAAGAAGCAGCTTTCCACTTGTCGCATATAAAGGAGGAGCGGATGCTTCCTGGAAAGATAAGCTAAAAGGAACCCTTTGCTCAAATTCCTTGCCTGGCCATCAAAACAGTGTGAATAATAGCGGAATTACAAAGGATAATAAGACTGAAGACTTGAAGGATATTGAAAATAAGTCAATAGACAATCAGCAGGCTCAAGATACAAAGATTGAGAATAAGTCAATAGACAATCAGCAGGCTCAGGATACAGAGATTGAAAATAAGGCCATAGACGACCAACAGTCCCAGTATATACAATCGGAAAATATGTCAGGTGATAATGATAATATTAATGATAATATTAATGATAATATTAATGATAAAGATGTGAAAGATAATAATCTTGCTGCAAATTTAGTCGGAAATAATGAGCCTAATGCTGAATATGAAGAAAATATCCATATTCATGTTGAAGAAAATAAGCCTGAAGACACGAATACTGAATTTATGCAGAAGGAAAACAATACACATAATAGTAACGGGCCATGTAATCAAGTTTTTGGCTGTGCAAACTGTTTCAATAATGAATTTAGTAAATTCAATTATGAAACGACGAACAGCTGTGTTGATATAAATAAACTAAAGGAATTGTTCGGCAAAAACTTTGAGGTAGCCAATCCGTTTAAAAATGGGTGCAGGATATATAAGTGGTGGGGGGTCACCAATCCGGTAGTTTTAAACAATATATTTTATCAATGCAATTTAAGAAACCCGTTCTTATTTAATCTAAAGGTGTTGTTTGCTTACTACAAACATAAAAATTTAATAGTAGGAGTATGTAATGATATTAGTAACGATAGGGAGTATGTGGTTTTGGGCGTACCCAGCAATTATTCCGTTGAGCAAAGACCGTTAGGTATGTTTTGCAGGTGGGCACAGGAAGAAGGCGTTGAGCCTAAGAATGGTGCCTTCGGATACTGGCTTGTTTATATTGATGCAAGCTCCGGAAAAATTGTTGGATAATGATATGCAATAAATAATATTTCAGCAATGTAATTAGAATTTCATGATTATGTTAAAGAACGATAAAAAATTACTTCCCGTTGCGAGTGTGAGTTCATGTAATTAAGTAAGACATTATTGAAATATTACTAAACTCAAAAACGAGCATATAGTGGAAGTTATTTTTTAAAATGTGTCAAAATTACTGAAACACTTTATGTTATCTAGATATTAAAGTGTTTATCTTTATACTGTTTTGGTTACTGATGTGATAAAATTACAGTGGTAATGACTTTGCTAGTGGTTTAAAAATGTGAGGTGATAGTATGAAAGTGCTTTTTATAGGGGGTACGGGAATAATCAGTGAAGGGGTTTCAAAGCTTGCGATTGAGAAAGGTTTTGACCTGTATCTTCTTAACAGAGGAAATAGATCCTTATATATACCCGAAGAAGCTAAGGTGATAAATGGGGATATAAGGGATTACAATACCATTAAAGCGGTTTTAAAGCCCTATAGCTTTGATGTTGTTGTTGATTGGATTGCTTTTTCTCCAGATGATATCAGGACTGATATAAAGCTGTTTGCAGGAAATGTTGGGCAATATATCTTTATAAGCTCTGCTTCAGCATATCAAAAACCTTCTGCAGACTATTTGATCACAGAATCAACTCCCCTTGCAAATCCATTCTGGCAGTATTCCAGAGACAAAATTGCCTGTGAAGACATGCTTATGTCCGAGTATCGTAATAACCGGTTTCCTGTGACTATTGTACGCCCAAGCCTTACCTATGGCTTACAAATGATACCTGCAGCCCTCAACAGTTGGCAGAAGCCATGGTCCATAGTAGATAGAATGCGAAGAGGTAAAAAAATTATTGTACATGGTGATGGTACTTCTTTGTGGACAATAACTCACAGCACAGATTTTGCGAAAGGATTTACAGGGCTTATTGGAAATTCATCAGCTATCGGACATGCCTTTCACATAACATCCGATGAGGTGCTCACCTGGAATATGATATATGAACTTATTGGAAAAGCTGCAGGAGTAAAGCCTGACATAATACATATAGCATCGGATTTTATATCAAAGGTACACCCGGAAAGTATGGGAAGCCTTTTGGGTGACAAGGCTGAGAGTGTGGTTTTTGACAATAGCAAAATCAAAAGGTTTGTACCTGATTTTAAAGCAACAGTTTCTTTTGAGGTTGGTGTTAAAAGATCTGTTGAATGGTTTTTGCAGCATCCTGAATTATGCACCATTGACAGTGATTGGGATGCAGAAATGGATATGATTATACAAAAATATTGTGCGGGAGACTTTATGTACGATTGAAAATAACGTGGTATAATGATACAATTTTAAATATCATCACATTAGTCTTAGTTTAACATTACTTGTTTTATAATAATATTTCTGATAAAATGTAGCTTCTGTAGCAAGTTATTCTTAGATAATATCCCTTTATATTATTTGTTATATATGATAGAAGTGTGAATGATCTCAAAAAACTAAAGAGAGGGAGAAGAAAAATGCTATTGGGGGAAAAAAGTATTAGAAAAAAAACAAAAAGTGTACTGTCAATTTTCGTATCAGCAGTAACGGTATCAAGCTTGTTGTTTGTCAATTTACCTACAGTCAATGCTGCCAATGTTTATCAAGATCCGAGCCAACCGGTGGAGGAAAGGGTTAAAGATCTTCTTTCCAGAATGACTCTTGATGAAAAGGTGGGACAGATGATTCAGCCGGAGAGACATACTGCAACAGCCGATGATGTAAAGAATTATTTTTTAGGGTCTGTTTTTAGCGGCGGTGGAAATGTTCCACCATCAAACACGCCTACCGGATGGTGTGATATGATCGATGAATATCAAAAGGCGGCAATGTCTACGAGGCTTCAAATACCTTTCATATATGGCATAGATGCTGTACATGGAAATAATAACTTGTATGGAGCTACTATTTTTCCGCATAATATTGGACTTGGTGCAGCAAATGATGAAGAGCTTGTTTATAAAATTGGGCAGATAACTGCAAAAGAGGTAAGGGCTACAGGTGTTCACTGGACTTTTGCTCCTTGTATAGCTATTCCTCAAAATGAAAAATGGGGTAGAACTTACGAAGGCTTTGCCGAGACTACCGACATTGTTACAAGATTGGGTGTAGCTGCTACAAAGGGACTGCAAGGCGATAATATTTCGGATCTTACAAAGAATGATAAAATAGCAGCATGTATTAAACATTTTATAGGTGATGGAGCCACCACAGATGGTGTTGATGCAAGTGATTCAATCCTGACAGAAGCTGAGATCAGGGAAAAATATTTGCCCCCGTACATAGAAGCAATTAAAGCAGGTGCTAGAACTCTTATGGCATCCTTTAGCAGCATCAATGGGTTGGAGTGCCACGCCAATAAGCGTTTACTTACCGATATTTTAAAGGATGAATTGAAATTTGACGGTTTCGTGGTTTCAGACTATGAGGCTATAAAAGACATAGACAAGTCTAACTTTAGAAATTGTGTTAAAGAGGCTACCAATGCAGGTGTTGATATGTTTATGGAGCCATTGATGTGGAAGAGCGTCATAACTCATCTTAAGGATCTGGTTGGAAAAGGAGAAGTCCCAATGTCGAGAATTGATGATGCTGTTTCCAGAATTCTTAGAGTTAAATTTCAATTGGGGCTTTTTGAAAAACCATATGCTGATAGAAGCCTTATGTCCCAGGTAGGCTCAGCCGACCACAGAGCTGTTGCAAGGGAAGCTGTTAGAAAATCTTTGGTCTTATTGAAAAATGATAATAATATTTTGCCTTTGGCAAAAAGTGAGAAGAAAATTTTTGTAGCCGGTAAGAATGCAGATGATATAGGTAATCAATGTGGAGGATGGACAATAACCTGGCAGGGAAAGAGCGGTAACATAACACAGGGAACTACCATATTGCAGGGAATAAAAAATGCAGTAAGCCCTGGAACTAATGTAACATACAATCTAAATGGCTACGGGGCACAGGGACATGATGTTGCTGTAGTTGTTGTTGGTGAAACACCCTATGCAGAGATAAAAGGGGATAGAACCGATTTGTCATTATCTGCTGATGATATCCAGACTATAAACAATGTTAAGAGTGCTGGCATTCCAATGGTTGTGGTATTAGTGTCGGGAAGACCCATGATTGTAACAGATCAAATAAAGAACTCAGCTGCTTTTGTTGCTGCATGGCTTCCGGGAACTGAGGGTAATGGTGTTGCCGATTGTTTATTTGGTGATTATGATTTTACCGGAAAACTTCCTATGTCATGGCCTTCAAGCAATGCACAGATACCTGTAAATGAGGGAGATGGAAAAACACCTTTATTTCCTCTGGGGTATGGCCTGAAAATGAAAACGGACGAGGGCTGCAAGCTTAGTGGGTATATAAGCCCCGATTTTGCTGTTACACTTACCGGTACTGATTTAAGGAAAGGATTTACAGTGGAGGTAGTTGGAGAACAGCTAAATGCTACTACAGATTCTAAGGGATATTTTGAAATTACCGGGTTACCTTCAAGTGCCAGTGGATATTCTTTGAAAATAAGTAAAAAAGGTTATTTGACAAGGGTCATCAGCAGTATTGAACTGACTGCGGATAAAGAGTTGGCCAGCCAGTCATCACCTGTGGAAATGTGGGCAGGAGATTTACCTAAAAACGGTGTTCAGGATGATGCAATAAATATGGCTGATGTTATAAGCCTTGCACTTATATTTAATACAGTCCGTGGTGATGCAAAGTATGATGTTGATTATGACTTCAATCTGGACGGTTCAATAAATATGTCTGATATTATCCTTATGGCAAAACACTTTAATGCTACAAAAGAGAGCTATCCGGCGTACCATTGATTTAATGGAATGACTTGATTGTACATTACTAAGCTTTCTGGAATGACTTTGTAAAAAAATTTTGAACTTTTAAGGAAAAGCTTTCATTTTGTAATTTTATAATTATAATTATAGTATAGGGATATTAATTTCTACGACAAATTTAAGATTGAAAAAGGGGACAGGTTTAATGAAAGGTTTAGTAAAAAAGGTCAGTATCTTGCTTATTTTGTTATCACTTGTGTTGACATCATGCAGTTCTTCCGATATAAGTGAGTTGGAAAAAATCCAGGAAATCTACAGTCCTTCAGAGACACCTTATTCTAATGTCTCCAATGCTGGTATTGTATTCAAAAGTGGAGATTGGGTTTATTTTTCCGATGATGATTATAAGCTGGCAAAATCCAAGGTAGATGGAAGCGAGAAAGTTGTATTGACTGATGATACTCCAAGGTTTATAAATGTTGTTGGAGACTATGTGTATTATATAAATGTTGATGACGAATTTAAAATCAACAAAATTAAAACAGACGGTACAGAAAGAGAAGTAATTAATGATGACAATTGCTCGTATATGACTTATTACAAAGGGTGGCTTTACTATACCGATGCTACCGAAAATAATAAAATATACAGAATGAAGCTTGATGGCAGTAAGAAGACAAAGATTAATGACAGCCAATCAAAATATGTCACAATATCGGGAGATTGGATTTATTACTCCAATTTTGACGAGAGCGACAGCTTGTATAAGGCATCTTTGGATGGAAAGACAAAAGTTAAGCTTTATGAACACAGGGCATGGTATTTAGCTGTGGACGGAGATTGGATTTATTATTCCGATGGAGGAGATAATGACAGACTCTATAAAATTAAAACAGATGGTACCGAAAGGACAAGGGTAACAAGGGACATATGTGCGTTTGTAAATGTATCGGGAGATTGGATTTACTATAGAAATGATTCTTCCTACAAAGCAATGTACAGGATAAAGAAAGACGGTACCGAAAGAACCAAGCTTAATGAAAAGGTATCTATGTATATAAACGTTGCAGGAGATTGGATTTATTATTTAGTACTGGATGAGACATATACCGACAAAGATAATAGATATATGGCCTTCAGGATGAAACTGGATGGTACTAATAATGAGAAATTATTATAGTTTTACAATATATATTAAATACGATTAATCTTTTACATTTATCTATCGCAAAATTACGTTAAAGCGTTCGTTATTTTGCTCTGCTAAATGTAAGATTAATAACGTATTTAATATAGCATAAAATTAATATTGATTTTCAATTATGCCTTAATAAAGATGCTTCAAAAAACACTTTTGATCAGCTCCGGTAAAAATGCCGGAGTTGTTTTATTTTTTAGGAAAAAATCGATAGATACATTAATTGTTATTAAATTTATTAATTGTTATTAAATTGCAATCATTATAAGAAGTTATGCATAATTTATAGTAAATGATTTGTAGGATGTTAATATTATATAAATTTTTTCAACAGTAAATAAAAACTTTCCAGGGTGTGTGTATGAAAAATAAGAGTTTTTTTGATTCCATATTGAGCTTGAAAACAGTATTAGCTTTTGGTATAGCTGTTATAGCCTCTGCAATATCATTAGGCAGCTATAAAAATCCTGCGGGAGCATTGATTGGAGGAGTAGTATTTCTATTTGCAGCTACATATTCGGTACTGTTTTCGGAGGACGAGGAGTCCCAAATACAAGAAACAGATTATAATGATTTGCGAAGGCTTGCTTATGATTCGAGGGATAGGCTTACTCCCATAATTAATAAACTTGGAATTGTGTTAAAAAGCATTAAGTCTTTTGACAAGGATAAGTATCTGTTTATAAGAAGGTTTATGTCGGAGATTGCCAGCTTTGAGGAGTTGATACCCAATTTGGTTGCCAGCTATAGAAAAGGATCCATGTTTCTTCAAAACAGGGATGCACAAACTTCCACTGATATAAAGTCACTTGAAATGAAGCTGAATTCAGGTATAAGTGAAAGCATAAGACTGACTTATGAGAAAGCCCTATTGGAAAAAAAACAGACGCAGGCTGAGCTTCAGCATATAAGAAACAATCTTGATGATTGCGAGTCGAAGCTTTATTACATATTAAGTACTTTGGAAAAGATTGAGACGATTATTTACTCTGATGAATTAAGGGATAATATATCCGATGAGGCATCAAAAAATATAAACCAACAGCTGGAAATATTCTCAGAGAGTGTTAAAGAAATTACAAAGGTTATGAAATTACAAAGGTTATGAAATGATAGATGTTTTGATTTCTATACAAAAAGGGAAGAGTTCTGCTGGTAGCACTCTTCCCTAAATGTTAAATATGTTATTCTTTATAACCTTGAGTAGTATCTATAACAACGGCATTATTTTCTTGATCCCAAGTTACACCAAAATTAAATGACTGTCCCAAATCACGAAGTTTAAAATAGTTATTACCATTTATGGTGTAAGCAGTCAAGTTGATTTTAGTATCATCTTTATAGATAGTGGAATTACTGGACACTGCTTTTTTTACTATACCATCGCCGGTAGCAAGCTCACCACCCACAACAGTATACGCCTGCCCTGAAATTAAATTTATAGCATTTTTACTGCCATCCCAGGTTACATCAAATTGCTTCTCTGAACCGGACACCACCTTTGCCACATCTCTTAACTTAAAATAATTATTACCATTAATTGTATATGCTTCGAAGTCTACTGCTATATCATTTACAAGAACTTTGGAACGTGTAGGTGTTGCATATGTAGATGTATCCTTTTGTTTTGGTTCAGAAATAGTATTGTCACCGCTTTGCACGTCGAGAACAACCTCAACTCCTCCATCAATTGCAGCATATCTGCCATAAACATAATATATACCAGGTTCAGTTATGGTGAATTTTGCACCTTTTTTAAACTCAAATTCTCCAATAAAATCTTCGTTTCGGTTATATGTTTTTTCTTTGCCGTCGTAGTATAAGGCTTTTCCTTCTACATCCAGATACACTCCTTCAATATAAAGGTCTCCCATAGGTATAAGTGTAGAGCCGCCGAATAGTGCTAAATTATCCAGAGAAGTCACTGTAACAGGTGCTTGACAAACGTATGTATCAGCCCATTCAAGGTACTTTTTGGTATCCTTTTTTATTACATTTGTAATACTTACTTGGTTCTTAGAGGTATAATTGTTCTCCTCATAACCGTTAATTTCAATGGTTTTTGCTGCAAAAGATGTTGCTGTCATTCCTGCCACCATTCCTGAAACCATAGCCAATGCCATGCATAATGTTAGAAATCTTTTTGCTATTTTTCTCATTTTTGTTCGCTCCTTTTTTATGTATTTTTATTACTCTTAATTTTAGTCAGTATACCCTTTAGTTGTATCAATGATAATCGCATTATTTACTTCATCCCACGATACATTAAAGCCAAAGACCTCGCCTAAATCTCTTAATCTAAAATAGTTATTACCATTGATGGTATATGCAACCAATTTAATATCCTTACCATCCTTTAGCATTGGAGATTTATATAGCTGTGCAGTTTTGGCCATACCATCGCCAGCAGTCATCTCTCCACCGACCGGAACATATGGTTTATTTGATAACAACTCAATTCCGCCTCTAGTCCCATCTAAATTACCAAACTCGTCATAACCGAGAGTACCCATATTATTATTCCAGGTTACATTAAACTGTTTTTCTGTACCGGTAATAGCTTGTGCTATATCTCTAAGTTTAAAGTAGTTACTGTTGCTAATATTGTATGCATCAAAATTAACTGGTTGGCCATTCACAAAAACTTTCGAATTGGTTGGGTTAGCTATGGCTGTGGTTGGCTGTTTAGCAGATGGTGAAATAACTGTTGTAGGATTAGCGGTAGAATCTGCAGGATTGCCCTTCGCTACTGAAGGGTTTGTTGGATTGACAGGTTTTGTTGGGGTAGGTATTGTTGAAATAGTTGGAGTAGTAGGATTAGTTGGTAAAGTATTATCAGTATAGATATACTTATAGTTATTATCCTTACAATACTGCTCTGCATAGCTATCCTTATGTACCCTGTATGTTCTATTTGGGTTTAAAGCATTTTTTCCGATTTCCTTTACGGTTGAAGGAATTACAAAACTGTTACAATCCTTAAATGCACCTTCTCCAATTACTTCAAAGCCCTCATTTAAAGTAATGTGATTCAATCTTGTTTGATTTGCAAAAGCATCTTTACCAATACGTTTTAGAGTTGGTGGGGCTTTAAATACAGACAAACTAGGTCTTGTCCCTGTCATAAATGCACCGGAATCAATATGAACAACCTTAGTTTTACTTAAATCAGCTGTTGTAATTCGAGTTTTATTAAATGCACATATACCAATATATTTTAGATTTACAAGCTCCTCAAAGTTAATTGAAGTAACATCATCTCTGCTGTCTAAAGCCTGAATACCCAAAATTACTACACTCTTTGGAAATTTAATATCTTTTACTGTTGTATCAGGATTTGCACTAAAACTCCAAATTCCACTACCCTTGGCTCCCGGAATACCACCAAACATTTTTGATTCGCCATAAATGACCTTTGCGTCATCTTTCCATTCTACACCTTGAAGATTGTAAGTTAAATCACCTTCCTTGTAATAAGACCCATTTTTATTTCTGGATAAGTCACGCAAGTTGTAATAATAAAGGGAATCCATATTTAAATAATCTTCATCCGTAAACTCTGATACACTTGTTACTGCAAAAGCATATGTGACACTCATTGACAAAATCATTACTGCTGCAAGTAAGCCCATAATTACTTTTTTAGTTTTCATATCAGTTATCTCCTTTTCATGGTTTAATTGTTTATTATACTGCACAAGAGATTTTTTACAAGAAAAGCCCAAGCTTTGATTAGACAACCATAACCAATTATAGTTGTTGATAACGAAAAAGTACCTGCACTATCAAAAGGATTTGTAGTTACGTTGAATAAACCTCTAACTGTCATTATTATATTTTTATTACACCAATGAATCTGTGGATACACTAAAAGATTTGACTGCCGTTATATTATTTGATTTGTTTAAGACTTTGTGTGCTTTTAACTAACGAATATTGTATTACTCATTAGTTTCCTTCTGTCTTGACCTATGTTGTTTACTATATTATAACATAGGGATATACTGGATATCAACACCGAAATTTGCCCTTGAGTGAATAAATTGAATTATTACCATTGAAAACATAAGCGATTGCTGAAACCATAAAAAAATACAGTAGGACCTCTCTAAAAGTCCCTTAAATGCCATTCTGTGTCTAGCTTCGTCTTTACACATTTCATGAACGGGTATCATGAATTGCATTATTTCAGCGATGAATAACCATATTACCAAAACTATGGATCATTTTAAGGGAAAAATCGCAGAATGTGACGTTGTCATCGAAGCATGTGACGATAGTGGTATAAGGTTTTCATGGATCCCAGGAACTTTCCCAGGGACTGGTAGAGGCCTGATTCATGATAATAATTTGAATCCAAAGCCAACAATTCAAAGATGTATGCGAAGACATGATGTAATAATTTTTTCTATTTGAGAGTAATTTACAGCATATACATATAAATGATAAAATTTTTGATGAATTAAGCAAAATATTTAATAAGTCTTGTAATTGTAAACAATATAATTAAAATATGAGCATAAATTAGAATTCAATTAAATAGATTAAATGCGATTAATCTTTTACATTTATCTATCGCAAAATTCCTTTAAAGCGTTCGTTATTTTGCTCTGCTAAATGTAAGATTAATAACGTATTTAATATAGATAATGGCATGATTAATACTAGAAGGAAGATATTATCAAAAGTAAATAATAAGTGGTTTTATTATTTAGCCATGCTTCAAAAAAATCAATATACTACTAAAAAGGGAGAGTTGTAAAATGGAACCGAAATTTAAAGAAATGGGAGGGGTGAGTAAATGTTGAAGAAAATTAAGGTAAGTATTTCTATTGTTGCGATTTTTAGCATCTTGTTTACCTTGTTTCCAGTAAACGTACAAGCGGCGATTACGCTTACCTCAAATGCAACCGGTACAATTGACGGTTATAACTACGAATATTGGAAAGATAACGGTACCGGTACTATGACCCTCAATGGGGGAGGCACATTCAGCTGCTCATGGAGTAATATCAACAATATATTATTCCGTACCGGAAAGAAACTAGGATCGACTAAGGCATGGCAGGATTATAATGGTATCTCAATTGATTACTCCTGTAACTATCAGCCCAACGGTAACTCATACATGGCTGTCTATGGGTGGACGGAAGATCCACTTGTAGAATATTACATCATAGATAGCTACGGCACTTGGAAGCCGCCGGGAAATGGTATAGCAATGAAAGGGACAGTTACTGTTGATGGTCGTACATATGAAATTTATCAAAATTCCAGAACAGGACCTTCCATTAAGGGTAATAATACAACTTTTCAGCAGTATTGGAGTATTTGCACATCTAAAAGAACAAGTGGAACCATAAGTGTCAGCGAACACTTTAAGGCTTGGGAAGCTAAAGGAATGAAGATGGGCAAGATGTATGAAGTTTCCATGGTTGTTGAAGGATATCAAAGTAGTGGTAGGGCAGACATGACAAAGATGGATCTTAAATTTGGTCCAACACCTTCTGATACTAATCCACAATTAAATACTCCAACTCCAACTAAGACAAGCAGTACTAGTGGTACCGGTACAGATCAACCACTTCGTGTTTTAGCAGAAAAAATTAGGGCTAAAGGTCATGAATTTTATGTCGGTGCTGCACTTTCGGGATATTTAAGCAGTGCTGATCAAAATATTGCGAAAACTGAGTTTGATATCGTAACTAGTGAAAATAATATGAAAATAGGGGCAATATCACCTAGCCAAAACCAGTACAATTATAGCGGCGGGGACAGTTTGGTGAGTTTTGCCGCATCCAACAATATGATGGTTCACGGTCATGCTTTTGTGTGGCATAAGTATAATCCAGGTTGGGTAGACGGTACCAAGAATATGATGGAAACTTACATAAACAATGTAGGAACTCATTATAAGGGTAAAATCTATGTATGGGATGTAGTAAATGAAGCATTCCATAAGGATGGAACATATCGTATTAATGCAATTGGAACAAATGGCCAGGACGGTGCTTCCATCTTTGGACAAAAGCAAGGCAAAAAATATATTGAGGATGCATTTATAGCTGCCCGTAAGGTTGATCCAAAAGCTAAGCTGATCTATAACGAGTATGATTTGGAAACAAGACCTGCAAAATTTGAGGGCGTATATGAAATGGTAAAAGATTTTAAGAGCCGGAACATTCCAATTGACGGTGTTGGTTTTCAAATGCATTTGGGACCAAGTTTTACAGAAACTGACGCCAAAAGATTTGCAGACCAGATGCAAAGGTTAGCTGATTTAGGTGTTGAAAGTTATGTTACTGAAATGGATGTGGGGTGTCCGGATACATCACAGTCAGGACTTGAAAAGCAGGCACAGATATATAGCTGGATAGCAAAAGCATGTTTAGAACAACCATATTGCAGAGCTTTACAAGTATGGGGTATAAGAGATTCTCAGTCATGGCGTATAAATCCTGAGTCTCCCGAAGACAAAGCAATCGCTCCATTAATTTTTAATGACAACGGTCAGAAAAAGCCTGCGTATTATGCAATACAGAAAGCTTTGGCAGATGCAGTGAATTCAACAACAGCAACAGCAACACCAACAGCAACAGCAACACCAACAGCAACACCAACAGCAACACCAACAGCAACACCAACACCAACTGCAACAACAAAGCCAAGTCCAAGTCCGTCGATTAAAGGTGATCTCAACCAAGATGGTGTTGTTAACATGGCGGACGTTATACTTCTAGCAACTTATTTCAACGCAACTCGTGGATCGGAAAAATATAATGCGGCATACGATTTAAATGATGATGGTGCTATAAACATGGCGGACGTTCTTATTATAGCTGCAAACTTTAATAAGACAGTAAGTACATTTAATAATACTCAAGTTCCAACTCCAACAAATGTATCAACACCTACTCCGGTTGTATCTGCGGGTACAAAAATTTTACCTTCTGTTGACAGCGTTGAAAAAGACGGTCCGTTTTCACTAGCAGTAGAAAAAAATGTTGGGCCAAATGGCAAGGCATGGGTGGTTAGGCCAGCTAATCTAGGAAGCCAGGGAGTTACTGCACATCCCATATTTATATGGGGGCCAGGGGGAGGTTCTGACCCTAGTTACTATCAAGATGTTATGAATAGAATTGCTTCACATGGCTTTGTAGTTTATAGCGAATCTCCATCAGATTCAGGTGCTGAAATGAAAGCAGGACTGGATTGGTTAATATCACAAAATAGCAACCCTTCAAGCATATATTACAATAAACTTGACACAAGCAGAATTGCTGCCGGCGGACATTCACTCGGTTCAGTGGCTTCTTATGGTGTAGCCAGTGATCCCAGAATAACTACAACAATTCACGTTGACGGCGGATCGCTTGATGGCAATGGAGCAAGTAAGATGCGCAAACCCACGGCACTTATCTGTGGATTGGCAGATAATTTAGCTTTGGATAACACTAGAAACGATTATAATAAAGCAACAGTTCCGGTCTGGATGGGCTTAATGCAAGGAGTGGACCACGGTACTGGGCCAAAGTATGCTCTTCCAGCAACTTTAGCATGGCTCAGGTGGCATTTGGCTGGAGAAACTGAGCGAAAGAGTATGTTTATCGGTTCAGATGCATATTTTAATAAGGGCATATGGCAATCTCAAAGTAAAAATTGGTAAATAAATATGTTTTCCCTACTTATTTCAGTCCCCCCCATTTGAGGGGGATTTTTAAATGTAATAAATACATGCCGCTGTACTTATCGCTTGTATAATTCCTAATAATGATGGCTATAAAGCCCAATAAAAATACATCCCTGTAATTGTTTGGTGTATTTTTCGAACTTAGCATTTTTATTGATCCTTTCTCTTACAAAATAAAAAGCTAATGATTCTGTAATTAAACAGAAGTCATCAGCTTTAAAAGCAGTTTAGGTTTTGTTGTTATAATTACTTACCGAAATATCTCTCTAAAAGTCCCTTAAATGCCATTCCATGTCTTGCTTCGTCTTTGCACATTTCATGAACGGTATCATGAATTGCATCGTAATTAAGCTGTTTTGCTTTAGTTGCAATATCCTTTTTTCCCTGACAAGCACCATGTTCAGCTTCAACTCTCAATTGAAGATTCTTTTTAGTATCGGCATAAACAACTTCACCTAAAAGTTCTGCAAACCTTGCAGCATGTTCTGCCTCTTCAAAAGCAATTCTCTTATATGCTTCTGCAATTTCAGGGTAGCCTTCTCTATCAGCCTGGCGGCTCATTGCAAGGTACATTCCAACTTCAGTACACTCGCCTGTAAAGTTAGCTCTTAAACCTTCTAGTATTTCAGGATCAACTCCCTGTGCAACACCTATTCTATGTTCATCTGCCCATTGAGCGAAACCTTCAACCTTTTCATAGAACTTTTCCTTAGGAGCTTTACATTGTGGACAATTGTCCGGAGCTTCATCACCTTCATGAATATAACCGCATACTGAACAAACATATTTCTTCATAGAAATAAATCCTCCTTATATTTTGTTATTATTAGATTTTTATTATATTAAGGGCCTATAACTTGTAATTATAGACTGAATTACTTTATACTATCATTGTATTTGCTCTTACACCTTCAATAGCATTTAACTCTTCCTGGAAATTTTTTATTTCAGAACTGTCTCCAGCAAGCTGAAGAATAACCAATCCTTCTTCGGAGCAAACATTGCCTGCTTCATGCAACCCAAGTCTTACTTTTATCATGCACCCAAATTTTGTCAGAACTTTCTGAACCTCAGGTGCGTTTTTTGAACGATGACCAATCACTACTGCCATAATGTTATAGTTTTCCACGCACTATCACCTCCTTTTAGTATTTTAATTAATAATACACTACATATAAAAATTCATAGGTATAAGATAAATTAGTCTATACAAAATTAATAATTTTGTTAAGGCATAAGTTTTTTTTACATACCTAAATCATCATTTTGGATAAAATATTTACGACATATTCAGGGAATCGATAGATCTGTCAATTTTCTTGTTATTTTTATCATTACAGCAGTTTTCACCTTGAACATTTCTGGATTCAAGTTTTGAAGCTTCAACGACCTTATCCATTATATCGGATTTGATTGCCGAGATTGACTCATTAATACTGAATGTCTTTTTTACTTCTTCAAGAAAGCTTTCATCAGATAATTTTTCAAGATCTGCTTCCATACATTTATCATCACTGCATAACCTAAAAAGACCTTTGTATTCGTAATTATCCTCGGTAATGTTTAGGCTGACAACCTTTAAATCCTTTAATTCCACGTAAAGACACTTCCTTTCTAGTGCTATGATACTTAATTATACCATTATGTCTGTAAAATAATATATAATATTATATAAAAATATTGAAATAATGTTGGTTCTATATTAAATACGTTATTAATCTTACATTTAGCAGAGCAAAATAACGAACGCTTTTAATCAACAAATTACATATTATTTATACCCAGAAGATATTAGGATAAACAAAAATTATTTTATATTTTATAATATAAAAAAGCCTAATGTCTAAAATCTTTGATTGCTTAAACATTAGGCTTTTAATAAACTCATTTTTTATACTTCAACTTTAGGTGGTTAACTTAAATTACTAATGCAAGTTCTTTTTTGTCGCAAATTATCTATTATTAATACAACTTCTGTTTGAACTCTGCATTTTTTTAAGTCAAGTCCATTAGTAATTTGAATTGATTTGTTTTCTATCATTTGTTCAATATCATTTTTAGATAAACTTAATATTTCTCGTAACAAAGCAGATACCTTAAGTCGGCATGGATAAAAGCTTCTTACATGTAATTCTACCGGAACGGTTAAATCAATGGCAGGCCCTAGTATTTCGTACTTGGGGAGGCCAACATCGGCTCCGCTTTTTTTGATTAGCCTATCATCCATGGCATATTTTCTGGCAAGCTCTTCGTCGTTGCAGTGGAACCCTTCTAATGTTTCAGGAGCTATACTTTTGGATTGATGCGGGAATAGATAGTCATATTCCATGTACAATCGCAATCCGAACATTTATATATTAACCATATATCTAAATATTTGCGTTGAGCGTTTACCCTGAAAAGCCCTGAACAAACGTACTCTGTTTTTCTTCCACACTTCTTGCAGTGTTTTATTGCAGGTGGTGTAGATATATACTGAATATCCAGGTTTATTATTTTCATGAAATTTTATCCTTCCTATTTATATTTAAATAGGAAAGATAAAAGGTGGATTGCCACAAATCTTTATCATATTTGTCCCTCCAGTCTGGTATTTCATTTATTTCTATCATTGATTAAATTTTATCATCCGATACCGATAGACCAAACCTAAAAGACATTTAGCAAAAGAAAATGAGCCAATACAGGTAATAATCCCAATGGCTCATTCTATTTAAAAGCTTCTAAATTAAATACGTTATTAATCTTACATTTAGCAGAGCAAAATAACGAACGCTTTACCGGAATTTTGCGATAGATAAATGTAAAAGATTAATCGTATTTAATATATATTACGTTTTTTGTATGCGTATTATTCTTTGCACGCTTTTCAAAGACAAAAAATATTTCTCGGATAATTCATGCAGACTTAACCCCGCTAAATAATCTTCATAAATCTGCATGTTTCGCTGCTGTAACTCTCTGCGGGTGGTTGTATTTGATCCCCATGCTTTTTTATTGCCCGATTTCCTGGGTATATAGATATATTGGCCATCTATATACTTTTGTATTGCCTCAAGCAAATCATCAGGGAGTATATTAATTGCTTTCTTATAGCTCATTTTGCTCTCCTAAAAGTTTATTCTATTAGGAATAGCAAAGGCTATGTCTGCATATGATTTTTAAATTTTCAGTCGTTCATTGCAATAGCCTTTGCTATGCAACTATAACGATGGGATTAAGCATATGCTTACGTACCTCCTTTTATGTATTGTTGTAAAATTATAACATCCTCCTACCAAGCTGTCGAGAATGCGAAAACCCCACAGCCTTTAATCTGTGAGGTTTTCTTCAAGCACGCCCGGCAGAGATCGAATCCACAACCTTCTGATCCGTAGTCAGACGCTCTATCCAGTTGAGCTACGGGCGCATATTTAAACGAACACATAATATGATAATACATTTTGAATAAAAAATCAACAACAATTTTTATAATTTCGCCTTTATGGAAAATATCATTATTATGTAAAAGAATAATATTATGTAATATTTTTCTCGTTCTCCAATATATTTAATAGTGATCCGTAATCATCACATATTAGGTTCAAAGATTTCCTTGGTCAATTTTTATGATTGAGAGCGTTAATCAATATTTTTTAATCTATGGTTGACCATATGATTTTATTAAATGCACAAGGGATATAAATATGAAAAACATTACATACTATGTTCTGCTATTGATTATAATTGTTATAATCCTACCGTTTCTGATAGTACGTGGATGTTCTGTTAACAATATTCAGGAAATTGAAGAAGAAGAGAAAATTATTGATCAGGAAAGTGAAATGATCAAATTCTTCAATATTAAAGCAGGTGAAGTTCAGGAGGCGGGTTTGGAGGAATACATCAGAGGGGTATTAGCTGCTGAAATGCCGGCAAATTTCCAATTGGAAGCACTAAAAGCCCAGGCGGTTGCCGCAAGGACTTATTTTTTGGGAAGGTACAAGGGTATATATCGTGCATCTGATGATAGACATCAGGATGCCTGTATTTGTACAGATCCTGCCCACTGCCAGGCGTGGATAAGCAAGGAGGATGCATATAAGGCGTGGGGTACTGTATCGGCCAGGGGAAACTGGGAAAAAATAACCAGAGCAATTAGGGAAACAAAAGGAATTATTATAACATACAATAATGTGGTAGCAAATCCGTTTTACCACTCCAACAGTGGCGGCAGGACAGAAAACATTGAAGATGTTTGGGGAGGAAAAGGAGTACCTTATCTGAAAAGTGTGGTCAGTAATGGTGAGGAGGCTGCTAAGGTTTATAAAAAAACAATCTCAATGAAGGAGAAGGAGTTTGTTGAAAAGCTAAAAGAAAAATATGATGATTTGGAATTTGATAAGAAGGAGGTTATGGATAATATTGAGCCTTTAAGCTATACTCAGGGAGGAAGGGTTGGTACAATAAAAGTCGGCAATAAAATATTAAAGGGTAATGATATGAGGAGCATTTTTTCACTCAATTCAACAAACTTTAAAATTGAAGAGAAGAAGGATACTATTTATATAACAACATTAGGATATGGTCATGGTGTCGGTATGAGCCAATGGGGGGCAAATTATCTTGCCAAGGAAGGTATGGATTTTGAGGATATACTGAAGTATTACTATAGTGGAGTTGAAATATCTTATTTGTCAACTATGGAATGATTAAAATTCATTTCTATGATGATAACCTTTTCGCAACATATATAGTTGATGGAAATTAATATTATATATATAATTTTATTGAGTATATAATTTGTTATTATTATTGGTTTTATATCTACATTAAATACGTTATTAATCTTACATTTAGCAGAACAAAATAACGAACGCTTTAACGGAATTTTGCGATAGATAAATGTAAAAGATTAATCGTATTTAATATAAAAGATTATGCATTAAAAAATTATATATTAAAAATTATGTATTTATAATATTTCGGATAATAAAGGGTTGTGATAATTTGAGAAGCGATGCTCAGCCGAAAGTTTGGGAAAGCCTCAGAAATTCAACAGGATATATTCCTGTTATAGTCAAGACATTGGAAAGAATCCATGATAGAAATTGGTCCATGGAACCAAACAAACATGAGTTTTTCGAAATGGTATATATAAAAAAGGGACATGCTGTATTTGAGATATCCGGCTGCCCTGTGCCCATTGGTCCTAATGATATAGTAATAATAAAGCCCAACCAGAGCCATAAGTTTATTGTTAAGTCTGAGGATAGCTGTGAGTTTATTGTTCTTAGCTTTAAATTTGTTAACCAATCCAGCAGTGAGTTTTCTGAAGTACCCCTTGAAGATTTTCTTAATTTTGTAAGCGGCAAAGAGTCAGGTGCTTTTATATCTTTGAAAGTAAGTCAGAAGAATGAAATTATTAATATACTTAACAGGATATTGAAAGAAAGGGAAAAGCAAGATATAGGAAGCGATTTTCTTGACCATCTTCTAGTAATGGAGTTGTTTGTATATATTTCCAGAGCTCTCAAGATGGAATGGGAATCCAGCATCATGGGCAAAAGTATGAAGGTTAAGGAGCTAATAAAGATTTCTGTAAATTATATCAACAATAATTTTGAGAGAGACATTACAATTGGAGATATTGCAAAATACGTATTCTTAAGTCCAAGTTATTTCACAAGAGCTTTTAAAGAGGTAATGGGAATAAGTCCCATAAGTTATTTGCTTAATGTAAAAATAGAAAGGTCTAAGGAACTATTGGCAAATGAGAGCTTAAAAATCAGCGATATAGCCTTTTCTGTGGGTTTTTCAAATCAGCAGAGATTTAATGAAATATTTAAAAAATACACAAAGATGACACCGTTAAAGTATAGAAAGTCTTTGAAGTCATAGGTCAAAAAACATTAAAATTGACATATAAATGAGGTTGATAACAGGAAGAATAATTGTTTTTGCTGTTATATAATTATGTAAGAAAGTGCGGAATACTTATCACTTTTTACGCATATAACTGGATATTTTAATAGAAGACACAATAAGGAGGTTTATTTATGGCACAAAAAACATTCAAAATAACAGTTCTTCCAGGAGATGGAATAGGGCCTGAAGTAATTAAGCAGGCAATAAATATCATCAAAGAAATAGAGAAAAAGTATGAATATAAATTTGAGCTTACTGAGGCTCTTATTGGGGGATGTGCTATCGATGCACATGGAGTGCCTCTACCTGACAGTACATTGGAGCAATGCAAGAACAGTGATGCTGTGTTACTTGGTGCTGTTGGAGGAGCAAAATGGGACACACTTCCCGGTCATATCAGACCGGAGGCAGGGCTTCTTGCCATAAGAGCAGGACTTGGGTTGTTTGCTAACTTGAGACCGGCTATTATATACAGCTCCCTGAAAAATGCTTCACCTTTAAGACCTGACATAGTTAAAGACGGAATCGATATTATGGTGGTAAGGGAACTTACTGGCGGTATTTATTTTGGCAAAAGAGGAAGAACTGCCGTTGAAGGTATGGGAGAGGCAGCTTACGACACAGAAATGTACTCTATTTGCGAGGTTGAGAGAATTGCAAGAGTTGGCTTTGAGTCAGCGATGAAGAGAAACAAGATATTGACTTCAGTTGATAAAGCTAATGTCCTTGAAAGCTCAAGGTTGTGGAGAGAAGTAGTTGTTAAAATGTCCGAGGAGTATCCTGAAGTTACTCTTAACCATATGTATGTGGATAATGCAGCTATGCAGCTTGTTAGAAATCCAATGCAGTTTGATGTTATAGTTACATCGAATATGTTTGGGGATATACTGTCAGATGAGGCTTCAATGATAACAGGTTCTATAGGAATGCTGCCGTCAGCGAGTCTCGGAGCTGGTACTCTTGGCTTGTACGAGCCCATACATGGATCCGCACCTGATATAGCAGGACAGGATAAAGCAAATCCCATAGCAACAATATTGTCGGTTGCAATGATGATGAGATATAGCTGTGGCCTTGAAAATGTGGCTAAAGATATTGAAGCAGCTGTTGAAAGAGTCCTTGACAGAGGTTACAGAACGGGAGATATTTTCAGTGAAGGAACCGAATCGGTTGGAACGGCAAAGATGGGAAGCCTTATCACAAGTGAGATTTTAAAGTGATAAGTAATAATATTAATAAAGATGCAAAGACAAGATAAAGAAAGGATATCCTTCACGGGATATCCTTATAAAATCCAACCTTGTAAAAACAGAAATATTTATTGACCCCTAAAATTTTTCAAGGCAATATGATGTAAAATAATAAAGCTATAAATGCGATATCTTCCTCCAACAAGCTATAATGGAAAAATTAATACTTTGTATATTTGCCTACCAATCTTCCAACAATTATTACCTCATCCTTGTTAAAAGCTTCTCTTCCAAGCAAATTACTGTCTGCTTTAAGCGTGATAGTTTCTTCGTTCTCTCCCTTATAATACTTTCTTAAAAGTACAGAGTTTTCAAATAGAATCAAAACAATATCACCATCACATATGTTTGAACCCCTTGAAATTATTAAAACATCTTCATACTTTATTCCACTGTCAATTAAGCTGTTATCGGGACAGTTTAAAATAAAACAATCAGTTGCATCCTCAAGGAAATCGGGAGGTACTGGTTGATATTTGACAACATTGTATATGCTATACAAATCACCTATGTTTCTTTTGCTTATCTTCTTTACTTCAGGAATATATACAGGATCTGTATACTGGGAATTCCCAGAAACAAGCTTGATTGAACGTGCCATGCCTATTTCTCTTTTTATGACCCCTTTTTGCTGAAGTCTGTTCAAAATCCCTTGTACGGCTCCTGGTGTTTTTTCCCCGACCATTTCACCAATTTCTCTAACTGTTGGAGGAATACCATTTTCTCTAATAAATGTTTCGATTACAGAATAAATCTTCTTTTGCTTTGACGTAAGTGAATCAAATTCAGAAGGCACACTCATCACCCTTTTTAATAAAGTATTAAAAATATTGATAAATAAAACAAATTATCAAAAACAATATTAACAGACTTTTAGGAAAAATTCAAATTATATAATAACAATTATGTAAATTAGATACAAGTTATTATGTGGCAATTTATAGGCAGGATCTCACATCATAAAAAAGCATATTGTGTGAAAAGTGGTGTATACGGCATTACGCAAGGGGTTGGATGGTTTACATAATTACTATATATTATTGGGATGATTATTATATGAACTTTCTCATACAATATATAAGATTATTAACAGAAATTTAACAATTACTATATTATTATTGGTAATATGTACCTACACGAATACAAGATAATTGTAAAGCTATATAAATGTATTAATATTATATTGGTGGTTATATTATATAGTGGTTGCATTATATTAATAAGAACATTCTGCCGATTACTGGTTAATCCCTTTAATATAGATGTTACGGGACAAAATATTTATCAGTAAATCGTTGAAAATAGGACACGATACGCTTCAGTAAATGGTTGTAAAAGGGTAAGGAACCACCCATTACCCTTTTAAATCTGATAAAATA